>VYKX01001391.1_pt1 | contig 11532 bp, 15 predicted proteins | sample 5114471 | NCBI WGS metagenome assembly VYKX01 (sample SAMN12291785, study PRJNA351875) | freshwater metagenome | isolation source: freshwater lake | place: USA: Michigan, Gull Lake | collected 2013-08-08
GACAGCTTTAAAACTGACGTTTCCTTATTGACAAGAGACGAAATAAAGGGAATAACCAAGAAAAATGGGTGGTTATTTGACTGGAAATCAGAACTTAAGGCTCCTGAAAAAGAGGTTTATAAACTGACAATTTCGGGAAGTACTAATATCCAAGGACTGATTAGCATAACCTTCAGAGACGACCATGTTTACATGCACTTAATTGAAAGTGCCCCATTCAATAAAGGAAAAGACAAGGCATATTTAGGTGTTCCTGGCAATTTAGTTGCCTTTGCTTGTAGGGTTTCATACCAAAGAGGTGGAGGTGGATACCTTTCGTTTAACTCTAAAACTCAATTAATCGAGCATTACATTAAATCATTAGGTGCCGTTCACTTTGGAGGTACTCTTATGGTTATTACACCTGAGACATCACTAAGACTTATTGACAAATACTTTAACGACTGACATATGGGACTGATTAAAGAACCTTTAAACGTGGACTTTGTAGTTGACCCTAGACCACTGACAGAGAAAGAAAGAAAAATGATTAGCGACTTTATTAAGGCGGACAAATTCAAGCGGGGTTGACGCGTAATCCAGCGTTTTCGTATCTTTAATGCGTTCGTTGTCGGGGACAGGACGCGGCTTCGGAAGCCCCGCTCGAACGCAAATACTCACGTTGTGCACAATTGCTTCCTATCAAATGAGGACTATCATTTTTAAAGACTTGGACGACAAAGATATTTTGGACATCGTGGACCCAGCGATACCTTATATTCTGATACCGAATTTTAGACCACATTCCGCGAGAGAATGGTGGACGACTGACATTCAATTAGACTCTAAAGAATACCTTAAGAATGTTGACGTGAGAGACTTGATAGTTGACTTAATGACTGACAAGAATACAATTGAAAAGATTTTTAAACGGGGACAATTTAACCAACTAGCACTGTTTCAGTTCAACAAACGTATATCAAATACATTAAAGATTGATGAACTTCCATCTGGGACAGCTGACAGCATTCTTATTCAAAACGGACTTGTTAATAAGATTTGGATTAACTACGAGTTCGTTGAGTTATCGAGTACGGACAATAACTATTTGGAGACAATAAAGGAGAGGTACAAAAGTAAATTGATGTAAGAAGCAACTATGCACAACAATGTATTTGCGTCAAGCGGGGTTGACGCGTAATCCAACGTTTTCGTATCTTTAGTGCGTTCGGTGTCGGGGACACCACGCGGCTTCGGAAGCCCCGCTCGAACGCAAAAAATACGATTGACAGAAAAGTGACTACTTCGGGACTTCAAATTATGAGCGGGTTGACAACAATAAAGTTTTTTCCCACCGCACACCACGCGCAAAGCAAGAGTGTGGCAGTAGCTTCCATCGCTGACACCAACAAGCACGCTACTCCCACACACTTGCTTTCCCCACCCGCAAGGACTTCGAACAAAGTTTTGACCACTTGGACAATCATGTTAGTGTTAGTAACACTGCCAGCTTCGGGACAAATTCCAGTTATTGTAGAGCCAAAACCATTTACATTCTCACAACCAGACATAGTAAAAATGACCACGGGGACTCAAACTGGAAATCCCGCAATGACTAACACTTTATACAGTCTTGACCCCAACGAAAGGAACGGACAAATAATAAACGAGGTTGACGAGTACATCAAAAAACAAGAAAACCAAAAGAAACTGATTGCAGACGCGCTGAGAGAACTGGACGGCTCACAAGTAGAATACAACTTTCGGTCAAGTGTCCTAAAAGGAAAAGGTAATTTTTATAAGTCGTACGACCAGATTACAAAGATGCTGAACGGTGAGAGCAAGGCAAGTTTAAAAAGAGCAGTTTTTTTATCAGAGTTTGCATATGACACGACAATGAATTACGAGAAATTCAATCAAGGTATAAGTGAAATTATGCGGGTCATTGGACTTAAAATGAAAGGCGACAAAATTTCCCTCTCTGACAACATGGGTAAAATCATGACTCTGTTTCAATTCATGGGAGACACAATAAAAGTCAAAGACCCGTTGCTTGAAAAGAATATAACGACTTACCCAAAAACTTATGACTTTGAAGATTTTTGGGGACGTGAGGACTTGAGAAAAACTTTCGTTTCCAAGTTGATGAAGACTGGAACAGGTAATTGCCACTCGCTACCACTACTGTTTTTAATTTTAGCCGAGGAAATTGGAGTAGAAGCTCATTTGGCTTTTGCCCCCAATCACTCCTACGTGAAGTTCAAGGACAAAATGGGAAATTGGCAAAACATCGAACTAACAATTGGAATGATTGCTTCAGATCAATTTATGGTACAGACTGGGTACATTAAAGCCGAAGCAATTCAAAATAGAATATACTTGGAAGCAGTGAGTAAAGAACAAGCCATTGCACAATGCTTGAATGACTTGACATTGTATTACACCCGAAAATATGGTTACGATGATTTTGTTATTAAGTGTACCAATACCTCAATCAACAAGTTTCAAACCAACTTGACAGCCCATCAGATAAATGCGAATTACTACACTACATTAATTGATAACATCATTCAGCAGTACAAACATTATGGGCTTCCTAAAAGTGAATTTGACAAAGACGAAAAGGCACAATACATTTTGAAACAAGCAATTGGAGCAACGACTCATGTAGAAAACTTAGGTTATTCCGATATGCCACAGGAGGCCTATGAAGACTGGATTAGGTCAATGAAAATTGAAGCTACAAAACAAGAGCAACTTAATAGGCTGAAACTTTTAAAAAACATGATTCAACATTAATGAAAAAGATACTATGCATTGCTACATTGTTTATTGTCCTTAAATCTGAAGGACAGGTTATTAATGATCCCAATAACTACAGGAAAACCTTAAAAGAATTCGAGGCAATGCTTTCAGATAGCATAAAGCCAAGTTTTAAGAGAGCAGTGTTTATATCGGAAAATGCTTACTTAAATGATCAATTAAATTATACTGAATTCGAAGAGTATGCCAAACATTTGGCCTCAGTAAGTACAACAATTTCGAAACTAGGAACTTTACAGTATGATGAATCAGATAAAGAAGTCGTAAGAAGGTATTGGTCGGTATTTGTCCTAATGACTGATACGTTGAAAATCTTAAATCAGGGCGGAGAACTTGAAACTTGGTTGCCCTACAGCTATGATTTCGATGACTTTTGGGGAGAGCGAGACTGGTCAAAAATGTTTGTAACAAAACTTATTGCCACAAAAAAAGGCAATTGTCATTCCATGCCATTCCTTTACAAAATAGTTTGCGAGGAACTTGGAGTAAAGGCTCATTTAGCAATGGCTCCGAACCATATCTACATAAAACACTGGACGAAAAAAACAGGATGGTTCAACACAGAGTTGACAAGTGGATACTTTCCAATTGATGCTTGGGTCATGGCTTCAGGTTACATTCATTTAAGTGCCATTCAAAATAGGGTTTATATGGACACATTAAGTCTAAAGAATTCCATTGCGGTCTGTCTCACAGATTACGCAAAGGGATTTGCAAGGAAATTCGGGGACGTAGATCTTGATTTTATACTTAGATGCACTGATTTAGCATTAAAACATTATCCACTTTATACCAACGCATTGATTCTCAAAGCAGAGACCTTAAAGAAAAAATTTGAACAAAAAATGGCCCTTTCTGGCGCAAAATATCCAACCGATGCCCTTAGCAATTCAGAAGCAAAGAAACTTTTTGATGAAATGGAAAAATTGTACTTTCACATCCATCAAATAGGCTATAGAATGATGCCGAAAGAGATGTATGTCTCTTGGCTTGCAGAATTAAACAAAGAGAAGGGTAAGTACCTAAACAAGGAAATCAGTAAAAATTTTAATTCAATTCCAAACGACAAATGAAAAGGGCTATATTTTTTATCTCGTTACTCTCAATTGGTTCACTCGCTTTCGGTCAACAGCCATTTGAGGAGTATGGCTATAGGGTTAAAGTAGCGACACTTAGCAAAGGAAAGTACGTTGAATTCTTCGACAAAGATACTTTAGTCCAAATTGGAACAATTGTAATGAATCGGTTGACTGGAAAAATAACTCATTTCGTTAGTGTAGATACAACCTATTCAGAAGCGACTTTACAGCCGGACTTAATCAGCCGTTGGATTAGCCCCGATCCTCACGCAAATCAATATTATTCATTATCGCCATACAATGCATTTGCAAACAATCCAATTTTATTCAATGATCCAGATGGCCGTGATATTGTCTTTTATATACTTTCTGGTGATCAAGAAAATAGCAAACTTGAAAAAGTCAAGTTTAGTCAGCTTGATAAAAACTTTCAAAAGGCATTAACAGCTTTTGCAAAAACAAAAGAAGGTTATTCGTTTTTAAGTCAATTTGCAAAAAAAGGAGATAACATTGGAGGTGTTAAGTTTGGATCAGATGGAAAATTTGCAAAGCATGATTTAGGGCTTACACAAGAAAGCAGTATCACTGGCGGTGCCGCTGGAAGAAATAGTTTTACTTGGTCTCAAGACGGCTCGAAAGCTTCATTCTTTTTAAATGTTAACACTGTAAGTGGCGAAGGAGAAAGAGACGAATTAAACCAAGCGATCACTACTGGTCACGAAGCTTTCATACATATGGATCAATATGATGACAAAGTAGTTGATGCGGCCAACAACAAGGATAAAAAAGCACTGAGTGCTTTATATCAAGAGCACTTAAAGAATGGAGCGGACGGTGCAGGTCGAGTTGATCATCAAGGCTATATAAACAATGGCTCTAATTTTCAAAAAATGAACAACTATAGCTCACAGCTTAAAACAATTTATAATCCTGAGTCTGTTGACAAACAGATGAAGCAACATGATAAGCCGTATCAAAAACTCAAAAAGAAGAATTAAGTCATGAAGGGTACTTTCTTAACTTTATTTGTTTTAGGCATTATTTTCTCATGTACCAAGTCTAAGGTAGAGCAAAGTAATCAAGACGAAAAGGAAATTCTTTTCCTTAAAGAGGTGCTTGTGGATACAACGATTCTAAAGCATCAATTTACATTTTCAGACATTGATGTTAATCCACCTTCGATCCTGAATATCCCTGGTGATACAACCTTTACAAGAAGAATCGACTATATAGCATATCTCTTGGACGAAAAAGATACTTTATTTCTCCGTTCTCAATTTGTGCAAGAAAAAGGGTTCACTCTAAAATCTCTTGCTTCTGACACTTATAAAATTATTCCTGTAAGCGATTTCAGAAGGAGTAAAATCTCAACAGATTCCCTATGGAATTACGTCAGAAGGAATGGTCTTGATGGGTACTACTCATTGAGCATGCCAATATTCAGCAAAGACAATAAAAAGGCATACTTAAAAATATCTTATCAATGCGAAGGCCACTGCGGAAATGGAATCGAAATTCTTTTCATTAAAGTTAATAATCAGTGGAGAGTTAAAGAACGTTTTGGTGGATGGGTAAGTTAACAAACAAAATTTCACCAAATACTCCGCCACACACTTTAAGCAAGCCTCACTTTCAACCCACGCTCCAAAGCTTACTTAAAGAGTGTGGCTGGCAATCCCAACTGAAAGAGTTGTTTACCCCACGCTTCAAAAAACTTTATTGTTGTTTGAGAGTTTCAGAAGTAGATGGGACAGTAAAGTAGAACCAAAAAAATAGAATGGAGAAAAAAGGCCCAGCTGCCAAGATGTATCGTATATGGCGGGGTACGGTGTTGCGATCGAGAATAGTTTTCTTAACTTAGTTCCTCCACGTGGGACAGGTTGGCGTTTCAAAAGCCCGCCACATCCGATACACAAAATAAATCAGAACCGAGAGAATATAAAGACTGGAGAAAAGAACTCTGGGACAGGAGAGAAGATGCTGCTTACACGTTTGGATATCATTTTATAAGATATTGCCGCGACCAAGCAGTTGACAACTTACCTAAGGACATGAATCCTGACGACAGGGAAAAAGCGATTGAATCAATTCACATCGCCCTACATAACGTAATGGACTTGGTAGAAGGATTTTGGAAATTGGAGTCCGGAGAGAACAATTATATTGAGTACCATTTACAAGTTGTTGCTAAGGACAAAGACCACAATGAAATTGAAAGAGTAAACATTGCTCCTGGACTTGACCTTCCAATAGGATTTTGGAAATGGGCAAAGGACGGAGAATATAGATAACGGACAAATTTGAGCAAGGCAGCAGCAGCCAACAAAATGTTTGCGCAATGGTGCGTTGACGTGTAGCCCAAAGTTTATATCTTCGTTCCACGTTTGGTGTCGGGGACAGGACGCGCTTCGAAACCGCACCACTGCGCAAACACAAACGTTGGGTGCAATTATGGCCGGACAAAGATGAGACTTCATACAACAATACTGATACTTACTTTACTGCCGACAATTTTACTGGGACAACAAAGAACAATTAAAGGCAGACTAGTTAGTGTTGAAGACCGGACTCCAATACCTGGATGGACTGTAATTGAGCCAGAGACTAAAAATGGAACAATAACTGACATTAATGGTGAGTTTACATTGACATTAAATTCACGCCCGACAATTATTTGGTTTCCTCAATGTTTCACACAACTCTATGTAGAATACGAAGAGAATGTTGACTTCAAGGAAATAGTTCTTGGGACAGACATAAAAGACCAGATTTACAAGGACAGTAAGAAGATAGAACAAAAACTTGCTAGAGCAAGACCGACAAGGAATTTGTGGGGCGCAATAATTGACAAGAAAACAAAAGCCCCGTTGGACAGTTGTGTAATAAAATTAAAAGGAACTAACGACATTGTTTATTCGGACGACAAAGGTGGATTTATGATAACTGTTCCAAATAGCAAGATTATTGAACTTGAAATAAAGAAGGGTGAGTTGTATCAGCGTGTTAATTACGACATTGATGTTGACTTTAAAAGAATAAAGCTGACAAAAAAGAAGATATGAGTAAGCCATAACTGCACCCAACAGTATGTTTCTGCAATGGTGCCGTGACGAGTTGGTTTTAAGTTTTATCTTCGTTCAACGTTTTTGTTTCGTGGGACAGGACGCGGCTTCGGAAAGGCACCACTGCAGAAACACAAACGTTGGCGGTAATTGTTGACAATCAACTAACTAAAATTATATGAAACTGAAAGAGTATTTATTTCTAATTTTTTTTGGGACTAAGAAGCCAAAAAGGTTACACTATTTTCTTTCTCCAATCTTTCTGCTAGTATTTCTTTGGATGGGAGTAATTTGTTACCCAAATATGCTTTTCGCATATTCAACACAATACGGACAGTTTAAAATACATTCGACTCGACCAATTAATACTGACCAGTTGTCGGTCGTTCTAGATAAGGTCAACTCAAAAATTAAAAAGGCCGAGATTTATTCAGATCAAAATTCTTTTAACGTCTTTTTGTGTGACAACGTAAATTGGGCAAGACTTTTGAACCCATTGGAACCGAATATTTACTTCGCATGGACTAATCCTATTTCTAAAAATGTGACCATTCTTAAGGCAGATATTGACAATGATTTATGTTATAGTTCTTATATCCAATATACATCAAGACCTTTGAGTGACGTATTAACACATGAGCTATGCCATGTTTTACAATATCAAGAATTTGGCTTTTTGAAATATAGAAAAATTGAATCTTGGAAACTCGAGGGATATGCTGACTACATTGGGATTGGGGATGATTTCAATCTTGAAAAGTCTAAACTGTTGATTAAGGATAAACTCGAGAAATCGGTCGCGGACGATTACATTAATTCATATGTAGCTGTCTCTTATCTGATGAGTAAGAAAGGCTGGACATTTAGTAAATTAACTGGGTCAAGTACGACACTCGTAGAAGTACTTGATGAAATCGAAAATAGTAATTGAAAAAGAGTTACAACTACCGCCAACACAGTGCTTATGCAATAGCGGGGTGACGTGTTGACTTTACTTTTTGTTTTCATAATTTCGTTCTGCTTGTGGGACAGGACGCAGTTTCAAAAATCCCGCTACTGACATAAGCACAAATCGTTGTGGGAAATAAGGCCTGGATTCCGCGAATAGCGATCGGTAATGAAAGACAAAAAAAGAAGAAGGGGAAGTTTGATTGGTAGCTGGGATCAACTTTCAACTCTGTGAATTGAAGAGGCCTTACATCCCACAACAATATATTTGCGCCAGGCGGGGTTGACGTGTGGTTCAAAGTTTTATTATCTTTATTGCGTTCGGTGTGTGGGACAGGACGTAGTTTCAAATTCCCGCCCGATCGCAAATATTTACGTTGTAGGTAAGGCGGTCGGACGAGAAAAACATGACAGTTTTGATTTACAAAGACCCGGTTTCATAACACTTCGACTTAAATATTAAGACAATTGTGACTTTTATGTTAAATGAAGATTATAAGACGTTAACCAGAAAATAATTATGAACATGAAAAATGTAATTTTAGCAATAAGCATGCTTTTACCGACTTTGACGCATGGACAGAAGATTGCAACAACCTTTCAGGATGCAACAAACAACAAGGGTATTTCCATCGAGAAATTGGACGAGACATATCAAAGTGCTTTGCATTCAGACTCAACAAAGGCCGCATTCAAGGGAAAAGAAAAAGAGTTTACAAATGGGTATATCTCTTTACTGAGAGACTTAAGTACATTCCTAAAAAAGAATAATTTTGTTTGGGGTAATCAGACAAGGTGCTTTAACAGAATCTATCTAAACAAAAATGGAGAAATTGATTATTTCTTATTCAACTTTAAAGAAGGGGAAATCGAAAAGTCAAAAGAGGATGAATTTAAAACCCTACTAAATACATTCATCCAAACCTATAAATTTCCATTGACAAATGGAGTGAACTTTGCACAATGTAGCCCAGTGAAATATTCCGACTAAGAACGCAGACAATTTATATGCCGTATGACATTTTTCGTCCGCAGACAATAACGTTTTAGACCCGTTTCGTCATGACCTCAAGTTTAATGGCAGATTTGGAATCTTTGACGATTCCGACTTTTGACTAACGACAAAGACTTTATCATACACATAGTACGAAACCGCCCTACCTACAACAATGTATTTGCGTCAAGCGGGGTTGACGCGTAATCCAACGTTTTCGTATCTTTAGTGCGTTCGGTGTCGGGGACACCGCGCGGCTTCGGAAGCCCCGCTCGAACGCAAATTGAACTTAAAGTACAGATTATCAATAAAATAACGACTATTGAGGACGAGTTGATTCTTGAGGAAATTTTTAAGTTAGTGGACATTGAGTCTAGCATGGACTCAGTTTATCGCTTAACGCCTGATGAACGCACAGCCGTTAATATTGGCCTTAAAGATGTGAAAGAAAATAGAGTTTATTCGTCAGAGGCCGCAGACAATATGATTTCTGAATGGCTAAGAAAATAGAATGGACTCAGACTTCAATTCAAGATAGATATCGTATTTATCATTTTTGGATTGACCATAACGAGACAGACTCGTACAGTAAGAAATTAGAAATTCTTTTTAATGAGGCGGCTAAGTTGATTTCTCAATTTCCTGAGATTGGTACAGAGACAGACTATCCAGATTTAAGAGTAAAGGTTGTTAGGAGTTATAAGCTGTTCTACATTAACGATGTTAACAGAATCCAAATTGTAAGAGTTTGGGACAGTAGACAAAATCCCCCCGAAATAGAGTTCCCATAAACAAGCCAGCTGCCAACAATGTATTTGCGTCAAGCGGGGTTGACGCGTAATCCAACGTTTTCGTATCTTTAGTGCGTTCGCTGTCGGGGACAGCACGTGGCTTCGGAAGCCCCGCTCGAACGCAAATATTCATGTTGTGGGTAATAATTTTTAAATGAAGATTCACCACCTAATACTTGGGACATTTATTTCAGCATGTTCGACAAAGACTACGGACAGGGTTATTCAATCATCCGACTTCCGACAAGTAGAAACAAGGACAGACTCGTCATTCACTAAGTTTAAAGTTGACAACATTACAACCTGTTACACCACGCTGACAGATTTAAAGCGACAAAACATCGACTTTAAAGAAACGAAAAAGAATGAATTGGACTCATTGTTCATAAACTACTCGCATCACAGTGACAATTATTTTGTTAACAAAGACAAGGGACTATTAATTGGAACTTATGACTACACTGAATTGGTAAACACCTTCTGGCTGACTGACAAATTTAACGGGACTTTGGCCAACAAGCATATTGATGCACAAAATTACACCGTCAGTCAAATGACAACGGATTTTCCTGAACCAAGATTTCGATGGTCTACAACTGGTGTTTCTCCTTATTGGATTTACACCAACGACACAATCAACTTTTTTATAACGCTTGACAAAGCTATTCCGCGGTTTCCGCTGGACGAAAAGCACTATGCAAATCACAAAATGGCAGGAATTCAATTGGAGTTATCCTGCTGGAAAATATACGGACCTGACTACGCGGTTGGGGACACGGTTTTAATCAAACCATTGTATGCACCGCTGACAGACACGCATACAAATTACTTTCTGTTTAAGCGACAGCCAGGCATTTCGACAACGTTAAAGGAAATCTTCTCTGCTGGTAAGAAAACAACAATGGTTGAAAAAAGAATCGGACTCTGGATTGAGTACACACCTGACCACAAAGTTCTGACAAAAGAATGGTATGTTAACGGTGACTTAATAAAGCGGGAGTAAAAAATTACTACCCACAACAATGTATTTGCGTCAAGCGGGGTTGACGCGTAATCCAACGTTTTCGTATCTTTAGTGCGTTCGTTGTCGGGGGCAAGGCGTGGCTTCGGAAGCCCCGCTCGAACGCAAATACTCACGTTGGCGGCAAGCGGATAAAAGAGATTCAACAAATGAAATCATATCTAATACTAATCGTTGGACTACTAACTGTATCATGTGGGACGGAGAAGCAGTATTTTGAAAAATCTTTAACCAAGGCAGACATGATTTATCTAACCGACAACGACTCTCTCATCAAGAGATTCTCTGGAAAAGCTAACTGGTATAAACAGTATTGGACAGGTGACTTATTGGTTAGAAAACGAAACAAAGGCTACGACATACATGAAATTGGAGAATGGCGACAGACATCCAAAGATGGACAAGAACTTTATACAATCGCCAACTTTGACAAGCTTGGGTACATCATTGACGAGAAAATTCTAGGAGAAGAAGGAATGCCACCGACTGGTGAGACAAATTGTAAGAAGGACACAGTTAACGGACAAATCCGACTGGTTTGTGAAGTTATCAATAGATACCAGAATGGACAATTAAAAGAAAGGGGACAAAGAATAATCATCGGGGACAAGGCGACTAAGGAAGGAAAGTGGGAATACTTTACCGAAACAGGAACCTTGAACAAGACAGTTAATTACTCTAACGACAAACCAGTACAGTGAAATCCGCCAGCCGCCAACACTGTATTTGCGTCAAGCGGGGTTGACGCGTAATCCAACGTTTTCGTATCTTTATTCCGTTCGGTGTCGGGGACAGGACGCGGCTTCGAAAGCCCCGCTCGAACGCAAATACTCAC
>VYKX01000333.1_pt1 | contig 11531 bp, 9 predicted proteins | sample 5114471 | NCBI WGS metagenome assembly VYKX01 (sample SAMN12291785, study PRJNA351875) | freshwater metagenome | isolation source: freshwater lake | place: USA: Michigan, Gull Lake | collected 2013-08-08
CGCCACCGCGGCGGCATCCATCGGCAGCGATTGGGGCAGGAGCAGCGAGACGATCGCGAAGGTCGCCTCGCCGGTCCACCAGGCGGGGTTGGCGAAGCGCGGCCGGCGGTCGAGTTCCGCCAGCCCCGACGCAACCTGCGCCGCCACGAACCGCCGGTCGATGCGCCCGGCGGCGTCGGCGGGCTCGGGCTCCGCGTCGAGCCGGGCCTGCAGCGCCGCGAGGCTCCGCCGCTCCTCGTCCTCCGTCCCCGCCACCACGGGGGGCAGGCGGTGGTCGTGCCCCGGCAGCCCCATGAAGGTCGCGTCGACCGGCCGGAACCGGGCGTGGTGGTCGAGGCAGGCGGCGGCGAGGTCGCTCACAGGGCGGTCCCCGGCACGTCGATCCAGCGCCGCTCGAAGCCCGCCTTGATGACGGCGTCCACGATCTCCTGGCTCTTGGCGCCGTCGAAGAAGGTGCACTCCTCCGGCCGGTCGTCGAGGATCTCGTCCACGAAGTGGCGGACGAGGTTGCGGTAGTAGAGTTCGGCCCAGGGCGTGTTCACCGTGGTGCCGGGCGCGTAGTGCGAGGCGGGCAGCTCCACCTTGCGGAACTCGACCGCCGACGCCTCGGCCGTCCACAACGTCTCGGCGACGCCGTACTCCTCGATCAGCCGGGCGATGGCGGCCCCCTTCGAGCCGTAGACCCGGATCTCGACCCCCGGATAGTTGCCGACCGCGATGTAGGAGGCCTGGAGGAGGCCCTGCGTGCCGCTCGTGTACTCCACGACCGCGGCCGTCCCGTCCTCCACCATGATCTTCTGCCGGTGCTCGCCCTCCCCGCGCACGACGCGCTCGGGCACGAAGTTGCGCATGGTGGAGGCGACCGAGCCGAACTCGCCCCCCAGCCAGCGCATCAGATCGACGAGGTGGGAGCCGTAGCCGATGATCGACGAGGGGATCAGCTTGTTCCGGTCGGCCCCCGGCGGCACTTGGCGCAGCGGGAAGTCGGGGTCGAGGAACTGGCTGTTCTGCTCGAACCCGTGGATGTGGAAGATCTCGCCCAGCGTGCCGTCGGCGATCCAGGCCCTGATCTGCCGGATCGCGGGCGAGTAGCGGAAGGTGAAGCCCAGCTTGGTACGGACCTTCTTGCGCGCCGCCGCCCGCGCCGCCTCGAACGCCGGTTCCGCCTCGGTCGCCAGCGGCTTCTCGCACAGGACGTGCTTGCCGGCCGCGATGGCGTCCATCGACAAGGGCAGGTGCGTGTGGGTGGGCGTGCAGACGTCCACCATCTCGATCTCGGGATCCCTCAGCATCTCCCGGTGGTCGGTGTAGATGCGCTTGGCCCCGAACCGCGCCGCCATCGCCTCCGCCCGGTCGCGCTCGATGTCGCAGATGGCGACGAGGTTCACGCGCGGGTTGGCGGCATAGCCCGGCAGATGGGCCTTTTCCGCCCAGCGGAAGGATCCGATCAGCCCGACCCCCAGCTTGCGGTCGCTCATGGCAGCGCCTTTCCGATCGCGTTCACGTAGGCCTCCAGTTCATCGTAGTTGTGGAAGCCGAGCTGCCGCTGCCCGGCCTCGATCTCGTAGATCATCGAATAGAGCTTCTCGTTCAGCCGAACGTCGGCGCCGGCCTTGCGCCCGTACTCCAGCAGCTTGCCGTTCGACGAGCGCACCTCGGACTGGCGCTTGCGGTAGACGATGTCCCACCAGATGCCGGAGCCCTTCTTCTTGAAATTGTGCCCGCCCGGCTTCTGGTCCTTCTTGAGGAGCCAGATCGCGTGGTTCACGTTGGCCAGCAGCTTCTTCGTGTCCTCGGCCGTCGTCACGCGATAGTTGGCGGGATCGAAGAAGTCGAACGGCTCCACCTTGATGCCGTTGGCGTCGGCGATCTCCAGCGCCTCCTTCACGACCGCGCCCGAGATGCGGGCGTAGCGCTCGATGCCCAGTGTCTCGTGGATGCGGGCGTCGACGAGGGCGGAGAAGATGACCTGGGCGGAATAGACCTCCTTCGCCCAGATCTGCGCCCAGATGTTCGACGACAGCTGGACGTTGGTCAGCGCCGACAGCTTTTCGGTCAGTTCGGTCAGGCGCGGCGTCGTCCGCCCGTCCATCTCGCCCAGCTGGATCGGCCCCTCGTGCACGAACTCGATGTGCCCGGGATCGACCAAGGCACCGCCGTAGTTGGGGATCGAGCCCAAGACGCGGGACTTGCCGTCGAGCCCGTGTTCGTCCAGCAGCGCCACGATGTCCGGCTCGTTGAACCCGTTCTGGAAGGAGACGACGAAGGTCTCCGGCCCGAACAGCGGGATCAGCTGGCGCACCGCGTCCAGCGTGTGCTGCGACTTGGTCGCGACCAGCACGGCCTCCAGCGGGCCGGTCAGACGGTCGGGGGTGGTCGCCTTCACCGCGAAGTGCCGGTCGCCGCGGACGCCGTCGACGGTCAGGCCCTTCGCGTTCATCGCATCGACGTGCTCGGTCCAGCGGTCGACCAGCAGGACGTCGTGCCCGGCCTCGGTCATCCAGGCGCCCGCGAGGCCGCCGATGGCCCCGGCGCCAACGATGGTGATCTTCATGGGAGGATTTCTCCGGATCGGGGAGAGCCCGCCCCACCCTTCGACAGGCTCAGGGTGAGGCTCGGGGGAACGGCATCGACATGCAGAAAGGCCGGGCGCGCCTCGTCCTGAGCCCGTCGAAGGACGAGGCGGCGACGAGCCCTGGTCACGCCGCCACCCCCGTCGCCAGAACCTCGCCCGCGAAGTGGCACGCGGCCCAGCGCCCCGGCCCGACCGCCACCTTCGGCGGCTCGACCGTGCGGCAGACGTCGCGCGCCATCGGGCAGCGCGGGTGGAAGCGACAGCCGTCGGGGATGGCCTTGACCGACTGGGCGTCGCCCGGCAGGCGGATGCGGGTGCGGCGCGCGCCCGACCGGTGCTCGGGCACCGCCTGGATCAGGAGGCGGGTGTAGGGGTGCGCGGCCCCGGCGATCAGGTCCTCGGTCGGCCCCTCCTCGACGATGGCGCCGAGGTACATGACGGCCGTGCGGTCCGACATGTAGCGCGCCACCGCGAGGTCGTGGGTGATGTAGAGGTAGGCGACGCCGGTGCGCCGGCGCAGCTCGGTCATCAGCGTCATCACGCCGGAGCGGACGGAGACGTCGAGCATGCTGACCGGCTCGTCCGCCACGATCAGCGCCGGTTCCAGGATCAGCGCCCGGGCGATGGCGACGCGCTGGAGCTGCCCGCCCGAGAGGTCGGCCGGATGCCGGTCGGCGAAGCGGGCGATCGGGCGCAGCTCGACGTTGGCCAGCGCGGCTTCCGCCCGCGCGCGCCGCTCGGCCGCCGTGCCGATCCCGTGGATCGCCAGCGGCTCGGCGACCGCGTCGATGACCCGGTGGCGGGGGTCCAGCGCCTCGAACGGGTTCTGGAAGATCATCTGCACCCGGCGCCGGTAGGCCTTGAGTGCGGCACCCGAGAGGCCGGCGACGTCCCGCCCCTCGAACCGGAGGGTGCCGCCGGTCGGCCGGTCCTGCAGCGTGATCAGGCGGCCGGTGGTGGTCTTGCCCGACCCGCTTTCGCCGACCACGGCCAGCACCTCGCCCGGCATCAGCCGCAGGTCGATGCCGTCGACCGCGCGCACCTGGTCGGCCTTGCCGCCCAGGAGCGTCGAGATCCAGCCCGCGCGCAGGTCGAAGGTCTTTCGGAGGTCGACGGCTTCGATGAGGGGTCCCGTCATGCGGACACCGCCTCGCGCTCGAGCGCGTAGTGGCAGCGGGCGAGGTGGTCGGCCGAGACCGCCGTCGGGGCCGGTGCTTCGGCCCGGCAGCGGTCGGTCGCCATCGCGCAGCGCGGCGCGAAGCGGCACCCGACGATGTCGCCCGTCGGCGTGAAGGGCTCGCCCGCCAGCGTCTCCAGCGGTCGCTTCGGCCCGGTGACGGTCGGCAGCCCGCCCATCAGCGCCCGGGTGTAGGGATGGCGCGGATCGCCGAAGATCACGTGGGTCGGCGCGATCTCCACGATCTCGCCCGCGTACATCACCGCGACCCGGTCGCAGGTCTCCGCCACGGCACCCATGTCGTGGCTGATGAGGATGAGCGCGAGGCCGAGCCGACGGCGCAGCGCATCGATCTCGCCCAGGATCTGGTCCTGGATCAGCACGTCGAGGGCGGTCGTCGGCTCGTCGGCGATCACGAGATCGGGCTCGTGCAGGAGCGAGAGCGCGATCATCACCCGCTGGCGCATGCCGCCCGACAGCTCGTGCGGATAGGCGGTCATCCGCCGGCGCGGGATGCCGATCAGGTCGAAGAGGTCCTCGATCCGCGCCACGGCGGCGGCCTCGTCCTCGGCCGGGCGGTGCAGGCGATAGGCCTCCACCAGCTGCTGGCGCACGGTGAGCACGGGGTTGAGCGCGTTCATCGCGCTCTGGAAGATGATCGACACGCGGGTCCAGCGGACGTCCATCACCGCGTCGCGCCCGCCCGCCCGCACCACCTGCCCGTCCTTCAGGATCGGGCGGCCCGCGACCGAGACGTCGCCCGCAGTGTAGGCGGCGTTGGGCGCCATCACCTGGAGGAGTGCGGCGCCGAGCGAGGACTTTCCGCACCCGCTCTCCCCCACCACGCCGAGGCTGCCGCCGCGGGGAAGCTGGAAGTCGACCCCGTCGACCGCACGGATGGCGCCCTTGGGCAGGCGATACTCCATCTTCAGCCCGCGCACGTCGAGGATGGGGGCACCCGCGTCCTCGGCCTTCGGCGGGCCGAGATCGACCGGCGGCTTCCCCTTCGCGCGGATCGACTGGCGGCGCAGCTGCGGGTTCATTGCCTGGTTCAGCCCGTCGCCGAGCAGGTTGAGGGACGCGACCAGGAGCAGGAGCGCCAGCCCGGGGAAGATCGAGAGCCAGGGTGCGATGCGGAGCTGGCGCTGGCCTTCGAAGATCATCCGGCCCCACGAGACGGCGTTCTGGTCGCCAAGCCCCAGGAAGCTGAGGCCCGCCTCGGTCAGGATGGCGAAGCCCATCAGGATCGTGCCGTCGGTGACGATCGGCGCGAGGCCGTTCGGGACCACGTGGCGCGACAGCACCCAGCCGTGCGAGGCGCCGGCCGCCAGGGCCGCCTGCACGTAGACCCGGCTTTTGAGCGAGAGCACCTGCGAGCGCATGATCCGCGCCGAGCGCGGCCACGTGGTCAGCGCGATGGCGACCATCGTGTACTGCAGCCCCTGGCCGAACAGCGCCACGATCAGCAGCACGAGGAAGAAGGTCGGGATCAGCAGGAAGACGTCGAACGTCCGGCTCATCACCCCGTCGACCCAGCCGCCGAAATAGCCGGAGATCGAGCCCAGCACGATGCCGAGGATGGACGAGGCGAGCGAGGAGACGACGGCGACGATGAGGGCCAGCCGCGTGCCCCAGACGATGCGGGAGAGCACGTCGCGACCGAAATTGTCGGTGCCGAACCAGTGCTGGGCGTTCGGCGACTGATAGGGCATCGCCGCCATGGCGTCCGGATCGGGCAGGCCGAGCCAGGGGGCGGCCACCGCCACGACGATCGCCGTCGCCACGACGAACGCGCTGACCGCCAGCGCCGGCGTGCGGACGGCGCCGAGGGGAAGCCGCAGGAGCGCCATCAGAGCTTCACCCGCGGGTCGAGGGCGGCGTAGACGAGGTCGGTGACCAGCGAGGCCAGCGCGACCGTGATCGACATGGCGATGAAGGCGCCCATGATGACCGGGGTGTCGCGGGCGAGGATGGCGTCGTAGATGAGCCGGCCGAGCCCGGGCCAGGAGAACACGGTCTCGGTCAGCACGGCCCCGGTGAGGATCAGGCCGAGCTGGAGCCCCAGCACCGTGACTACGGGCAGGAGCGCATTGCGCAGCGCGTAGTGCTGGACGATGCGGCGCTCGGGGAACCCGATCGCGCGGACGGTGACGATGTAGCTCTCGCCCATCACCTCCGCGACCGAGGTGCGGGCGATGCGGATGTACTGGCCGACCGACACGGTCATCAGCGACAGCACCGGCAGCACGAGGTGCTGGGCCACGTCCAGCACCCGGCCGAGGCCGTCGCGCGGGCCGTCGAGGCTGAACATGCCCATGGCGGGCAGGATCGGCACCCGCACCGAAAAGAGCAGGATCAGCATCAGCCCGAACCAGAAGACCGGGACGGAGAACAGCATCACCGCACCGGCCGACACGAGGCTGTCGAGCGTCGAGCCCGGGCGGCGGGCGATCCGCGCCCCGACCCAGGTGCCGATCACGACGGACAGCGCCATCGCCGTGCCGACCAGCAGCAGCGTCGCCGGGATGCGGTCCACGATCTCGTCGAACACCGGCTGGCGCGAGCGGAACGACAGGCCGAGGTCGCCCGAGCCGACCTGGATCAGATAGCGCCAGAGCTGTTCGAGGAACGGCCGGTCGAGGCCATAAAGCTCTCGCACCTGCTGGAGATAGGCGGGGTCCGGCATCTCGCCCGCGAGAAGGATGGCGACGTCGCCGGGGGCGAGGTGGATCAGGAGGAAGTTGAGGACGATCACCACCAGGGTGACCGGCACCAGCTGGAGCACCCGCAGCAGGATGTAGCGTCTCAGGCGCATGGGGATGCGGCGGCTTTCGGACGCGGGGGACGGTTCGCCTCGTCCTTCGTCCCTCGACAGGCTCGGGATGAGGGGCTCAGGACGAGGCGACGTCGGTCACGGACGGTCATGGACCCGGCACCGCCTCATGCTGAGCCCGTCGAAGCATGAGGCGGCGGCCCGGGTGACGCGGGGCCGTTACGAACGGCCCGGCGGCTTCACGTTGTAGTAGCCGAACCACGTGATCGAGGTGTCGAAGCCGCTCTCCTCCACGTTGAACCCGGACCAGCCGGCGCGGATGATCGTCGTCTTCAGTTCGTTCATCAGGTTGATGTAGGGGATGTCGCGGACGACGATCTCCTGGATGCGCTTGTAGATCTTCTGCCGCTCGGCCTTGTCGCTCATGCCGGACGCGCGCAGCGCCAGCTCGTCGAGCTCCTTGTCCTGATAGGACATGAAGTTGCGGCCGCCGCCGGTGGCGAAGTGCTCGCGGTAGGCGTCCGGGTCGGGTCCGTAGCGGGTGAAGTAGCAGTTGATGTCGAAGTTCTTCTGGTTGACCCGGCTGAACCACGTCGCCTGGTCGAACTGCTCGAGCCGCGCGTTGATGCCGACGGCGCGCATCTGCTGGACGGCCACCTCCATCATCGCCTTGCAGTCGACGAAGTTGGGCGGCGCCACCGTGATCGCGAAGCGCCAGCCGCCCTCGCGCCGCGGCAGGCCGGCCTGATCGAGGAGCTGTTCGGCCTTCGCCCGGTCGAAGGCCGGGAACTTGGCGTCGCGGTTGATCCAGTCCTGCTGGCTCTCGATCGATGCGTAGGCCGACGGCGTCCACAGCCCGGCGAAGGCGAGACGGTTCATCGCGTCGCGGTCGATCGAATGGGCGATCGCCTGACGGACGAGGATGTTGTCGAGCGGCGGGCGGGCGAGGTTCAGCTGCATGTCGCGGCTGAAGTGGCTCGGCGTGAAGACGACCTTGAGGCGCGGGTCGCGCTGCAGGGCCGGCACCTCGGCCAGCGGCGGGGCGTAGTCGTAGGGCAGGAACTGCAGGCGGCCGGCGTCGAACTCGGCCCGCGCCACGTTCACGTCCGGCACCATGCGGTAGACGAGGCGGTCGAGCGCCGGGCGGCCCTTGAAGTAGTCCAGGTTCGCCTCGAGCTCGACCGGCTGTCCCCGCTCCCAGCGGACGAACTTGAACGGACCGGACCCGATCGGGGCGTTGACGTGCGGCCCGGTCTCGAACCCGTCCTGCCCTTCCCAGAGGTGCTTGGGATAGATCTTGGCGGTCCAGTTCGAGATCTGCGCCAGCATCGGGACGAAGCCGGCCTCGGGCTCCATCAGTTCGATGACCAGCGTGTGGTCGTCGGGAACCCGGATCTCCTTCACGCTCTTCAGCACGGCGAAGGAGGGGTACTTCTTCCGGATGATCGTGTCGTAGGTGAACTTGACGTCGTGGGCCGTCACCGGCTTGCCGTCGTGGAACTTCGCCGTCTCGTGCAGCTTGAAGGTGATGACCTTGGTGTCCTGGCTGATCTCCCAGCTTTTGGCGAGATCACCGTAGGCCGCCGTGCCCTTCACGATGCCCCAGTCCATCGCCACGAGATGGCTGTAGACGTTCGACGCCGGCCCGAACGCGTGAGGGTCGGAGGCGAAGTTGGTGCTGAGGGTCCGCGGTTCGCCCGTCTGGGGAACCACGAGGGTCGCCGGCGCTTGCTGAGCAACGGCCGCAGTCGCGGCCGTGACCAGGGTCGCCGCCATGAGCACTCCGATGCGTTTCATCCGAAGCTCTCCCGTTCGTTGCCCGACCGTCGGCGGGTTCGTTGGCTGCGCCGGAATTCCGGTCGCGCAGTAGGAATAAATGTATACCGAGTGTCGTGTCAGCGACGTGGCCATGTCAACCGCAGTGATGTCAGGTCGCTCGGCCAGCGCCGTCGATGATCTTGACAACGGCTAGTTCATGCCCGATCGTGATTTTGACGATGACAAGACCTGGTCATCGCCACGCTCTCAGCACAGGAAGGACCATGCAAATGTCATTCATCCCGAAACGCGAGTTATCGATCGTCGCCGCAGCGGCGATCTGTCTGGGCGCGATCACGGCGCGGGCGGAGGACCTCGCGACGCGGATCGCGGGCACCTGGGTGGGTCCGGGACTCGACAGGGTGTCGGCCCCGGGCGGCGCGCAGGCGTACATGCGGCGAACCGTGATCTTCACCGCGACCGAGGAGACGCTGCGCCTCGAGGCGTTCGCCGACGAAGCGGCCACGGTGCGCCTGTTCGTCTACGAATCGACCGGTCCCTATCGCGTGCTCGGTCCGTCGTCGGCCGTCGCCGGGGCCTACGAGGTGAACCTGCGCAACGACCGGTCCCTGTTCACGATCCACGTGCCCGAAGCCGGGTTGTGGCGGGCCCTCAACCTGGGCGCCTGCCCGCTCGAACTGGGCAAGGCGGTGGAGATCGCCGGATGCGTGGCCGGCCCGCCGTTCAACGCGTCGGCATGCACGGATCTGGATCTGATCCACGTCGACGCGGCGGGCGCGCTGCGGTTCGGCGACCAGTCCGTGGACCGCTGCGTCACGCGCCCGACGACGCTGGACCGCGCGCACTACGTCCGCGCGGCCCGCTGAGCAAGCAGGTTCCGCGGCGGTCGAGGCCGCCAGGGGCCTTCGGCGCCGGGGGTCGGTCCGCTGCACCTTGCGGCGGATCGACCGCCGCGCGGCACGCTCAGATCCGCATGTCCGTCGGCACCCGCGGAAGGAGCGGCGCACGGAGCCGCCGCAGCACCGTCTCGACGTTCGCGATGGCGTTGACGGGCGCGAGGTTCGCGAGGCAGTCGTCGAGGATCGCGTGGCAGTTCAGCAGCGCGGTGACGTAGTGACCGAGCGTCCAGAAGACGTCGTGCACCTCGGTGAGGTAGCGCTGCATCGTCACGGGATTGTTGCGGTTCAGGAAGTCGTCGATCGCCTGATCGTAGCGGCGGAAGATCGACTGGCACTGTTTGTTGTGCTCGAGGAAGCGGCGCAGCACCTCGCGACGTAGGGTCGCGACCTCCTCGACATAGGCGGGATCGACCTGCCGCGCGTCGCGCGGGCGGTCAGCGATCTCGGTCAGGTAGCCCGTGATCGCCGCCGAAACGCCCTCCGTCTCGGAGAAGAGATGCTCGTAGAAGCCGACCCCGCGGATCGCGAACAGGATGCGGCCGTGTTCCGCCACGTCCCCGATGCCGAGCGCCGCGAGCACCCGCGACCAGATCTCGGTCGTCGGATCCCAGAGGCTTTCGAGGATGCGCTGGGCCAGTTGCCCGTCGTCCGACGTTTTGCCCCGGAAGGCCTTGTTCAGGATGCCCGAGAACCGGCGGGCGACGCACCCCTTCACCCCCTTCTCCTCGTCCGGCTTGAGGACGATGAACCCTTCGGGGAGCGGCCGCGCCGCGAGTTCGAAGCGGATCTTCAGCAGGAACGGATCGAGCGAGGGGAGGTCGTTGATGATGTTCAGCGTCGCGATGTCCTGGAGGTCCCGCGCCGTCCGGTCGACCGACCGGAGCCCGGCGACCTCGGTCATGATCGCGTCGAAGTTCTTCTGCCCGAGATAGCAGGCGTAGCCGCCGTTCATCGGGTTCGCCGGATCGTCGGGAATGAAGATCCCCGTCTCGATCGGGTGGTTCTGGGTCTTCGCCGCGACAACGCGCTCCGACCGGCCCGTTTCGGCCTCGACCTCGAACTTCGGGAACTTGAAGACGATCGACCGGTCCAGGAGATTGTTGTTGAACAGTCCCGGTGCGGTTTTTCGGCTCGCCAGGTTCAACGAAGTGCTGCTGCTTCCGCGCACGACGCGGAACAGCATGGGATTCTCTTTGGTCCTGCGGGTCGGGCGGCGTAGGTACATTTCCTGAACCCATCGGAACGCGCGGATCTGCATGTGAAAATCAATGCAAAAACGCAAAACGCAGTCTGCCACGACCTTTTGTTGTAATCAACCTTATTGGGTGTGTCGGTATTGAAATTCTTGTCTGGGTTGCGTGTCGGCGGGTCGGCCGCGCCCGGCCTTGTCGGCACCGACGGGGGGCTCTAGCGTGCCGGCATGCAGACCGTCTGGCCCAGCTATCTCGTCCGTCCCGACCCCGAAGACCCGCGCCTCACCCGGACGATCGAAGGGCGGGATCAGACGGGCGCGCCCGTCTCGGTCGCGGTCACGGTCGAACGGCCGCTGACCCTCTATCTGAACGGCCGGGAGATCGTCACGATGATGACGATCGGCGACCATCCGGAGGAGCTGGCGCTGGGCTATCTGCTGAACCAGAACATGCTTCTGCCCGGCGACACGGTGACGGCGATCCAGCACGATCCCGAACTCGACGTCGTCGTGGTGCGGACCGACCGTCAGACCGACTACGAGGAGAAGCTGAAGCGCCGCACGCTGACCTCGGGCTGCGCCCAGGGCACCGCGTTCGGCGACATGATGGAGCGGTTCGCGGGCGTCGTGCTGCCGGCGGCCGAACTCCGGACGTCCTGGCTCCACCAGCTCACGCGGAAGATCAACACCACGCCGTCGCTGTATCTGGCGGCTGGCGCCATCCACGGCTGCGTCCTCTGCCGCGCGGGCGACCCGCTCGTCTACATGGAGGACGTCGGCCGCCACAACGCGGTCGACAAGATCGCGGGCTGGATGTACCGCCACCGGGTCGATCCGGCCGACAAGATCTTCTACACGACCGGCCGCCTGACCTCGGAGATGGTCATCAAGACGGTGCAGATGGGCATTCCGGTGCTGGTCTCCCGGTCGGGCTTCACGGTCTGGGGCGTCGAACTCGCCCGGCAGGCGGGCCTCACGCTCGTCGGGCGGGCGCGCGGACGGCGGTTCGTGGCGCTGGCCGGCCTCGAGCGGATCGTCCACGACCTCGACCCCGCGGCGGCCGACGACGAGCCTGAGGCCGCGCGCCGAAAGGGGGCCCGCGATGACGACTGACGCGTCCGTGGGCGTGCTGCTGG
>VYKX01001428.1_pt1 | contig 11499 bp, 14 predicted proteins | sample 5114471 | NCBI WGS metagenome assembly VYKX01 (sample SAMN12291785, study PRJNA351875) | freshwater metagenome | isolation source: freshwater lake | place: USA: Michigan, Gull Lake | collected 2013-08-08
AATATTTATTGAGAGAATATTTATCGATTTTGTCTTCTCTCTTGGCATCCATCCAAAGCCTTAAAGCCTTATTACGGATGAATTGTACTGTACGAATAGCTTCATCGATGGCAGAACACTGACTTGGTTTGACGACTGCTTTCATTTCTAAGACAATCATTGTTTATCGACCTCAAACAACTTATTTTATCTTAACCTGTATAGCACAAATTGTCAATATTTTAGTGAACACCGAAGCTCTTACATTGAGCCTGTCGAAATGTGTCGAAATGTCGTGCTTCGCTGTTTTATACTGGTCGGAGTTTCATCCCGTCGCGCTCAAGCGAGGGTCTTCACCCGACATTTAAGATAAAATTAACTTTTTGATCTTTCTCCCAATTTACCCTATGGTTAGCAGTGCTGCTCGTCCAAGACCTTCCTTAAAAACCCTCTGGCAAAAGATAGAATCTTCTCCCTTGCCAGAAACCGAGGAATCGATTATTTTAAGAATTCTGGTGCAAGCTTTAGTAATCGTCGGTATTATCGCCACCGATGTGGCTACTGATAGTTATACCAGTATTTGGGCGGTTCCTCTCAGTATTATCGGCGGAATCTGGAGTTGGCGACGCAGGAAAAAGCGCAATATCGGGGCAAAATTTTGTATAGCGATCGGAATGTTAGTGGTGTTGGCGCTATTCTTGGGTAATATCGTTGCGATGCAGGATAGTCGCATTGCCTTAACACAATTATTAATTCAACTGCAAATTCTCCATAGTTTTGACCTGCCCCGACGCAAAGATTTAGGGTATTCTATGGTAATCGGTTTAATTCTCTTAGGAGTCGCAGGGACAATCTCCCAAACCCTCGCTTTTGCGCCTTGGTTAATCCTCTTTCTGCTTTTATCTCTACCTACCCTAGTTTTAGACTATCGTTCTCGTTTAGGTTTAGATAATCTCAATCAGAGTCTCCCTTTCTTCTCAAAGAAACCCCCGCGTCTAGCCACAAAAAAATTATTTTCCCCGCAAAATTCTCCCCTTTCTCCCAAACGTTTCGGTATTTTCTTTCTGACAATTCTCCTCTTGGGATTGACAATTTTTGCCCTGATGCCGCGTTTTCCGGGTTATCAAATTCAATCTTTTCCCGTCAATAGTCCCGAAGGTATGGAAAATCAGGATTTTGAACAGGGAGACAGACAAATCGTTAACCCCGGCTATGTGCGCGAGGGTGAAACGGGGAATGGTGGCGTAAATGGCGGTAATAGCCCCACTACAGGGTCAGGACAGCTAGATTCTACCTTTTATTACGGTTTTAACCCCCAAATCAACCAAAATTTGCGGGGAAGTATGACTCCCCAGACAGTCATGCGGGTACGTTCTCAAGCCCCCGGATTCTGGCGCGCCATGGCCTTTGATCGCTATACTGGTCAAGGGTGGCAAATCTCGCGAGATCAAGAAGTAGAGGATTTAAATCGCAGTAGTTGGTCCTATCGCTTTTTTGTGCCGCTACCCGCAACCCAGGCCAAAACCCATCAGGTAGTCCAAACTTACAGCATTGTCTCCAGTTTACCGAATATTATCCCCGCTCTTGCTTCGCCCCAGTATCTCTTTTTTCCTACCCGACAGGTATCTTTAGACCGAGAAAATAGCTTAAGGTCGCCGGGGGGATTAGCGGAAGGGCTAACTTATACTGTAATCTCACAAGTGCCGGAACGCAATCGCAGCCAACTGCGATCGGCCCCAGAAACTTACCCGAAGGCTATTCTCAAGTATTATTTACAAATTCCTGCCGAAATTGCCCCGAAAGTCCGCCGAAAAACCGAGGAATTGCTGGCCAAATCTCCCACACCTTTAACCTCTCCCTACGAGAAGGCCCTATATCTGGCCCAAGCATTAAAGCAAAACTATGAATTAAAAACCGATTTGCCCTTTTTAGCCGAAAATGAGGATTTAGTCTCGGCCTTTTTGTTTCGTTTTCAGGGGGGTTACGCCGATCATTTTTCCACCGTGTTAACGATTATGTTACGCTCGATCGGTATTCCTGCCCGATTAGCCACCGGTTTTGCCCCTGGCCAGTTTAATCCTTTTACTGGCTTTTATGTTGTCCAAAATACGGACGCTTACGCCATCACAGAGGTGTTTTTCCCCGGTTACGGTTGGTACACTTTCGATCCTATACCGGGCCGGGAATTAATTCCCCCATCCTTTGAGGAAGCGGAACCTTTTAGTGTCCTCAAGCAATTTTGGCAATGGGTGGCCGGATGGTTGCCCTCTCCAGTAACGGGTTTTCTCGGTCTGATTTGGGAAAATGTTATCGTTACTATCGGTAAGTTATTGGGATGGTTATGGCGCTTTATTTCTGGCAGTCTTTTAGGCGGAATTCTCGGCGGTTTAGTGGGGGTCGTCTTCGCTTACGCTGGTTGGTTAGGATGGCTACAGTTCCATCGTTGGCGTCGGGGTCGCAAGTTGGCAAAACTACCACCAATCGAGCGTTTATACCAGCAAATGTTAGGAATCTTAACAGAAGCTGGTTATGGCAAACATCCCGCTCAAACCCCTTTAGAATACGCTGTCGCCGCCCGCAGCGTCCAACCGCCCCCAGTGGCGAATATTATCGAGGAGATTGCTCGCGCCTACGTTGATTGGCGTTATGGCGGGAAATCGGCTAATATCGAGAGTTTACGCCAGCGTTTTCGAGAGTTGCCCAAGCTAGTGAAAAAGTGAGCTTGAGCCTATAGTTAGTAACTGAAACTTCTAAATTTCGGTTTAATTTCTCCCTTGTAGAGTAAATACAGCGTTATTCACTCACTCAAAGTACAGTATTAATTGTAAAACTGTCGGTTAGAGGACTGTGCATAATGATCCCCGATCAATTTCATCGCCTTACTGTAACGCTGTCTGAAGGGAGGCTATTAATTTCGACTAAATTTCTTTACTACTAAACTAAGAAAATATAATTATGACAAACTATCAAACAGAAATTAAAATCAAAGTTCCTTTAGATGTTGCTGAAAATTATTGGAATGCAACCGAAGAAGAACGCCAAAAAATAGAAGAAAAAATCGCTTTTTATGTTCAATCCTCAACCTTATCTAGGAAGGAATCTCTGGACAAATTATATAAAACGATGGATACTATTGGACAAAAAGCGCAAGAAAGAGGATTAACCCCCGAAATTTTAGAATCTCTCTTAAATGAAGATGAATAGACGCTTTGTTATCGATACCAATGTTATTTTTAGTTCTGTTCTATCGCCCAAGAGTAAACCTAATACTGCTTTTAAAAAAGCTCAACACTTAGGAATTATTATCGTATCTCCTGCCACTTGGCAAGAACTAGAAACTGTCTTATCTCGACCAAAATTTGATCGCTATATTAGTCTTGATGAACGCAAACAATTTTTATTGGACTTCTCTGAAACTGTTGAGTTCGTCTCAAAAATAGACTTTAGGACGGATATTTGTCGAGATACTAAAGATAATAAATATTTGGAATTAGCCGTTAATGGCAAAGCAGAGTCAATCATTACAGGGGATCAAGATTTATTGATTTTACATCCTTTTCAATCTATCAATATTGTTACTGTTAATAATTTTTTACTCAGCAATTAGGACGATTACTCTTATTATGTATGGCTAAAGCCATTACTACCAACCAAAAGGCGATCGCTGGTTAGTTAAATGCTATGAGTATTCCTAAAAAAGAAATAGAAACAAATTATCAAAATCTATTGTCTAACTAATTCATAATTGATAACTTTAAGGGAGGATTAATCAATCATGTTAACAATTAATCTAGATCATGAATCAGAAAAATATTTAATTGAAATTTTGTCAGAAGAAAAAATAACTAGCCAAGAATTAGTCAAAAAACTTTTGCGTAACCATTGGATTACTCTAAAAAAATCGCCAACAGTTTTAGAAAGAATGGGTGGTTATCCTGAACATTTATTAGACGAAAAAGAAGACTTGTCTGACAGAGATATTCGTAGGGAAAAAATTGCTAAATATTTGCGCCAAAAACATGAACGCCATGAATAGTTATGACTGAATATTACCCCTTTACCCTTATTGATACAGGAATTATCGTCGCATTTTACAATAAGGGTGATCGTTATCATCAACAAGTTGTTAATTTTTTTGCTAATTGTAGTAGTCAATTAATTACGACTGTTGGCTGTGTAACTGAAACTATGTGGTTACTTGCACCAGATGTAAAAGTTCAAACAGAGTTTTTATCGGCCTTAGAAAAGGGAGTATTTATTGCTGAACATTTACTATCAGAAGATTATCAAAAAATCAAGCAATTAAATCAGATTTACCAAGACTTACCTGCTGATTTCACTGATTTATCGTTAATAGGGATTTCTGAAAGATTAAATATACCTGCTATTGCCACTTTAGATAAAGATTTTGATATTTATCGCCGTTATCGTAATCAATTTTTTATGAGAGTTTTTTATCCTCAGTAGTGCGATTACTCTTATTATCTATGGCTAAAGCCATTACTACCAACCAAAGGGCGATCGCAAGTTTTCGGGTTATTTGTATGCCGTAGAGTTTGTCATTTTCTCCTTTATTAAAATCCCTCAATCTCCTAACTATCTTCAGGACTAAATTGAGAAAGCATAATTATGACAAATTATCAAACAGAAATCAAAGTTAGAAAAGAATCTCTGGACAAATTATATAAAACGATGGATACTATTGGACAAAAAGCGGAAGATAGAGGATTAACCCCTGAAATTTTAGAATCTCTCTTAAATGAAGATGACTAAACGCTTTGTTATCGATACCAATGTTATTATCAGTTAATATTGAGGGTTTACGCCAACGTTTTCGAGAGTTGCTCAAGCTAGTGAAAAAGTGAGCTTGAGAGCAGTTATCTTAATGGTGAGGTAGGAAGTTTTCGTTTTGGGGAGTCGATCGCCGGTCGTCCATAGCAAATTAGGTTATACTTCATCTTGATGAGAAACGCTATAAACAAGACTATGTTAAGAAATGTAATCAAGGCCGAAACCCTTACTGTTGCCTTGTCTGCACAGTTAACTTTATTTTTGTCCGACTACTGAAATTCTCAGCCAGCAATTTAAGTAGGGAGGCACAATTATTTGTAGGATGGGTTAGCGGTAGCGTAACATGAGCAGGCGTTGGGTTTCATGCTTCAACCCAACCTACGTTCATCTTATATTTAATTCCAGCCAGCAATTTATAAGCAGATCAATGTCATCTTGTCAAGTATTTGAACAATCAATTCAGATTAAAGCTAGTGCCACGACGGTGGAGCGTTGTATCACGGATTTAGAGTTAATGCGTCGTTGGTTGAATCCGGTGTTAGTTTGTGAACCTATCGGGGATTGGAAGACCGATATCGGTGGTAGAAGTCGTTTTTTGATTCAAATTCCCCTAATTCAGCCGACGCTGAAAAGTACGGTGATAGAGAGAGAACCGGGGTTAATTGTCTGGCAATTTGAAGGCTTTTTTCGCGGTTGCGATCGCTGGGAATGTCAACCCAATGATCGCGGCACTTGTCTAATCAATCGTTTTGAGTTTGCGATTCCTAATCCGGTTGTGGGGTGGGGATTCCAGCAATTCGCCGCCAAATGGACTAAAAAGGATATGGAAGCGCAATTAAGACGCTTAAAACGAGTAGCCGAGGAAATTTATCTACTTTCAGCCGAAAGTTAAGCTGATGCAGTGGTAAACGGGGGGTGTTGGGGATGGGAGAATACCCTTATCCCCAACAGCTAACCCCTGATCCCTAATCGATCGAGATCGACTGGGGACTGTTGCCGTTATCCTGATTATTGTCGTTAAAACTGACTAATCCCTGCTGTTCTAACCATTTTTTGAGGGGATCGTCCGAAAGTTTCAAGCGCAGTAATCCCGAGGCAAAACCACCGAAAAAAGCGATCGGTTGTTGAATCAGTTCTTTAACAACGGGTTGTAATTCATCGAGAAACATCTTATTCTATCTCCTGATATTGTCACACCTATCAATGTTAAGTTAATTGAAGTGATTCTGTAAGACTAGCATGACTGAAACTTCCGACACGGTGAAAAAATCTTTCCGGCTAACCCCGTTTATTTTCCTAGGAATACTGCTCATCTGGCTAGGAATTAGGTTAATTGCTCCCGATAGCGTCAGTTTATTCGCAGGTACTCGTCCCGATTATTTGGGTGTCAGGGAGGGTAAACTGGCCCCTTGTCCGGTCACTCCTAATTGTGTTAGTAGTCAGAGTCAGGATCAGGCTCATTCGATCGAACCCCTTAGTTATCAGGGTAGCGGCAAAGAAGCGATCGAGCAATTAGCTAAAATTATCGCTTCCCAACCGAGAACTAAAATTATTAACCAAGATAGTAACTATCTCTACGCCGAATTTAGCAGTCAATGGATGGGATTTGTCGATGATCTGGAATTTTCTCTTAATCCTAACAAAAATGCGATCGATGTTCGCTCGGCCTCCCGGTTAGGAGAATCGGATTTAAATGTCAATCGAGAGCGAGTGGAAACCCTGAGAAAACTCTTTTCAGTTGATAATTGAATACTATAAACTTGAAAAATTATGTTTCGTCCCCAACCGATACCAGCAAAAGCAGGACAGGAATCCGTCTGGGATTATCCGCGTCCCCCGCGCCTAGAATTATCGCCTAAACACCTAAAAATTATCTTTAATGGTGTGATAATTGCCGATACTAAAAGCAGTTATCGAGTTCTAGAAACCAGTCATCCCCCAGTTTATTATCTACCACCCCAAGATATTAAAATGGAATACCTGCAAGCCACAGCAGAAAAGTCTTTTTGTGAGTGGAAAGGTCTAGCGGGATATTACAATATCACCGTTGGCGACCAACAGGTAATTAACGCCGCTTGGTATTATCCGGAGCCAACACCAGAGTTTCAGGCAATTAAGGATTATCTGGCTTTTTATCCCGCCAAAATGACCGCTTGTTATGCCGACGGTGAATTAGTACAAGCGCAACCGGGTAACTTTTACGGGGGATGGATAACCTCCGATGTGGTTGGTCCGTTTAAAGGCGTTCCCAATAGTTGGGGCTGGTAATCAGGTTAAGTAAGTAGTCGTGCAAAATTAACTTCTTGGTTAGGAAAGGCAAAAGGCACTCATGCAAAAGTCAAAAGGCAAGAGGCAGCTTTGTTCTCCCTACACCCCACACCCTACACCCCACACCCCACACCCTACACCCCACACACCGTTAACTCCTAGTTTCTACTTTTGACGAGAAATTATGACTATATCCCAACCCGATCTAGAACCCACTTGGATGACGATTATTCGCCTCTTGCGCTGGGATAAACCCGCCGGTAGGTTAATTTTGATGATTCCCGCTTTATGGGCGGTATTTTTGGCGGCAGACGGGGTGCCACCGCTACCCTTGATCGGGGTGATCATTTTGGGAACTTTGGCCACTAGCGCCGCCGGCTGTGTAGTTAACGATCTTTGGGATCGGGATATCGATCCACAAGTCGATCGCACCCGTAACCGTCCTTTAGCGGCCAGAGCTTTATCGATCAAGGTTGGTCTGATTATCGCTCTGATTGCTTTCTTTTCTGCCGCAATTTTAGCTTTATATCTCAATTTCCTGAGTTTTTGCCTATGTTTAGCCGCCGTTCCCTTGATTATCTGCTATCCTCTGGCCAAGCGTTTTTTTCCTGTACCGCAATTGGTTCTTTCTCTCGCTTGGGGTTTTGCCGTTTTAATCTGTTGGAGTGCCGTCACCGGGTCGTTAAATAGTAATACATTTATATTATGGGGAGCGGTGATTTTTTGGACATTGGCATTTGATACAATTTATGCTCTGTCCGATCGAGAGGATGATCTCAAGGTTGGTATTAACTCTAGTGCCATATTTTTCGGCAAATACGCCCCGGAAGCTGTGGGGGTCTTTTTTGCCCTGACAGTGGGTTTATTGGCTTGGGAGGGGCAAAAACTGCAATTATCAGCCTTTTTTTGGCTAGGGTTGGTTCTAGCGGCGATCGCTTGGTTGCGTCAATACCGGCTGTTACGTCAATCGGATTTACCCAAACCAGTTTATGGTCAAATGTTCGGTCAAAATGTTTGGGTCGGTTTTATTTTATTAGCGGCTATGATTGGGGGAACTTTGTATTAAAACTCCCCCAAAAATGTCCCTAGAGTCAGTTTGTCTATTCTGACTCTAATAATCCCATTACCGTAGCCGATGCGGGTTCACCAGTCATCAAAGCTATCCGTCTTTGAAAATTTTTCTCCACAGCAATGCAGGTATTTAAGGGATCTAAAATGCCCTTTCTGATTTCCCTTTCCCAAGAATAATTTCTTTCTCGGTGTTTAAATCTTGATAATTGCTGGGTGAAACCAGTAACTAATTGATAAATGATTTTTAAATCGTAAAGAGAGTCAATGGGCGAAATTTTAACCGCTAAAACCCGAAATTGACGGGATATTTCTTGAGCTTGCTCTTGACTACAGCCGTGATCGTGATGATAATAATTAACTATTTCTGCCATATACTGAGCGTGTTTAGCGGCATTTTGAATGCTATGTTGAGCATTTTCCACGGGTGCAAGAAATCGATCTAATAATAGCTGTTGAGCGTAGGCATCGCGAAGGGAGGAATTAGAGATTATTTGTAATTCTGCCATTCTTTCTTCATGTTTACGGCGATTTTCAGCATAAATCTCTGTCAGAATAGTATCTAACAGCTTGGGAATCGGGTAAAAGACATCAATCATAGGAAAATTTAGCTTAGTTTGTCTAGAGATAAGAAAATCTATGGATAAAATTACCCAAAATTATAGCAGTGATCTGAATAGTCAGGTACGATAAAATCAAGTTAGTAAATTACTGATCCGTAACCAATGTCTAACTCGAAATCCGATAACGTTTGGGACCACAAACCCCGTTGGTGTCAACCTTGGTCTATTTTGTTGACAGGAATTACCCTGATTGCTACCCAGCGTCTCTGGTTAACTCTACTCCTATCTATTCCCATACTCCTTTGGTGGTTTGTCTTCCTAATTCTTTATCCGCGGACGCTGCACCAACATTTAAACACAGAAAGAATCGGGGAAAGCATTGATTAAAACAGGAAAGACAGGACAGGGATTTTTATCCTGTAATTGACTACTTTCATCTCCGCGAAAAGTGTTCCAACGAAAAGGAGCTTTTTTTTCACTCGACATCCATAAAAGTCTTTTTGCTCGCGTCATCGCTACATACAAAAGTCGGTATTCTTCAGCTTTTTTAAGTTGTCCAGCTTCTAACCAAGCGCTTAAAGGTGGGGGAATAATTGGTATGCTGTCGGGGTTTAAATAGCGTTGATGAACTGCTGCTCGAATTTGCGCTCTGGCCACTTCTGCGAGGGTAAAATCTGCCAAAAATTTTGCCCCATTGGGAACCCAAGGTTTGCCCGGGATAATATCTTCGTGAAGAAAGGGGATAAAAACATAATCCCAGTCTAAACCCTTGGCTTTGTGCATAGTAATAATCGTCAGTTGTCCGGGACGAGTATAACAATCGTCGTTATCTTCTTCCACTCCTTCAAAGCGCTCAGAGGCGATAATTTCATTAAGAGTATTAATTGTATTTTTCAGAGAACTATTACCGGCAGTTTCCTGATAAATACGGGCGGTTAATTTTTGCAAAGTGGCTAATTCTGACCCCGAATATTGGAGAGTCATAGCGAAAAAAGACAGGAGTTGATAATGGGGTAATTCTAATCTAGCTTTTAATAGACTGCAGCAATAACGACGAGCGATTTTTTCGTTAGATTTGAGTTCAGGATCGAGGGGAGTGGGATAAAGAAATTGTTCGGGATAGGTAACTAAAGGATTTAAGTCTTGGGCAGTAATTAAACCCCTAAATTGTAGCACTTCTAAAGCCCCCTTGAGATAATCGGGAGAGTGGGGACGTTCGACAAAAGCTAATAGTTTCAGCATTTCGGCGGGAATTTGGGAAAAGCGATCAATCTCGTTAGCTTCAAAAAGTCTGATTTGATAACTTTTATAAAAATGGGCAAATTTTTGAGCAAAAAAGTGTCCCTGTCGATTTTCTCTAACGAGGATAGCCGCATTATGTTGAGGGTTTTCTTGGAGTAATTTAACTAGACGTTTTTCAATTAATTCCACTGTTTGATAAATGTCATCGGGTTGATAAATTTCTAATCCTTTTCCCTCCTTAACTGGATTAGGTTGGGGATCTTCAGCACCGACGGGAAGAATCGCTTGAACCCGAAAAGGAGCCTCGGTAACTTTATGATTATCTTTCCCCTGTTTCCAATCTCGATCGACCCATTGTAAAACTAAATTAGCAGCTTCAATAATTTTAGTATTGCTGCGACCTGCTTGGTTCATAGTGGATAAATTGCCTTCGTTTTGACAACTTTCACAAAACCAATTAAAGTAAACAGGATCGGCAGGGGTAAAGGTAGAATTAATCGCTTGATTGGGATCGCCCACGCGAATTAAATTAGGTATTTCCCCGTCATTATTTTTTGCTAAAATAGTAATTAGTTTTTCTTGGAGAGGACTAGAATCCTGTGCCTCATCTTCAAAGACTCCAAAGACAGATTTTTGCCATTGTCGGCGAATTTTTTCTTCATCTAATACTCGCAAGGCTCCTAAAATCATGTCATCATAATCTATATAGTTTTTCTGACGCATCAGGATTTCATACTGTTGGTACAAACCACTAGCAATAGCGAGAATTTGATAATTATCGTCGGTGTAGTGGCTTAATTCCCAGACTTGCTGCGGTGATAATCCCGAACTTTTTAGCTCATGAATGGCCGTATAGGCAAGACTAGGTAAAATTTCGGTTCTCAACACCGATTGACGGCGTAATCTTTCTGTTTCTTCCCCATCAAATTCCACTCCTTCTAATAACTTTTGATAACGAATTGGGTCAGTAATTAGCCATTTTTCCACCGAGTTTCTAATAATTCTGTGGCTAGGAGTCGGAATAACTAAGGTAGAAGATTCGAGGTCTAATCCCGATAATTCCGGGTAACGACGGGCCAATTGTAGGGCCAGTCCGTGCAGAGTTTGGACGCTGAAACCTTGGGCCGAAAGTTGTAAATCTTGCAAGCGTTGTTTAATTTTAGCTTTAATACTAGCGGCAGCCGAGCGCGTGTAGGTGACAATAATTAACTGTTTTTTAGCATGAAGTTGCTCACGAGCAATAACCATAGCGGCAGCTACGGCCAAACTGTGGGATTTTCCTGCCCCCGGCACCGCAGAAATGGCCATTTTTCCCCCTTGCCAATCGGCTAATTCCTGTTGTCCGGCTCGCAGTTGTTGCCGGAGATTGACCAGTAAACTTTCTCGATCAATTACTTTAGTTTCGCTCATTATTCTACGCCAATTTTATTTTTAGTTTAATTGTATTACTAATTATAGTTTCTCCTTAAACCAATGGCTCTTCTGGTTTTCGTGTGTTAATTTTTGTTATGAATTAAAGCAAGCAAACAGCTTAAGTCGAAGATGTTCAAAATTGGTAAATCCATAACTTATTCTTTTAATAAGCTTT
>VYKX01000337.1_pt1 | contig 11498 bp, 15 predicted proteins | sample 5114471 | NCBI WGS metagenome assembly VYKX01 (sample SAMN12291785, study PRJNA351875) | freshwater metagenome | isolation source: freshwater lake | place: USA: Michigan, Gull Lake | collected 2013-08-08
GGTCCCCGACATCACCGTTGGATCGAGCTGATTCATTACGGTTTGGACCGTGTGGATCGAACTCATCTCGTCACCGTGTACGCCGCTGACCAGAACGACACGCTTGCCCGGCCTGGCTCCCTTTGCGACCGTTACAGACACATACCAGTGCTGTCCGGTGGGCATCTGCACACCCTGAAAATAAAAGCGGTGTTTCTGACCTGGCTCCAAGTCATTGACATTGAGCGCGCTGACGACCCTTTTCCCCTGGATCGTATCGCCGGTGAAGACTGTTCCCGATGCTGGTCCGCCGACGATTGCCGGGGCACCTTGAGCGTTTGCGGTACCAGCAGCAATGGTGACTGCAGCCGAAGCGCTCGCCGCAGCAATTGATGCGGACAGAAAGTCGCGGCGCGCGACGCTCTCTTCTTGCTTGTCTGGCATGATTTGAGGGTATCCCGTGTTGGTGTCGCAAGATTATGGCCTTGCAAGATCGCTCGGCAAGTCTCGCATCCGGTTTTCTGCGAGATGACCTCCGCCGCGGCCATGGACGCCTAATAGAGATTTGAACTATGCGGTAAAGCCTCCTTGTAAGGCTGACTGGCCGCGTAGCGCCGCGATGTCGGTAAAGCTGCGGTCCTCGCCATCCAAGACAGCAGCCTCGCCTGTTTCATCTTGCCAACGCTGGATGATCACATCGCAGTAGGCGGGATCAATCTCCAGCAGCACCGCGCGCCGCCCGGTACGCTCCGCCGCGATCATCGTCGTGCCCGAACCGCCAAAGCAATCCAGCACCGTATCGCGCGGCTTGCTGCTGTTGCGGATGGCGCGCTCGACCAGCGCCACCGGCTTCATCGTCGGGTGCAGATCGTTTCTGGCCGGCTTGTCGAAATGCCAGACATTTCCTTGGTCGCGCGCACCGCACCAGTAATGCTGTGCGCCAGCCTTCCAACCATAGAGCATGGCTTCGAATTGCTGGTGGTAGTCTGCGCGGCCCAGCGCAAAAGTATTCTTGGCCCAGATGATGGTGCTGGACCATTTGCCGCCCGCTTCCTGCCAGGCGCGATGCAGCGTCGGCCACTCGGAAGACGACATGCAAATATAGCTGGCGCCCTTGGTGACCGAGAGAAGGTTCGTCAGCGCGGGCCGCAGGAAATCCAGAAACCCCTTGCCCAACGCGTCATTGGCGATGGTCATCTTGGCCGCCGTGCCGCCCTCGTAAGCAACATTATAGGGTGGATCTAGAAAGGCCATGTCCGCGAGGTGCCCATTACCAAGGGCGCGCTCGACATCGGCAAGCTTGGTCGCATCGCCGCAGAGCAGCCGATGGTCACCGCAGCGCCAAAGGTCACCTTCGCGCGTGACGGGATTAACTGGCAGTGGCGGGGCTTCGTCAGTATCCTCGCCATCCATGCCGGCATCGGCGGCGGCCAGCAGCCGGTCCAATTCCATGCCGGAGAAGCCAAGCACGTCCAAATCCACCGAGGCATCGTCACGGATGCGCGCGATTTCCGCCGCGAGCAGTGCTTCGTCCCAGCCGGAATTGAGGGCAATCTGATTATCCGCGAGCCGCAGCGCGCGCGCCTGGGGCTCAGTCAGATGCGCCAGTCGAATGGCCGGGACCGATGCCATGCCGAGCCGTTTGGCCGCCATGACGCGGCCGTGGCCGGCGACCAGAACACCCGCGCCATCCACCAGCACAGGGTTCACAAAGCCGAACTCAGCAATCGAGGAGGCAATCTGCGCCACCTGCGCCGGCGAATGCGTGCGCGCATTCTCGGCATAAGGCACCAGCGCCGCCACAGGCAGCGAGACAACCGCGAGGTCAGGCTGCATCGGAAAGTGCCCCTTCGCGCGCTGCTGCTACCGCATCGTAATCGCGCCCATCGTCCGCTAGCGTTACTGGCTGATCGGGGTAAAGCATCCGCCAGCGCGCAATCGCCAAATCCACATAGGCCGGCGCCAATTCAATGCCCCGCACAACCCGACCCGTGCGTTCGCCGGCAATCAGCGTCGTGCCGCTACCGGCGAAGGGCTCAAACACCACCTCGCCCGTGTCGGTGTAGGCACGCATCAGGAAGTCCGGCAGCGCCACCGAAAACACCGCCGGATGTTCCGTCTCAATCCCGCGCCCCTTGTGGCGGGTGATGCGCAGCACGGCGTCGGGAATGCGCGTGTCCTGCACGGGCTGGCCGATATGCGTGTAGGCCTTCACCTCGCCATCCGCCGCGCGCAGCCCGCTACCCTTGTTCGGCGTGCCGGCCCATTTGCAGGGGATGATCTTGTTCGCCTGCCGCGCCGTACGGTTGAAGTGAAACACCAACTCAAACGCCGGCGCCAGACGACCGTTCCAATCTCCCGGCAAGCCCGGCCCCTGGTCCCAGGTATAAAGCCCAAAGCGACGCCAGCCGCGCGCGCGCATCCATTCCAGCCAGGCTTGCCAATAAGGCTGCCATTCATTCTCGCGATGGATCAGGCCGAGATTGACCAGCGCCTGGCCATCCGGCCGCAGCGCAGCGTCCAGATGCTGAAACACGCCCTGCATCAGCGCATCCCAATCCGTCACACCGCCAGTCGTGTAGGCGCGCTGGTTGCCATAGGGCGGCGATGTGAACAGCATCTCGGCACGATCGCTTTCCATCACGCGCGCCACCGCCGCCGCGTCGGTGCTATCCCCGCACAACAGCCGATGCGCGCCCAGCAGCCATAAATCGCCGGGGCGAGAGACCGCCTGGCGCGGTGCGTCAGGCTCAGCATCGGCGGGATCATCCACATCTTCGCCAATCGCCGGCGCGGCAGGGTTCTCGGCGGTGTCCGCGGGCAGGGCCTCGGGCGCATCGCCGTCGGACACGGCCTCTCCAGCCGCCGCGAGGATGCCCGCAAGTTCATCCGCCGAGAAACCAAGCGCGGCGAGGTCAATCTCCGCCGCCTGGACGCTGGCCAGCGCATCGCGCAGCAGCGCCTGGTCCCAGGTCGCGTTCTCTGCGATGCGATTATCAGCAAGCCGCAGCGCTTCCTTTTGTGCGGGCGCCAAGTGCTTCAGCACAATCACCGGCACCTTGGCGATGCCGAGCGCTTCCGCCGCCGCCAGCCGACCATGCCCCGCGATCAGTACTCCATCCTCGTCCACCAGCAGCGGGTTGGTGAAGCCGAAGGTCTGCATGCTGGCCATGATCTGCGCGAGCTGCGCCGCGTGATGCACGCGCGCATTGCCGGCATGCGGACGCAGCGAGGCAATCGCGCGGAGTTGGATCCGCTCGGCCATCCAAGGAAGCGTCATGGGGGATATCCGGGAAGGGTTGGGCGGGGATGCGCGGCGCGATGCGCTGAGGTTTGCACCTTAGCTGCTGAAATCACGCCGAAAGGGTGCAAACCATGCAAGGGCTGGGTGCAAACCAAGTGCAAACCTGAGGGGCCTAGGTTTGCACCTAAGTCATTGAATTCACGCCGCTATGGTGCAAACTGCAACCCATATTTTTATTCTGACGCTAGAGGGGTCGGGCGCTTCCGCCCCCCGCATACAAAATCGTCAGGAAGGAACCATGAGATTGGAAGCGAAGAAGCGCGTGCGTCTTCTCACAAGGCATCGTAAAGGCCTCGAAGGTGTATTTTATATCAAGGGAGTTCATTGGCATGCACCGCGATTTGCTCCACAGTGAAGAAGCACACGAGAGCTTCCCTTTGGAGAATTCATGTCAAAGAAAGCAAAAGGAAGAAGTTTTAAAAGGCATTGTGCCGCGCGAAGCAGAAAGGATACAGCCGCTGGCGGTATCCGATTTCGCGTTCGACCCGGTGATCGCGCCCTGATTGATGAGGCTGCCTTGCTTACCGGGAAGTCTCGTTCCGAATTCATTCTTGCAGCATCTTTGAATGCGGCGACAGATGTTATTCTGGATCGCAGGTTGCTGTGCCTCACGCCCAAAGTGTTCCTCCGCTTTGTTGAGGCGCTTGATGCGCCTCCAAACCCTAATGACAAGCTACGCAAGTTGCTTAGCACAGTACCGCCATGGCAATAAAAGGCGGGGCAACCAGCTTCGTGAGACATGTGGTCGGAAAGGCTGCTTCAGGACGTATTGATACGAGTAAGGTAGATGCAACAACAGAGGAAGCTATTCGCCGCCAAGTGGCTGAAGACGAGGCCGCAGCGATGCAAGACGTGGCGGCTTACGTACGGCGTATCCGTAAACGCATGAGTATGACGCAGAGAGATTTCGCGGCACGGATCAATGTTTCGGTGGATACTGTGCGCCATTGGGAACAAGGGAAGCGTTTGCCCGAAGGGCCTGCCAAGGCGTTACTGAGGATTTTGGACAAGGTGCCTGAAATTGCGCTCGCTGCACTCAATTGAAGAAGAAAGATCGACTTTGAACAACCGTGGCCGGCTACGCGCAATTCGACGGATTGAGATTGTATAGCCAATCCAGATTCCGGTGGGGAGTGCCAGATTGTAGCGTTTGGCGACTTTTTACAAAGTCCTTGTAAGAACGCCCCTCACTTCAATTGGGCATCAATCACTTCACGCGAAAAATACGCGTCGTAGTCGAAACCTCCCGCACTAGATCCACCCTTTCTCCGTTCCAATGATAATCCAAATGCCGTCCCTGGATGACGTTGGAAGCAATGTTCGGATGGAAGAGTGCGACGCATTCGCCACCAGGGTCACGGACGCTCGGATAGGCAATCCCGTCCGTGCCCGCGTTTCGAAGCACGGCCCCTAAATTTTGGGCCTTGGTATAGTCGCTGGGTGACAGGAATATTGAGAAGCTGCTTTGTTCGCCGCGCAGATCATGCAGCATGCCGTCAACATCAATCAGCAATTCGCGGAACTGGGAGGTCCAGCCAGGCATCTGCCGTGTGGTAGCCATGAAAACTTCATGGTGATGGATCGTCTCAGCAAGAGCGGTCTCGAAACTGCGGCCAAGATAAAGGACGCCAAACCGCCCGTCGCTAAAGCGGCTTGGCCGCTCGGGGCTGACATGCGTGAAAGGCGCCATTAGGTAAGAGGCGCCCGGGCCTGAGACACGCCTTTCTGGCGGCACGAGATCAAGTTTACCGATGGTTTCTGCAAGCCTCGGATTGGTCTTCATCTCGGCTGCAATCAGCAGCGGCCAGTCTTCCGGATCAGCAACATCCTCGAACAAATCAATCGGAGGATGTAAGGTCCTGATGATCCGTCGTGCTGACTGCCAGCTTACTGGATTGACAGGTATATCCTTTGGGTCAATCACCAGCCACCACGTTCCGCATCCAGATAGTGCCGCACGCGTGTGAGGTCACTGAGTTCTCCGCCAAGCATCACAGCCAGCGCGGATCGGCCTGCGAAAACGCTGTTCGGCGCCTTGATCCAATCATAGCCACGCTGCGCTTCCCGGAAGATGATGCGCAGCGACTTATGGATCCCCATGAGGTTGGACAATCGCGCCTTGCCATCACGTCCGAGCCGCCCAGGCGTGCGATCGCCCTTCCATCTGGCGAATGTGCGTGGCGGAATGTCCAACAAAATCGCCGCTTGCTCATCGGTCACGCCCCAATTCCGGAAAAGGTTCAGGGCGGCACGAAACATGGCCCCTGCCTCGTCATCGGTGATAGGAGAGGGCGAAAAACCCTGAGGGGTGGTCGTAACCTGCGTTAGAGTCGGCATGTTGTCTCCATTTGGCATTTATATCAAAATTAAACGCCAAATGGCAAGATATTTCTGGCGTGCCGCTATGATTGCTCTGTCCGGCCCCGCTCCCCCACCAACCCATAATATCCCGCAAGCACCCCAAGCGCCGAAACCAGCACCCCTTGGCCTTGCGCGTGCCCAATCACCTTGCCGCCCCAGCCTGATTGTCGCGCCCATTCCGTCACGGATTGCTCAAGCCCCACCACATGCCACACACAGGCCCCACCAGGGCTGGCCGCACCGCCGAGCGCCTCAAGCGCCCCTGCCACACGCTTGCGTGCCTGGAATTGCTGCTCGGTCAGCGTATCGCCACTGCCGCCCGGTATGCGGATCATCGGCATGGCGCGCAGCGTATCCAGTGCTGCCGCGCGAAAATGCCGGCGGAATGAAGCGCCCGCATCATGCATCTCGCGTGTGATGGTGCCGTTGTTCAGCATCACGGCGAGTGTATCAATCGCATAGCGATGCTGCACTGGCCTGCCGGTTTCAGGATCCGCCTCACGAATAGGCGCGGTAAAATCGCCATGCTGCAGCCGCCATTTGGACGGGCGGGACAAATCCTCACGCAACACGCTCCGTTTGTTCTTGCGCTTACTGGCCATGGGAACCTCCAGCCTTGCGCGCGCCCCAGCGCCGCGTGGCTTCGTTGATGATTGCCTGGCGCAGCCAGGGATCGGTGATGTCGAGAACGGAAAGCGCTGCCACACCATGCCGGTGCCAGGCGGCAGCGCGCATGCGCTCCATCTCCCCGTCATGGGTTGCGCTGCGCGTGCCACGATCAAGCGATGACCGCGGCGACAAGGGCGGGCCAAGGCGTGTCATGGCGCAGCCCTTTTCGTGATCGGCGTATGCGCATGGCTGTCGCAAAGCTGATGGCCAAAGGGAATCTCATCGCCGAGCTTGCAATCGAATTCTGACCCGCGCGGTGTCAGGCGCAGCGCCGTGATTTGCGCGCCGGGAAAATGCGTATGGCTCGCTTCCACCCAGCGATAGGCATCCCAGGCGGCAAGCACACGCCCAACCTCATCCAGCGTCCAGATATCGCGCTCCCGCCCGTCCCCGGCCAGCGCATGGGCTTCGGGCAAGCTGCGCACAATACCGAGCACGCGGCCATTGGGCATGCGCGTTTCCCAGACCTCGGGCGCCAGGGGCGGATAGCCGGCTGCAATGGCCGCCTGCTCAAGCGCTGCCCAGGCGCGGCGCATGGCTTCGGAATGGGCGCGCACCGCTTCCAGGTCCTGCGTGGCATAGGCCGCCTGCCATTTCGCCCATTGCCGGTCAAAGCGCTCACGCAGCTCATCGCCCACCAGCAACCGCAGTCGCCCGACGCCCCATTTCCGTTCCAGCGCATCGGTCACAAGGTCAACGGATTGCACGAGGCCCTGGATGGCCATGGCCGTGCCGCTGGTGTCCTGCTGGCTTTGGTTCATGGCGCCGCCCTTGTCGTGATTTGCGCCAGTGCTGCGCCACTGAAATGGCTCTGGCAGCCCAAAACAGGGATATTGAGCTGCGCCGCTGCCCCACCGGTCCGTTTTGCGCCACTGCGCCACTGCCCCATGTCCCCTAAGGGACATGAGGGCTTGGGCCTGGCCAGTGGCGCAGAGGCGCAAACCTTCCCGGCCACCGGTTGCCGCGCCACTGCGCCAGTGAATTTCCAGTGGCGCAGGCCAGTGGCGCAAAGCCTAAAGCGGTTCATGCTTCGGCTCCGGCAGGTATTTTGACCCGGCGTTTCGGGTCACGATGTTCGGCGCAGCGGCGACGATCGACACGAACTGCGACGTTGCGACGCGGCGTCAAAAGTTCAAACGGGGCACCGCAATCAGCGCAGTGGCTCTGCCACCGTGTCAGTTCCATTTGGCGACCATCCATGGTCTTGTGCGGGCGTATCTCCACACACTCAAAACGCTGGTGCTGCACAAAGGCGATACCGCCAAGCGCTGGGCGGCCTGGCAGGGTCAATCGGGTTTTCATGGGTGCTCTCCTTCCTGGGCGTTCAGCCGCATACCGGCGACGATCTGCGGATCATGGTCGAGCCCCTTGCGCAGCTTGCGCTGCTTGGGGCTTGGGTATTCGACGATGCGAAGGGCCTTGCTGGCGAAATAGGCCGCAAGCATCGCGCGCGCCTGTTCCTCGCTGCATCCGGTGATGGCCATGATCAGCTCGCCACCCCAGCGCCCAAGATCCTGTTTGCGTGCTGACCAACGTTCCCCATCATCCCTGGGGCTGCCGAGCCGCTCGACCAAGTCGGCAGATTCATTCATGGACAAGTCGCGAAACACCGAGGCCGGGCGCCAACGCGCGATGGCCTGGACATGATCGCCATTGGGCAGGGTTATGGACCGCAACTGCAGCCAGGTGGCATCAAGCGGCCTTGGTGCCAGATTGAGCTTGGCGTTATCGGCGCGGACATAAAACCAGCGTTCTTCCTCGGGGATGCCAAAGCGCTCGGCTTCGCCATCATCCATGCTGCGCAGCGCGACAGCCGCGCGCGCTGCATCGACCAAAGCCGAAGCACCGCGAAACGCATCGGCATCGCCCGCCACACCGCCCTTGCGGAAATGATGCACCAGCAGCACGGCACAACCTGCTGCATCGGCAACGCGCGACCAGAGCGTCGCTGCGAAATCCACCTGCTCGTTGCGGTTTTCCTCCAGCCGGTGGGATTTGACGAAAGGGTCAACAATCAGCAGCCGCACTTCGCGTCGGATCAATTCGGCGATCAGCGCATCGGCAAGCGGCGTTGCAACGGTGCTGCCATCAGGCAGGCGCACGGCAAGGATCAGCGGCTGGTCCCGCCCGCTATCGAGGTAAAGCCGCCCGGTCATGGCCGTGGGGCGAATGCCATGCGCAATCAGGGCAGCTTGAACTCGGCGCAGCAATTCCTCGCGCGGGTCTTCCAAATTGTAGATCCAGACTGCGCCGGTGCTATGGACTGGCTCCTCGACCAGGGGGCGGCCAAGCGCGACGGCAAGCCCGACCGCGATGGCATAGGCGGTCTTGCCGGTGCCGCCCGGGGCGCCAAGCACGGAGACAAAGCGCCGGATCAGAAAATGGCCATAGACCCATTCACGCGGCGGCAGCTTGGCAAGCTGGTCAGGCTCAAAGGGGGTGGCAATCAGGCCGGGCGCTGTCTCCGCCGCAATGGCACCCGCGGGCGCGCTGCGCGCGGCCAGGGGCGGGTTGGGCAGGCCAGACTCCCAGTCATCCCCGGCAGGCGATGCAACGCCCCCACGCCCCGCCGCAATGGCGTTTCCGGCGATGAGCGATGGCTTGACCCAAAGCGGATTGGCCATGCGCGCCAGATGATAAAGCGAGGCATAGCCAATCCGATCGGGCGGGCAGCGAAACCAATGATGCCAACGTTCAAGGCAGGCCGCTTCCTGGTGCTTGGCGGATTTCGCCGACCAGGCCGCCCAGGCGGCGAGACCCTCGGCACTGGCCGATGACGCACGCCAGACCGCCATGCCAATCTTTGACCATTCATCCCAGGGCAGATCGGCATTCGGTATTTGCGCCAGTGCCGCGACGATATCCGCAGCCGCAGCCCGGCTATCGGGATTGGCGCGCGGCGGCGCTTGGTCGGGCAATGTCTGCGCATCGGGCTGCGCCAGCAGCAGCAATTCGGTCGCGATATCAGCGATGGGGCGTAAGGCATCTGGCGTTTGCGGCAATTGGCGGCCAGAGACAGTGACGTAGCGCGGGCAGCGATGGAAAATCTCAACGCTGCCGCCTTCCGGCATGGCAATGCGCCGATGCACCGGCGCGCGCAGCCCGTCATTGCTGCCAATGATCCGAAGCCCGCGCCCGGACGGCGTGATTTCCGTATAGCTATCGGATTCCTCAACAAGCCGCAGCGCCCAATCGGCCAATGTGCCGGTAGCTGGGTCTCGGCAATGATCGAGATCGAGAAAGACATGCGCTGCGTCATCGCGCAGCACATATCCCGCGCCATCAGCCTCAGCGGCGGCGACAGCGCCCATGGCGGCGGCGAAATTATCCCAGGATGATGGATCCTGGGTTGAGGCATGGCGCCAGGGATCGCTGGCGCGGAACAAAGGCTTGTCGGGCTTGGCGCCGGGGCTGGTTTCCGTCCAGCGCCAGATCACCCAATGCCTGGCGGCGGTGAGCGCTTGCAGCGCCATGGGCAGCGGGCAGATCAGCCCGTCGCCCATGGATGCTACCTGCGCCACCCCCGACATGGTTCAGAATTCCGTATCATGCATCGCCATTTCCGGGGCCGGTGCCGTGACCGGCGCTGGCACATGGCGCGCGGGCGGGGGTGCTGCCGGCGCGGCAGCAGGCGGTTCGACGCTGGCTGGCGCCGCGATACTCGGCAAAGCGCCAAGCGGCATATCATCCGGCCGCGGCAGCCATTTCGTGATCTCAAAAATTGGCGCGTAATTGGTCGTCTGCCCCTGTGGTGTTTTGCTCACAACAGGTGTCGTGCCGGTCAGCGTCACCAAGGGGACCAGACGCTGGCCTGATTCTGGTGCTTCTTCATATTGGTTGTGCAAGGCATCCATGGCCGCGATCACTATGCGCGCGGTAGCCGCGAATTCACGCAAGCCGCCCAAGAGCTTTGGCGCATAGACGCGAATGCGAAAACCCTGGCGATGATCCTTGGAAGGTTGCTGCGGCAGGGGTTCGCCAAAGCGCACCATGTGAAAATCCGGTGCACCACCGGTGAAGGATATCCAGCCCACTTCAATCTGGGCCAGATCCATCAGCATGATCGGTGCCGGCGATGTGATATCCGTGGATCTGGATTCCCACTTGCCATCAGGCTTCTGTTCACGGTCGTTGCGGAACAGGCGCCCGGCGCGTGCATCATAGCGGATATGCGGAACAATTTCGGCATTGGTGTTGGTATTCAGTCCGAGGGCCATTGGCCTCTCCTTTCTTGCGGGGGGTGCGCGCCTGTTGCGGCGGGCGCGCGGCGCCGTGGCCGGGTCAGGCGATTAGCCCCCAAGCCAGGAACAACAGCGTCCAGAGACCAGCCCAATGCAGCGCGGCCAGGATCAATTCGGGCGACAGCGCAGACCGCAGCCGCGCGCGGAAGGGTTCAAAAGCCATAGACTTCCCTCCCAAGCGCGCGGGCTTCCGGCGAGGACCACCAGAAGGTCTCAAAATCAGGGCAGATCAGTGCCGCGAGTTCGTGTGCATCACGCGATAGGCGGAGAAAGCGTTCCAGCCGGATGGCGATGGCCCGCAGTATCGCAAGCTGTGCCGGCACATCGGGAAGCACATAGACCGCCACCTTCTTTGGCGTGGCGTAGCAAAAGCGCATCTCCCGGTTGGTCCCGGCCACATAGACAGCGCCCTGGCGCGCATGGGGCGCGCTGATGTCACTGGCCAGCCGGAATTGCGTCTTGAGGTCCAGCACAATGCCATGCGCATCCCAAACGAAATCCTGATAACCAATGACGGGAACGGCGATATCATCCAGACGGATTTCCACCCGATGCTGATGCCGGCCCTCGGGCGGGCTGGTCGGCACGCCGTACTGGCGCAGCTCCGCCAGCGCCAATTCGACAATGGCCGGGATCGCCTCGCGTTCCTTGGCGCGATTGGGATCAGCCGAAAGCGCCGAAAGCCGATCGAATTCCGCGAGCGCTGCCGCCTGGCATTCCGCCAATGGCAAGGCCGGATCGAATAGGCCGAGCGACACGCCATGTTCGGCCGCCGTGCCGCGATGCGCCGCCGCGCCTACCGGCGCACGCCGACGCAGCAGTTTCTCCACTTGGACCTGTCACGTATTTATGCCGCTCCGATTACTCGTTTAGGCTGCTTGGCGTTCGAAGGCCAGGGGGCTTTTGCCTCCCAAAGCTGAATGCCTTCGGCGCGGGTTATAGAA
>VYKX01000759.1_pt1 | contig 11470 bp, 11 predicted proteins | sample 5114471 | NCBI WGS metagenome assembly VYKX01 (sample SAMN12291785, study PRJNA351875) | freshwater metagenome | isolation source: freshwater lake | place: USA: Michigan, Gull Lake | collected 2013-08-08
TGTAAACTAATCTTACACAGCCCAAGGTGCGCCGCAATAGCGACTCTTGTTCGGGTGTGGGGTAAAATCGGTAAGAATATGCTTTTTCCATGTCTCACATTTTAGCATATATTTCGTAAATGTGCTAATATTTAACAGTAAAGCCGTCGTAGAACGACGGGGTTTCAGACCCAAAATTTTCGATGACCAGGCGGCCGGTGGCGGTCTTAACCAATAGTACCCTCTTGGGAGATGCCCGAGTGCGTCAAGACTTGAGCAAAGCTGATATCGTCGCCGCTAAAATCGATGCTGTTTCCGAGGCCCAATGGCGACGGGTTAACCGTCCAGTCCCCGGTCTGGATTGGCAGATTCTTTGGTCGGGATTAAGACAATTTCGCCAAGAATGGTCGGGAAAACTAGCAATTCAAACCATGGTGCTGGCCTCTTGGTCGCCCCAAGATCAAGACCAGTATATCGATTTGATGCAACAGCTACAACCGAATGCAAATTCTCAAACCCGTAAACGCTGAAATATTGGCAATTTGGGCGCAAAAAATTGCCACGGCCACGGGAATTACCGTACGCTGTGTGCCACTTACCACCACAGGTCTCTAAGGCTTCGGTTTTTCTTCTTTCGGCTTCACATTAAAATAAGCCTCCATTACCTGACGTACCATAGGTGCGGCCACTTTACCACCACCACCGCCGGAATGTTCCGCAAAGGCGACCACGACAATTTCGGGCTTGTCGAAGGGCGCGAAAGCTCCAAACCAAGCGTGGGACTTCCCGGGAGGTGCTTCTGCCGTGCCGCTTTTGCCCGCTACGGGCGGTAAAGCGGGGTCCGATAGGGCCCGACCCGTTCCTTCCGCTACCACGGCTCTCAGGGACTTTCTCAGGGTGTCTAGGGTGCTAGGTTTCATGTTCAAAGACTTTCGCCATTCCTTAACATCGCGGGCATCCTGTAAAAGGTGCGGTTTCACCAAAAAACCACCGTTAGCGGGGACAGCAAACATCACAGCTACTTGTAGGGGAGTTGCGAGGGTAAATCCTTGACCGATCGACATATTAATCGTATCCCCTACGGACCAATCCCAGTTTTTAAAATTACGCAGTTTCCAATCGCGATCGGCAATTAACCCCGGAGTTTCTTCCGCTAATTCTATACCGGTTTTCTGACCGAAACCGTAGCGCCGAGCCATGGCAATTAAAGCCGGACCCCCCACCCCGCGACCAATTTGACCGTGAAAAGTGTTACTACTCATAGCCATGGCCCTGACAAAACCGATCGGCCCAAAACCGGCGTGATTCCATTCTCCAAAAGCTGTCCCCCCCACATAAAGGGCGGCAAAGGTATTTAAGACCGTATTGGGGGGAAATTTACCCGATTCCATGCCGGCAGTGGCAGTGACGACTTTAAAGGTGGAAGCGGGGGGGAATCCTTGCAGAGCGCGGTTAACAAAAGGGTTGCCCTCCGCTTGTAGTTTTTTCCAAGTGGTGGTGGTAATTGGGGCCGAGAACACATTGGGATCGAAACTAGGATAACTGACCATGGCCCGCACGGAACCATCCCGGGGATCGATCGCCACGATCGCACCTTTGCGTTTTCCTAAAGCGGCCTCGGCGGCTTTTTGGAGTTTTAAATCTAGTGTCAGGGTGACATCTTGCCCCGGTTTAGCAATTTTTTGGCCGAGAATTTGGATTACTTGTCCCGATCCGTTGACCTCTAACTGCATTCCCCCCCATTCTCCCCGCAATTTTGACTCGTAGGCGGCTTCTACACCCATTTTACCGACGACATCTCCCAATCGGTAGCCCTGGGGTCTTTTGGCTTTATATTCCTCTGGGGTTAGTTCCCCGGTATAACCGAGAATATGCGCCCCGATTTTGCCATTGGGATAGTAGCGCACTGATTCCACGTCCACTTCGATGCCGGTTAATTCGTCTTTGTATTCCTCTAGGGCGATAATTTGGCCTGGAGTTAAACCCCTAGCGATGCGGATCAGGGTGGAGGGGTTTTCGTCCGCTTCGTTAATGCGTTTTTCTAGGTCGCTTTTGGGAATGCCTAAAATACTGGCTAAACGGTCAAGATTGAGTTTTTGAGCGGGATTACGCTGGGATTTCGGCCAAATATAGGCCGCATGGGTTAAGCGGGCCGTGGCCAAAACTTTGCCATTGCGATCGAATAAGTTGCCCCGGACTGGGGGTTTGGGAAGAATGCGAATCCGGTTATTTTCTGCCCTTTCTCGGTTAATTTGTCCTTGCTGCAGTTGTAAATATGCCAATCGTGAGCCGACTCCTCCTAGCAGGACAATGCTAATTAATCCCATAATTAGCCATGACTGACGCTGACGACCGACTAGACGCTCTTTATCTGTGATTTTATTCTGTAATTTATTTGGCGATGGCCGCTTCGGCGAGTTGAGCGGTTTTTTCGGTTTTAGTTTGACTTTGGTTTTTGATAGGAGTCCGCTATTACGCATTTGCTTAAAGTTAAAAGTTTAAAAGTTATTAGGGCAGTTATCAGTTATCAGTTATCAGTTATCAGTTATCAGTTATCAGTTATCAGTTATCAGTTATCAGTTATGAGATTTGAGTTTTAAGTAAGGAGTATTAAGTGAGCGGTTTCAAATAGCACTTTCCTAATGTCTTTTCACTGGTTACTGATCACTGTTTACTGATCACTGATACTAGGTGATTTAGCTCCTCTGTTGACTAAAGTTCAGGGTATCCGCAATATATCTTAACAAAATCGGAGTAAATACAAAGGAGTGGAAGGAACCACACCAGACACAGAGGACACAAAGATTGATCGCTTCTATAGTAAGTTAAAGAGAGCCAAGAAACTGTCGCAGACATATATAGTTAAGAGTTTGTCAAGTGTTTCTTAACTATATGTAACATTATCCCTGCTCAAAATGTAATCACACTGCGGATAGAATCTCCTTGGCGCATCAGGTCAAAAGCCTCGTTAATTCTTGCCAGAGGCAGAACATGGGTGATTAAATCATCGATGTTAATCTTGCCCTCCATGTACCAATCGACTATTTTTGGTACATCCGTACGACCTCTTGCTCCACCAAAAGCCGTACCTTTCCAGACGCGTCCGGTGACTAATTGAAAAGGACGGGTACTAATTTCTTGGCCTGCCCCGGCTACACCGATAATAGTGGCAACACCCCAACCTTTATGGCAACATTCCAAAGCTTGACGCATAATCTGGACATTGCCGATACACTCAAAACTATAATCGGCCCCACCTTTAGTTAAATCCACCAGATAGGCCACTAAATCCCCCTCGATTTCTTGGGGATTAACAAAATGAGTCATCCCGAATTTGGCCGCTAAAGCTTGTTTCTGGGGATTAATATCGACCCCGACAATCATATCGGCTCCCACCAAACGGGCCCCTTGAATAACGTTTAAACCGATGCCTCCCAGACCAAAAACCACCACTTTTGCCCCCGGTTCCACTTTAGCGGTATTAATCACCGCACCGATACCTGTAGTGACTCCGCAGCCGATATAACAGACTTTTTCAAAGGGAGCATCGGGGCGAATCTTGGCCAGGGAAATCTCCGGCAGCACGGTATAGTTAGCAAAAGTCGAGGTTCCCATGTAGTGATAAAGAGGTTGACCATCGAGGGAAAAACGACTGGTTCCATCCGGCATTACTCCCCGACCTTGGGTAAGACGAATCGCTTGACAGAGATTGGTTTTAAAGCTGAGACAGTATTCGCACTGACGACATTCGGGAATGTATAGGGGAATCACAGGATCGCCCACTTTCAGGCTAGTGACACCTTTTCCCACTTCTACCACGATTCCGGCCCCTTCATGACCTAAAATTGAGGGAAATAAGCCTTCAGGATCGGCCCCAGAGAGAGTATAGGCATCGGTGTGACAAACTCCCGTGGCTTTGATTTCTACTAACACTTCCCCCGCTTGCGGTGCGGCTAATTGTACCGTTTCAATAGTTAGGGGTTTTCCCGCTTCTAGGGCAACTGCCGCTCGAACATCCATAGGCTAACAATTCTCAACTTATCTCTATGTTAGTCCTCACCATCCGCGAAGAAGGAATGAACGATGGTGGCTTTACTGCTAGTCTCAATTTTGATAGCGGTAACAGCTACCCAATTACGGTTACTGACCCCTTTACTAACCAAGAAGAAAAACAACTAGAATGGTACTTTGAGGAATGGTTAGTATTTCCCACCCTAGACAGGGATAAAGCGCAAAAAGCCGCCAACAGCGTCCAAAACTATGGCGAAAACCTATTTAAACAGGTTTTCCAGACTAATTTAAATGCTTATGGGGAATATCGAGACTTGCGAAAGCAGTTAAGTCAACTGCAAATTATTATCGAAAGTCAGTCGCCAGAATTTCAAGCTTTACATTGGGAATCGCTGAAAGATCCTGATTTACCGCGTCCCTTTTCTATAGATTGTATCATCTCCCGCCAGCGTCGAGGGGCTACAGTTGTCCCGGTGCAAATGGCCACTTATCCTACTATCAATCTTCTGGTGGTGATTGCGCGTCCTAATGAGGAATCTGATGTTAACTATCGCACGATTTCCCGTCCTTTGGTAGAACTGGTAAATAGTAGTGAAATACCAGTAAAAATTGATATTTTGCGTCCCGGAACTTATGAATCACTAACCAGACATCTGGATGAGAAGGGAGAAGGATACTATCATGTTATTCATTTCGATGTTCATGGCGGATTAATGGAATATGAACAGTACGAAAGACAGGTTCACGGGGACTCTTGGCGCTATCAAAGGGGATGGGGACTGGAGGATTTAGCAGAATATGAGGGAGTAAAAGCTTTTCTGTTTCTGGAAGGAGAAGAAAAAGGTCAAGCGACTCCGGTAGAAGCGACGGAATTAGCGAATTTACTCACGGGGAAAAATATCCCTATTTGTATTCTCAATGCTTGTCAGTCAGCAAAGCAAATTTCCCAGGAATCAGAAGACTATCGGGAAACCAGTTTAGGAAGTCGTTTGATGACTGCGGGAATGCAAGCTGTGGTAGCGATGGGATATTCGGTGACGGTTTCTGCAGCTAAGTTGATGATGAAACCAATTTATCAGCAATTATTGAACGGAAAAGACCTAACGGAAGCGATGCGAAAAGGACGGTTAGAGTTATTCAATAATAAGCAACGCCGCGCCTATTATAATACGATAATAGATTTAGAAGATTGGTTATTACCGGTGATTTATTGTCGCAGTAAAATTAATCTCAATTTGCGTCCATTTACTCCAGAAGAGGAGGAAAAATACTGGGAACATATCGGCAATCAATATGTCTTTCCTTTACCAGAATACGGCTTTGTCGGCAGGGATTTAGAAATTCTCAAGATGGAAAAGGCGCTACTGAAACATAATATACTTTTACTCAAAGGAATGGGAGGGACAGGAAAAACTACTTTACTCAATTATCTACGAGAATGGTGGCAGAAAACCAACTGGGCGACCCATATTTTCTATTTTGGTTATGATAAAAAAGCTTGGACGTTAGAACAGATTGTCCATGAAATCGGTCAGGGAATTTATAATCGTTTTGAACAGGCGAGTTTCCAAGCGATGAACCTGAAAGCGCGAGTAAGGAAACTAGAGCAAAAACTCCGCAGTGAGGCGTATATTCTCATTTTAGATAATCTGGAGTCGGTGACGGGACAACCGTTAGCAATTCAGAATACTTTACCGGAGAATGAGAGGGAAGCAATCGCCGAATTTCTCAAGAATTTGGTCGGGGGAAAGACGAAGGTGATTTTGGGTTCTCGCAGTGAGGAAACTTGGCTGCAACGCAGGACTTTTAAGGAGAATATCTATCACTTACAAGGATTAGACCAAGAGTCGAGAACTGAATTAGCGGAGAGAATCTTAGAACGTCAGGCGAAGAGTCGGAAAAATGCGATTAAAAAGGATGATTATTTTAAACGCTTGATGAAATTGTTGGCGGGATATCCGTTGGCGATGGAAGTGGTATTAGCGAATCTGAAGCGACAGTCACCGGAGGAGATTTGGCAAGGGTTACAGTTGGCGGAATTAGCTGATGTGGGGGATGAGGATAAGACTAATAATATCATCAAATGTGTGGAATATTCCCACAGTAATTTGTCGGAGGAGGCGCAGAAGTTGTTACTCTGTTTAGCGCCTTTTAGTGGGTTTATTCCCAGGTTTGTTATTCCTATGTATAGCCAAAAACTACAGCAATTAGAACCTTTACAAGGCTATCAGTTTGACCAATTTGATGCAGCGATTGAAGAAGCGATTCATTGGGGTTTGCTTTCGCCGATGAGTGAAGAAATGCCGAGTTTATTGACTATCCAGCCCATTTTTCCCTACTTTTTGAAGACGAAATTAAAGGAATTAGCACCAGAGACGCAAGCAGCAATTTGGGAGGGATTTAAGAATCATTACCGAGAAGGGGCAGATTATTATAATGACTTACTAGATTCCAAAAATCCGCAAGAGAAGCAGTGGGGGATATTGTTCTGTCGCTGGGAGTATGAAAATCTGTTTAATGCGTTGCAAATCGCCCTCAATCAGCAAGAAAGCGTACTTAGTATTATTACTTGCTTGCATAGTTATCTGGAGTTAACCCAAGATACTCAGACTAATTTAAAGCTCCTAGAGTTCGTTCTCGAAACTTTTGAAAACTATCCCCCTGAAGCCAAACAAGGGCAGATGGCACTAGAAATCATTGCTATAATTGGCGATGCAGGAAGCAAATATTTACAAAGTAAAAATTATCAGAAAGCGAAAGAGATTTACCAAAAGAGCCTCGAATTACTCAAGCCAATTAGTGAAAGTTACAGTCAATCTAAGCAATCTTTGCAAGCCAGCACCCTGCACAATTTGGGAATGGTAGCGCAAGAATTGAGGGAATGGGAGCAAGCCCGAAGCTACTACCGGCAAGCTCTTGAGATCTACATTGAATATGGCGCCCGCTACGAGCAAGCCAAAACCCTGCACTGTTTGGGAATCGTAGCGCAAGAATTGAGGGAATGGGAGCAAGCCCGAAGCTACTACCAGCAAGCTCTTGAGATCTGCATTGAATATGGGGATCGCTACGAGCAAGCCAGCACCCTGCACCAGTTGGGAATCGTAGCGCAAGAATTGAGGGAATGGGAGCAAGCCCGAAGCTACTACCAGCAAGCTCTTGAGATCTGCATTGAATATGGGGATCGCTTTTCTCAAGCCAGCACTCTGCACCAGTTGGGAATGGTAGCCCAAAAATTGAGGGAATGGGAGCAAGCTCGAAGCTACTACCGGCAAGCTCTTGAGATCTACATTGAATATGGCGATCGCTACTCCCAAGCCAGCACCCTGCACCAGTTGGGAATGGTAGCGCAAAAATTGAGGGAATGGGAGCAAGCCCGAAGCTACTACCGGCAAGCTCTTGAGATATTCATTGAATATGGGGATCGCTATGAGCAAGCCCGCACCCTGCACCAGTTGGGAAGAGTAGCGCAAGAAGTTGGGGAATTGAGCCAAGCCAAAAGTTATTACCTGCAAGCCTTACAAATTCGGGCAGAATTTAACGATAATTACAGCGTACAAACCTTTTCTTTGCCCCGTCTTGTTGCTCTTTATCAGCAAACGCAAGATGAGGAGATTTTCGTTGCTGTGGCTGATATTTTGGGGGTTGGGGTTGAGGAGGTGCGGGGTTTGCTGGAGGGTTAGAATGGGTTTTGGGCGTAGGGATTGTTTGAGCGCAATCATTGTTTGGGCGCAAGCATTGCGCCCCTACGGGGGAAATATTGGTTTGTCTTGGGATCTCGAAGTGTTCGGCGATGAAGCTGTTGAGTAATTCCTTTGAGGCTTGAGGTTAGTATAATTATGACAACCGCCAAGGCTGTTAGGATATTTACAATCTCCGAAACCCTCTCAGGTTGTACTTTTGATTTCTGACTTGCGCGTAGCGCTATAACAGGAGGACAAATCGAATGGCGGCTCTCTTGGATTTGGTGGGTAAAATGTATTCTAAGATACATTCCTCCTAGCGAGGGGGTGGAACGAACCACAAAGACACAAAGGACACAAAGATCGATCGATCATATAGTAAGTTAAACTTATCACACAGAACCTAGAAGAGCCGAATGGCAGCAAACCTAATTATTAAATATGACCCCACTGGAGACATTCTCTATATTAACAAATGCGCTCCCTATACCGAACAAGAATCCGAAGAATTAGGAGATGATATTATCGTGAGAGTCAACCCAAAAACCGAAGAAATAGAAAACCTAGAAATCCTTTTTTTCTCCCAAAGACTACAAGAAAACAACGAACTCCAACTTCCCCTCATCGCCAATCTCCGCTTGGCAGTTTAGTGTAATCAGATTGAGTAAATCATTAAAACAACTTAGCTTATGTCTGCAAATATTCGTCAACAACTCCATCAACATATCGATCAATTACCAGATCACATATTGGTTTGTTACGCTACAAACTACCACTAGATATAGATATAACCCAAGCCAAAGACACGAAGCAAATCTCGGCATCCTTCTTCAAAATTATCATTAAAATTAATAATTTGGAAGCTAGGTAAGACCCAAGAAAGTTTTGTATATTCACAAGGTTGATAGAGAATTGGCAAAATTTTATCTTCAAAACGCTGATCTTGTAAAGTAAAAATTAGTTCTCGCTTTACCCACATAGAATCGACCGCATCAGGAGAGAGAACGATAATAAACCAATCACATCGCCTCAAAGCTTTCCCAATTTCATCATGCCATTGCTGTGCGCCTAAAATATTAGTTTCACTATACCAAACGGGAACTCCATGACGGCGTAATTCATTGGCCAAATGAGAGACAAACTCTCGATTTTTGCTAGAATGGGAAAGAAAAGCTTCTTGGGGAATCATCTCATACCTATAGTTAAAATTAGACAAAGCATAGCTTGGGATGAGACAAGCCAAATCTAAAAGTGGTGTATCTCATGAGTCAGTCCGTCGGAGCTTGTCGTATTTTTAAGTGCCTGTGTAATTTCTTTCAATTCTTGATTGTCTTGTTCAAGATTAGGGACGAAAATCATTGGAAATTTTTTGAGAATCCAAGGAATATGTTCTAGGTTTGAATTATCTGAGGAAGAGACAATAACAGGAATGATACGACCTTGATACTTTTCTTCTCCAATTGCATAACTAATATCAGAAACAACATTAAAAGGCTTCAGTGATTCTGGTGTTAATAAGACTATCATTGCTTCAGATTCTTGTAAGGCTTTACCTATGTTATTAGCCCAGTTTTCCCCGGGTAACATTTCAGCAGCATCCCAAACTTGAAAGCCATCTTCTTTGAGAGAATCAGCAACTCTCTTAGCTAACTTAGCCTCAGTAAAGGCATGACTAATAAAAACTTTCATATTGTTTCTAGCTTCCTCGATATTTAAATTAATTCAACTGATTTATTCATAATCTGCTGACAATTTACTAAGAGTATAGCGTTTTTAGTCGCTAGAGAAACTCATTTACTCCTCGACTTCATCAGGAATAGATTCAGCTAACTTAAGCATAGCGCCTAAATCGACTGTTTCTTCAGCGAAATCTCCCGTGCGGGCTTCTGCGAGTCCCCGTTTGAGCGACTCGCGGACACTAGGATTCTGAAAAGCCCATAGTTCTCCCTCTGGAATCGCCACCATGGGAACCAAAAGAAGTTCCCCGCTTGTATTCATCAGTATCCGATAGTGACGGTTGCTACATTGAGTCCCAAGGCTAATCCGTCCGCAAGCATCAGCCTGAATATCTTCTTTAATGAGCGAAAAATTCTGATACTCCATCACGTCTCCTCCTCTGTTCATATACTTATTCTAGATAAGTTACCCAATTTGGGCAATAGGGTTATGTCCATTTAGCTTCTCACTACCTAAAGAAAACAGGTTAAACTTGTTCGGGCTAGAGCCTTGACAACAAACCCAGTTTGTAGTTGCGCTCCCTTCGCTAAATTCTCTCCCCTTTCCTTGTAGGAGAAAGGCCAGGGGAGAGGTCAATAATTAAGAACCCAATGCGATCACACTATCTGGTAAAGATCAAGTATAATAATAAATATAAAGACCAAATTATTCATCTACCGTTAACTTAATGAAAGCCAAATGAACTTATTAAAACAATCGGACATTCAAGAAAATCCCACAACACTTTACGAACAAGATCTTCAGTTGTGGATTGAGCAAACTATTCATCAATTACAGAATCGACAGTTTGAACAACTGGATATAGAAAACTTAATTGAGGAGTTAAAAGATTTGGGTAAGTCAGAGAAACGCGCCTTAGAGAGCAACTTAATGGTCTTGTTGATTCACTTACTCAAATTAAAGATACAGCATGATGCTCCTGAGACAATGAAAGCAAGTTGGTATAATTCAGTAGATGAGCATCGCCAGCGCGTTCAAGATGATTTACTTAAGACTCCCTCTCTTAAATCTTATCTCTTAATCTCCATCACACAAGCCTATTCCAGCGCTCGTAAAGTCGCCATCAAACAGGGTAAACGCGCTCAATTTGGTATTCGTATTCCCCAAGAAAGTGAGTATCCCCTCGCTTGTCCTTTCACACCTGAACAGATTCTAAATGAGGACTTTTACGGGTAAAAACGAAAGTAAACATTATCGATAATAAAACCATGAAACCAGAATATGACCTTGCCAACATGAAAAATCGCCCGAATGACCTAACCCCCCTTCCCTGGGAAATAAGGGGGGAATAAAGTTTTTAACACCTAACTACTTATATCTCAATAAATCTCTTGGATAAATCATAGCAAAGTGAACCTTTCATGTACTCTAAATTAAGGAGAAGACGATGGCTAATCTGGATGATGTAGGAAGAGCGAAAGCAGCTGATAAAAACCTGAACGATGCTAACCGAAGCGATGTGCAGGTAAACAAAACAAGACCATATCCTTAACTGTTCTCTCTGATTTAGAGCAGTTAACCCTATCAGTAACCGATATTTTGCTTGGTTAAATTAAAAATAGAAAATTACCATTAAAGTAAGTGTTAATTAAGTAGGTAAATATGGTTCAATTTTTACAAGCAAAAGAAGTCACTCTCAGAGATTTAATTAATCATTTTCAACTAGAGTTTATAGAAGATGAGCATTTTTTTGGGGAATGGCAGGAAGATATAGAAGCAATCTCTGGAAACTTCGGTGAGGATGACGGTTTTAGACCCATTATTATTTATTGGTAACTTTTATCTATTTCCCTTTCACATTAAAGCAGAAGATTCCGTTGAAATTATTACAGAAGAGCAAGATTTAATAATTAAAGGAAGGTTAGATACTTTAATTCTAAAAGAGCAATTATGGGTAATGATTATTGAATCAAAACGGGTGATTTATTCCGTTGAAGTAGGTTTACCGCAATTATTAGCTTATTTAATGGCCAATCCTCATCCAAACCGTCCTAATTATGGAATGTTGACCAATGGTTCCGAGTTTTTATTTGTTAAATTATTATGGGACGGGAAACCTTTAT
>VYKX01000547.1_pt1 | contig 11437 bp, 10 predicted proteins | sample 5114471 | NCBI WGS metagenome assembly VYKX01 (sample SAMN12291785, study PRJNA351875) | freshwater metagenome | isolation source: freshwater lake | place: USA: Michigan, Gull Lake | collected 2013-08-08
AATAAATCTAAAAACCTTGTTGGGGGATGGGGTGTAGGGGATGGGGGATGGGGTTTTACCGATAAGGTACTTTTTGAGGGAAAAAAAGTCTAAAAGTCTTACCCAACAAGGTTTTTAGATTTATTCAGCAGACCCTATTTAAAGGCTGCATCTCATTTTTGTCAATCTACTGAGTTGGGATTTTTAAAGGGAAACTATAGTCATTTCAGATAAATCTGATACACTCTAGACCGACAAAACCCTTATGAACTCTGGGATTGATATTCTCAATCTTAATTGAAATGACTATATCTTCTAAAATTGGTCATTGCTTCCGATTTTACCACTCAATCCAAGCCTTTGGGGGGTTCTACTCCCCAAACCCCGGAGCGCATTAGTTTTTCGGTGAGATGCTTACAGGCAGCTGCTGATACATTTGTCATCATTTAAGAGTCGCTGATAATTGCTGATTTTCGGTATTTCCGCAATTGTACCAGTTACCCCTCACCCGCTCGCAGAAAAACTTAATATTTTTACTCTTGACAAATTTGCTTTAAGGTGCTAACAAAATCAGGGTAAGAAATGCCGGCCGCTTCAGCGCGATGGATAGTGGTGGGTTGACGGGAATTGAGGGCAGCGATCGCTAGACTCATAGCAATGCGATGATCGGTAAAACTGTCCACTTCCGTGCCGAATAGGCCTGTACCGCCGGTAATCTCTAAACCATCGGGTAATTCCCTTACTTTTGCCCCTAGGCGATCGAGTTGGGTGGCCATCACCGTCAGGCGATCGCTTTCCTTTACCCGTAATTCCTCGGCATCCTTGATAATTGTCGTTCCTTGGGCAAAAACCGCCGCTACTGCCAAAATCGGAATTTCATCGATCAGACGGGGTATAATCTCACCGGCGATCGTGGTTGCCTGTAGTGGACTGGATTTCACCCGCAGATCCGCCACCGGTTCCCCCGTCACCACCCGTGGATTTTCGAGGGTGATATCTGCTCCCATTGCCTGTAAAACCTGTAAAACTCCAGTTCTAGTCGGGTTTATGCCCACATTTTCGATTAATAACTCGGAATTAGGCACAATTGCCCCCGCTACCAACCAAAAGGCTGCCGAACTGATATCCCCCGGTACAATCACCGTTTGTCCGGTTAAAGTGGGATAACCCGTCACCGTGACGCTATTAGTCTCCCCATCCACCTCAATATTTGCCCCAAAAGCGCGCAGCATCCGTTCACTGTGATCGCGAGATAAAGCGGGTTCCGTGATCGTGGTTTTCCCCTCCGTTAACAGTCCTGCGAGGAGAAGACAGGATTTCACCTGTGCAGAAGCAACGGGAGAATAGTAGTGGATCGGTTGCAGAGATTGCCCAGAAACGGCTAAAGGGGCCAAAGAATTGGCTTTTCTGCCCCAAATTTGCGCCCCCATTTCCCTTAGGGGTTTCACCACCCTGGACATGGGACGCGAGCGCAGGGAAGCATCACCGGTAACGACAAAAAAACGGTCCCGATGACCGGCCAATAATCCTAACATTAAGCGGATCGTCGTGCCGGAATTGCCCGCATCGAGGATTTCTAGGGGTTCCTCAAGATTGCCTAAACCCCTACCTTTGACGATCACTTTCTCGCTGTTGAGTTGGGAAATTTCCACACCCATGCAGCGAAAACAACTAGCGGTACTGCGGGGATCTTCGCCCAATAATAACCCATGAATGACGGTTTCACCTTCGGCGATCGCTCCTAACATCAGGGAGCGATGGGATATAGATTTATCGCCAGGGATAGTGATTTTTCCCCGTAATCCCGTGATTTTGGCTGGATCGATGACTAAATCTTGATGGGATTGAAGGGGGTTAAGGGTGACAATAGACATGATCGTTAGGCAGATGAAGACAAGCTCGATCTATTTTCCCCCTTTACCTCGCCCTTTCCTTGTCAAGTTATGTAAAGAATATTATCTATCAGTATAGACCTCGTTTCCACACAGAAACCAGAAGAGCCGACCAGTTAAACCCTTATGAACTCTGGCATTGATATTCTCAATCTTAATTGAAATGACTATAACTGATAACTGATAACTGATAACTGATTATGTCCCGTCGTCAACTTTTGAGTTTTTTAATTGCAGTAATTCTGGCATTTTTTGCCTTTATTCCCGATGCTAACGCTTTAGGTGGCCCCCAACCCCCTTTAAACCAACCTGCACCCGATTTTACCCTACCGACTAACACGGGAGAAGGCAATATTTCCCTATCGGATTATCGGGGTAAGTGGGTAGTTTTATATTTTTATCCCAAGGATTTTACCCCGGGCTGTACCCTAGAAGCGCGGCGTTTTCAGCAGGATTTGCCGAAAGATACTACTGGAGATGTTAGTAAAGCTTATGGTTCTTGGATGGGTTATGTTTCCCTGCGTCATACCTATCTTATAGATACCCAAGGGATTTTAAAAGAGATTTATTTAGGGGTAAATCCTGCCATTCACAGTGCCGAAGTTTTAGCACGTTTAGAGGAATTACAGGCGAATTCTTGACATCCTCGCCGCCGTAAAACGGACGGCGATTCCTCACCACGCCACTTTTTTAGGGTGGTCGCTGAATGGGGTTGACGCAGATAGCGAAAAACGCTTAATTGCTTAAGTCTGACACTTTCGACCCGTCCGTTTTCAGTGTCCGAATGCCCTCCGGCCACTTTGAACAAGTCGAAAAAATGACTAATTGCAATCATCGTCCTTATCACCCTTACAGTCACGGTTTTGTAAAATTAGCGGCGAAGAGGAACGGTCAAAATGGTTATCTTGACTATTAACCGCTAAAGTGTGAGGAATTGAACCTAACAGCAAGGAGACCACAACAAACAAGGTTAACGAGATTTTCATGGCTTTACTCCCTTAAACACCATCAGGTAATTGACCTATTTTTAGCATAGGGCTTTCCTTCTAGGATGTCAGTCCCATTGCCAAGACGGAGAAAGGGGTTAACATGGAAAAAAAGAGAATATAAGTAGAATAAAGTAGAACCGGATGAAACCACAGGGATGGGACGAGTTTCTTAAACATCTAGCTAGAGAATACGGTGTTCAAGGCAAATTAAAGGAGATTTTTTTAGTTCGTTTTGCCTACGAAAATTGGCGTAAACCGGATGAGGAAATTTGGGAAATGGCTGAGGCCGCCAGCCATGAAACCTATAAAAAACAAATGACTAAAATCTATAGCTATTTCTCGGCAGATAAAGATAATGGCTGTCCCGAACTAGAATTAGGTAGTAAAGGACCGGGTAAGTTCCAAATCCTCCGAGAATGGTTCAAAGATATCAAATATCCTCAATGGAAAAATCACCCCACTCCGATAGTAGCAGAAAAATCAGTTATAGATACTTATATTAGCCGCCCTCCCGTCGAAAGCGACTGTTATCAAGAAATTAATCGTCCGGGGTCACTTATTCGCATTAAAGCTCCCGAAAAGACCGGTAAAACTTCTCTCCTTAAACATCTGCTCGCTCAGGCAGATAGTTGGGGACATAGCACAGTTTATATTAATTGTCAAGTGGCAGAAAAGGCGATGTTTGCCAGTTTAGACCGATTTTGTCGCTGGTTTTCGGCAAATGTCAGCCGAGAATTGGGTTTAAAGCCTCAATTAGATGAATATTGGGATGAGGAACTATTTGGCAGTTTAATCAGTTGTCAAACCTATTTTCAGTCCTATCTTTTGGAACAGATTAACGGGCCTCTTTTTTTGGCCCTAGATAATTTAGACAGAATTTTCGAGTATCCCGACATCGCTAGGGATTTTCTGCCACTTTTGCGCTGTTGGCACGAAGAAGCTAATAATTTGGAAATCTGGCAAAATTTGCGGTTAGCGATTGCTAATTCCACGGAAATCTATATTCAATTGGACGCTAATCAATCTCCCTTTAATGTCGGTCGCGCGATTAAATTACCCGGTTTTAGTCTCGAACAACTGGAAAACTTGGCCAGTAGCTACGGATTGCCTAAAAATGAGGATAATCAGCGTTTTATCGGGGATTTAATTGCCTTAGTCTCTGGTCATCCCTATCTTAGTCGTTTGGCCCTGGAAGCGCGGGTGCGCGGGGAAAAAAATATTCTCCCTAATGCTGCTACCCAAGGGGGAATTTATGCGGCACACTTGCGTCATCACTGGGATAGTCTGCAAAAACAGCCGGAATTATTGACAGCGATGGGGGAAGTGGTCAATTCTTCCGATAAGGGAGCGCGATTAGAACCGATTACTGCCTATAAACTGGAAAGTATGGGTTTAATTCAGTTAAAAGGCGATCTAGCCCAGCCTAGCTGTCAATTATATCAGCTTTACTTCCGAGAAGAACAGACCAGCAGCGATCTCTAGTGGATATAGCAGTTATCTTAATGGTGAGTTACGAAGTCTCTGGTTTTAGGTAACAGGTAACAGGTAACAGGTAACAGTAGCTGGTTATCCAGAAATGATGCCAAATTTCCTCATACTTCATATTTAGGAGAAACGCTGTAATTTCATCTCTACTTATACCTAATTTAACAGAAAATTGCCGATTTTAATCTTGTCCTAACCGAGCAAAATTGACAATTGAATGTGTAATTTTAAAAATATCTATCCCGTCAATCTCATCTAACCGCAAATGCTCAAAATTTTAGTTGATGGTACACCGATAAGACAAAATCCTAGTGGAATTGGATTATATGCTTATCATCTGATTGCCGAATTAGCTAAATTACAAAACCAAGAAAACTTTTCTCTGTCCCTCTGTTTTCAACCGTCGGTAAAAAATTGGCTGCGGGGTAATCTTTCTATACCCGAAAAACTGCAATCCTATCCAGAGGTTAAATGTTTACCAATTCCCGTCAGTCTTAGCAATATCTTAACTCGATTTCCTAATCCTCTAATCCCCTATCTAGAAAACTTTCTTGATTCTCCCGATATTCTCCACGGATTGGATCATGTGGTGTATCCTTGTGGTCAGAGTCGTAAAGTTATGACTATTCATGATGTTACTTTTATTAAATATCCTGAGTTTGTCACGGGGATTGTCAAAACCTACACCCAACGGATTAAAAAATCTCTACAATGGACAGATTTAGTCATTGCTAACTCTGCAAGTACCAAACGAGATATTATTGAATATTTAGATGTGAACCCAGAGAAAATTTTTGTTACTCACCTCGCAAGTCGTTATACTTCTCCCCTAAATCTTCCCTCATCTCTAACTATCACTAAACCCTATTTACTCTTTGTTAGTACCCTAGAACCACGAAAAAATATTATTAATCTTATCACTGCTTTTAACTATCTCAAGGACAGGTATAAATTAGACCATAATCTGATTCTGATTGGCAAAAAAGGATGGAAGTATGAACCAATTTTTGATAAAATATCTCAGTCTCCCTTTCGAGATAGTATCCAACATCTTGATTATCTTGCTGATGACTTAGTTGCGGATTATTATCAAAAAGCCGATGTTTTTGTCTATCCTTCTTTTTACGAAGGTTTTGGATTACCGGTTTTAGAAGCGATGACTTTAGGTTGTCCGGTGGTAACTGCTAATACTGCATCCTTACCCGAAGTCACGGGAGACTCCGCAATATTAATTAATCCCGATAATTACCTAGAAATTGCCGCGGCAATCTATCAGGTGATTAGTGATACCTCTCTCCGTCAAGAATTAATCACTCAAGGAAAAAAACAAGCGGCAAAATTCTCTTGGCAAAAAACCGCACAAGCTACTATAAAAGCTTATCATTCTCTTTTATAATAAGTAAGTAGCTATAATTAAATTGAAGATAGATTTTGCCTCTGATCCCCCCTTAATCCCCCCTTGATAAGGGGGGTTTCTGACAACTTTTAACACCTACCTACTTAACTAGCTAATATCTATGAATAAAAATCATCAATTATTAATCAATCTCGCTTTTCTCGGTACTAAATATACTGGATTGACTACCTATACTAAAAATCTCATTCCCCAATTAGCTAACTTAAATCCTACCCTTATCACTTCTAATATTTACCCAGATTTTAACACCTATCCTGTCTCGGCAAACCTCACCCAAGAACAGGGAACCAAAGGCAATATTAAGCGCTTAATTTGGACAGAAACCCAACTCTATCAAACCTATCAACAATTGAAGTCTTCCCTGCTATTTACCCCCATTCCCGAAGCACCTATTTATGGAAATTGCCGCTATATTGTAACAGTTCATGATTTAATTCCCCTGCGATTCCCGAAATTTTCTCCCCTAACTTTTTATAATAAATACTATTTACCCCAAGTCCTGAAAAAAGCTACACATATTATCGCTGTTTCCCAAGCAACTGCCGCCGATATTAATAAGTTTTTTAACATACCTCTTGACAAAATAACCGTGATTCTTTCTGGATATGATTCTCACAATTTTCGTCCTCTAAATCTGGCGACTCGTCCCTATTTTCTCTATCTTGGTCGTTATGATCCTCATAAAAATCTCGGTCGTTTAATTACTGCTTTTTCCCAAATCGACCCCGAATATCAATTATTAATTGTCGGTCAATTTGACCCGCGTTTTACCCCGGCTCTACAGCAACAGGTAGAAGCATTATCAATCTCTCAACGAGTGCAATTTTTAAACTATGTTTCCTATACAGAATTGCCGCAACTTTTAAACCAAGCAACTGCTTTAGTTTATCCCTCCCTTTGGGAAGGTTTCGGATTACCTGTACTAGAAGCGATCGCCTGTGGAACTCCTGTAATTACTTCTAATCTTTCTTCTCTCCCAGAAGTCACAGGAGATGCGGCAATTTTAATTAATCCCTATAGCATTGATGAGATAAGAGAGGCAATGCAGCAAATCGCTAAAAATAACCAATTGCGCTTAAATTTAAAATCTCTTAGTCACCGACGCGCCGAGCTTTTTAGTTGGGAAAAAACCGGACAAGAAACCGCCACAATTCTGCAAAGTTTTCTATAAAAATGGTGACAAAAAAAATTATCAATCATTGTAGCCATTCTTCGGGAATTTGAGCAACTTTTTCTTGACCAGTAGGTTGATGAATAGGTTTTCCTAAAGGACGAATTTTGAGATTTCCTTGAAAATAAGCTGCGATTCTTTCCTGGGCAATTTTCACATATTCTGCTTCTTTTTCACTCCCCATCCCTCGACGATTGTGCATAATACTAGCAATCAGAGAAGTTCCAACCCCGGCAAAGGGATCAAAAACCCAATCCCCCTCATTTGTCAAGGCTAAAACACATCTTTCTACTAATTCGATCGGATATTGACAAGGATGGATAGTTTTTTCTGGATGATTAGATTTAACGTTGGGAATATCCCACAGTAACTCATCCCACTCTTGCGCTAAAAACTCCCAAACATCGCTGGGATTTTTCCCTAAAGGATTACCAGAAGGTTTACCGATATTTTTACCTTTAAAATGACGCTTACCAGGGTATTTAGCGGGGATTCTCACTGGATCAAGATTAAAGGTATATTGATCGGTTTTTGTCAACCACAAAATAGTTTCATACCTGCCAGAAAATCTTTTAGAAGTATGTAATCCATGGCCAAAATGCCAGACAATTCTATTTCTTAAAAAGAAACCCATTTGTTTAAATAGCTGATAATAAAAAATATCTAAAGGATAAACTTCACCCTCTTGAACGAAATTTCCCACCTGCCAGCAAATACTGCCATTATCTTGCAAGATTCTAGACAGTTCTCCCAGAATTTTGGTTTGGGTTTCCAGATAAGTATCCAAAGAGATTTTTTTTTCGTAGTCTTTTCCTAAATTGTAGGGAGGAGAAGTAATAATCAAGCTCACAGAATTATCTGGTATAGTCTTAATAAAATTATTGCTATCTCCTTGATAAAGAATTATTTCAGCATCAGGTTGATAAAAGTCCCGCACTGATTTTGATTGAGAAAATAAGGGCAACTGATTCATAGACAATTTAGCAGAGAATATCCACTTTTAATTATATAATTTTCTGTACTAAAAATCGCAAAGATTTCGGGCTGTGTAAACTGGAAGTTTTACAATCTACCACCGCAGTTATTCAGTAAGCCCTAAGTATTCTGATTTATAGTACAATTGGGATACTCCCCATTTTACACCCAATATTCAAGAGAGCCGTTTTTTTAAAACAATTAATGTCATCTGTAGCCAGCAAAGATATAACAAAAATTCTACTTTTTTTAGATAAAAATCGGGAAGAAATAGTCAGTTTTTTTCCTATTCTTCCCTTAACTCAGATTAGCTTAAACCCGGGACGCACTCGCCTAATTCCACTGTAAAAGGTTGCCAAGGACGAGGATCGATTACTTTTGTTGGCAAAGCATGGGATGTTAATAATTCTTGAAAAGATTCGGGACTACCCCCAGCACTTAACACCGCCATCAATAAACCTTTAAACTCAATATCACCACCGGCAGCCGTAGAAATAATATATTGGGGATGCAAGCGTTGACAGACTGCTAAAGCGCTTTCTTGTCCTTTGATTACCGGTCCGAGGAAAGGTATTTTTAAGTCAATCAAAGGAGTGATAATTACATCGATTTTACCCAAAGAATCGAGGGTAGGAGAGTGATATCCGTGGGGTTCGTAATAGATAGTTTGATTGGTCGCTAATTCCTTGATAATATAGCCATTTTCCACCAGAGTCGGCCCTACTGGAGAACCGGGGACAGCAGTAATTTTGATCGCATTGTCAAAGATATAACTAGAACCGTGGGTTAAAGGGATGGGATGGGTATAATTGAGGGATTTAACGACTTTTTCGGCATTCGGAGAAGCTACCACGGGAATTTGGCGATCGAGTACCTGTAAAGTAGGAGGATGAGCATGATCTTCTAAACCTTGGGAGAGAAGAATCAGATCGATATGTTCGGGAATGGCATGATTAGCGGTTTTTTTGCCCTCAAATAGCCAAGTTAAATTACCAAAAGTCAGGGAACCTACCAACCAAGGATCGAGAAGCAGGCGTTTTCCCCCGATTTCGATTAACCAAGAATTACTATCAAGCCAAGTTAACTGCATATAAGAAGAATGGGGATTTTCTTAATTTAATTTAACATTAGCATTAATTTTTCTGGGGTTGGGGGTTTTTCAGTCATCAGTGAATGCCATTGATAGCATTTATCTTAATGGTGAGGTACGAAGTCTCTGGTTTTAGGGAACAGGCAACAGTAGTTGGTCGTCTAGGGATGATACCAAATTAGGTTACACTTCATCTTTAGGAGAAACACTGTAACACTCCTCACTCAATGCTGGTCACTGAAAACCCAAATCTGATTACTGATCACTGATCACTGATCAGTCAAGGCTTAAGAAATAGGGAAAGTTTAGCTATCTTAGGGAAAGTAGGCGCTAAAAGGGGAGGAAGAACGCATCAGCCGAGACTGAATTTCTATGACTAAACGTACCTTCGGTGTTATCGGACTAGCTGTCATGGGAGAAAATCTCGCTCTCAATGTGGAGAGTCGGGGTTTTCCCATCGCTGTTTACAATCGCACCGCCAGCAAAACTAAAGAATTTATGGAAACTCGCGCCGTCGGCAAGGATGTCAAGGCGGCCTATAGTTTAGAAGAATTCGTCCAAATTTTAGAGCGTCCCCGCAAAATTCTGGTCATGGTAAAAGCTGGCCCGCCGGTGGATGCCGTGATTGAACAATTAAAACCCCTTCTCGAAGAAGGAGATATGATTATCGATGGCGGTAACTCCCTCTACGAGGACACAGAAAGACGCACCCGCGACCTAGAATCGACCACTAAACTCGGTTTTGTCGGGATGGGAGTCAGTGGTGGCGAAGAAGGCGCTCTGCACGGTCCTTCCCTGATGCCGGGGGGTACAGAGTTCGCCTATCGGGAATTAGAGCCGATTTTAACCAAAATTGCCGCCCAAGTCGATGATGGTCCCTGTGTCACCTATGTGGGATCTGGTGGTGCGGGCCATTATGTGAAAATGGTTCACAATGGCATCGAGTACGGCGATATGCAGTTAATTGCGGAAGCCTACGATGTGCTGAAAAATGGTCTAGGACTAAGCAATCAGCAGTTACAGGAAACTTTCGCCGAGTGGAATCGCACCGATGAGCTTAATTCTTATTTAATTGAAATTACCGCCGATATCTTTAAGTATGTTGACCCGGAAACCGGTCATCATTTGGTAGATTTAATCTTGGATTCGGCGGGACAAAAGGGAACCGGACGCTGGACCGTGTTAAGTTCCTTGGAGTTGGGGGTGTCAATTCCGACTATTTATGCTGCGGTTAATGCTCGCGTTATGTCCGCTTATAAGGATGAACGGGTGGCAGCCGCAAAAGAGTTACCCGGACCGGGGGAAACCTATCCGGGGGATGCGGCACTATTTGTGGATAAAGTGCGTGATGCTCTTTACTGCTCGAAAATGTGTTCCTATGCCCAGGGTATGGCTTTAATCGCTAAAGCTTCTCAGGAGTTTAACTATAATATCAGTCTGCCGGAATCGGCCCGGATTTGGAAGGGCGGCTGTATTATTCGCGCCAGTTTTTTGGATAAAATTCGCAAAGCTTTTGCGGAAAATCCGGGGCTGCCGAATTTGTTGTTAGCACCGGAATTTAAGCAAAGTATCCTCGATCGCCAAGAAGCATGGCGTGAGGTGTTAGTCTTGGCTAATAAGTTGGGAATTCCCGTCCCGGCTTTTAGTTCTTCTTTGGACTATTTTGATAGTTATCGTCGGGCCAATTTACCGCAAAATCTCACCCAAGCACAACGGGATTATTTTGGCGCTCATACCTATGAACGTACCGATAAACCCAGAGGTGAGTTTTTCCATACGGAATGGATGACTGAATTGTAAGGCTATCTAATATTTTCTCCCCTTTTTGTTTCTCGTAAAAAGGGGGGATTTTTTTCGATATTTTGCTGATTATAGCAAATAATGGGTTATTTAGGACGCTTTCAATTTTCAAACTCTTATCTGAACAGGGTTTCAGCGATGGATTGTCCTAAGCACCTTGGTCTTTGCTATAAGAGTTAACTATCGGTCAAGAAATTTCGATAACCCTTGAGCAAATTGTTCGGCAGTCAAGCTCCAACCTCGGTTGACAGGGACTAAAAGAGCGCCGGTGCTGAGAAGTAACCCCATGGTTGCCAATCGCTTCTAGGTGTTGAGCAGTGCCATAACCCTTGTGACGAGCGAGTCCATAATCGGGATAGCGTCTGTCCCAACGAGTAATTAAGTCATCGCGCCAGACTTTCGCCACGATACTGGCCGCCGCAATTACCGGGGATTGTTGATCTCCCTGAATTACCGCCTTTTGGGGGATTGACAAATCTTTAATAATGTGCTTACCATCGACCCAGCAGAGACTGGGGGAAAGGGTTGACACTCCCCGCTCTAAAGAGACGGGGATTCTTGGTTCACAGAGATTACTTGCGAAAGACAGAATTGCTTCTGAAAAAGTAGAGGTATTCTCTCCCCAAGCGTTTATTGGGT
>VYKX01000340.1_pt1 | contig 11429 bp, 11 predicted proteins | sample 5114471 | NCBI WGS metagenome assembly VYKX01 (sample SAMN12291785, study PRJNA351875) | freshwater metagenome | isolation source: freshwater lake | place: USA: Michigan, Gull Lake | collected 2013-08-08
CGGCCCGTGGCGCCCTTGCCGGCGACCCGGCGCGGCGGTTAGCCTGCGACGCAAAGCACGTGCCGTCGCGGAGGGGCCACCGGTGTCCGACCTGTCACGCCTCTCGGGGCGGCGCATCCTGCTGGTGATCGCCGGCGGCATCGCCGCCTACAAGTGCCTCGACCTGATCCGCCGCGGCCGGGAACGGGGCCTTTCGTTCGAGGTGATCCTGACCGAGGGGGGGGCGCAGTTCGTCACCCCGCTGTCGGTCTCCGCACTCACCGAGAAGCCCGTCCATACCGGCCTCTGGTCGCTGACCGACGAGGCGGAGATGCGCCACATCCGCCTCTCGCGCGAGGCCGACGCGATCGTCGTGGCGCCGGCCTCGGCCGACCTGCTTGCCAAGATGGCGAACGGGCACGCCGACGACCTCGCCTCCACCGCCCTGCTGGCCGGCGACAAGCCGGTCCTGGTGGCGCCGGCCATGAACCACCGGATGTGGCACCACCCGGCGACGCGGCGGAACCTCGCCTTCCTCGAGGGTGCCGGCGTGCGTCGCGTCGGCCCCGGCGAGGGGGCGATGGCCTGCGGGGAGTTCGGACCCGGACGGATGGCGGAGCCGATGGAGATCCTGGCCGCGCTGGCCGAGATGCTGGCCGACGCCGCCGGACCGCGACCGCTGGCGGGGCTGCGCGCGCTCGTCACCTCCGGCCCCACCCACGAGCCGATCGACCCGGTGCGCTACATCGCCAACCGGTCCTCGGGCAAGCAGGGGCACGCGGTGGCCGACGCCCTCGCCCGGGCGGGCGCCGACGTGACCCTCGTCTCCGGGCCGGTGACGATCCCCGATCCGCCGGGCGTGCGGGTGGTGCGGGTGGAGACGGCGGCCCAGATGCTCGACGTCTGCCGCGCGGCGCTGCCGGTCGACATGGCGGTCATGGCGGCGGCGGTCGCCGACTGGCGGGTCGCGGACGCCGGGCAGGCCAAGCTGAAGAAGGGCGACGGCGGCCCGCCGGCCCTGCGCCTGACCGAGAACCCGGACATCCTCGCCACGATCGCGCGGGCCGGACCCGACCGGCCGCGCCTCGTGGTCGGCTTCGCCGCCGAGACCGGGGACGTGGTGGCCTATGCGCGGGCCAAGATCGGGCGCAAGGGCTGCGACTGGCTGGTCGCCAACGACGTGTCGCCGGGGAGCGGGACCTTCGGCGGCGACGAGAACACGGTCCACCTGATCCGCGCCGACGGCACTGTCGAGGACTGGCCGCGGGCCAGCAAGACCGCGGTGGCGCAGCGCCTCGTCGCCGCGATCGCCGACCGTCTGGCCGGCGCGGAGGGGGTCCGATGACGGCCGACCCCGCACCCGCGATCGAACTTCGCATCCTCGACCCGAGGCTGGAGGGCTGGGGCCTGCCGCGCTACCGCACGGACATGGCCGCCGCGGTCGATCTGCACGCCTGCATCGACGAACCGATCGGCATCGCGGCCGGGGCGGCGCCGGTGCTGATCCCGGTCGGCTTCGCGCTGTCGATCGCGGATCCGCACGTGGCGGCGGTCATCCTTCCGCGCTCGGGCCTCGGGCACGGCTCCGGCCTCGTCCTCGGCAACCTCGTCGGGCTGATCGACGCGGACTATCAGGGTCCGGTCATGGTGAGCGCGTGGAACCGCAAGCCGCCCGGGGGCGATCCGGTCCGCATCGAGCCCGGCGACCGCATCGCGCAGATGGCGTTCGTGCCGATCGTGCGCCCGTCGTTCCGGGTGGTCGCGGACTTCACCGCGCGCACCGCGCGCGGGGCCGGCGGCTTCGGTTCCACCGGCGTCGGGGGTTGATCGGCGGCGGGACCGCCCTCATTTCTGCGGTGCCCGGGTGTGATTTTTCAAGGGATTCACGGGCCGACCGCAGCCGACGACAGGTTCCCATGCTCCGCGCCTCCCGCAAGCTCGTCTTCGCGATCGAAGCCCTGCTCGACATCGCGTACAACACGGCCGGCGAACCCGTGCAGAGCGCGGAGATCACCCGCCGGCAGGACATCCCCAAGCGCTATCTCGAGCCGGTGATGCAGCAACTCGTCCGCTCCGGCATCCTCGAGAGCGTGCGTGGCCCGCGCGGCGGCTATCGCCTCGCGCGCGAGCGGGCGCGCATCACGCTCGGCGACATCGTCCGCGTCGTCCGCTCGATGGAGACGGCACCCGACGTGATCGACGATCCCGCCGGCTCGATCCTGGGGCACAAGGTCGTCCGTCCGCTGTTCTCCGAACTCCAGGACGACATGATGGACCGCCTCGACCGCATCACGCTCCACGACCTGTGCGGCCGCGCCCGCGGGTCCGGCATCGAGAGCGAGGCGGGGGAGCGCATCGATTTCGTCATTTGATTCCGGGGAACGAATCCATATCTTCACCCATGATCTGTTGAACTGAAAGTTCAACATAGAAACGGAGTGAAAGATGACGGCGGCCCCCAGGACCGAAGCAGTCGCGGCGCCCGAGTTCCGCGGCAGGATCTACGACAGCATCCTCGACACGATCGGCGCGACGCCGCTGGTCCGTCTCTCGAAGCTCGCGGCGAAGCACGGCGTGGTCGCCGACCTCGTCGGCAAGGCCGAGTTCTTCAACCCGCTCGCGAGCGTGAAGGACCGCATCGGCTTCGCCATGATCGACGCGGCGGAGAAGGCGGGCAAGATCGCCCCCGGTGCCGTGCTGGTCGAGCCGACGTCGGGCAACACCGGCATCGCGCTCGCCTTCGTCGCGGCGGCGAAGGGCTACCGGCTGATCCTGACGATGCCCGAGAGCATGTCGATCGAGCGGCGCAAGATGCTGCGCCTGCTCGGTGCGGAGATCGAGCTGACCCCCGCGGCCCAGGGCATGAAGGGCGCCATCGCCAAGGCGGAGGAGCTGGTCGCCAGCATCCCCGGCGCCTTTATGCTGCAGCAGTTCAAGAACGCCGCGAACCCCGAGATCCACCGGCACACGACGGCCGAGGAGATCTGGAACGACACCCATGGCAAGGTGGACGTCCTGATCAGCGGCGTCGGGACCGGCGGCACGCTGACGGGCGTCGCCTCGGTGCTGAAGGCCCGCCGGCCCGGATTCAGGGCGGTGGCGGTGGAGCCGGAGGACAGCCCCGTGCTGTCCGGCGGCGCGCCCGGCCCGCACAAGATCCAGGGCATCGGCGCGGGCTTCGTGCCGGACATCCTCGACAAGTCGCTGATCGACGAGGTGGTGAAGGTCGGCAACGGCGAGGCGTTCGAGCAGGCGCGCGAGGCGGCGCGGATCGAGGGCCTGCCGCTCGGCATCTCGGGTGGGGCGGCGGTGCGCGCGGCCATCCGCGTCGGCCAGCGGCCGGAGAACAAGGGCAAGCTGATCGTCGTCATCCTGCCCAGCTTCGCCGAGCGCTATCTCTCCACCGCCCTTTTCGAGGGGCTTGAGTAAAGGTCGGGTCCGGTGCGGTCCCGTCGACGGCGGGACCACACCGAGACGATTGAGATTTCATGTAAACCGGGCATCATGACGCCAGTGCGGCGTCGTCCCCTGCCGGGTGGCGCCGTGGTCCGGCCCTGCGGGAGCGCGTCATGGCGGAACGGTCGTTCAAGGAAGAGGTCCAGTCCCTCTACCTCGGCGAGGGGGAGGTGTTCCGGGGCGAGGGCATCCTCGCCATCACCAAGGCCCTGCTGCAGGCCGGCGTGTCCTATGTCGGCGGGTACCAGGGCGCGCCGATCTCGCACCTGATGGACGTGCTGTCGGACGCCAACGACATCCTCGAGGACCTGGGCGTCCATTTCGAGAGCTCGGCGTCGGAGGCGACGGCGGCCGCCACGCTGGCGGCCTCGGTGCACTATCCGCTGCGCGGTGCGGTCACCTTCAAGTCCACGGTGGGCACCAACGTCGCGTCGGACGCGCTGGCCAACCTCGCGTCGGGCGGCGTCACCGGCGGAGCCATGCTGATCGTGGGCGAGGACTACGGCGAGGGCTCCTCCATCATGCAGGAGCGCAGCCACGCCTTCGCGATGAAGAGCCAGGTGTGGCTGCTCGACCCCCGCCCGAACCTGCCGATCATCGTCAACATGGTGGAGAAGGGGTTCGAGCTGTCGGAGGCGTCGAACACGCCGGTGATGCTGGAGGTGCGGATCCGCGCCTGCCACGTCTACGGCAGCTTCGTGTGCAAGGACAACGTCCGCCCCACCTTCACGCTGAAGGACGCGCTGGAGAACCCGCGGCGCGACGTGAACCGCATCGTGCTGCCGCCCGCGAGCTATCTCCACGAGAAGGAAAAGCTGGAGACGCGCTGGCCCGCGGCGGTCAAGTTCATCCAGGACAACGGGCTGAACGAGCTGTTCGCGGGCGACGTCGACGACGTCGGCATCGTGATGCAGGGAGGCATGTACAACACGGCACTCCGGGCGCTCGAACTGCTGGACCTCGCCGACGCCTACGGCAATTCGCGCGTGCCGCTCTACGTGCTGAACGTCACCTATCCGCTGGTCGACGCGGAGTTCATCCGCTTCTGCGCCGGCAAGAAGGCCATCCTGATCGTCGAGGAGGGCCAGCCGGAGTTCATCGAGCAGGCGGTGAACACCATCCTGCGCCGCGCCGACGTGCAGACGAAGATCCACGGCAAGGACATGCTGCCCATGGGCGGCGAATACACCGGTGCCGTCATGCGCGACGGCTTCGCGAAGTTCTTCGGCAAGTACCACGCCGGCCTGATCGCCCACGTGCCCAAGCCGGCGCCGGAGGTGAAGGACCGGGTCAAGGCGGCGCTCGACCGGATCGACGGGCAGGTCCACGGCCGCCCGCCGTCCTTCTGCACCGGCTGTCCGGAGCGGCCGATCTTCACGGCCATGAAGCTGGTGGAGCGGGACCTCGGCCCCCACCACGTCAGCTGCGACATCGGCTGCCATCTGTTCTCGATCCTGCCACCCTTCAACATCGGCGCGACCACGATGGGCTACGGCCTGGGGGGGGCGGGGGCGGCGGCGTTCAACACCAAGACGACGAGCAAGCGCGCCATCTCGATCATGGGCGACGGCGGATTCTGGCACAACGGCATCGCGTCCTCGGTCGGCAACGCCGTCTTCAACAAGTCGGACAACGTCATCATCGTCGTCGACAACGGCTATTCGGCCGCGACCGGGGGGCAGGACATCCTGTCCTCGTCCGCCACCAACCCGATCCGCGCCACCGGCAACCCGATCGAGAAGGCCGTGCGGGGCATGGGCGCCACGTGGGTGAAGACGCTCACGAACACCTACGACCTCAAGACCATGACCACGACGCTGCGGGACGCGCTGACCACGCCGGCCGCGGGGCCGAAGGTCATCGTGGCGCAGTCGGAGTGCATGCTGAACAAGCAGCGCCGGATGAAGCCGCAGATCGCCAAGGCGGTGAAGGACGGCAAGCGCATGGTGCGCCAGCGGTACGGCGTGGACGCCGACACCTGCACCGGCGACCACAGCTGCATCCGCCTGTCCGGCTGCCCGTCGCTGACCGTCGCCCCCAACCCGGACCCGCTGAGGAAGGACCCGGTGACCAAGGTCATCAACTCCTGCGTCGGCTGCGGCCTGTGCGGCGAGGTGAGCCACGCCGCCGTGCTGTGCCCGTCCTTCTACCGCGCGTCGATCATCGACAACCCGACCGGCTGGGACCGCTTCAGGGCGAAGGTCCGCGACACGGTGATCGGCTGGCTCCAGCGCCGGATGGCGAGCGACGAGATCGTGGCGGCGTGAGGATGACGGCCCAGACACTCCCCGCCCCCACCGTCCCCGGCGCCGCCCGCGAACGCTCCATCCGCATCGCGGTCCTCGCCATGGGCGGCGAGGGCGGGGGCGTGCTGGCGGACTGGATCGTGAAGATGGCCGAGCGCGCGGGCCACCGGGCGCAGACCACGTCCGTGCCCGGCGTCGCCCAGCGCACCGGTGCCACGATCTACTACATCGAGCTGTTCCCGCCGAAGGCCGCCGGCTCCAACGCGCCCGACCCGGTGCTGGCGCTGATGCCGGTGCCGGGCGACGTGGACGTGGTGCTGGCGTCGGAGCTGATGGAGGCGGGCCGCGCCATCCAGCGCGGCATCGTCACGCCGGACCGGACGACGCTGGTCACCTCCACCAACCGCGTCTTCGCGATGACGGAGAAGATCGCGCTGGGCGACGGGCGGGTGGACGACGCCGCCCTGTTCGAGGCCTGCACGCTCGCCGCAAACCGCCTCGTCGCCTTCGACATGGCCGCACTCGCCGAGAAGAACGGCAGCGTGATCAGCGCCGCCCTCTTCGGCGCGCTCGCCGGCTCCCGCGCCCTGCCCTTCGCGCGCTCGGACTTCGAGGCGACGATCAAGGAGGGCGGCGTCGGCGTGGCTCCCAGCCTCCGGGCCTTCGCGGCGTCGTTCGAGGAGGCGGTGAAGCCGCCCGGCCTCTCCGCCCCCGACCGGACGATGCCGCAAGCGCCGGCGGACCGGCAGGACCTCGCCCACCTGATCGCGTCCGCCGAGGCCGTGGTGCCCGGGCCGGTGCGCGAGGTGATCCGCGCGGGCGTGCTGAAGACCGCCGACCATCAGGACCTCCCCTACGCCCGGGACTACGTCCAGCGGGTCGAGCGGATCGTGGAGGTCGACCGCCGCCACGGCGACGGCAGCCACCGCCTCGTCGTCGAGGTCGCGCGCTATCTCGCGCTCGGCATGGCCTACGAGGACACGATCCGCGTGGCCGAACTCAAGATCCGGGCGAGCCGGTTCCGCCGCGTGGCCGAGGAGGTCCGCCTCAAGGACGGCCAGATCCTGGAGATCGCGGAGTTCCTGCACCCGCGCCTGCAGGAGATCGCGGAGACGGTGCCGGCCCCCCTCGGCCGGTTCCTTCTGAACGTGCGCTGGGCGCGGAACATGGTCGAGGCGATGACCGCGTCCGGCAAGGTGGTGACGACCACGTCGCTGCGCGGGTTCCTCATGCTCTACGCCGTCGCCCGGATGAAGCCGCTGCGCCGGCGCTCCATGCGCTGGGCCGAGGAGCAGGCGCACCTCGACCGCTGGCTCGCGGTGGTGGCGGAGACCGCGGCGCGGAGCTACGACATCGCGGTCGAGACGGCCGAGTGCCTCAACCTCGTGAAGGGCTACGGCGACACGCACATGCGCGGCAAGACGAACTACGCGCGCATCCTCGCCGTGCTGGCGCAGGTGCCCTCCGCGGGCGTGCTGGCCGACCTCCGCAAGGCGGCGCTGGCCGACGAGCACGGCAACAAGCTGACCGAGGCGATGGCCCGCCACGGCCTCGCCCCTTGATTTCGATCGCCCCCTTGATTTCGATGAGCCGGCCGGCCTTGGATGCGGGACGGGAACCAGAGGACCCCAGGATGACCAACCGCACCCACAACATCGGCCCCGGCACGGCCGAGCGCCACATCCGCCCGCAGATCCAGGATCTGGTGACCGAGAACATCGCCGACATGGCGGTGCGCGCCCAGCAGCTGGGCGGCGTCATCCCGCTCTGGTACGGCGAGGGCGACATGGTCACCCCCGCCTTCGTCCGCAACGCGGCCAAGAAGGCGTTCGACGACGGGCTGACCTTCTACATCCCCGACATGCGCGGCCACCGCCCGCTGACCGAGGCGCTGTCGGACTACCAGACGAAGCTGCACGGCAAGCCGTTCGGCCTCGACCGGTCGACCGTGGCGCCGGGCGGCATGGCGGCACTGCTGCTGGCGGTCGAACTCGTTTGCGACCTCGGCAACAACATTGTCTACGTCGAGCCCCAGTGGCCGAACATCAACCGCGTCATCCACCTCGTCGGCGGCGAGCCGCGGCCGGTGTCGCTGGACTACGCCGACGGCGAATGGACGCTCGACCTCGACAAGCTCTTCGCGGCCTGCGACGCGCGGACCCGCGCCATCTTCTTCTCCTCGCCGTCGAACCCCTGCGGCTGGGTGGCGAGCGAGGCCGAGATGCAGGCGATGCTCCAGTTTTCCCGCGAGCGGGGCATCTGGCTCATCCACGACGAGGTCTACAACCGCCTCTACTTCAAGGACGAGAGTGGCGTCGCCCCCTGCCTGTCGCGCCTCGCCGAGCCAGAGGATCTGGTGATGGGCGTCAACAGCTTCTCCAAGAGCTGGGCGATGACCGGCTGGCGCGTCGGCTGGCTGACGCATCCGCCGTCGGTCTCCCAGCGCCTGTCGGCCATGACCCAGTACATGAACAGCGGCACGTCCGGCCCGCTCCAGGCGGGTGCCGCGGTGGCGATCGCCCAGGGCGACCATCTGATCGCCGAGATCCGGGAACGGGCGAGGAACGGCATCAAGGCCGCACACGCCGCTCTCGACGCCTGCTCGCAGATCGAGATGCCCAAGCCCGCGGACGGTGGCATGTACGTCTTCTTCAAGCTGAAGGGCGAGAGCGACAGCAAGGCCGCCGCGCGCCGCATCCTGGAGGAGTGCCGGGTGGGTCTGGCGCCGGGCTACATGTTCGGCAAGGCGGGTGCGGGCTTCATCCGCATGTGCATCCTGCGCAACCCGGACGACCTCAAGGTTGCGCTGGACCGGATGGCGACCGTCCTTCGGTAGGGTCCTTCGGCACGGTTGACACGGCAAGGGGAAGCCGCCGACAGTCCGCCCATGGCGGCCTTCCTCCTCAGCGACGACGCCCGGTTCGGACCCCGGCGATCCGCACCGCCAGCGGAGCGGATCACGGTGCTTCGTCAACCCTACCGCACCGTGGATGGCCGGCCGGTCGTACAGAACGTCTGCGTTCTCAGGGCAGCCTGGGATCCCGAGGTCGACCGTTACGTCGCGCTCGAGGTGACGGGGTTCGGGCTGAACTTCGAGACGGCGACGAAGGACGAGATCGTTGCCAAGGCCGAACGGATCCTCGACGACCTGATCGCCCACAACGGCTGGCCGACCGAAGGTTGGGCGGTGATGCTCGACGTGATGCCGTCCGTCGAGGACATCGTCGGCCCGTCGGCCTGAACGATGGGCGAGCTGGCCCGGGCATTACGACGGATCCTCACGGACGCCGGTTTCCAGAAGGTCAGGCAGGGAGGTGGCGACCACGAGATCTGGGAACATCCCGTGACGGGAGCCCAGACGGTGGTGGACGACGGCACGAAAAGCCGCCACACCGCGAACGCGGCGCTCAAGCAGGCTGGTTTGCCCAAGGCGTTCTGAGCCGCCCCCTCACCCCAACGTGCACGCCTCCTCGAACGCCAGCCGCGGCAGCCGCGGGAAGACGCCGGACGGGTCGCCGTGGCCGAGGCCGCAGATGAAGTTCACCGCCACGTCGCCACCGGGAAAGAACTCGGCCTCCGCCTTCGCCGCGTCGAAGCCCGACATCGGCGCCGCGTCGAGGCCGATCGCGCGGGCGGCGAGGATCAGATAGGCGCCCTGGAGGGTGCCGTTGCGGAAGCCGTTCGTATGGATGGACGCCTCGCTCCCGTTGAACCAGGAGGGGGCGGAGGGCTCGTGCGGGAACAGCGTTCCCAGCTTCTCGTAGAACCTCCGGTCCCAGCCGATCACCGCCACCACCGGCGCCGTCATCGTCTTGTTCAGGTTGCCCTTGGACAGCGCCGGGCGCAGCCGCTCCTTGCCCTCGGCCGTGCGCAGGAACACGAACCGCGCCGGGCAGCAGTTGGCGCTGGTCGGCCCGAACTTGAGGAGGTCGTAGAGCGCACGGAGATCGTCGTCCGTCACCGGACGGTCGGTCCACTTGTTCTGGCTGCGCGCGGTGCGAAACAGCTGGTCGAGGGCGGCGTCGGAGAGGGCGGGCATGGGGCGGCCGGATGAGGGGCGGATGCAGCGGATATCATGCCCTTTGAACTGACCGGCAAGCCCTCACAGGGCTCGGCAGATCCGGACCGGGCGACGGGTCGGGCATTCCGGGGTACGGGCCCGGGGACGACGGGAAGTCGGGCGGCGGCATCGGGATGTCGCCCGGATCGACGGGGCCGGGGTCCGGACGGTCGGGATCCGTCACCGGCGGGAGCGTGGGCGGCGGGATCGGCATGGGGCTGGTCAAGGCGGAGGCCTTTCGGGGCTGCGGAGCCTGCCCCGTTCAACACCCCGCCGCCGGATTGGTGCCGCCGGCGAGGATCTCCGCGAGCCAGGCCGCCATCGCCGCCGGCCGCGGCAGGCTCGCCACGTGCGGGGTCAGCAGCACCCGGGGATGGTCCCAGACCGGATGGTCGGCGGGCGGCGGCTCCACCGGCAGCACGTCGAGACTGGCACCCGCGAGGTGGCCGGCGTCGAGGGCGGCGAGCAACGCGTCGAGATCGACCGTGTCGCCACGGCCGCAGTTGACGACCACAGCGCCCGGCGGAAGCCGCGCGATCCGCGCCGCCGACAGGAAGCCCCGCGTGCCCGGGACCGATGGCAGCAGGACGATCAGGACCTCCGCCCGCGCGAGCAGCCGGTCGAGCCCGTCGTCGCCGGTCAGGACCGGCACCGGGGATCCGTGGCGGGGCGTGCGCGCCCATGCCGTCACGTCCATCCCCTGCGCCGCCAGCGTTTGCGCCACCGCGCGACCCATCGGGCCGAAGCCGAGGACGCCGGCGCGCCGGTCCGAAAGCGGCCCGACCGCGCGCTGGTCCCACGTCCGCGTCGCGCGCCCGGCCCAATGGCGGGGCAGTTCGCGGTGGTGGATCAGCACCTGCGCCAGCACGAACTCCGCCATGATCCGCGTCGATCCCGGATCCTGCCGGCGGTGGACGCGGGCGGCGGCCGGGCGCGAGGGGTCGCGGGCGAGATGGTCGAGACCGGCGGCCGTGGAGACCACGTCGGCGAGGTTCGGGAACCGGCCGAGAAGGCCCGGCGGCGGCAGCCAGACGAGCGCCGCCCGCACCGACGGCTCCGCGCCCGCGGGCACCGCGTCGGAGGCGAACGCGCGCCAGCCGGGACACGCCCCTTCGATCGCCCGGCACCAGGGGTCGGGATCGTCGCCCTCCAGATGGACGACGACCGCGGGCGCCCCGCTCATGCCGATCCGCGGGCGGCGAACAGCGAGCGGACGAGGCCCCAGGCGGCCCCCACCAGCTCGCGCGTCACCCGGTCCGCCTCGTCGGGAGCGCCGGCGCGGATGGCGGCGACGATGCGCCGGTTGGCGTCTGACGCGATGGCGAGGAGTTCGGGCTTCTCGCTATAGGCCCAGTGGCGGTAGCGCAGCGCCGGCTTGTCCACCTGCGCCAGGAGGCGCTGCAGCACCGGGTTCCCGCAATGGCGGTGCAGCCGGTTGGTGAGCGCCACGTTCGCCTCGAAGCAGATCTCGATGTCGGTGCGGGCGTAGGCGGCGGCCATGCGGTCGCAATAGACCGACAGCTCGTCCGCGATCGCCGCCCGGCCGGGCGAGGCGGCGACGCCGGCCGAGGCCAGCGCCTCCAGCGGCACGCGACAGGCGAACACTTGGTCGAGGTCGTCGACCGTCATGGGCGCCACGCGCACGCCGAACCGCGGCCGCCGCACGGCGAGGCCGCTCGTCTCGAGGT
>VYKX01000343.1_pt1 | contig 11354 bp, 5 predicted proteins | sample 5114471 | NCBI WGS metagenome assembly VYKX01 (sample SAMN12291785, study PRJNA351875) | freshwater metagenome | isolation source: freshwater lake | place: USA: Michigan, Gull Lake | collected 2013-08-08
CAATTGGCGGAGGATGTGGGTTTCAAGCCCTTCTTCATAAGCGAGGCGGCAGGTCACCTCAGCTTCCTGGCGCAACTGCACAAGGCGCGCGGCGCGGCGCGGGTTGCGTGTGGCAGGCGCGTTTTCCAGATCCTGGAAGGCTCTTCCGAAGGATTCGGCAAAGGCGGCGGCGGTGATGAGATCCTCGCTCGGTAAATGAACCCGTGCCCTTTCCAGCCAATCATCCACGGCCGCATCGGCGATAATGCCCGCTTTGTCGGATAATCTGGCCGCTTCCCTGGCGACCTGGCCCGGGCTTGTTGCCTTTTGCATCAAGGTCGCCAGCGCCATGCCGAAGGCGGGCGAATTTTCGCCGGCCATGGGGGAAAGCGCCGCGCGCACCGCTTCATCCGGCGGCCCCCAGCCGGCAAGCTGGAGGGCTGCCCAAAGCGGGCCGGCATGCTGCCAAATGCCGGCAGCAAGTTGGACCAAAGGCACGAAGTCATCGCCGCGCAGGCCAGTGCGCTCCCAGCGGGGACTTGGCCTGAGGTCTAGCGCGAGCCGCGCGGCTGCCCCCCAGAGGATTCGGCCGGCACGATCAACCGCAGCGATGTCATGAAAGGATTTTCCATTAAAGGAAGCTTCAAGCTGTTCTGCCTCAGCGCCCATGGCCAGGCGCAAAGCCTCGGCTATGGCGGGCAGCGCGATTCGCGGCAGCCTAGCATCGCCCTTTTGCCAATCCCGATTATCTGAGATGGCCCCGTCGAGAGGCAGAAACAGCAGGCGGGTAAACTGCAGGCTGCGCGATGGCCTGATCTGTCTAAGCCTGGGGCGCGCCGCATCAAGCAGGCGATCAGCTTCGGAACGATCGGGCAGACGATCAAGAATTTCGATGACCTGCGCCAGGGCCATATCCGACGCGGACGCCAAGGCATGAATCAAGTGACGTGTTTCAGCGAATTGGTTCCTGCCCCGCCCTGTATCCTTTCCCCCGCTGCCACTCTCCTTGTCCGCCGCCTGCCTGAGACCACTTATTGAATTGTTGTTTGCCGGGCGGGCGACGCCCGCTCTCTTGATGATGACGGGTTTGCCGCGTGACTTGCCAGCGCTAAAGGCCAGGTTTTCATTGCGTGCAATCATGTCAATTACGCGCCCGCTCCGCCAATCCTCAAATTGGCGGACGATTCTGAGCTTTCGTCTTTCCTGCGCCATGTCAGGCGCGAGACCGAGCCATCCAATGGACTCCTTCGGCAGGATTGGCGCGAGCATCGCCATTTCCATCATGGCGGCGCTCCTTTCAGAAGCATTGGCTGCATTCCAGATGCCGAGAATCGCGTCCCATCCATCCAGCAGCCAATCAAGCCGTGACAATTCCTGAAGAATATCCGGCCTGTCCCGATGCCATGCGTGAATGGCCGCGTGGGTATCGCCAATCAGCGCGTCAAATTGCTCGGCCGCCTTGAGCGACCCTTCAAGGGTCAGCTGCAGCGACTGCTCAACCAAAGTGGCTGACCCGGAATCCAGATGCGCCGGCAGGTCGCTCCGCCATGTTTCTATCGAGTCTGCAAAGGATTGAAGCTCCCAAATCACCCGGCGTGAGGGTGCCAAATCATTGTCTTGAGGCATGCCAAAGCCGTTGAAAGCCCTGGCCAATTCCTCAAGTGCTACGGCCACGGCCTCGGTAGTCATGCGCAGATGTTGCGCGCAGGCCATCACTGCGCGTTGGCCGCGCATGGCCACTTGGCGTGGGTCATCCATTTCCGGTGCCGGACGAGCAGGGTGTGGCCCTTCCATTTGTTTGATAAGGCCAAGCAATAATCCAAAATTGATACGCTTGGCGCGGTCTTCGCGTGCCTGACGTGCCTGATTAACCGCCATCATGGCCGCGCGCCCGGCATGACCCTCAAGTGCTGCAGTTTCGGCTGCTTCCCGAACGACCGCCGGCGTGAGAATGGTCTCGTTGCGCAGTAAATGCCAAAGCCTGCGATCATGCAGCGTTGGGGTGCAGATTTCGGGGATGGAGGCCCATGGCAAGATATAGACCCCATCTCCGCCTGAAGGATTTGGGATCAATACCTCAAGGCCCTCTCGCTCTTGCTGAGGCCTCGCGCGCGCCCCAAGCAAAATGGGTGTTGTGAAAGGTACATTCACACCACGCTCGGTGAAGGTCGCCGGCTCGTAGAGGTTCGGGCTTAGACGTTGAAAGTCATATGCAGGGTATGTCGACACACCCGGCGTTTTTGCATGAAATGCTTAAGAATTACGCAACGCGAGCCTGATGGGTGTCCGACCGGAAATCATGAAAACACAAAATGTCAATGTCACGTCCGCAATGTTAACATTCAGGAAACGTCCTGTCGGCCAAGCAGGATTTCACGGAGTCGGGCCAGATCGGTCGCCGTTATTCCCAAACCCGACTTTACTTTTTCTGCAGCGCTAAAGGCTCCTGCCAGGCGCTGCTGGTTTTCACCATAGGCGGGATCATTGCCGAAATGTCGGCCGAGCATTTCAAGGCGCCGTGCTGCCCGCGCATGAATTTCGAGGGCGAGAAAACGGCTATCTGAGTAGGGTTCGGCGCTTGGCGTGAGCGCCGGCAGAATCTCCTCATCGGTAATTTCGTGGAGCAGTTCCCTACATTGCTCCTCAAGCCGCCAAAAAAAGGAGGATAGCTGCTGACGCCTGCGTGGAATTTGAAAATAGGGCGTGAGGCCAAGTGCTTCCAGGGTCTTGCCAATCTCTTCAGCCCGGTTGGTTGCTTCGATCCACTCCTGTTCGGCAAGCTTTTGCAGCGCGGCTTCAATCCATTCTTCCAGGGCTTGATTGACTATTTCTGAAACACCTGGCGGCATGCCCGTGGTGAGTGCACTGAAGTTGGCGACATTGCCTGAAGCCAAAAGCAAGGTTCTGAACGCCACACGAAACACATCAGGCCCTTCGCCCGCCGGCCCGGACAGGGCGGAGCGCAGTGCATCAGCTGAAACAGGCGCCGCACCCTGGCGGAGTACGTCCCAAATGGGACCAGCATGGCGCCAAACACCAGCGGCAAGGCGCGTCATGGTGCGAAAATCTTCGGGCGTGAAGCCTGCATCTGCCCATCGGGACCCTGGGGCAATTTGCTCGCATAGGCGCGCGGCGGAGGCCCAAACTGGGCGTCCTAAGCCTTCCACAAGATCAAGATCCGTGAATAGGGCTTGCGATGGCGCTGTTTTTACCTCTGTCAGGGGACCATGTGGAAGATCACGCAGCAGCGTAAAAATTGGCCTTAACGCGGCCCTTGGAATGGAGGCCGGATCCTGGCGCCAGGCGGCCTGATCCACCAAGGCGCCTGACAGCGGCAGGAAAAGCAGCCGCATCATGGTAAGGGGACGCTGCGGGCGTAGCTGCGCCAACCTAGGCCGAACATCGGTCAATAATGCATCAAGCCGCGAACGATCCGGCAGGCGATCAATCATCGCCATGATGCGCAGCAGATTTTCGTCACTGGCATGGCTTAGATTGGCAGCCAATCCATCCACATTGGCGCCATCAGCAGGGGCTTGCTTCCTTACGCTATCCTGGAAGTCGCCGAATGCTGGCCTTTTCGTGCCGCCTCCCGAATACTTGTTGATTCGAACGCGCCTTTTTCCCATGGCTGGCTGTTGCCCGGCCCCAGTCATGCGATTTTCATAATTGAGAGTGAAGCCAATCAGGCCCTCATTGCGGGCCGTGATTTCAATATTGCGTCCGGAGCGCCAATCGGTGCCTTGCGAAATCACCCGCGTCAGCCTTGGTGGTGCTTCCCTTGGCTTTTCAGCCGTGAACCAGCCATGCACTTCACGCGGGAGAGGGGGGAGCAAAGCTGCCATATCCCAGGCAATCACGTGGCGAAGATCATGCGGCGTTCGATGCCAAAGCGCTACCAATATCGGCCAGCCATCGAGAAGCCATTCAACACGCCGTGCTCTTTCAAGGATTTTGGCCGCATTGATTCTGGGGCGGGACAAAAGCTCCACCATATCGCCAAGGCGCGCTTCAGTTTCAGCCCATGCAAGATCCACATAATGCAGCACAGTCTCAGCATTTTCCGAAAGAAAGCGTAGCACGGGGGCCTCATCGCCAGTCTCCTGCTTGTCGGCAGCTGCCTTGAATGCCTCGCCCATGCCAAGGATTTCTTCCCTCAAGCGGATGAAGGGGGCTTTCTCGGCCGATCCGGAGGGACCAAGGCAGGCGAGAGTTTCTGCCAGCGATTGAAGCGATTCCATCAGCGCAGAATCGCGGGATTGCGCTGCTGGCTGCGCTGTCTGAATGCGCGGCTCAGCGGTGCTCGGTTCTGGCTCGGCTTGCAGACTCGCCGGCGCCCCACCAGCAAGCTGTGCAAGAAACTGGCGCATGAGCTTTGCCTGATTGCGCTGTTCACCCGCAAGCGCCTGCCGCGCTGCATGGGCAACCGCCCGCCCCGCAGTGCCCTCGCTGGCGACCTTCAGTGCTTCATGGCGAATCGCTGCAGGATGGATTTCCTTCAACTGTGAGAGGATTTCCCAAAGCCGCAGATCGAACAGGCTGGGCGCACCTGTATCAGGCAGGGCGCGCCAGGGCATTACGTAGCTGCCCTTGGTCTGCGCCGGATTGACCAGGACAAGTTCGAAGCCGCGCCCACTTGGCTCGAGCCTGATCCGAGCCCCCAATAATCTCGGGCTCGTGAAAGGAACACTCGCACCAAGTGCGGCGAAAGAGGCAACATCTTCCCGCGCCGATTGCGCTTCTTCGCGCGTCATGGCTTTGGGCACAGGCGGGCTCACCGGGCGTGGCGCCGCGATGCTTGCGGTTCAATCGTCGGCAAACAGAAAAAATCCTTTGCCTCTGTACGGGTCGCGCAGCTTTGGTGGGGCATCACCGGTTCCTGAGCCTTTGGCGGCGGGGGGGGGGCACTAACCTCTTGGCGACTTTCTGCCCGATGAGGATTTCGCCGATGCGTGCCACTTCCATTGATGTCGCGGCGGATGATGTTTCCTGCTGCAGCCAATTCTCCATCCTGGTGCGGAATTCGTCCTGAAGTTCCTCATAGGATGTAGATGGACCAAAAAGCCTGCCAGTATCTTCCAGCATGCGCGCGGTGCGGGCCATACTTTCAATCTGACCCATGCCTTCCAAATCATCTGCTGACAATTCGAGCAGGGCCTGAATCACATGCACGGATACAATTTCGCGATAGGTGTGACGGCAGAATAGATCCAGGTTGCGCCGATGCGCGACAAGCTCCTTGGCGTCGGTTTTTGCTACGATGCGCGGCAATTTCTCAAGTGCAATGATGACGATGCCGATCTCTCTGGCAAGGCGCGCGCCAGCCTCGAGATCCTCCTCCAGCAACTCGGGCAGGGTGGAGCCAGCCCATTTGTTTAGAATATCCTCGACAACCGGTATTGATGGGGCCGGCAGATCCTGCAACAGGGAAACGAACATCGAAGGTCGCGCGGCGCGCTGCAGAAGCCCATTCATTGCTGCGGCGAATACGGTATTGTTTTCATTGGCGGGGCCGATCAAGGCAGCGCGAAGGGCTTCCGCAGAGCATTCCCCGACAACCTGCTGCATGCCTTCCCATAACGGACCAGCATGGAGCCATAGAGCGCCGGCAAGACCCGTGATGGCTTCAAATTCGGGCTGCCCAATTTCAACCCGCGACCAGGAGGCATCATGCACCAATCGCGGTACCGCCAAGCCTGCTGCTTGCCATAATGGACGAGCGACGCCGTCTATAAGTTTGACATCTCCAAGGGTGGCGCTCCGGAGCTGTAGCGTTGCCGCTTCGATCTGCGGCCCAAGCTTGGCAGTAACGGCCCCCAGCAGCGGGCCAAGCGCAGAACGGGGTATTCGCCCTTCAGTTCGACGCCATTGCAACGGGTCCATCAAGGCGCCCTCAAGCGGAATGAATAGCAGGCGCATGAGGCTTGCGGGCCGAGGCGGGCGCAGGCGCTTCAGGCGCGGCAAGGAAGTTCCAAGAAGCCGTTCATGAATTTCGGCATTGCCGATACGATCCACCAATGCGACAATCTTGCTAAGCGCCCGCTCCGAAGCCGTTTCGATAACCTCCCCCAACGAGTTGGTGTTGATTAGATTTTGGGTGCTGCCGGTCTTAGGATTTGTGTCGTGTTTGCCGCCATTGGGCGAATGATCTTTGGGGCGATTGATGTTCGGGTTGGTGTTGTCGCGATGCCCTTCAGCAGCCGCACCCCTCATGCGTGACATGGTGATTTTTTCGCGCCGCAGCACGAGTGGCGAGATACGGTTTTCAAAAGCGATGGAAAGACCGATCAGGTTTTCGTTGCGCGCCACCATTTCCATCGTATTGCCGCTACGCCAATCCGATTTGTCGCGTACAACCTGCGTGATGCGCCGCGGCGTGTCGCGCCAATCGGCTTTTTCGCCAAGCCAGATTTTCCCTTCGCGCGGCAGTATCGGCGCGATCGTGGCTATTTCCCATATGGCCGCGCGGCGCTGATTGGGGCCCGCCGCCTGCCAAAGCGCCATGGGTGTTTTCCAACCATCCAATACCCAATCGGGCCCGCGTGCGCTTTCGAGAATGATCTCCCTTTCAGCACGCCATTTTGGTATACGGTTGCCGAGATCGGCGATCAGGGCACCCGTATTCGCCAAGGCCAATTCGCCGCATTCCAGGGTCTGACGCGCCGTTGCCACAACAAACTTCGCTGCCATGATATGCGCGCTTTCCTCCTCTTCACTATCTATCCAAGCGCTAATCTCATCTGCTACTCTTTTCAGTTCAGTCATCATTTGCCGCAGTCTTCCATCTTCGCCCTTCATTTTGGGGCGGGCGCCGCTCAAAGCCACGGCGAGCGCTTCAAGATCAGCTGCGAATTCCGACAGTCCAAATTTCGCGGTTGCAGCCGAGCGCGCCACCGCGCGTTTGGCGCGTTTCATGAAAGCTGCGCCGTCTTCCGTAGCAGGGCGGCTTGAGGATTCGTCTGTTGTTTCAGTGGCGGCGATCAGGCTTTCAAGCAGCATGCCGCGGACAATCTGCTGACTTGCGTGTTCCCTGCGCAAAGCGTCCTTTGCTCGTATGGCAGCTTGCCGTCCAGCAAGCCCTAAGGTTGCCAGTCTTTGTGCCTCCTGCCTGATGCCGATAGGCGAGATATCGCTACTTGTGGCGAGACTTTCCCACAGATGCCGATCGAAAAGTGTCGGCGAACAGATTTCTACCATGGCGGACCATGGCAATATCAGCGCGCCTCGGCCCCCGGAAGGATTGGCAACCACCATTTCAAAACCGCGTCCGGATGCGGCATTACGAATGCGCGCGTTGAGCAAGAGAGGCGTTGTGAACGGAACAGTGGCCCCTCTATCACGAAAACTCGTCGGCTCAAAGGCATCCGATCGGAACCGGTCAAGTTCGGAGAGGGGTTTGGACATAGATGAATTCTACCAGAAGGACCAAGTCTTTGGAAAGATTCTGGTAGGCTCCGCCAAAAAATAATCGCATGCTCTGAGAAATTTTGCTGCACAGGGGAATTTTGCGGGGAATTTTCAACTATTGGGCGAATTTTTTGCTCAAACGAGAAAACTGGCGCGGTTTCCTTACGCTAGGCGGCGCAAAAGCGCCCCGCCGCTGGCTAGCCGCCGGCAATTCTCCTCGGCGATGCTGAAGGACCGGGCGAAGGTCCCTGTGGAAAGCCAGGCCACATGCGGCGCCAGCACCACATTGGAAGCGCCAAGCAGCGGGGCAGCCGAATCGGGCTGCCCGGCAGCAAAGACAACCAGCCCCGCCGCAACCGAATGTCCCGACCGTAACGCCGCCACCAAGGCCGGCTGATCCACCAGGCTGCCACGGGCGGTTTTCACCAGCTCCGCACTTCGCTTTATGCGGGCAATTGCCGCCCACTGAGCAGGCCGCAGGTGGAGCCAGTTTCTTGCCGAACCCTCCTGAATAGTTCCCCTGGCGGCGCACAAGGAAAGGAATCCGAGCGTTCACGTGAGCAGTTTATCAGCTACTTTGCCTCATCCTCTGGTTGCGTGGGCGAAAGATAAACCGTTTCTCTGCTTCGGGCCCAATCAGAATGTCTTTGATGCGAGCCACTTCCATCACTACGACATCGGAGACTGCGGTTCCCTTAAGTCGCTTTTCCATTTGGGTACGAAACTCATCCTGAAGGTCCTCGTAAGGCTTGGCCGATCCAAACCGGCGCCCTACATCTTCCAAGCCACGTGCAATACGCGCCATACGCTCAATCTCATCAAAGCCGTCGGAATCTTCTGTTGGTAGTTCAAGCAGACCTTGAATGACGTGCGCTGAGACTACTTCGCGATACGTTGTACTGCAGAATTGATGCAGATTACGACGATGGGAAATAAGCTCCTTTAGATCGGTTCTGGCGGTGATGCGGGGTAGTTCTTAAAGCGCCAAAACTACAAGGCTGATTTCCAAGGCCAAAAAAGCGCCGGTCGCAAAATCTTCCTCCACCAGTTCAGGTAATGTTGCGCTCACCCATTTGTTCAGAATGTCTTCGACTACTGGCGAAACCACAATCGGCAGGTCCTGAAGAAGACAAATAAAATTCGAAGGATGGGCGGCACGCTGCAGGAGCGTGTTCATGGCGGCGGCAAACACAAGATTGCCCTCGTTTGCGGGGCCTATAAGTGCCGCTGTTAGGGTTTCCGGTTGGCAAACACCGGCAAGTTGCTGCAACCCTTCCCAAAGCGGCCCGGCGTGGCGCCATGGGGCCCCCGCCAGAGCCGTCATGTTACGGAAATCGAAGGGGCCGAAACCCAATTGTGTCCATGAAGCATCATGATGCAAGCGCGGCATGGCCAGGCTCGCAGCCTCCCATAATCGGCGACCAATCCGCTCAACAAGCGCTTCATCCTCAAGGTTGGCGCCACGCAATTGTGCCGATGCCACATCGAGCTGTGATCCGAGAATTGGGGACAGCGCCTCAAACAGCGGAACAAGCGTCGACCGAGGGATACGTCCTTCTGTCCGCCGCCAATGCATTGGATCGACCAAGGCCCCAGCGAGTGGCATGAACAGCAACCGCATCAAGCTTGCAGGCCTCGGAGGACGCAGGCGTTTCAGGCGCCGCAGCGAAGGTCCGAGAAGACGCGCATGAATTTCGGGGTTGCCAAGGCGATCTACTAGTCTAACAATTTTGTTGAGCGCCTGATCAGACGTAGTCTCGATCATGGCACCCAAGGTTCGGGCCTCGCTTAGCTGGTTGATCTTGGCCGCCGAGGACGCCCCCATAATTTTGCCGTCGGGTGACTTTAGCCCAATGACTGCGGGCTTATCTTTAGGATCGTGACTAGGGCCTTGGCCTTGCCCCCCCGTCTTCATGCGCGCCACGATGACTTTTTTCGGCTTGACGATCAGGGGCGAGAGACGATTTTCAATGACCATTGAAGAACCAATCAAGCCCTCATTACGGGCAACCAATTCCATCAGGCTACCGCTGCGCCGATCGGCTTTTTCCCGAACTACCTGCGTGATGCGTAGTGGTGTATCCGCCCAATCGCTTGAAGCGCCGAGCCAGAGTTTCGCTTCGCGCGGCAGGATCGGCGCGATCAAGGCCATTTCCCGGATTGCGGAGCTGCGCAGTTTAGGATCAGCCATCCGCCACAACGCAATGGGGGTTTTCCAGCCGTCCAGAACCCAATCAGGACCCCGGGCGCGCTCAAAGATACTTTCTTTCTCGAAACTCCACTTCGCCACCACAAGGCCAAGATCGGCTATCAAGGCATCCGTATTGGCCAAGGCCACTTCGCAGCACTCCACGGCTTGCCGGGCGCTTGCCGCGATAAAATTTGCGGCTTTGGCCTGCGCCGCTTCAGGCCGTTGGTGCTCTGCCCATTCGGCAATTTCATTGGCAAACTCTCGAAGCTCTGCAAGCATGGACCGAATGCGGGCATCATTGCTTGGCATGTCTGGTATTGCGCCGCTCAGGGTCTTGGCCAGTTTTTCAATCTCGGCGTTGAAATCCGCGCGTGCTGCACCGGCTAGCGCCGCCGCACGTGTCAAAGCGCGCTCGCGGCGCCTCATAAGGCCAGCCCCATCTTCGACATAAGGATAATCTGCTGACTCGCTTGGATTTTCAGCGGCTGCAATCAGGCTTTCAAGCAACATGCTGAGCATCATGCGCTCACTGGACTGGTCTCTGCGCTGAGCATCCCTGGCGTTGAGCGCTGCCTGCCGTCCAGCAAGGCCAAGTGCCGCGAGGCTTAGCGCCTGATGCCGAATGCCAATCGGGGAAATGTCCTGTGACGACGCCAGACTGTCCGCTAATTCACGGTCGAATAGGGTGGGCGAGCAAATCTTCGGCATCGCCGACCAAGGCAGTATCTGTACGCTACGCCCGCCAGACGGATTAGCAACCAACATCTCAAGGCCGCGCCCGGAGGCTGCGGTGCGGATGCGCGCATTGAACAACCTAGGCGTTGTGAAAGGTACAGTTGCACCACTTTCACGAAAGCTTGCTGGCTCAAACATATCCGAACGGTAGCGGTCGAGTTGAGGCACGGGGATGAACATTCAAAAAGAGTTATCAGAAGATAAGTATAGCTGTGAAGAACTCTTCAGCAAAATTCAGCAACAAAAACTTGTCGCATTTTTTCAACAAGACAGCGGAAGAAAATTTTAGACAAAAGCGTTTGCTCTGGGTTTCTTTGTCGGGAAGGGATCGCCTCGTCGCTAATGCGCTGTCTTCATCAAACTACTTGATGCAAAAGGATCTTGTTCTGCTCAATGCGCAGGCAATTCTCTGCTGCAATGCTGAAGGATCGGGCAAAGGTCCCGGTGGAAAGCCAGGCGACATGCGGCGCCAGCACCACATTCGGCAGGCCAAGCAAGGGATTATCCGTTTCGATTGGTTCTAGAGTAAAGACATCCAGCCCCGCCGCCGCCAGATGGCCGGATTGCAGCGCCGCCACCAGCGCGGCCTGGTCAACCAAACCCCCACGCGCCGTATTCACCAGCACTGCGCCTGGCTTAATGCGGGCAATTGCCGCTTTATTAAGCAAGCCGCGCGTTTCGGGTGTTTCCGGGATATGGAGTGAGACCACATCCGCTTCCGCCAAAAGCGCATCCAGCGGGCGATAAGTGCCGATCGCATCAGGCTTTGGGGCGCGGGCATTGTACAAAACATCACACCCCATAGCCTGCAATATGGGGGCAAGCAGCTTCGGCACCGCGCCATAGCCCACCAGCCCCACCTTGCGCCCACCCAATTCGAACAAGTGATCCTGTAGGGCAGGGGCCTGGGACCAGCCGCGCCCAGCGCGGGTTTCCGCATCGAAATGAGCAATGCGGCGAAGGGCGCCCAGCATCAGCAGCAACGTCATTTCCGCCACCGCCCGGCTATTCGTGCCCGGCAGATTGCACACCGCAATGCCGC
>VYKX01000344.1_pt1 | contig 11286 bp, 15 predicted proteins | sample 5114471 | NCBI WGS metagenome assembly VYKX01 (sample SAMN12291785, study PRJNA351875) | freshwater metagenome | isolation source: freshwater lake | place: USA: Michigan, Gull Lake | collected 2013-08-08
CGTGCCCGATCGGTCGACGCCGGCGCTGTGGCCACCCGCGCCGCGGCCGATGGCCGGCGTGGCGCAGACATCGCCGCCACCGTGCGCGCCGCGAGAGTCAGCGCAGTCGACGAGGACCTGAACGACGAGGTCAACGACTGACCAGCCGTCAACGGATCGGTTCAGCCACGCCGACCCGCCGTGAGCAGCAAGAAGCCACCGGCTGCGATGGCAGCAATGCCTGCCCACAACGGGATGTTCACCTGCTCCTTCTCCTTCACCGACAGTTCGAGCGGACCCAGCTTCACCGCTGTCGTGTCCTTCGTGTAGCTGAAGCCGCCGTAGATCAACCCCAGCGCGCCAGCGACCATAAGGACTATCGCCACCATCTTGATCGAGTTCATGTCCGCTTCTCCTGTGCTGCCGCTCGACGTCGTCGTGTCCGGCGGACACGAGGAAGAGCTCGTGCGTAGATTGGGGCATGCTCACGCGGTGTTTCCTGTGCGCTGCCGTACGCAGCGCCACGCAGGCCAACGCGCTGATGCGCGTCCCTAGCGACATCTTGTCAGTCGCGTGGGGACGAAGCTCACTCCCACAGGGCTGGAAAGAGCCGCCGTCAGCAATACCTGCGCGCGGTCATTCGATCAAGGGATTGCAGACCGCAAGCGCTGGAAAGCGGGAGAAGTCTCGATCGGCTGACCACAGCTCGGCCACGCCGTGCGAGCGGCAGATCGCGGCGATGCGCGCGTCGTGAATCGCCCCCCCCGTGCGCCTTGGCCACCAGCGCCAGCGGCTCCAGCGGCTGGAAGTAGTCGTCAGCCTCGGCAATGAACACCAGGTTGGCCAGCGCCTGCAAAGCGCGCAATTGAGCGAAAGCCGTGCTCGCGGGCGTGGCGGTCTTGTAGATGCGGGGATGTGTGACGACCGCGAAGAACTCATGCGCACACGGCCAGGGAATGGCCCATGCCCGGGCTCCGACGGCGAGCGACTCGAGTGACAGGCTTGCGCGGTCGTGGAAGGGCGAGTCCGCGCGGTGCGCATAGACCAGGATGTTGGCGTCAACCGCGATCACGGTAGATCTCGTCGCTCATCGTCTACCAGCGTGCATCCTCGAATTCGGGCGACATGCCGTCACCCAGGAAAGGCAGCAGTCGTTCGATGGCGCGTGGATCGCGCGAACGGTTAGCTCAGTGGTAGTCGTCTTCGAGTTGGTGGCGTACGGCGACGACGGCAACAGTCGACTCGTCTTCGATTTCGAACAGCGCGATGTAGCCCGATCGTCCGAACGGAATGATCAGCTCTCTGAGGAAGGGACTGTTGCCCGCCTTGCGGCAGGTGAAGGGCGATGACTTCAGTGTGGCGATGCCGGCGGGCAAGGCGGTCATGGCCTGCTCTGGGAGTTCCAGGTCGCCGCTGTCCCGGGCCAACTCTCGTTCGACGAGGAAGTCGAACAGCCGGCCAAGATCCGCCTCGGCGTCTCGCGTCAGCCGGACCTTGAATGTCACTTGCCCTTCGTCGCCAGGCGGACGCGCGCGGCGTCGAGCTTGCGTTGCAGGCCGTCAAGTACGACGTCGGCATCGACATAGTCGCCAGTTCGCCGCGCCTCATCGCGGGAGCGCAGACCGCGCGCGATGAACTCTCCCTGGACACGGCGCCGTTCGACGCCCGCGCGAACAGACGCTTCGACAAACTCGGAAAGGGTCTCGCCATCCGCCAGCACAGCCTCGACCTCGGCGCGGAAGTCAGGCTCTACGCGAACGGACGGGATGGTGGCGGTCTTCATCAACTAAATGTATCGCAAATGCGCCGCAAGTTTCGCCTGATCGCGGCGACGTTGCGTGCTGGCCCGAGGGTGTGCAATGTGCCCGAGATCGTGAGCTCGGCCAGCGTGGGCGACTGACCGCAAACGCTGCATTGCGGGCATCGAAAACGCCAGCATCTACTTCCGCTCAACAACCCCATCCGTCAGCCAGCCGCCTCCGACGATGCCCGGAGTGGGCGTTTCTGACTCGCGGCGAGATGAGCGCACGCGGAAGCCGCGCACCAGCCTAGAACAACTGACCGAGCGCCAGCGCCAACAGGCTGATCACCACGCTGCTGCCGAAGGGCAGAAAGATCTCGCGGCCGAAGAGGCGAAAGCGGAAGTCGCCGGGCAGCCGGCCGAGGCCGACCTTCTCGAGCCAGCGGTGCAGGCCACTGAAGAGCAGCAGCACGAGGAAGATGAGGATCAGCCAGCGAATCATGGGGGGGCGGCGTCAGGCACTCGCTCAGAGCGTGTGCGTGCGGTCGCCACGCGCGAAGCCGATGGGTGCGGTGGTGAACGCCGCGTCGCAGCCGCGGGCGAAGCCGATGACCTTGAACAGCTCGCCCATCTCGTGCTCGGTGAGCAGTTTCTGTGCGTTGGCGGTGGTGGGCACATCGGCGCCGACCAGCAGGCCGAGCAGCCCGCAGTTCATGAGGAAGTGCGACTGGCTGGTGTAGCCCAGCACCTCGAAGCCCGCCGACTGCGCGGCCAGCGCGATGCCGGTGAAGCTGACATGCGCGGTGATGTCCTTCAGGCCGACATCGACCAGAGGATCGTCGTCTGCCCGATGAGCGCGATGGCACATCAACGTGCCGCCGGTGCGCTGCGGGTGGTAGTACTCGGCGGCCGGGAAGCCGTAGTCGATGAAGAAGGCCGCGCCGCGCTGCAGACGGTCGCCGAGCGTGGCGATGAAGGCCTCGGCTTGCGCATGGATCTCGGTGGTCGTGCCCGGCACGAAGGCCGCATCGTCGACGGGCGGGCGCAGGTCGGTCGGCCGGTCGGACCACATCCAACGCGCGACGGGCGTTGCGGAGTCGGCGCTCACCCCGCGCTCGAACCAGCGCTCGCCATCGAAGTGCAGCAATTGCACCGGCATCGCATCGAGCACCTCGTTGCCGATGACCACACCGTACAGGGTGTCGGGCAAGGCATCGACCCAGCGCACGCGGTCGCCGTATGCGGCCAGGCGTTCGCGCTGGCGTTGACGCAGGGTGCCGGAGATGTCGACGATGGTGTAGAGCGACAGGGCTGGCCCGAGCGCATCGATCACCTGCGACGCCAGGGCGCCCGAACCAGCACCGAACTCCCAGACCTCGCTGCTGTCGCACGCCGAAAGCGCCTGCGCCACCTGCCGCGCCAGCGCTCGGCCGAACAGCGGCGAGAGTTCGGGCGCGGTGACGAAGTCGCTTCCCGACGATGGCAGGGTGCCGAACTGCCGGTCGCCCCGGGCGTAATAGCCAAGGCCCGGCGCATACAGCGCGAGTGCCATGAAACGGTCGAAGGGCAACCAACCACCCTGCTGCGCGAGGGCCCGTGCCATCAGCGATTCCAGGGGCGTCGATACACTCGCCGGCTGTTGGTGGGCCATCCGAAGGATTGTAGAAACCATGGCTGAAACACCCGTCTCCGAACCCCTCGACACGCGTGCCGACGTGGCCGCGGTCGACGTCGAGAGCGCGGCGGCTGCACGGCGCGTCGCACTGGTGACCGGTGCTGCGCGACGACTGGGCCGCGAGATCGCGCTCGACCTGGCTCGAAGCGGTTTCGACATCGCGGTGCACTACCGCGGCGACCCGACCGAAGCGCTCGACACCGTGGGCGAACTTCTGGCCCTGGGCGTGCAAGCGCAGGCCTTTCACGCCGATCTGGCCGACGAAGCCGCCTGCCGCGGCCTGCTCCCTGCGGTGGTCGAGCACTTCGGCCGGGTCGATGCGGTGGTCAACAACGCCGCCACTTTCGAGTACGACACGCCGGCCACCTTCAGCCACGCCGACATGGAACTGCACTGGCGCGCCAACACCGCGCCGGCGGTGCTGCTCGCCACCGCACTGCACGCTCACCGCCGCCAGCATCCGTTCGACGAGCACGCGCCGCCTGGCGTGACGGCGTGTGTGGTCAACCTGCTCGACCAGAAGCTCTGGAACCCGAACCCCGACTACTTTTCGTACACCCTTTCCAAGGCTGCGCTGCAGGCGGCGACGGTGATGCTCGCGCAAGCTCTGGCACCGGAGGTGCGGGTGTGCGGTGTGGCTCCGGGCGTCACGATGATGTCGGGCCCAATGACGCCAGAAGAGTTCGAACGGGCACACGTGCTCACGCCGCTGCGCCGGTCGTCGACGCCATCGGACATCGCCCGCGCGGTGCGCTTTCTGATCGAAAGCCCGGCGGTCACCGGCACGACGCTGCTCGTCGACGGCGGGCAGCACCTGCAGGGGCAGCCGCGCGACGTGATGTTCCTCGCGCAGATGGGGCGAACATCATGAGCGCACTGATGCTGCACCCCGCGCTGGCCGACTGCCGGCGCCTCTTCCTGCGCGACCACGCCTTGTCGGTGCGCATCGGCGTGCACGACTTCGAGAAGACCGCGCCGCAGCGGGTGGTGTTCAACGTCGAGCTGTTCGTGCCCCTGGCGCAGTCGACGCCCACCTCCGATGCGCTCGACGAAGTGGTCGACTACGACTTCATCCGCCGGGTGATCGCCGAGCGCGTGGCCCGCGGCCCGATCGAGCTGCAGGAAACGCTGTGCGACGACCTGCTCGCGTCGATGCTGGCTCACCCCGGCGTCAAGGCCGCGCTCGTGTCGACCGAGAAGACCGATGTCTACCCCGACTGCGCGGCCGTGGGTTGCCAGGTGTTCGGCCTGCGCCCCTTGTCCTCGAAGCTGCCATCGACATGAATCATCCCTTTGCCGGAATCCTTGACGACGAGCCCGAGGTGCGCACGCCGGCAGAGGCCCGCGCCGCCAACGAGATCAACAAGCTCAGCAAGCGGCTGCACCGGCTGGCCACGCAGGCCATCGTCGACTTCAACATGATCGAGGACGGCGACCGGGTGATGGTGTGCGTGTCGGGTGGCAAGGACAGCTACGCGATGCTCGACATCCTGATGAACCTGCAGCGGCGGGCGCCCATCCGCTTCGAACTCATCGCGGTCAACCTCGACCAGAAGCAGCCCGGCTTCCCCGAGCACGTGCTGCCCGAGTACCTGGCCCGTGTCGGCGTGCCCTTCCACATCGAGAACCAGGACACGTACTCGATCGTCAAGCGCGTCATCCCAGAAGGCAAGACGACCTGCGGCCTGTGCTCGCGGCTGCGGCGAGGCATCCTCTACCGGGTGGCGGGCGAACTCGGCGCAACCAAGATCGCGCTCGGACACCACCGCGACGACATCGTCCAGACGCTGTTCATGAACATGTTCTTCGGCAGCACGATGAAGGGCATGCCGCCCAAGCTGGTGAGCGACGACGGCCGCAACGTCGTCATCCGGCCGCTCGCCTACGTGGCCGAAACCGACCTCGAGCGCTGGGCCGGGCACCGGCAGTTCCCGATCATTCCGTGCACCCTGTGCGGCAGCCAGGACAACCTGCAGCGCGTGCAGATCAAGCAGATGCTGCGCGACTGGGACAAGCGCTTTCCGGGGCGGGTGGAGAACCTGTTCGCGGCGATGGGGCGCGTCGTGCCCTCGCACCTGATGGACCGCAGCCTCTTTCCCTTCACCACCTTGCGCGCGAACGGCGTGGCCGACGCGCAGGGCGATCGCGCGTTCGACGACGACGATCCGTGTGCGACGCCATCCGCACCGACTCCCGGTGCAGCGCGGGACGCGATCGTCACCCTGCTGCGCGCGACGCCCGGCGACGACCTTCCGCCCCATTGACCGGATACACGACATGCAGCACCTCGACCCGACTCCATCGCGCCCCTCGCGTGCATCACGTTCCCATCGCTTCGAGCGCACGTTGGCGCGCTTCACCGTGCTGGCCGCAATCGTTGCGCTGACTGGCTGTGCGAGCCTGAATTCGGTGACGAGCGAGGTGACGACATTCGGCACCTGGCCTGCTGGCCGCATTGGGGACACCTATGCCTTCGAGCGGCTGCCTTCGCAGCGCGACAACATCGAACGGCAGACGCAGATCGAGGACGCGGCCCGCGCAGCCATCGAGACGGCGGGTTTCGTGCCGGTCGCCGAAGGGCAGACGCCTGACGTGAGCATCCAGCTCGCCGCACGCGTCGATGCGTCCGAGCGCTCGCCCTTCGACGACCCCTTCTGGTGGCACGGCGGCCTGTACGGCCCGCGCTACGGCATGGGTTGGAGCGGTGGCGTCGGCATCGGAGTGGGTCGTGGCTTCGGCTACGGCTACGGTGGCGTGTACGAGAACCGCACCTACCAGCGCGAGGTCGCCGTGCTCATCCGCGACCGCAAGACCGGCGAGCCGCTGTACGAAGCGCGGGCCAGCAACGATGGCGTCACGCCGTCGATCGGCACCTACCTGGGCGCGATGTTCGACGCGGCGATGGACAACTTCCCCATTGCCCCCGGCGGCAAGCCACGCAACGTGACTGCGCCAATCCGCTGACGCGCGCCAACGCTCAAAGCGCTGCCTGTCCCGCGAGCATGCGGGCGTCTTCTTCCCAGCCCTTGAATCGGCTTGCGGCAGTAGTTCTTTGCTCGGCCGTGGTCAGGTTGTGGACGCGCGACGCGAAGCTGCAGTTGAATGCGATCAGGCGCTGCTGGTAGGCGCGGTAGGCGTCGTCAGGCGATTGGCGCGATTGCTGTGCGAGCCGCCGCAACTCGCGCTCGGCTTCGTCGACACTCGCCTGTTCGGTGCTGAGTCGCGAGAGCGTGCGCAGGGCATCCTGCTGGCGCGCCCGGCGCTCGGCAAGCCAGCGCGAGGCGTCGAAAGGCGACTCGACGAGCATCTCGGCCATGCGCGCGCGCTGCTCCGTATCGAGTCGGCCGTAGATCATCTCGGCACGATCGACCAGCCGACCGAGTTGGGCCTTCTGACGCTCTTGCGGCTTGGGCTTCACGAAGTTGTTCTCGAGAGCCTCGCTCGTGCTGGCGTACTTTCGCTCGAGGTGAGCGATCTGCGCCGGCGTCATGCGGCGCATCACCTCGGCGAGCGGCGGCAACGCTCGGTCGAACGCGGCATCGATGCGCTCGTTGATCTGGCCGAACCAGCGGCAGGCCTGCTCCGGGGTCGCCGGCGCCATGACCTGCTCGCGCGCTTGCGCGAGCAGCAGCGCGTACTGTGGCAGTTCGTCGCGGCGGTGCCAGCGGAACCAGTCTTGCAACGCGCCGCGCGCCAGCGGACTTTGCGCATCGCTGAAGTCGACGTAACCGTCGAGCCACCAGTAGGCGAGTTCGGGCGCCTGGTTGTAGGCCAGCCGCACCGCGCTGCAACCCGTCAGAAGCCCCGGCATGAGCAGTACCAGCATCAGCAGGCGAAGCCTGCGCACCAGCCAGCTGACGGCGCTGGGCACTGCGGTCGTGGCCGGAGCGCCGCCGATAATCGCGACCGGCTTCGGGGAACGGGACATGGCGTTGGACATCGTGGTCATGGCAGCGGGCAAGGGGACCCGGATGAAGTCGGACCGCCCCAAGGTATTGCATCGTCTGGCCGGGGTCAGCTTACTGGAGCACGTTCTCCACAGTGCCAGTGCGGTCGGCGCTGATCGTCTCATCGTCGTGACCGGCCATGGCGCCGAAGCGGTCGAGGCGACGGTGGCTCAATCAGGGGCACAGGCAGCGGCAAGCAGCGCTCCCGACGCGACCACACGGGAGTGCGTCCGCCAATCTCCCCAACTCGGCACAGGCCACGCGGTGCAGCAGGCCGCACCAAGGCTGAACACCGACGTCGCGGGAGTGACCCTCATCGTCAACGGCGACACGCCCATGATCCGCCCGGCCACCTTGCGCGCTCTGGCCGACGCATGTGGCGGCGAGCGGCTCGCACTGCTCACCGTCGACCTCGACGACCCGAGCGGCTACGGCCGCATCGTGCGGGGTGCGGGCTCGAGCAGCGCGTCGATCACCGCGATCGTCGAGCACAAGGACGCGAGCGAGGCGCAGCGCGCCATCCGCGAGGTCTACACCGGTGCGATGGCGGCGCCGACGGGTCGCCTTCGCGACTGGCTGGCGCGACTGGACAACCGCAATGCCCAGGGCGAGTACTACCTGACCGATGTGGTCGCGATGGCGGTGGCCGACGGTGTCACGGTCGTCTCTGCCCAGCCCGCCACGGCCACGGAAGTGCTGGGCGTGAACAGCCCGCAGCAGCTGGCCGAGCTCGAGCGCATCGTGCAACGTGAACGCGCCCACACGCTCATGGACGCCGGCGTTCGCCTTCTGGACCCGGCGCGGTTTGACCTGCGCGGCGAGTTGCACTGCGGCGCCGACGTCGAGATCGATGTGAACGGCGTGTTCGAGGGCTCGGTGCGGCTGGGCGATGGGGTGCAGATCGGCGCGAACTGCGTGATCCGCAACGCCACGATCGCAGCCGGTGCCGTGATCCAGCCCTTCACCCACATTGACGGCGACACGCTGGGTGTGAGCGTGGGGCCCGGGTCGGTGATCGGGCCGTTCGCACGGCTGCGGCCGGGTGCCGAACTGGGGGCCGACGTGCACATCGGCAACTTCGTCGAAGTGAAGAACTCGACGCTCGCCGACGGCGCCAAGGCGAACCACCTCGCCTACCTCGGCGACGCGACGGTCGGCGCGCGCGTCAACGTCGGCGCGGGCAGCATCACCGCCAATTACGACGGCGCCAACAAGCACCGCACGGTGATCGGCGACGACGCCCACATCGGCAGCAACTGCGTGCTGGTTGCTCCGGTGACCGTGGGTGCGGGCGCCACCATCGGTGGCGGCTCGACGCTGACACGCGACGCCCCCGCCGGACAGCTGACCGTAGCTCGGGCCACGCAGGTGACCTTGCCCGGCTGGACGCGTCCGGTGAAGAAACGCTGACCGCGGCCCTCAGCCGATCAACGTTTCCCATCCGGCCGGCCGGGTCAGGCGGCCGGTACCACGAACAGCAGTGCTGCGGCACACAGCCCCGAGCCGCCCGAGTCGACGCGGCGCTGCACCATCGTCGCGGTCGGGCGATAGCGGCGTCCCGAAGAGACGGCGACGGGCGACGATTCCGAAAATCCTGAAGCCGATGCCGCCGCGGCAGGGCCGGCAGCGGCGTGTTGAGCATCGATCGCGTTGCACAGCGTCGCCAGATCGTGCCCGCTGCCCTCGGCTGAGCGCGGACACATCCACTCGTTGCGCGGCACCACATGCCATACCGGTGCGGCCGCGTCGGGCAGCTCGCCGATGCGGGCGCGCGGCACCCAGTGACCTCGCAGGTGGTCGGCGTTCAGACCGGCCATGACGGGCGGCGGGCGGTCATGACGGTAGAAGAGTCGACCCCGGGTACACGCAGCCGGGGTCCAGGCGACTTCGTTCCACGGCGGAGGCGGCTGATGACGAAGCTGGCGGTCGAAGAGCTTGTGCAGCTTCGTGTCGAGCGTCTCGGCCGCGTCGGGGCCGACGAAGTCGCCTGGCGTGGCCACTTTCCCGCTGGCCATGCACAGGAAGAACTTCACCGCCAGCTCCCAGTGCCATGGCCGACCCGCCGCGTCGTGCAACAGGAAGTCGATCTCGCCGACAGTGGTGCGATCGCCGTGCGGATCGGTGTGGCGCAGTGGCAGGTTGGCCGCCGCCAGCCGGTGCGTGGGCCCGCGCCGCAGGAAGAACTCGATCAGCCGCTCGGCGCGCCGGCCGATCCGCAGCGAGGCCGAGCCGTTCGACATGAACGTCAAGAGCGCCTCGGGTGCGCGCTCGATCTCGTCGAGCCAGTGGCCGATGGCCTGCGCCTCGGTGGTGTCGAAGGCCTGCACCACGACGGGGTAGGCGCCGGGCGTCGGGTCGAGCAGCGGCGCAGAAGTCAGCAGCCAGCGCAGTTCGCGCAGCGCGTCTTCAGCCGGTGTCGCCGCCTCGATCGTCGCGGGGTTGAACGAGCCGGGCATCGCCAGCGACGGGTTCACGCTGGTGGCGTGACGCCGGCCGACTGCGCCGGATGCATGGCCTCGACGGTGTCGAGCGCCAGACAGAGGTCGTCCCAGGCGCGGGCCTTCTCGAGCGGGCTGCGCAACAGGTAGGCAGGGTGGTAGGTGACGACCAGCGGCACGTTCTGGTAGCGGTGCACCCGACCGCGCAGTCGGCCGATCGGCTCCTTGCTGCGCAGCAGGCTCTGCACCGCAAAGCGGCCCATCGCCAGGATCAGCCGCGGCTGCACCAGTTCGATCTGGCGGATCAGGAAGCCTTCGCAACGGGCGAGTTCATCAGGCAGCGGATCGCGGTTGCGTGGCGGCCGGCACTTGAGGGTGTTGGCGATGTAGACCTGCCGAGCCGGATCGGCCGGTGCGCCCTCGGGCGCGTGACGAGAGAGGTCGATCGAACGCAGCATGCTGTCGAGCAGGCGCCCGGATCGCCCGACGAACGGCTCGCCGCGCGCGTCCTCTTCTTCGCCCGGGGCCTCGCCGACCACCATCCAGTGCGCCTGCGGATGGCCGACGCCGAAGACCGTCTGCGTGCGGCTCTCGCACAGCATGCAGGCGGTGCACGAGGCGACGGCAGCGCGCAGTTGCGACCAGTCGAGGCCAGCCGCTGCGACGCTGGCCGGGGGCTCGGTCGCAGTCGTCGATGGGGCGCTGGGAACGAATCGAGCAGCCGGCTCGGCGACGCGCGCGACGGTCGTGGTGGCCGGTGGCGACGACCGAACCACAGCACCTGCAGCGGCGGCAGACAAAGCGGCATTCGAATCGGCAACGACGATGGCCGAGTCGCCCAAGCCATCGCCGGCGCGTTCCGGGGCATCCCACACCCGGATGCCCATCTCGGCGAGCATCAGCCGCTGACGTTCAGACCACTGCACGCAGCGCTCCGGGAATGTCGAGCGTCATCACCCACGCGTCTTCGCGGCGGCCTTCGGGCGCGGGGTAGTAGCCGCGCCGCACACCGGTCTCGACGAAGCCGTAGCGGCGGTAGAGCGCCCGCGCGCGCAGGTTGCTTTGCCGCACCTCGAGCCACAGTCTGGCCGCGCGGCGGTCTCGGCACAGCAGGACCGCCGCGTCGAGCATGCCTCGCCCGTGTCCCCGGTGTTCTGCCTGCGGCGCGACGGTGATGTTGAGCAGGTGCATTTCCTCGACGCCGTCCATGGCGACGAAGTAGCCGATGACGCGCGTTCCATCACCCTCGTCGATGAGGACACTCGCCGGGTAGCCGCTCGCGAGCGAGTCGATGAAGTTGCCGCGCGTCCACGGGAAGGGGTAGGCAGCGTTCTCGATCGCACTGACCGCGTCGACGTGCTCCACGGTCATCGGCCGAAGCGAGGTGGATTCCCGTAACTGCGCGCTCACCGTGCTTCCCCCGAAGGCAGTGCGCCCCGACTTGCCACCTCGGCAGCCTGCGCCTTGATCAGGACGCGCTCGGCCGTGGTCTGGGCGACCTTGTCG
>VYKX01000346.1_pt1 | contig 11270 bp, 10 predicted proteins | sample 5114471 | NCBI WGS metagenome assembly VYKX01 (sample SAMN12291785, study PRJNA351875) | freshwater metagenome | isolation source: freshwater lake | place: USA: Michigan, Gull Lake | collected 2013-08-08
CGGGTCCGCACGGCGGCATCCGCGTCCATCGCCGCCCGCAGCGCCTCGTCGGTCACCGCCGCGCCGGCGAGGGCTTCCAACCGGTCGCGGAAGAGGGCGAGGCGGGTGCGGTTCCAGCGCTCGGTCCGCCAGTGGGGCGAGCCGAGGAGGTCGAGGAGGTGGACTTCGGGGAACGGGCGGTCGGGCTCCAGCCGGCGGATCTCGGCCAGCGCATGGAAGAGCTGGAGGTGCGGCTCGTGCCCGCGCGGGATGACGATCAGGTCGAGCCACCCGTGGCGGCCGGTCAGGATGTCGTCGGCCAGCGAGCGGACGTCGCCGTCGAACACGTCGTCGAGGAAACGGTCGGCGGTGTCGGTCGCCCCGTCCGGCCGTCCGGCGAGCGGGACCGGGACGAGACCGGCGGCGCGGATCATCTCCGTCGGGAGCGCCGGGCCGACGTGGCCGACCACCTTGCGGCCCGCCGCCTTCGCGGCGCGGGCGGGGGCGAAGGGGTCGGCGGCGAGGGAGCGGAAGGGGTGGAGGCTATCGGTCACGCGGCGAGACCCCCTCTCCCTGTCCCTCTCCCGCCTGCGGGGGGCGAGGGGACGCCGTGGCACCCTCGCGCACATCCCCTCCCCTCCCCCCCGGGGGGAGGGGCCGCGGGAGAGGGGGTTCCACGCTCCGAGGCCCGATCGTCCATCACCCCACCGCCCCAGCAGCCCGAAGCCCCGCGATCTCCGCCTCGCCGTAGCCGGCCTCGGCCAGCACCGCATCGGTGTCCGCGCCGAGCGCCGGCACCGCGCCTTCGGCCCGCGGCGGGTCCGTCTCGGTCCGGATGCCGGAGCCCGAGACCGGCACCGGCGCGTCCATCCCGGGCACGGTCGCCGAATAGAAGAACCCGCGTGCGGCGAGGTGCGGGTGGTCCGAGACCTCCAGGATGTCGCGTACCTTCGACGCCGGCACCTTGGCGGCGGCCAGCCGCCCCTCGAGGTCGGCGGCCGACTGCCCCGCCATGATCCCGGCCAGGACCTCCCGCAGCGCCGATCCGTTCTCCACCCGCGCCCGGTGGGTGGCGAAGCGCGGGTCGGACAGGATCTCCGGCCGCCCGAGCACGCCGAACAGCGCCTCGATCTGCGGCTGGTGGTTGGCGCCGATGGACAGCCAGCCGTCGGCCGTCCGGTAGGTGTCGGAGGTGGCGACGAGGCGGAAGCCGCGGTTCCCGCGCCGCGGCGGGGGCGCCCCCGCGATCCGCGCCGTCGCCACCGCCTGGGGCATGAGGGAGAGGAGCGCGTCGAGCATGGAGATGTCGATCGCCTGCCCCTCGCCCGTCCGCTCGCGCCGCAAGAGCGCCGCGACGATCGCGTGCGCCGCGAGAACGCCCGAGAAGCAGTCGGCGATGGGGATGCCGACGCGCAAGGGCTCCTGATCCGGTTCCCCGTTCATCAGCATCACGCCCGACATCGCCTGCACGATGTGGTCGTAGGCCGGCCAGTCGCGCAGCGGCCCCACCTGCCCGAAGCCGGAGATGGAGCAGTGGACGAGGGCCGGGCGCGTCGCGCGAAGGCCGGCGGCGTCGAGGCCCAGCTTCTTCGCGACCCCGGGGCGGAAGTTCTCCACCACCACGTCGGCTTGCGATGCCAGCCGGCGGACGACCGACCGCCCTTCGTCCTTGGCAAGGTCGATCACGATCGAGCGCTTGCCCGCGTTCACCGCCACGAAGGGCGCGGACATCAGGTGGAGGCCCGCGTGCTCGGTGTAGTGGCGCATGTCGTCGCCGACCTGCGGCCTCTCCACCTTCACCACGTCGGCCCCCTGCATCATCAGATGATGGGTGCACATCGGCCCGGCGATGGCGTGGGTCAGGTCGAGGACCCGGATGCCGTCGAGCGGCCTCATGCGGCGCCCCCGCCGGCCGCGCGCTTTCCGAAGCGCAGGACCATCGCGATCATCGCGCCGTTGACGACCGCCATGAGGACGGCGAGCGCCGCCACCTGCGGATAGGAGCCGAAGGCCCAGAGGTCCATCATCACCCTTCCGATGACCGGGTTGTTGGTGCCGGCGAGGAGCGCGGACGCGCTGACCTCGCCCGCCGTGTGGATGAAGATCATCGCCCAGCCGGCCGCGAGGCCGGGCAGCGCCACGGGAAGCAGGATGCGGCGGAAGGTGCGTCCGGCGTCGGCACCCGCCACCCGCGACGCCTCGCCCAATTCGCGCCCGATGGAGCCGGCGGCGGAGATCGCCGCCTGCCCCGCATAGGGCATCGCCATGGCGAGATAGGCGAGGAACAGGATCGCCGCCGTGCCGTAGAGGCGGAAGGGATCCGGCCCGAAGGCCAGAAGGAAGGCGATGCCGACGACCGTGTGCGGCAGCACGGCGGGCAGCGTCGTCACCGCGTCGGCGACGCGGCCGGCGAAGGGCGATCCGTTGCGGGTGCGCAGCACCACCACGGCGCCCAGCAGCATGGCGACCGTCGCCACCGCGGCCCCCTGGGCGAGGCTGTTGACGAAGGCACCCTGCGTGCCCGCGTTCTCGATCAGGACGGCGCGATAGTTGACCAGCGACGCGCGCGACCAGTTGATGATCGGCGTCCAGAACGACTGGGTCGACACGATGACGAGGCCGACCAGCGGCGCCAGCGCGGTCGCCGCCAGATAAATCAGCGCCACCGCCCGCACAACGTGCCGGAACGGCCCCAGCCGCACGCGCGTCCCGCGGAACCCGCGCCCGCCGACCGTGGCGTGCCGGCCGCCGCGGGTCATCAGACGCTGGATGATCAGCAGCGCCTGCACCGTCGCCACCATGCCCGCGGCCAGCACGAGCGCCAGCGCGGTCTGGGGCGGATAGCTCTCGAACAGGCGGAAAAGATAGACCGACAGCACGTCGATCCGCGCCGCGGTGCCGATCACCACCGGGACCGAGAAGAGGCCGAGCGCGCCGACGATCGACAGGAGCGCCGCCGCCACGATGGCGGGGGTGACCGACGGCAGCGTGATCCGCACCAGGGTCTTCATCGGCCCGGCGCCGCCGACCCGCGACGCCTCCTCCAGCGCCGGGTCGAGGCGGCGCAGTGCCGCCGAGACGAGGAGGTAGACGTAGGGGACGAGGAAGAGGGCGGTGACGAGGATCAGCCCCCAGCCCGTGTAGATATTGAAGGGACCGACCCGCATCTCGATCCCGAACAGGTCGAGCAGACGGCGGACCTGGATGTTGGCGAGGCCGACCCGCGGGTCGAGCAGGATCGCCCAGCCCATGACGCCGGCGATCGGCGGCACCAGCAGCGGGGCCAGCGGCAACAGGTCGCCGAAGCCCGGCAGGTGCGCGTCTGTGCGCTCGTTCACCCAGGCGAAGACGGAGCCGATGGCGACGGCGACCGCGGTCGAGCCCAGCACGACCCAGGTGGTGTTCCAGATGACCCGCCCGATCGACCCGTTCTCGGCCGCACGGGTGAGGGAGGCGAGGCCGGTCTCGGCGTCGGCGAACACCGACCAGACCGCGTAGCCGAGCGGCCAGGCGAGCAGGAGGACGAGGATGCCGAGGCTCGCCCAGGTGACGAGCCCGGCCTCGTCCATCGTGCGGACGCGGGCCGGGGCGGCGGCGAGGGGGGCGGGGACGGCGGTCATTGCGGCCCGTCGTGAAGCGTCGGCCTGCTCCACCCCCTCTCCCCCACCCCCTCTCCCCGGGGGGGCGAGGGGAGACGTTCGACGTCAGCGTTCCCTCCCCCCCACGGGGGGAGGGACAGGGAGAGGGGGATGGAGCCGAAACCGCCCCCCATCACGCCCCCTCCCGCGCGAAGACGAACGCGCGCTCGGGCGGCACGCGCAGGTGCAGCGGACCCGCCGGATCCACGTCCGCCGGCCCGCGCACCGTCACCGGCACCGGGCCGAGGCGCACCGTGTGCTCCACGTGGGTGCCGAGGAACTGGGTGCGTTCCAGTCGCACCGGAAACACGTTGACCGCGCCGGGATCCGAAAAGGCGGCGTGCTCGGGGCGGAAGAGGAGGTGGACCGCCTCCCCCGGGCGGGCGCCGTCCGGGTTGGCGGCTGCCATCACGGGACCGACCGGGGTCTCGACGACGAGGGCGTCGCCGCGGCGTTCCAGCACCCGCCCGTCGATCTCGTTCTGGCTGCCGACGAAGCCGGCCACGTAGCGGGTGGCGGGCCGGTCGTAGATCGTGCGCGGCGTGCCGATCTGCGCGATCCGCCCGCGCTCCATCACCACCACCCGATCGGCGAGCGCCATCGCCTCGGTCTGGTCGTGGGTGACGTAGACGGCGGCGAAGCCGATCTGGCGCTGGAGGCCGAGGAGTTCCCCGCGCAGGTTCTCGCGCACCTTGGCGTCGAGGTTGGAGAGCGGCTCGTCGAACAGGACGAGGCCGGCGTCGGTCACGATGGCGCGGGCGAGGGACACCCGCTGCTGCTGCCCGCCCGAGAGCTGGCCCGGATAGGCGTCGCCGCGGTGGTCGAGACCCACCATGCGCAGCACGTCGCTCACCCGCCGCCCGATCTCGGCCCGGGCGACGCCCCGGTTCTCCAGCGGATAGGCGACGTTGCCGGCGACCGTCATGTGCGGCCACAGCGCGTAGGACTGGAACACCATCGAGAGGTTCCGCCGCTCGGGCGGGCGGTAGGTGCCGTCGGCGGTGGAGAAGACCGTCTCGCCGCCCAGGCGGATCTCGCCCTTGCCCGGCGTCTCCAGCCCGGCGACGCAGCGCAGCAGCGTCGTCTTCCCGCAGCCGCTGGGTCCGAGCAGGACCACGAACTCCCCCTCGCCGACGTCGAGGTGGATGTCGTCGAGCGCCTTGAAGGTGCCGTAGGCCTTCTCGAGCCCGCGGACCTCGACGCGCGGTCGGCCGCCGCCGGCGCCAGACCGGTCCGTCATCCCGTTCCTCCCATGGGCGGCGCGTCGGCCGTCGCCGTGCGCCGTCTCGTTCGATCCGGCGGCGATATTGGACCGTCGCACCGGTGTCAGGCAACCGGTTATAAGGGTTTGGTGTGCCCGGGGCAGGCCGATGGGGTGCGGGGGTGGAGACGAGACGGCTGCGCTATTTCGTGCGGATCGCCGACGCGGGCAGCATCAACCGCGCCGCCCACGAGATCGGCATCGCCCAGCCGGCGCTGAGCCAGCAGCTGGCCGTGCTGGAATCCGAACTCGGCGCCAAGCTGTTCGTGCGCACCCACGGCGGCGTGACGCTGACCGATGCCGGTATGCGTCTCTACGCCCGCGCCCACGACGTGCTGCGCCAGATCGACCGCATCACCGAGGAGGTGGGCGACGCCGCCCGGGCGGTGGAGGGCCGCATCGCCATCGGCATGCCCCCCACCCTGGCCCCCACGCTGGGCGCGGGGCTGATCGAGGGGCTGGTCGAGAGCCACCCGCGCCTGCGCCTGCACGTGGCGGAGGCGTGGAGCAACGTGCTGGTGGAGCAGCTGAGGAACGGCATCATCGAGATGGCGGTCCTGCCCAACCTGCCGCCGTCGGCGGACGTGGAGACGACGCCGCTGTTCCGCGAGCCGCTGCTGCTGGCCACGCCGATGGACATGGTCCCGCCGCTGGACGATCCGGTGCGCCTCGCGGCGCTGCCCTGGATCGTCAACCAGCTTCCCAACATGATGCGCGCCGTCACCACCGCCTGGTTCGTCGCGCGCGACTGCGAGCCGCGGGTGGTGGCGGAGGTGGACAGCCTCGGCCTGCTCGTGCGGCTGATCGTGCGGGGCACCGGCGTCACCATCGTGCCGCGATCCGCCGTCCGCGCGCCGGAGGCAGAGGGGCGAATCCGGCTGTGGCCGCTCGACCCGCCGATCTTCCGGACGGTCCACCTCTGCACCCGGTCCGAGCGCAGCCGGTCGCCCGCCGCGACCGCGGTGGAGGCCAAGTTGCGGTCCCTTGCGCCGGACTTCGGCGAGGTGGATATAGGCACGGGCTATACCCCGTAGTCGGAGAAACTGTTTCCCGCCCGGGGCGGGCATCCCGCCTACTCCGGCGGAACGGGAGGACGGGAATGGACGGACCCATCGCGCAGCCGCCGCCGGTCGCACCGGACTTCGACGCGGAGGCGCCGGAGACGTTCGACAGCCCGCACGCGCTCTACGCCGACCTGCGCGCGCGCTGCCCGGTCGCACGGGCAGAGGGGCTGGGCGGCTTCTGGGCGCTCCTCGCCCACGCCGACGTCAAGGCGGCGCTGGCCGACCAGGCGACGTTCGTCACCTCGGTCCAGAACGTCGTGCCGAAGATCGCCTTCACCGGCCGCCGCCCGCCGCTGCACCTCGACCCGCCCGAGCAGACGCCCTATCGCGCCGCCATCGCGCCCCTGCTCTCCGCCGCCCGGGTCGCGCCGCTGGAGCCGACGGTGCGGCGCATCGTCGGCGGCCTGCTCGACCCTCTGATCGCGAAGGGCGCGGGCGACATCTGCGCCGAATTCGGCGCCGACATGCCGGTGCAGGTCTTCGGCGAGTGGATGAACCTCGCGGCGTCCGACCTCGCCGCACTCCGCGACGCCGGCAAGGCGTTCAACATGGCCGTGCAGTCGGGCGTCGGCGCGGTGGTGAAGGAGACGAGCCTCACCCTCTACGCCATGGCGCGCGACCTGATCGCGCGGCGCAAGGCGACCCCGCTGGATCCCGCGACCGACGTGACGACGGCGTTGCTGGCCGCCCGGGTCGACGGCGAGCCGTTCCCCGACGAGATGGTGGTCGGCACCGTGCGGCAGGTGCTGGTGGTGGGCATCGTGGCGCCCAGCGTCATCATCGGCAGCATGTGCGTCCACCTCTCCCGCGATCAGGCCCTCCAGGACCGGCTGCGCGCCGATCCCGCCCTGATCCCGGCGGCGGTGGAGGAGTTCCTGCGCCTGTGCACGCCCTATCGCGGCTTCGCCCGCACCGCGACGCGGGACGTGGAGATCGGCGGGCGCACGATCCGCAAGGACGAGCCGATCGCGCTGGTCTACGCCGCCGCGAACCGCGATCCCGCCGTCTTCCCCGACCCGGAGACCTTCGTGCTCGACCGCCCGAACATCGGCGAGCACCTCGCCTTCGGCCGCGGCGCCCACCATTGCGCGGGCGTCCATCTCGCGCGCCTAGAACTGCGGGTGACGCTGGAGGAGCTTCTCGCCCGCACCCGGCGGTTCGACCTCGCGGGCGAGCCGCTGCAGACCCGCTTCCCGGAGATCGGCGCCCGCTCGGTGCCGCTGCGCTTCGAACGCGCCTGACGACGACAAGAAACCGACGAGAGGGAGGACTGACATGACCATCGAGATGCGCCGCCGCGGCTTCCTCGCGGGAACCGCGGCGCTGGGCGGGGCCGCCACGCTGCTGCCCGCCCGCCTGGCCACCGCGCAGGAGGAGGCCGCACTCGTCGCCGGCGCCCGGGGCGAGGGCGGCGGGATGCTCTATTCCGTCATCGAACCGACGGTGATCCAGGCCCTGCTCGCCGCGTTCCGCACGAAGTACGGGATCGAGGTGCAGTTCCAGCGCCTCGGCTCCGGCCCGCTCGGCCAGCGCTTCGCGGCCGAGAACACGTCGGGCGCGCCGACGGCCGACCTCGTGATGATCGGGGACGCCGGCTTCCTCGCCGACGCCGCGCAGAAGGGCTGGATCGGGCCGGCCGGGGCGCTCCCGGCCCTCGATCCGCTGTCGCGGGACATCTGGACCGGCACGACCGCCATCGTCGCCTTCAACCCGGAATCGCTCGCCTGGAACACGTCGCTCGTGAAGCAGACGCCGCGGTCGTGGGAGGCGCTGCTGGACCCCGCGCTGGCCGGGCAGGTGCTGATCTTCGACCCGCGGAACTCGATCCTCGGCGTCATGTGGTACTCGCTGATCCGCAAGGCCTACGGCGACGACTTCCTGCGCCGCCTCGCCCGGCAGGCGACGCTCGCCCCCTCGGTCGTCCCGGCGATGCAGCAGGTGGCGGCGGGAGCGGCGGCGATGTACGCGCCCGCCATCCACGTCGTCGTCGTCTCGCTCAAGGAGCGCGGCGCGCCGGTGGAGGAGGCGTTCTTCGAGCCGGCGACCCCCGGCCCGATCTATGCCGCGGTCGCGAGCCGCACCCGGCGGCCGAACACGGCGCGCCTCTTGCTGAACTTCGCGATGACGGTCGAGGGTCAGGCGATCCTGAACCGCGACGGTTTCTCGCCGCTCCAGGGCGTGCCCGGCACCCGGCCGCTGCCCCGGATGACCCCGGTCGCGACCGAGGACGCCACCCGCGAGCGGCCGGAGATCCTCGGCCTCCTGGGGATCGCGTGACAGGATCGTCCTCCGACTGGGACCCCGCCGACCCGGCGGTGCAGGCCGATCCGTTCGCCGAGCACCGCCGGCTGCGCGCCACCTGCCCCGTCGCCCATTCGGAGCGCTGGGGCGGGTTCTGGACGGTCACGACCTGGGAGGACGTGCGGAAGATCGGCGCGGACCGGGAGAACTTCACCGCCACGCTGCGCACCATCGTGCCCTCCTCCCCGCGCCAGGGCCTGCCGCGCTATCCGCTGCAGGCGGATCCGCCGCGGCACACGGTCTATCGCCGGGCGCTCGCCCCGTGGTTCTCCGACCCCGCCGTTGCCCGGCTGGAGCCGGCGGTGCGGCGGATCACGGCGGACCTCTTGGCGCCGCTGGTCACCGGCGAGCCGGTCGACGTGGTGGGCGGCTTCACCGAGGAGGCGGCGGTCCGCGCGCTCTGCCTCTTCGTCGGGCTGGCGGAGGGGGAGGCCGGGCGGCTCAAGTCGCTCGGCCTCCGCTACGTCGAGGCGGTGCTGGCGCAGGACCTCGCCACCGCGGGCGGCATCAGCCGGGAGATCGACGGCTTCGCGGTCGCACTGGTCGAGAACCGGCGGCGCGCGCCCCGCGATCCGGCGACCGACGTGACCACGGGCCTCCTGGCCGACCCGTCGGGCTTCACCGACGAGGAGGTGGCGGGGATGATCCGCACGCTCCTCATCGGCGGGCACACGGTGCAGAAGAACTTCACCGGCAGCGCGCTGCGGCACCTCGCGGCCGACCGCGACCTGCAGGACCTGCTGCGGGCGCGGCCGGACCTGATCCCCGCGGCGGTGGAGGAACTGCTGCGCCTGCATTCGCCCAACCAGGCGCTGGCGCGGACCACGACGAACGAGGTCTGCCTCGGCGGGCGGACGATCCCCGCGGGGGCGCCGGTGGCGCTGCTGTATCTCTCGGCCAACCGGGACGAGAGCGTGTTCCCCGAGCCCGACAGCTTCCTGCTCGACCGGCAGGGGGCGAAGCACCTCGCCTTCGGCTACGGCATCCACGCCTGCATCGGCCAGCCCTTCGCACGCCTCCAGGCCCGCGTGGCGCTGGAGGAGGTGCTGGCGCGGACGTCGTCCTTCGCGGTCGAGGGCGACACGGTCAACGCGACCTGGCCCGAATACGGCGTGACCGCGATGCGGATGCGCCTGCGCCCGCCCGGCGCCTGAGACCGGACGGGCAGCGGCGGCGGGTCAATAGACCGACGGCACGTACATCTCCTTCGGCACCGGTCCGCGGAGGTAGTCCGGGTTCCGCACGCGGGCCGGCAGGGTCACCGTCTCCGACGGCACGTCCGAATAGGGGATCTGGCCGAGGAGATGCTGGATGCAGTTGAGCCGGGCCTTCTTCTTGTCCACCGCCTCGACGATCCACCAGGGCGCCTCGGGGATGTGCGTGCGCTCCAGCATCGCCTCCTTGGCCTTGGTGTACTGTTCCCAGCGCACCCGGCTCTGAAGGTCCATGGGGCTCAGCTTCCACTGCTTCATCGGATCCTTGATCCGCATGGTGAAGCGCAGGTGCTGCTCCTCGTCGGTGATCGAGAACCAGTACTTCAGCAGGATGATGCCGGAGCGGACCAGCATCCGCTCGAACTCCGGCACGGAGCGGAAGAACTCCTCGACGTCCGCCTCCGAGCAGAAGCCCATCACCCGCTCGACGCCGGCGCGGTTGTACCAGCTGCGGTCGAACAGCACGATCTCGCCGCCCGCCGGCAGGTGCTCGACGTAGCGCTGGAAGTACCATTGCGTCCGCTGCCGCTCGTTGGGGGCGGGCAGCGCGGCGACGCGGCAGACGCGGGGATTGAGGCGCTGGGTGATGCGCTTGATGGCGCCGCCCTTGCCCGCGGCGTCCCGGCCCTCGAACAGGACGACGACCTTCTTCTTCTCGGCCTGCACCCAGCCCTGGAGCTTGATCAGCTCGGACTGGAGGCGGAACAGCTCCTTGAAGTAGATCCGGCGGTCGACGCCGTCCGGGGAGGTGTCGCCCTCCCCGCCTTCCATGAGCCGGTCGAGCCGCTCGTCGTCCCACTCGAGCTCGAACTCCTCGTCGAAGCTGTCCGCGATCTCCGCCTCGATCCGGGCTGCGTCCGGACGCCGGTCGTCCTTGGTTTCGGGTGTCATCGTGGTGGTCTTTCCGTGCTGCGCGAAGCGCAAGGGTAGGCGACGACCTTGACGGAATGGTGACGGTCGAAGCCGGTGACAGGATCGCACGGTTCGTGCAACCATGAGTGGCGGCGCCGGTCACGGCCGCCGGACCGTCTCCTCGCCTTCGAACGCCATGATCCCGCACCATTCCCGCCCGCCCGACTTCGACGCGCCCGGAACCATCCGCATCTATCCCGCCGTCGGGGCCACGGGCCTCTGGGACATCGACGGCGCCGCCGTCGATCCGGAGACCGACCTCGCCCTCCCGCCGGATCTGGTGGCCCGGCTGCGCCGGTGGATCCGCGACTACGAGATCATGTGCGAGCCCAACACGCCGGTGGACGCCGGCGCCATCCTCTTCTTCGACGAGGAGGGGTTGGTCCTGGCCGCGGCGGTGAAGGCCGGCCTCGGGGCCGGCCGGCGGGTGTTCGTCGCCCCGGAGGCGCAGTACCACCTCGGCGAAGGACCGAAGTGGGTCGAGTTCTGACCCGCGCGAACCTGTCCGGTTGCGGGCGGGCGCCCGATCCATCAGGGTGGCCGGTATGATCCGCCTCGCGATCCTAGGCCAGTCTTACGTCGCCGACGACCTCGCCGACGGCCTTGCCCATCCGGCGTCGCGGCCGCTGGCGGCGATCCTGCACGCCGCGCAGGTCGCCTTCACCAACGTCGAGGGCGTGGTGGCCGGACCCGGGGCCGGATGGCCGACGCGGGACACGCTGGTCCACCGCGCCGCACCGGGCGCGTTCGACCGGCTGGTGGCGCTCGGCGTGAACGCGGTGTCGCTCGCCAACAACCACGCCTTCGACCTGGGACCGCCCGGGGTGCTGGCGACGCTCGACGCTGTCGCGAGCCGCGGCGTGCTGCGGGCGGGCACCGGCGTCGACGCCACGGCGGCGGC
>VYKX01000347.1_pt1 | contig 11254 bp, 10 predicted proteins | sample 5114471 | NCBI WGS metagenome assembly VYKX01 (sample SAMN12291785, study PRJNA351875) | freshwater metagenome | isolation source: freshwater lake | place: USA: Michigan, Gull Lake | collected 2013-08-08
CGCGGCGGCCACAAGCCGCGCAACCACATCCGTGGTGCCACCCGGCGGGAAGGGGCAGACCAGGCGCAAATCCTTGTTTGGCCAGGCGGGTTGGGCGTGCGGCGCAGGCGCGGCGAGCAACCCGGCAGCGGCGGTGATGGTGGTGCGGCGTGTGATGAATGTCATGAGGTGTAGCTTCCTTCCCGGTTTGACTGACGTTCTGGTAAAGCGCTTATCGCAACGCCTTCCAGAGATGTAACTGCCCGCGATTTTGATCCGGCTCGTAGCCATGTTCTCTATAGAAGCGATACGCTGTCCTGGTGCTCTCAAAAAAAATAGACGCACATCCCCAATTTTTGGCCGTATCCTCCAGAGAGCAAAGAATGGATTTGCTAATGCCAGAAAAGCGATATTTCGGATCAACGTAAAGGAGGAACAGCTCTCCTTTACGGCTGATCATCCCTACGCCAGCCAGAACACCGTCAATCTCACCAACCAGGAGCTTCGACTGACTTGAATGAAACCAAGCCTTCCATGATTCAACAGTCTTGTTGGTAATCCACTCTTGAATAGCGCGTTCGTCATTCCCGTGATCTTCGAAACACAGTTCCAATATAGAGCGCCGTATGACACAGATTCCTCCTTGGCCGTCGCTTTCCGTAGCTTGGCGAACCTGGATTTGGGGCTTCGTCACTATTCTTTCCTCTCCGATTCGGCGCCAAAGTGTGCGATCACGCCACAAACCGATTTTCGGATACATTTAAAAACAATTATGTTATACTGCCTTGCCGCGAGTACTTAATCTTAGCGCTAGTGGTAGTGTCGGGCCACGCAAACTCTTATGTCTTGGAAGTATCATAGCGTCGAGAATATCAAATCTCATCCCTAATGTCTCAGACATTGCTTTGATGTTCCCTAGAGCATGTTGCCTGAATTGCTGGCCCTGGCAAGATGCGCCGGATGGAGCACCCCACATGACCCAAAAACCCGACAACCTGCCGACCCATGATGTCGCCGGCCGCTTCGCCGCGCCGATAGACCAGACCGTGCATGAACCTGCGCATTGGGAGAAGGAGGCAGATGCCATCCGCCTACTGCTGGCGGATAAGACGCGCCACATCTTCACCACGGATGAGAGCCGGCGCGTGCAGGAAGCGCTCGACGCCGAGACCTATTGGAAGCTGCCCTATCATGAGCGCTGGATCCACGGCTTTTCCAGCCTGCTGAAGGAAAAGGGTGTGTTGCAGGAAGCCGATTTGCTCACCGAGGAAGCGCGCCTTCGTGCCGCCGGTGAAGACAAGGTGGAAGACGCGCCCGGCGGGCATCACCACCATCACGATCACCATCACGATCACGACCATGATCATGATGACCATCCCTATCAGGAAGATGATGATGCGGGGGTTACCGTGCTTTCCCCCCTACAATTGCGCGGGCGAGCGGTGCGGAACCTGCTGATCGCGCGCGGCATTCTGACGGCGGCTGAAATCCGCGCCCAGATCGAAGCCATGGATAGCCGGGGCGAACATCTCGGCGCGCGGGTGGTGGTGCGCGCCTGGACCGATCCTGACTTTGCCGCGCGGCTTGCCGCCGATGCTGGCGCGGCGGTGGAAGAACTGGGGTTATCGCGTGGGGAGACTGTGCTGACCGCGCTGTTCAATACGCAAGATGTGCATAACCTTATCGTCTGCACGCTTTGTTCCTGTTATCCGCGCAGCGTCTTGGGCCGCCCGCCCGCCTGGTACAAGAGCCGCGCCTATCGCGCCCGGGCGGTGCGGGACCCGCGCGGCGTGCTGGCGGAATTCGGCACGCAATTGCCGGAATGCACCAGCATTCGCGTGCATGATAGTAATGCAGAGCTGCGCTATTTGGTCGTGCCGCGCCGGCCCTCGGGCACTCAAGGCTGGGATGCGGCGAAGCTGGAGCAGCTTGTCACACGCGATGCGATGATTGGGGTGGCGGAGGCGCGGCAGGCGCTATAGCCCAAGCCATTCAGCATAACGCTCCCGCCAATCCGCCCCACTGATCCAGCGCTTGAGTGAAGCCGCATCAGGTGCTTCACCCCGCAAGGTCGCCATCGCGCGCCACATCAAGGCCAGGTTGCAGGAAATCACCGGCGCGCCCTCCACTTCCGGCTGCGCCAGGATGGCGCCGAGGGAGGGCATGCCGGTGCCGAGCAGAATGATCGCCTCAACCCCCGCGCCCCGCATGGCGGTAAGGGCGGCGCTGGCATCGCCCTCGGCCAGGGCATAGATCGGGTGAAAGGCGGCGCCCGGCGTGGCGATGGAGATAACGCGCGCCACCTCAAACCCCCGCGCAGTCCAATAGGCCGCTGAGGCTTCGGTCAGATCCGGCGGATAGGGGGAAACCAACCCAATGCGTTTGGCACCTAGCACGGCAAAGGCTTCACACACAGCCCGGCCTGCGGTGATGAAGGGCGCGCGGGCAGAAAGCCGCGCCACGGCGGCGTCCTCGGCTTCCGGCCCCACCAGATAGGAAGACCCCGTGCAGGCAAAGGCAATCGCGCCAAGCGGCGCATTGCCGAATTGCGCGCAAGTGGCTTCCAGCCCCGCGACATAATCACGCAGCCGATCATTCAGGCTGGGGCGCGCACTCACCAACCGCGCGGTCAGCATCGCCGTCGCTGGCGGCAGCAGGACGGAAAACTCCGGCTCCACCGTGGTATTGGCCTGAGGGGTCAGCACCCCAAGCAGGCCATTGCGGGCATAGGCAAGTGACATGGCATTCTCCTGCACCATGAAGACATGGCGGCGCCTTCTGGTCTATGGAAAGCCCGAGTTTCCGGGGGATCACGACATGAAAACCACCAAGCGCCGCGCCATCCTGGCCGCCATCCTTGCCACCCCTGCGCTGACGGCGGGCGCGCAAACCGTGCGGCCCATCCGCTTCATTGTCCCCTTCCCGCCTGGTGGCACAGCGGATTTGCTGGCCCGGCTTGTAGCGCGGGAGATGGAAGCCCGCCTTGGCGCGTCGGTGGTGGTCGAAAACCGCGCCGGAGCCGGCGGCGTGGTTGGTAGTGATTCGGTCGCCAAAAGCGCTCCCGATGGCACAAACATTTTGCTGTCCAACATCGCCTCTCAGGGCATTGCGCCGGCCATCCTGCCCAGCATGCCCTATGATGTGATGCGCGATTTCACCCATATCGGCCTGCTCGCCGCAGTGCCGAGTGCGATTGCGGTTTCCGCCACTGGCCCCTGGCAGAGCCTGCCCGCGCTGATCGCCGCCGCACGAGAAAAGCCAGGCAGCATCCGCTTCGGGTCCAATGGCAATGGCACGTCGTCTCACGCCAAGCTGGAAATCCTGAAGCTGTTGGCGGGCGTGGACATCACCCATGTGCCCTATCGCGGCGCAGCGCCGGCGGCGACTGATGTGATTGCAGGCAATATTGATGGGCTGATCGCCGCCATCCCCGATGTTGGGCGCAATGAACGCCTGCGCTTGCTCGCCATCACCACGGAACAACGCCTGGCGCGCTGGCCCGATGTGCCCTCAGTGGCAGAGCTTGAGCTTGGGCAGCTTGTCGCGGCGAATTGGTTCGGCATTAGCGGCCCGGCCGGCATCCCGGCCCCGATTGCGGATCGGCTGAATGCCGCGCTGGTGGAAAGCCTGGCGACACCCGCCCTCAGTGAACGTCTGGTGGAATTGGGCGCCGCGCCCAATCGGCTGGACCGCGCTGGCTTCACCACTTTGGTCGCCGCCGATATGGCGCGCTGGGCGCAGATTGTGCGGGACGCCGGGATCAAGGCCGACTAACCCGTTTGGCACGGTGATTGCCTAACTCCGAAGCACAAGCGGCGCATTCGCTGGGAACTGGGTCATTTTGCCCATTCTTTAGGCGGTACGTGCCGACTTAATAGCAAGGAGCTCTTCGCATGAACCGTCGTCGTCTTCTTGGCCTTACCGGAGGCGCAATTGCTGGCGCGCTGGCAAGCCCTGGCATTCTTTCAGCGCAAAGCGGCGCCTGGCCGACCCGCGGGTCCATTCGCCTGATCGCGCAATTCCCGCCGGGTGGCCTGGTGGATACCGTGAGCCGCCTGATGGCCCCTGCCCTGTCCCAGGCGCTTGGCCAAACCGTGTTGGTGGAAAACCGCGCCGGCGCCGGTGGCGTGATCGGCACGGATTTCGTCGCGAAGCAGCCGGCGGATGGCTATACGCTGCTGGTTTCGCATGCCTCGGTGCATGTCTTCTCGGCGGCCACCATGCCGACGCTGCCTTTCAACCCGATCACGGATTTCACCCATATCGGGCTTATGGTGGAAGCGCCGAATGTGTTGTTGGTGAAGTCTGAGTCTCGCTTCAAGACGCTGGCGGATTATCTGGGCGCGGCGAAGACGCAACCGGTCCGCTTCGGGTCTTCTGGCATTGGTTCGGCGCCGCATTTGCTGGGTGCCATGCTCTCCGGCGAAGCCAAGGTGACCAATCTGGATCACGTGCCCTATCGCGGCAGTGCGCCCGCCATGCAGGATCTGATGGCCAATCAGATCGAAAGCCTGATTGATCCCATCACCACTAATGTGCAGCTGATGAAGGATGGCGTGTTGCGCGCGCTGGCGGTTTCCTCGCCGCAGCGCCTGCCGGCCTTCCCCAATGTGCCGACCTTCGCTGAGCTTGGCTTCCCGAAGCTGACGTCAGCGCAATGGCTTGGGCTTTCCGCACCGAAGGGCCTGCCTCAGCCCATCACGGAAAGGCTTGCCGGCCTGGTCAACCCCATCCTGGCGCGGCCGGAATTGATGGCGCGGTTTGAAGATTTGCAGACCCTGCCGCGCCGGCCTTCGCCACTGAATGGCGATTTCGTGAAGCTGATGCAGGAGCAAATCACGGAATGGACCGCGGTTGCCAAGCAGTTTGATATCGTTGTGACGTGATGTGAAGCACCCCGCCCGCGCAACATCGCGGGCGGGGTGCCCCCCTTACTCCATCCCTGCCTGGGTCTTGCACCAGCGCGCCACTTCCTCATGTTTCGCGAACCACACATCACCAAAACCCTTCATGTGCTGCACCAGCCGATCAAGCAGCGCGATGCGGCTGCGGTGGCCAATCACATGCGGGTGCATGGTCAGCAGGAACAAGCCACGTTCGCGATAGGCGCCTTCGAATTCGGCGGTGAAAATCTCCTCCACGCTTGACGGGGGCGTATAGGGGCGGAGTGCCGCAAAGCGCAGCATGTTGAAGTAAACCGCATCATCGCGGATCCATTCTGGCGGCAATTCCACAATGCCCGTCGGCGTTCCCTGATCGAGCAATTCATAGGCATCATCATCGGCCATCAGCGATGAATCATACAGCAAGCCCAATTCGCGGATGATCGAAAGCGTATCCACCGAAAAATCCCAAGACGCGGTGCGGATGCCAACCGGGCGCCGGCCCGTCAGTTTTTCGAGTGTATCGGCAGCGCGGAAGGTGAGCTCTCGTTCCACACCTGGCGGCAATTGCGTATTGGCTTCATGGATCCAGGAATGGATGCCGATCTCATGGCCTTCATCGGCTACAGCGCGCACCTCATCCGGATGCAACAGCGCTGAGACAGCCGGGTAGAAGAAGCTCGCCTTGATGTCGTGGCGCGCGAGCAAGGCGCGGATGCGCGGCACGCCCTGACGGGCGCCATATTGCCCCTGGCTGATGCGCATGGGGCTTTCATCCGCATCGCGCAGCGGGATGGTTTCGTGATCCGCATCGAAGGAGAGCGAGACACAACAGCGCGCCCCATTGGGCCAGGAAGCGGGCGCCAAGGAACGCCCGGCGCGGGCGCGGCCCACAATTTCGCGCCATTGGGCTTCGGGCGATTCCCAAGGCTTGGCGGCTTTGTCGGTCATCGGGGGTTCTCCTGCCTGCAATCAAACGGCATGCTGCACCCTTAGCCAGCATATCGGAACCCCCATGAGCGATACCGATCCCGCCCTGATGTCCGCCGAAACCCTGCTTGGGCTTTACGCGCGCCGACGCCTTTCGCCGGTGGAGGCGCTGAAGGCCGTGATGGAACGCGTCGCGCGCTATAACCCCTGGGTAAATGCCTTTGCGGCCATGAACCCGCGCGCTTTGCAAGCGGCGGGCGAGGCAGAGGCGCGCTGGCAGGTGGGCCGGCCAATGGGCATGCTGGATGGTGTGCCCGCAACAGTGAAGGATTTGCTGAACCTGACGGGTTTCCCGACCAGGCGCGGCAGCCGCAGCACAGATACGACACTTGCGACCGAGGACGCCCCCGCCGTGCTGGGGCTGAAGCAGGCGGGCGCGGTGATCATCGGCAAGACCACCACCACGGAATTCGGCTGGAAATCGCCGGGCGATTGCCCGCTGCATGGCATTACGCGCAATCCCTGGAACCCAAAGCGGACGCCGGGCGGGTCATCCTCTGGCGCCGGGGCGGCAGGGGCTGCTTGTTTTGGGCCGCTGCATATCGGCACCGATGCCGGCGGTTCCATTCGCATCCCGGCGGCCTATTGCGGGCTGGTCGGGATGAAGCCTTCCTTCGGGCGTATTCCGCAATGGCCGCTTGGCGCCTTTGGCCATGTCGCGGTGGCCGGCCCCATGACGCGCACGGTGCGCGACGCCGCGCTGATGTTCGGCGCCATGGCGCGGCATGATCTACGCGACCCCTATGCCCTGCCGGATGACCCGCGCGATTGGCTTGGCGGCATTGAAGATGGCGTGGCGGGGCTGCGCGTGGCGGTGGTACGGCGCATGGGTTTCGCGCCGCCCTTGGATGCGGAAGGCGAAGCAGTACTGGCCGCCGCCGCCCGGCTTTTGGAAGACCAGGGCGCGATTGTTGAGGAAGCCGATCCTGACCTGCCCGACACGCGCGCCATTTTCGGCCGGGTTTGGGGTGTGGCGCTGGCGCGCATCATCGCGACCACGCCGGAAGACAAGCGCGATTTGCTCGATGCCGGCATTGCCGAGGTCGCCGCGCGGGAAGGCGAAATGCTCGCCGTCGATTATTTGGCCGCCGAGGCGATGCGCCTGGAAGCGGCGCATGCCATGGCGCGGTTCCATCAGCGCCATGATTTGGTGCTGACCGCTTGCACGCCGACCGCTGCCTTCGCCGCGGATCAGCCAACCATCCGCCCGGCAGAGGCGCTGTGGCGCGATTGGGCGCCCTGGACCTTCGCCTTCAACCTGACGCGCCAGCCGGCGATTTCCGCGCCCGTCGCGCTGGATGCGGAGGGCATGCCTCGCGCCGTGCAGATTGTGGCGCCGCTTTACCGAGATGATCTGGCGCTACGCGGGGCGCGGGCCTTGGAACGCGCGGCTGGCCTGCCCCTGGCAAATCCCTCAGAAAGCGCTACCTGACGCAGCGAAAGTCAAAAGGATGAACTGATGCGTTTGGTCACTTTCTCGGATGCCGGCGGTGTGCGGATCGGTGCGCTGGATGAAGCGGGCGCGCTGCGCGACATTACCGCCGCCGCACTTTCGCTGCCGCGTGATATGCTTGGGGTCATTGCGGCAGGACCGGCAGCGCTGGCCGCTGCGCGTGATACACTTGGAAAGGCGCCGGTGGTGCATGGGGCGAAGATCCTGGCCCCCATTCCGCGCCCGCCGAAGAACGTGTTCTGCGTCGGCAAGAATTACCATGAACACGCCAAGGAATTCGCGGGTTCGGGCTTTGATGGCGGGGCCAAGGATGTGGTGCCGCCCTTCCCTGTTGTATTCTCCAAACCCCATACCGCCATCATCGCAACGGGTGAGGCGATCCTGAGCCATTTGGACCCGACTGGCGGGCTTGATTACGAAGGCGAATTGGCGATTGTGATCGGCACGGGCGGGCGTGGCATTTCCAAGTCTGCCGCATTGTCGCATATGTTTGGCTATACCATCATCAATGATGTGACAGCGCGGCATTTGCAGAAGCGCCATAGCCAATGGGTGCTGGGCAAGGGCTTGGATAGCTTCTGCCCCATGGGCCCCGCTATCCTGACTGCCGATGAAGCGCCCGATCCCACCAAGCTTCGCCTGATCACCCATGTGAATGGTGAAAAGCGTCAGGATGCGCTTGTCGCGGATTTAATCTTTGATGTGCCGACTCTGATTGAAGCGATCAGCGCCGCCATCACGCTGGAGCCAGGCGATGTGATTGCCACCGGCACGCCTGTTGGCGTTGGCATTGGCTTCACCCCGCCGAAATTTCTGCAAAAAGGCGATATGGTACGTATCGAGATCAGCGGGATTGGCGTTTTGGAAAATCCCGTCGCGTAAACAAGAAAAACAGGGAGAAATAAAAATGCAAAGACGCACACTTCTGGTCGGGGCCACCGCGTTCCCCTTCGCCATGCCGGCATTGGCGCAGGAGAATTTCCCAACGCGCGCCGTTTCCATCGTGGTTGCCTTCCCGCCTGGCGGACAGGCCGATGTGGTGGGCCGCCCTGCGGCTGCAACGCTGGAGAGGATTTGGCGCGTGCCGGTGCCGATCACCAATCGCGGTGGCGCGGCGGGCGAAATCGGCAATGGTTTTGTCGCGCGCAGCACGCCCGATGGCTATACGCTCCTCATGGGTCTTTCTTCCATGACCTTCCTGCCGGAAGCAGCCCGCATCAATGGCCGCACACCAGCCTACACGCCCGATATGCTGACGCCGATTGCGCTGTTTTCCGCCGACCCAACCGTGCTGGTGGTGCCGGCATCAAGCCCCATTCGCACGATTGAGGAATTCATCACTGAGGCAAAAGCCAAGCCCGGCCAAATCGCCTATTCCTCGGCGGGCAATTATTCTGCTTTGCATGTGCCAATGGCGATGCTGTCTCAGGCGGCGGCGATTGAGATGCTGCATGTGCCCTTCCAAGGCGGCGGGCCGGCTTTGACAGCGATTCTAAGCGGGCAGGTTCAGGCTCTTTCCTCAGGCCCCGGGCCTGTCGCGCAGCATGTGCGCGATGGGCGGTTGCGCGCACTCGCCACTTGGGGGCGTCAGCGGCTCAAGGGTTTTGAGGATGTGCCGACGCTGATTGAGAAAGGCTTTTCGGATGCGGAATTCTACATCTGGGTCGGGCTTTTCGCGCCCGCCGGCACACCGCCCGCCATTATTGATCGCATTCGCGACGCATCACGGCAAGTGGCGCAGGATGCAGAGTTTCAGCGCATCATGGCCGGCAGCGGCAATACGCTCGATTTCCGCGACGGCGATGCCTTCCGACGCTTTTTTGATGAGGATTCGGCGAGGTTGCTCCGCGTCATCCGTGCGCTGGGTAAGATTGAATAGCTCTCTTGCCCAGGCACGCACTCTGCCGCAGGCTTGGGTCTTGTTTTGACAATGTTGAGGATAGCATGACGACCGAAGCCCAAATCACCGCCTGGCTTGCCACGCAGCAGGAAGCCATGCTCGCTGAGCTCAAGGAAATGGTGAATACCGATGGTGGTTCCTATCACAAGGCGGGCGTGGATCGCACCGGCGCGCAGGTAAAGCGCTTTCTTGAGGGTCAGGGCATCACGGTGGAAGTCGTGCCGCGCGAAAAGCATGGCGATTGCCTACGCGGTATTGTCCCAGGCGCGCATGAAGTCGCTTCCGGCAATCAGCAGAAGAATATCGTGCTGATGGGGCATCGGGATACGGTTTTCCCGAAGGGTGAACCGGAACGCCGGCCTTTCACCATTCAGGGCAATATCGCCTATGGCCCCGGTGTGGCCGATATGAAGGCCGGCATTGTGATGAATATGTTTGTGCTCGCTGCCTTTCATAAATTCGGCGGCGCACCTGGGCCGCTGGTTGGCTTATTCACCGGCGATGAGGAAATCGGCAGCCCCGAAGGCCGCCCGGTGATTGAAAATGAAGCCCGCAGCGCGCGGGTGGTCTTCAATAGCGAACCTGGCCGGCCTTCCGGCAATGTGGTGACAGGGCGCAAGGGCGGCGTGTTTTCCGTGGTGGATATTGAAGGCAAGGCTGCGCATTCCGGCGGCAATTTTGAAGCCGGCATCAGCGCCATTGGCGAGGCTGCGTATAAGATCGTCGCCATTCATGCGCTGACGGACCTCAAGCGCGGCATTACGCTGAATGTTGGCTTGGTGAGCGGTGGGCAGAGCGTGAATACCGTCGCCCCCGCCTGCCAATTCCAGATTGATTTGCGCTATGTTGAATTGGCGGATCGGGATGAGGTTGTGGGAAAGCTGCACGAAATTGTCGCGAGGTCCTTCGTGCCCGGCACCAAGGCGAAGCTGGTCATCAAGGGCGAATTCCTGCCCTTGAATGCAACACCGGCAAGTGAGCGTGTTTTCGCGCTGTACCAGGGTGCCGCAGCCGATAGCGGCTTGAAGGTTGGTGGCGAGTTTTCCGGCGGCTGTGCCGATAGCGGCTTTACGGCCGCGATTGGCGCGCCCACGATTTGCGCGGTCGGTCCCGTCGGCGGCAAGGCGCATAGCCCGGAAGAATATCTGGAAATTGACAGCATGATCCCGCGCGCCCAGGCCATGGCGCGCGCCATCATGCGGTTGGAAAAGGCGGGGCTGTAACAGCCCCTGCCCTTACCCCACGCGCCAGGGGCGCACCTGCCAAAGCTGCTTCAGCCGATCATCCACGGATTGCGCGAAGGCGCGGTATTCAGCACCGACAAGGGTATTGAGCGGCATGAAATTGCGCGCCGCTTCGCGCTTGAAATTCTCATCGGCCAGCGCAGTGCGGAAGGCCGCTTCAAGACGCGCAACAATCGCGGGTGGCATATTGGGCGGGCCGACGATGCCGCGGCTGGCGCCATGCACCAGGTCAAAGCCCAATTCGCGAAAGGTCGACACATCGGCCGCTTCCGGCTGACGCGCAGCCGCGGCTTGCGCCAGCATGCGCAGCTTGCCTTCGCGCGCCAATTGGATTGCGTCATTCACATTGATCGCCGCGACATCCATATTGCCGCCAAGCAATTGCGGGATAAGCGGCGCGGCGCCGGCAAAGGGCACCTGGATCATCGGCCTCAGCCCTGCCAGGGCTTCAAAATGCAGCACGAAAAGATGGTCATCACTGCCAATGCCCGTGGTGGCATAGGTAATCTGTTCTGGCCGAGCCTTCGCCGCCGCCACCAAATCCTGTAAGGACTTTAGCGGGCTATCGGCGCGCACGTAAAAGCAATTGGCGTCTTCAACGATATTGCAGATGAAGGTGAAATCCATGGCGCGGTAGCGCACCTGGCGTTCCAGAGGAATGGCATTATGCGCGGGGATGGTGGTGGCGCCGATGGTATAGCCATCAGGCGCAGCGTTGAAGGTGGCTTCCAGCCCGATCTGGCCGGCGGCACCCGTACGATTGATCGTCACCGGGCGAAGGCCCGGGATCTGCGCCGCCACCAAC
>VYKX01000350.1_pt1 | contig 11205 bp, 11 predicted proteins | sample 5114471 | NCBI WGS metagenome assembly VYKX01 (sample SAMN12291785, study PRJNA351875) | freshwater metagenome | isolation source: freshwater lake | place: USA: Michigan, Gull Lake | collected 2013-08-08
CTTTGAGCCAATCAGGTTCACCGCTTCCAGCACACCCGGCCAAACCTTGCCGAAGCGGGGATGATCCGCAAGTGATGCTGCGGATACCGCCGCACCCACGGTAAAACTGCCATCGGCATTTTCCGTGATGCGCGTCATTTCACCGATTTTCTTGATATCCACGATCAGGCCGGGATTTGCGACGCCGGCGCGCATCTGCACCAGAAGATCCGTCCCGCCGGCCAGAATCCGCGCAGCCCCCTGGGCCGCGGCGAAGGCGCTCACCGCTTCATCGAGCGTCTGCGGCGCCAAATATCGAGTATCCGTCATGAGCGTTCCTGTCGTCCTTGCCTTGCTGTGACACCCTGGGTGAGGGGGCCGTGCTTCCTCATTCAGCTAGAGTGGAACAAGGCTATAGGGACACGCAAGATAGGCATAGCCCCCGGCGGATATTCAGGTGTGATTCGGGCGTTTCGGGCGTTACCGTGCGGTTCATGCTACAGGATGCTTGGCGTTAGGGGGGATAACATGACCAAGCACCTATGGGGCCGCCGCGCGGCCATGATTGCCGGTGGAGCGTTTTTGGCGGCGCCTCGTCTGGCGCGCGCCGCTTGGCCGGAACGGCCCATTCGCATCATCGTGGCCTTTCCGCCCGGCAGTTCCACCGATGTCGTGGCGCGCGCGCTGGCGGCGCGGCTGGAGGCGCGGCTTGGTCAATCCGTGCCGGTGGAGAATCGCGGCGGCGCCGGGGGCAATATCGGCACCCAGGCGGTGAAGGGCGCCACCGATGGCCATACGCTGCTGATGCACAGCACGGCCTTTTGTGTGAATCCATCGCTCTATCGCGCGGCGGGCTATGGGCTGGATGATTTCGCGACCATCGCCGTGGTGGCGACCGCGCCTAATGCGTTTTTCGTCCATCCCTCCGTGCCGGCGCGCAACCTACCCGAGTTGCTGGCCCATATGCGGGCCAATCCCGGCATGGCCTATGCCCATTCGGGAACCGGCACCACGCCGCATCTGGGGGCGGAATTGCTGTTCCGCACGCTTGCCAAGGTGGAAGCCACCCCAGTCGCCTTCGGTCCTGCCCAGGCGGCGACCGCGGTGCTTGCGAATCAGGCGCCGATCGGCAGCACCAGCCTGCCGCCCGCCCTGCCGCTGATCCGGGAGGGCCGGGTGCGTCCGATTGCGGTTGCGGGGGCCGAGCGTGACCCAACCCTGCCTGATGTGCCCACGGTGGCAGAGCAGGGCTTCCCTGGTTTTGCCGCCTCCACCTGGTTCGGGCTTTTCGCCCCGGTGCGACAGTCATCCGATTCTTTGGCGCGGCTTGCTACCGAAGTGCCGCGCGCCATGGCGGATGCGGAATTGAAGGCGCGGCTTGCAACGCTTTCACTAACCGATCCCGGCCTTGCCGGCACGGCGGCAGCCGATTTCGTGCGGCGTGAGGCACAGATCTGGGCCGAAGTGGTGCGGAGTTCTGGCGCGACCGCGGACTGAACCTTTTCACGGTTTTCACGCGAACTTAACGGCGTTTCGCCCCTTTTTGCGCTGCGCGCTGCGCGATTTGACGCCCAGCATCCGCTGATATCACGCCAGGCACACAGGGGTATCCGCATAGTGATGCCAGATAATTTTTCATCCACGCGGCCCCTCTGGGCGGCGTTTCGCGGAAAGGGATGCCATGTCGGATGTCACGCGGACCGAGCAGGACCTTCTCTGCTCCTTGAGAAAACCAGCGCGCCGGGAAACCACTGATGTTGACCGTTTCGTTGGGGACCGCATTCGGCTGTACCGTTCCATGATCGGCATGAGCCAGCAGAAGCTTGCGGGAAGTCTTGGCGTTACCTTCCAGCAACTGCAGAAATATGAGCGGGGCGAGAATCGTATCGGTGCCGGAAGATTATTGATGGTGGCGACCGCGCTTGGCGTTCCAATCACCTTCCTGTTGGATGAGGAAGGCTTTTCCCAAAGCCAGGGGAACGCGGCCTTGGATGAGTTGGCACTGCGGGAGACTGCTCGTGATGCCTATAGTATCGGACGGGCTTTTTCCCAGATCCCGGACCCTGAGATCAGGCGTTCCATAACGACCCTGGTGCAGAGTCTTGCGCGTCAGGCGGAAGGTGCAAGCGATTGACAGTTCATTGTGAAAAATCAACGAAAATTGCGTTGCTTCGTATTTTGGCTGAAGAGCCTTGCGACCTATATGCTGGCAACGTGTTCCGGCAAGACATCATCCCAACCGATTGCTGCAGGTAACAATTGGGCTTCCGCAATAGTGCGCGACAAGGCCGGAATGGCTTCAATTTCCTGGCGACTGAAACTGCGTTCCATATGCATCGCCGCCGCCCAAAGCCGGAGTATCGCCAATTCAAGCTCAGGCGTAACGAGTTTTTCATCCAGGATGTCTTCACCGTCACGTGGCATGGCGTTGTTTCCTCTGCATGGAATAAGATCACTTTAGGCGAAATCTTGTGCAAGACAACATTTTTTTACAAGTTTCCGCAGTTGGCACAGGGGTTTTTTCTGATTAAGGCCGACAGATTCCCACAAGACAGCACAGGCTTGCGCCACGAGAAACGCATCAAGGCTTGATTGGAATTTTTGCATCAATCCTTCGCGGGATCGTCACGTTCCTTGGCGCGCTGGGTTTTGCGGAGGCCTACCGCGTAATCGCCAAGCTTGCGATGCGGGTCCTTGTTCGGGCGTACCACGGTATGGCGGAAATCATTCCACTCAGCCTCACCAAAGTCTGATAAATTTTCGATGATCGAGAAATTCTCCACGGCCGCGCCATAGGCCTCCCGCGGGATAGGTTGCACCTGCAGAAAAGGGAAGTTCGGATCAAATTCGATCGGGTGATGCGTGCGTGTCAGCCGCACATTGATGAAAAGCGGGCCGAACCAGTTGCTGGTTTCAACAATGCCTTCATAGCATTCGTATCCGCGGTTGCGCACAAAATTGGCCGGCGCGCGAACAAGTGCCGCCCAGCCTGGCGCAGTACGCATGGTAAGGCCGCTCCAGATCTGCAACACGCCGGGTTCGATAAAGCTGCTTAGGAAGGGCGGCGAATAGCCCTTGATATCTTCTGGGGCCGCATCATCGAAATATGGCGCGAAGTTTGGGAATTGCGCGGTGGTGAGCGGAAACCAATCTTCCACGCCATCATAGGTCCAGATCACATCTGAACCATCCCACATCAGCTTGAAGCCGATTGGTGGAAAAATATACCAACCGAAGGAAGAAGCAGTGGTCATTGCTTCACAAAAACGAAAAGCGCGTGTTGGCAAGGTGCCGGCAGCCGCACGATCGGCGCGCTGGGGCGGGCGCGCCGATGGGATCATGCGATAGAAGGTGGCAAGCGGCGCTTCCGCCTTGCGGGATTCAGTCAAGTTCTGCCCTGTCATGCTGTTGGGGGATGAGGAAGGAGAAACTCTTCCGCAAATCACCCCAAACTGCCATCCGGGGGCGTCTTGCCCCCTACGCCATGGGCCTAAGCTTCAGCGCGGCAGGCTGGGCGCATAACCACCCAGGCGAACCGTGCCTGCATCGGCAATGGCTTCGGCGGAAACGCGCACCGGCGGAAGGCTGGGCGCATAGCCGCCCAGGCGAACCTTGTCGCTATCGGCAATGGCTTCGGCGGAAACGCGCACCGGCGGGAGGCTGGGCGCATAGCCGCCCAGGCGAACCTTGTCGCTATCGGCGATCGCGGTCCCACCAAGGGAGACCGGCTTCATGGAAGGAAGTTGTTGCTTGTGCATCTCGTTCATTTTACCATCTCCTGTGTTTGGGGTCCGACTTCGGTGCTACCAGAAGTTGAACCGACGCAGTTGCGAAGAGTTGACAGGATGTAGCTTGGTGGCCGGGCGTGAAAGCGCTGTGAAGCCAGCATGAGGGTAGCGTTAAAAAAACGCATTTTTGCGTGAAATAATGCTTGCATGACACAACCACAGGTTATAGCTTGGTGGTATAGCGTCCATTGAGGACAATCATTGGGGGTGGTATTGGCGCAACAAAATGCCAATCAGAACAACCTTGTGGCGCTGGATGTCGGCGCCCGGCAGGCGGTTGTTCGCATCCACCTCCTCGGTGCGCTTCGGGCCATCAGCTATCTGGGTGAGGATCTGGTGCCCCGCGGCCGCAAGGCCCGCGCCATTTTGGGTTATCTTTGTCTGCATGCCGGCCAGCGGGTGCCCAGGGCCAAGATAGCCGCACTGCTCTGGGATCGTGTGCCGGACCAGCAGGCCCGCGCCAGCCTGCGGCAATCCCTGCGGGAATTGCTGTTGGCCTTCGGCCCCTTGGCGGATGAGGTGCTTGAAACCGATGCCGAAATGGTCCGCCTGAACCAGCGGGCCTGCTGGGTGGATAGCGCCGCCATCCTGGCCGGCCCGCACCCCGCCAATCTGCTCAGGACCGATCTCGCGGCGCTCTGTGAAGGTGAATTGCTGGAAGATTTGAACGGTATTTCGGAAGCCTTTGACGAATGGCTTCTGTTGGAACGCGCCCGCTTCGCGACCGAAATCACCGCGGTTTTTGATGAGGAATTGCACCAGATCGCGCGGGCCGATGTTCCAGCCGAAAGGCGCGCGGGCCTCGCGCGCCGCATCATTGCCTGTGAGCCGACCCATGAAGGCGCCAGCCGTATTCTGATGGCCGCCCTGGCCGAACTGGGTGAAAAGGCGCAGGCGCTTCGCGAGTTTGAACGCTGCCGCATGGCGATGCGGAGCCGCTTGGAGGTTGAACCCGCGGCCGAAACCAGGGCGCTTTACGAAAAGCTGCGTTCAGCGCCGACGCGCCCGAAGATTGAGACTGGGCTTGGCCCCCCGGCGCATCATGAATCGCGCGCAAGCATTGCCGTTTCGGCGCCAACGGCGTCTCGGCTGCGGATCGGTGTCATTCCCTTCCAATCAACCACTGAGGATAATGCGCAACTGGCCTTTTCGCTCAGCCAGGAAATCGCCTCAGCCCTTGCAAGGTTCCGTTGGTTTGATGTGGTCGCCGCACTGACGCCGCAGCCGCAGACCGCGCAATGGGATGAAGCCTTCCTTCGGTCAAAGGGCTGGCACTACGCGGTGGAAGGCAATCTGATCAGCGGGGCGGAGAAGATCAGCATCAGCATCCGGCTTTTGGATATCGGCCAGGATATTCGGCCGGTGTGGAGTGATCGGTTTGAACTTGAGACTTCGATGATGGATCAACTGCATGACCGCGTTGTTGCGCCGGTGGTGGCACGTATTGATCCGGCGATCCTGTTCATTGAAGGTAAACAAAATGCCCAACGACGTTCAGGTGCGACCAGTCTTGTACTTCAGGCGCTGCCCCTTCTTCTACTGCTGAGGCGGGACGGGTTTGAAAGAGCCGGCGAGCTTCTGCAACAAGCGCTTCTTCAAGATCCGCAAAATGCCAAAGCCGCTGCCTGGAAAGCCCTTTGGCATGTCATTCACATTGGTCAAGGCTGGACTAACGAGCCGTTAGTAGATCGTAAAGAGGCGCAAGAGTTGGCCTTTCGTGCGATCAAGAATGACCCTGAAAGCGCCGAAGCGCATGCCGTTTGTGGCCATATTTGCGCATTCCTGGAAAAGGACCTTGAGTCCGCTGTTCACTATTTCGACGTGGCATCTCGCCTCAACCCAAACATAGCGTTTATTTGGGCAATGAGTGCCGCGACGTATTGTTATTTGGGGCAGCCTGACGTGGCACTCAAGAATCTTGCTCGATACAAACACCTCGCGTCCCTTGATCCGACGGCCCATTTCTGGGACAGCGTTTTTACGACGGCTTATAATCTCAGAGGAAATTACGAGGAAGCCTACCGCCACGGTCGCCGTTTTGTGCGCGAGAACCCCGACTTCTCCAATGGCTACAAACCCCTCATCGCCGCACTCGGCCATCTTGGCCGCCGTGAAGAGGCCGCACCCTATGTGCAAAAACTCCTGCAACTGGAGCCGCATTTCACAATTGCACGCTTCATCGCGAGCTACCCCCTCGCCCGGCAGGAAGATCGCGATAGTTATGCACGCGGTCTGGAATTGGCCGGCGTGCCGAAGGACTGAAGACTTGCGCCTTCTGCTCCTCAGGCGTGATTGAAGCCTCAAATGTCGGCCCATGCCCAAGGCCCCGTTGCCGAGGTTACGACAAACACCAAGCTACATGGCGCCTTATGGGCCGCGCTCACGGTCATTGTCTGGTCAGCCTGGCCGGCCTTTACGCGGCTTGCGGTTACTGAATCCGTCACCCCCGCTGATATTGTCCTGCTGCGCTATGGCATCGGGGGCTTGATCCTGCTGCCGGTGCTGCTCCGGCTTGCGGGTTCCATGCCGCGCCATGCATGGCTTGAGGGGCTTTGGTTCGCTCTGCTGCAAGGTGCGCCCTTGGCCATGTTGACAGCGCAGGGGCTCGCCCTCGCACCGGCGGGACATCTCACGCTTTCCACTGGCCTCATGCCGCTATTCACCAGCCTGCTCTGCTTTTATTTCCTGGGTGAAGCGATTTCTCGCCTGCGCAAATATGGCCTCGCACTGATCACGCTGGGTGCGCTCTCCATTGGTGGTGTCAGCGCGGCCAGCATCCATCTTGATTACTGGAAGGGCGATATCCTGTTTGTTGGCGCGGGCATGTTGGGCTCGGTCTATCTGCTGCGCATGCGCCGTTCCGGCCTTTCCGCGCTGCAAGGTGCTGCCTTGCTCAGCGTCTATTCCATGCTGATCTATTTGCCGGTTTTCGTCTGGTTCTTTTGGGATGCATCCAAGCTCACGCAAATCCCAGTCTCCGACCTGCTGTTCCAGGGCTTCTATCAGGGTGTGCTGATGGGTGCCTTGACCATTTTCTCGCTTGGGCGTTCGACCATGCTGCTTGGCGCGCCGGCGGCGGCGATGAGCCTTGCCTTGCTGCCGGTTGCAAGCTTCCTGCTGGCCTTTTTCATCCTGGGTGAAGTGCCGAGTGTGTTTGAAATCCTGGGGGCTGTCGCGATCAGCCTGGGGGCTTTTCTTGCGGCACTATCGGCACAGACGGCAAAATCCACCGCAAAACTCAGTTAAGCCCAAGCGCCGGCAAATCCAGCACCCAAGGCAAATCCGTATCACCCGTGGCCGCCCCGGCGCGCGTCAGCAGCGCATGCGCCTGGCCGCGATGATGCGTCTGATGATTGAAAAAATGCCCGACCGTGATCCAAAGCGGCATGCTGACCTCACGCTCCGCAATGCCGGAATACCAACTCAGCGGCGCCGCCAGGGCTTCGGGCGTCAAACGCGCCGTCCAGGCTTCAATCTTCGCATCGGCCGCAACACGGCGAGCCCTCAACGCCGCCCAATCCGTGATCATGAAAGGGCTTTGCTTCATGCCAACACTCGGTTTTTCCCAAGCGTCAAAGCGGCTCATCCAGGTGGTATCGCCCCACAGCGAATGGCTAAGCGTGCCTTGGATGCTGCCCCAAAAGGCGCCGCCATCTGCTTGCCGTGCGTTGGCATCCAGCCCATCTGCCGCGGCGTAAAGCCGGCGGTTCATTTCGCTGTTATAGGCCGCCATCATGCGGCACCAATCCACCGAAATCATGCGTCACCTATCTGCTTGTAGAAGATTACGGTGGCCGAGGCGCTGCCATCCGCATTCAGCGCAAAGCCTGGAATGCGCCCGGCTTCCTGCCAGCCAAGCGCGCGATACAAAGCCTCTCCAGCATCATCCGCGCGGGTGTCGAGTGTCAGCAAGCGCCGCCCGCGCCACAAAGCTTCCGCTTCCAAAGCCGCCATCAGCGCCTGCCCCACGCCGCGCCGCTGCGCTGCCGGGTGCACCAGAAGTTTCGCCACCTCCGCGCGGTGCGGCTGATTGGGGGGCGTTGCCAGCTCAAGCGTCACTGTCCCCACCAGCGCGCCATCTGCCCAAGCGACCCAGATGACTTTCCGGTCAAGTGCGATATCGGCAAGGCTGCGCCGCCAGAAACCCTGCGCTGCCTCAGCACTCAGCGGCGGCAGGAAGGAAACCGAAGCGCCGGCGGCAACGCAAGCGATCAGGATATCCGCCAAGGGCCTTTCGGCATGTTCGGCAGCAGAGGCATCCAGCGCTTGCACAATCACGCCGCGCGCTGCCTTCACGAAGGGAAAATTCAGCGAATTGGAAAGATCATTAGAAACGCGGATCGGCCCCTGCCGCACATAGCCAAGCTTGGCGTAGAATCTATGCGCGCGGGTAAAGCGTGTGTCGGACCAAAGCCGGATCATTTCCGCCCCCGCAGCGCGCGCATGGGATTCCGCAGCTTCCATCAGCGCCAAGGCCACGCCCGTGCCGCGTTGGCTGGCCGCGACATAGACGCGGCAAATTTCCCAATCCGGCGTGCCAGGCAAAGGATGCGCGGCGGCCATGCCGACCACCGCGCCCGCTTCTTCGGCCACCCACAGCGCGCCATCTTGTGCAGTAAAATAGCTGGCGAGCGCGCGGAGTTCCGGCAATTCCCCATCCAGATCAAAAACGCAGCCCGGATATTCCGCCCAGCAATCGCGGATCAGCGTTATGAAGCCCGCCGCGTCCGAATCGCGCCCGGCGCGCAGCATCGCGCGTTCAGCTCAAGTCGCGGCAGAATTCCTGAATGCGGCCGCAGGCCTCACGCAGGTTTTCCGTATTGGTCGCATAGGAAATCCGCAAATAGGGGGACATGCCATAGGCCGTGCCTTGCACGGTCGCGACATATTTTTCTTCCAACAGCGCCATGGCGAAATCCGTATCGGTTTCGATCTTGCGCCCGCCCTTGCTGGTTTTGCCGATGCAGCCAGCAATATTCGGGAAAACGTAAAACGCCCCTTCCGGCTTGTGGCAGGAAATACCCGGCGCAGCATTCAGCATCTCCACCACCAGATCGCGGCGCTGGCGATATTCCTCGGCCCTTTCGCGCACCAATTCCTGCGGCCCATCCAAGGCAGCTGCGACCGCGGCTTGGGAAATGGTGGAAACCCCCGCCGTCGCCTGGCCTTGCATATTCATCATGCCCTTGATCAGCGCCTTGGGGCCACCACAAAAGCCGATGCGCCAGCCGGTCATGGCGTAGGTTTTTGACGCACCATTCACCGTCAGTGTCCGGTCCTTCAGGCGCGGCTCCACATCGGCAATGGTGCAGAATTCAAACCCATCATAGATCAGGTGTTCATACATATCATCGGTCATGACCCAGACATGCGGGTGCTTCATCAGCACCGCGGCAATCGCCTGCATTTCGACGCGCGAACATGCCGCCCCCGTTGGATTATTCGGGAAATTGATCATCACCCATTTGGTCTTGGGCGTGATGGCGGCGTCCAAATCCTCGGGCCGCAGCTTGAAGCCGTTATTCTGCGGGCAATTGATGGTGACCGGCACACCACCCGCGACCTTCGCCATTTCCGAATAGGAACTCCAGAAGGGCGCTGGGATCAGCACCTCATCACCCGGATCAATCGTCGCCATGAAGGCGTTGAAGATGCTCTGCTTGCCGCCATTGGTGACCATGATCTCATCAAGCGCGTAATCGAGGTTATTGTCGCGCTTGAATTTCCGCTGCACCGCTTCCTTGAGCCGCTTGGTGCCATCCTGCGGCGGGTATTTGGTATCGCCTGCGAGTGCCGCCTGATGCGCCGCTTCAATCGCATGTGGCGGGGTCGGGAAGTCGGGCTCACCCGAAGCCAGGCTGACCACCTTGATGCCCTGCGCAGCCAATTCGCGTGCCTTGATCGTCATGATGACGGAAGCGGAGATGGAAACGCGGTTCAAACGTTCGGCAAGGGCGGGCATCGAGAAGCATTCCTATGAAAGAAAGGTTTAGATTACGGCGCTCCTGCGGTTTCGCCAAGCAGCGCTGGCCGTTCCAGCAAAAGGTCGAAATCCTGTTCGCCCGATTGGCCAAAACCTTGCCGCTGCCAAAAGCCCAAAGCAGCGCTTCCCTTAAGCACCTCTATCCTCACGGGCAAGCGGGCGTATTGGCCCGTCACTTGCGCAAACACCGCCGCCCCAAGCCCGCATCCCTGAAATTCAGGCTGCACATAAAAGGCGTGAATATACAGATGATCCGAATGTGGTTCAGCGCCGATGCAGCCGACGCATTCCCCCGCGACTTCAATCGCCGAAAGCGTCGCGGGTTTGAAAATGGCTCGAAACCGCTCGCGCCGAAGTTCCGGCTTGAAGCGGCCAAGGCGTTCGAGATCCGCGCGCAACACGCGGATACTCAGGGACAGCAAGGGTTCGAAATCCGCCTCCGAAACGGGGCGCAGGCGGAAATCTGGTTTCACTTCATTCCCGCGCAAAACTTCTGAATGCGCGTGCAGGCTTCGCGCAGCGCTTCATCTGACGTCGCGTAGGAAATACGGAAATGCCCCGGGCTCAGGAAGGCCGCGCCATGCACGGTGGCAACACCGGTTTCTTCCAGTAGCGCGATGGTGAAATCCTCATCGGTTTCAATCTTCTTGCCGCCCGCCGTGGTCTTGCCGATGCAGCCGCGCATATCCGGGAAAACGTAAAACGCGCCTTCCGGCTTGTGGCAGCGCAGGCCAGGCGCCGCATTTAGCATATCCACCACCATATTGCGCCGGCGTTCATAGACCTTGCGCATATCCTCAATGCTGTCCTGCTGCCCGGTCAGCGCTTCCACCGCCGCCGCCTGAGACACCGAAGACGTATTGGAGGTTGACTGGCTTTGCAGCTTGTCCATCGCCTTGATCAGCGTGAGCGGCGCGCCGGCAAAGCCAATGCGCCAGCCGGTCATGGCATAGGCCTTGGAACAGCCATTCATGGTCACCGTGCGGTCCTTCAGGCGCGGTTCCACTTCCAGCACGGTGGCCGGCTTGAAGCCGTCATAAGCAAGCTTTTCGTAGATGTCGTCAGTGAAGACCCACACATGCGGATGGCGCATCAGCACATCCGTCAGCGCCTTCAACTCGGCGGCGTTATAGGCAGCGCCCGTTGGGTTGCAGGGGTTGTTCAGGATCAGCCACTTGGTGCGCGGCGTGATCGCGGCTTCCAATTGCTCACCGGTCATTTTGAAGCCGGAATTCTGGCCACATTGCACGATCACCGGCGTGCCTTCCGCCAGCGCCACGATATCCGGGTAGGAAACCCAGCAGGGGGCGGGGATAATCGCCTCATCACCCGGATTGATCGTCGCGACCAGCGCGTCAAAGATCACCTGCTTGCCGCCGGTGGCGACCAGGATTTCCTCGGGCGTATATTCAATCCCGGAATCACGCTTGAACTTGGTGCAGATTGCGCGGCGGA
>VYKX01000351.1_pt1 | contig 11169 bp, 14 predicted proteins | sample 5114471 | NCBI WGS metagenome assembly VYKX01 (sample SAMN12291785, study PRJNA351875) | freshwater metagenome | isolation source: freshwater lake | place: USA: Michigan, Gull Lake | collected 2013-08-08
GATCTGCGGCACCGCCGCCCACAGCTCAGCCTCGATGCCCTCGGGCGACGTGGTGCGCCACTGCACGCTGGCCGTCAGCGCGGCGATCAACAGGGCGTGCGCTGCCAGCGCGAGCAGCAGCCCGCGGCCGATGCCAACGGGCGCGCGCGGCAGGAAGGCATCGCGCTGCAGGGTCGAGGCAGACAACGCGGTCATGACCGAGTGCGCGGCGGTTCAGCCGCCGCTCTTCACCGAGAGGCCGACACGCTGCACGCCGTTCTTCTGCAGGGTGTCCATGACGCGCACCACGAGGTCGTACTTCACGTTGCGGTCGGCCGAGATCACCACCGGCGTGTCTGCCTGGCCACCTTGCGCCTCGCGCACGCGGGTGGCCAGCTTGCCGATGGGCAGCGGTGCACTGTCTTCTTTGCCGTCGAGCTTCAGCCGGATGGTTTCGTCGCGACCGACGACGAGCTCGATCACATGCTCGGGCCGCTGCTTGCTCTTTCCGACGGTGGGCAAGTCGACAACGCCCGTGGTGATCAGCGGTGCGCTCACCATGAAGATGATCAGCAGGACCAGCATGACGTCGATGAACGGCACCATGTTGATTTCGTTGATGGTGCGACGGCGCCCGCCACCGCGCTGTCCGACTGCGGGCATCTCAGCGCGCGCCCGCCGCCGATCGCGCGGTCGATGGGCCCTGTGGTGCGGCGGGTTGACCGAGGTTGCGCTGCAGGATGTTGGAAAACTCCTCGATGAAGGTCTCCATCTGGATGGCGAGGCGATCGATGTCGCGGGCGAAGCGGTTGTAGGCAATGACCGCCGGGATGGCAGCAAAGAGGCCGATGGCCGTGGCGACCAGCGCTTCGGCGATGCCCGGCGCGACGGTGGCGAGCGTGACCTGCGTCAGGTTCGCGAGGCCGATGAAGGCGTGCATGATTCCCCACACCGTGCCGAACAGTCCGACGTAGGGCGACACCGAACCGACCGAAGCGAGAAACGACAGGTTGGATTCGATGGTGTCGAGTTCGCGCTGGAAGCTCGCCCGCATCGCGCGCCGTGCGCCGTCGAGCAGCGCGCCCGAATCGGTGACGCGGCGCTCGCGCAGCTTGCCGAACTCGCGCATGCCCGAGGCAAAGATGCGCTCCATCGGGGCCGATTCCTTGCCGCGCTGTGCCGCGTCGTTGTAGAGGTCGTTGAGGTTCTTGCCGGCCCAGAACTCCTGCTCGAAGGCGTCGTTGTCGGCGCGCACCTTGCGCAGCCCGAACAGCTTCGAAAAGATGACTGTCCAACTGGCGAGCGAGGTGATGAGCAGGCCGGCCATGACCAGTTGCACCACCGTGCTGGCTTGCAGCACGAGGTTGATGATCGACATGTCTTGATTCATCGGGCCATCGCGTCCATGAGTGGTGTGGGAATTCGGCAGGGCGTGAAGGTTCCGGCGGTCACGCAGGCGATGCGAATGTGTCCTTCGCACAGCAGCAGGTCGTCGCGCCACGCCTGTTGTTCGATCGACATCGACGCCCCCGCGGTCTCACCGCGATGCACGGTGATTCTGAGCAGGTCGTCGAGCCGCGCCGGTCGTCGGTAGCGCACCGAGGTCTCGGTGACCACGAACATCACGCGGCCTTCGGTACGCAACCGTTCCTGACCGAAGCCGAGCGCCCGCAGCCACTCGGTGCGCGCGCGCTCGAAGTACTTGAGGTAGTTGGCATAGAAGACCACGCCGCCGGCGTCGGTGTCTTCCCAGTAGACGCGGGTCGTCGATTCGAAGTCGGCAATGGGCTCTGGCATCAGCGCCGGCGTGTTCGCTGCGTGGCGACTTCGTCGGGCCGCAGGTCCTGCGCGGCCTTGTCGATCACGCCGTTGACGTACTTGTGACCGTCGGTGCCGCCGAAGACCTTGGCCAGTTCGACGGCTTCATTGATGACGACGCGGTACGGGATGTCGAGGCAGTGGGTCAGTTCGTAGACACCGATCATCAGCACGCCGTGCTCCACCGGAGACAGCAGGCTGGTCTTGCGGTCGACATGGCGCACGAGCACCTCGTCGATGGTGGCAGCCTCGGCGATGCAGCCGCACAGCAGTGCGTCGAAGTGTCCTTCGTCGCAGCCGTCGAAGTCGTCCTGGGCGCGCATGTTCAAGGCGATCGCCTCGGCCTGCTCGCCGGAAATCAGGAAGTCGTACAGACCCTGAAGCGCGAGCTCTCGCGAGCGACGCCTGGGCGACTTGTAGGCGGCACGCGGCGGTGCTGCGTCCGTCGGGCCGTCGTCGGCATCGGGGTGCGGCGCGGCCGCAGGGGTGTTTTCGGCGTTGCTCACGGAAGGTCTTCCATCAGGTTCGCCAACTCGACCGCCGCACGCGCGGCGTCGCGGGCCTTGTCCTCGATGCGTGAGCGCGCCTGGGCCTCGTTGTCGACGGTCAGGATGGCATTGGCGATCGGCAGCTGGTGGTCGAGTGCCACCCGAGACACACCGGCCGCGCTCTCGTTGGCGACCAGCTCGAAGTGGTAGGTCTCGCCGCGGATCACGCAGCCGATGGCGATCAGCGCATCGACGTCGTCGCGGTCGGCGAGCGCCATGAGCACCACCGGGATCTCGAGCGCCCCAGGCACCTTCAGGTGCACGACCATCGACGGCTCGACCCCGAGTGCGTGCAGTTCGGCGATGCACACCGCGGCCATGCGGTCGGTGATCTCGGCGTTGAATCGCGCCTGGACGATGCCGATGCGCAGGCCCTCGCCGTCGAGCCGGGCGTCGCCTGCGCCGAGCAGGCCGCGGTCAGCGTCCTGCATGGGCTGTTCCGATGAGGGTTGCCGCCGTCATGCTGCGACCGCTGCGCTGGCTGCAATGAAGCCGCTGACCTCGAGGCCGTAGCCGACCATGCTCGGCATGCGCCGTGGACTGCCGAGCAGGCGCATCTTCGCGACGCCGAGCTCGCGCAGGATCTGCGCGCCGATGCCATAGGTGCGCAGGTCCATCACCGCCGCGCGCGCAGGAGTGTCCAACGATGGCGCCTTGACCTTGTCGAGCAGATCACGGGCGTCCTCGCCGCAGTTGAGCAGCACCGCAACGCCGCATTCGCTCTGGCGGATCTTCGCCAGCGCCTGCGGCAGCGGCCAGGAGTGGCGGCAGTTCCCGGCGTCGAGCAGATCCATCACCGACAGGGGTTCGTGAACACGCACGAGCACCTCGTCGCGCGGTGTCCACTGTCCGTGGGTCAGCGCCACATGCAGACCGCCGCTGCGGTCGACGAACGAGATCGCATCGAACTCGCCCTGCGCAGTAGCCAGACGGCGCTTGCCTACGCGCTCGATCAGTGTCTCGTTGCGGCTGCGGTACTCGATCAGGTCGGCGATGGTGCCGATCTTCAGGCGATGGGTTTCGGCGAAGACTTCGAGGTCGGGCAACCGTGCCATGGTGCCGTCGTCGTTCATGATTTCGCAGATCACCGCCGCGGGCGAGAGGCCGGCCATCGCTGACAGATCGCAGCCTGCTTCGGTGTGGCCTGCGCGCATGAGCACACCGCCGTCCTGCGCTTGCAAGGGGAACACGTGTCCGGGCTGCACCAGGTCTTCGGGCTGCGCATCGCGAGCGACGGCGGCCTGCACCGTGCGCGCGCGGTCAGCCGCCGAGATGCCGGTGGTGACGCCCACGGCGGCTTCGATCGATACGGTGAAGGCGGTGCCGTGCTTGGTGCCGTTGCGCACTGCCATGGGCGGCAGACGCAGTCGCTCGCAGCGTTCGCGCGTGAGCGTCAGGCAGATCAGCCCGCGCCCGAACCGGGCCATGAAGTTGATGGTCTCGGCCGTGACGTGTTCGGCGGCGACGACCAGATCACCTTCGTTCTCACGGTCTTCCTCATCGACGAGGATCACCATGCGGCCGGCAGCGAGTTCTGTCAGCAGCTCGGGAATCGGGGAAATCGCCATCGACGGATTGTAGGGAGAGGGGTCTTGCAAAGCCTGCTTACAAATCGGCCGCGGCAGGCGGTGCCGAGTGCATGCGCTCGACGTAGCGGGCGATGAGATCGATCTCGAGGTTCACCGCGCAGCCGACCGTCAGCTCACTCAGCGCGGTGTGGTCGATGGTGTGCGGGATGAGGTTGATGTCGATGGTGCAGGCGCTCGGGTGGTCGACGACCCTGTTCACCGTCAGGCTCACGCCGTTGACGGTGATCGAACCCTTGTAAGCCAGGAAGCGAGCCAGCTCGAGCGGTGCGTCCAGTCGCAGCAGCCACGATTCACCCACCGGCTCGAAGATGCTCACGGAGCCGATGCCGTCGACATGACCGCTGACCAGGTGACCACCGAGCCGGTCGTTGGCGCGCAGGGCCTTCTCGAGGTTGACCGCGCCACCTGGCGTGGCCAGCCCCGCCGTGCGCGCCAGGCTCTCGGCCGATACGTCGATGCTGAAGGTCGAGGTATCGCGGTCGAAGGCCGTGACTGTCATGCAAGCACCGTTGATGGCGATGCTGTCGCCGAGCGTCACGTCATCGAGGTAGCCCGCTGGCGTGGTGATGCTGAGTCGCTTGCCGTGTTGTGCATCGCTCCCGAGCGCGCGCACGTCGGATATCCGGCCGACGCCGGTGACGATGCCTGTGAACATGGGGTGGATTGTCTCAGGCGGTCCCGCCGGCCCCTCAGCCAGCGGCCGGCCTCGCCAGCAGGCGCAGGTCAAAGCCGACGAGGTCGATCTGGTGGAAGCGAAGCGCGGTCGCGTCGGCGAGTGACGTCAGCGGGCCGAGCGAGGCGAGGTCGCGTCCGGCTCCGATCAGCCGCGGCGCCACGTACACGAGGTACTCGTCGACCAGACCGGCGCGCACCAGCGATCCGTTGAGCTTGGCGCCGGCCTCCACATGCAGTTCATTGACGCCGCGGCTCGCCAGCTCGGCGAGCATCGCAGGCAGATCGACCTTGTCGTTGGCACCGGGGCAACGGATGACCTCGATGCCGCGGGCGGTAAGCGCGTCGGCCCTGTCATTGGCAGGACTGGCGGCGAAGACCAGCACCTCGCCGGGTGGCGCGAACAGCCGGGCGTTCAAGGGCGCATCGAGGTGTGAATCGACCAGCACGCGCAGCGGTTGCCGGGGCGTCGACACCAGGCGCACGTCGAGGCGAGGGTCGTCGTCGACGACCGTGCCGACGCCAGTGAGCACGGCGCTGGCGCGTCGACGCCAGGCGTGGCCGTCGGCACGCGCTGCTTCGCCGGTGATCCACTGGCTGGTGCCGTCGGGCAGGGCGGTGCGCCCGTCGAGCGAGATGGCGACCTTCAGCCGCACCCATGGCCGCTGCCGCTGCATGCGCGAGAAGAAGCCGATGTTGAGTTCGCGCGCTGCCTCGGCAGCCACACCCTCGATCACCTCGATGCCACCCGCCCGCAAGTGCGCCATGCCCCGCCCCGCGACGAGCGGGTTCGGGTCAGCGATTGCCACCACGACGCGGACCACACCAGCGGCAGTGAGCGCTTCGCAGCATGGCGGCGTGCGTCCGTGATGCGAACAGGGTTCCAGCGTGACCACGACCGTCGAACCTCGCACGTCGTGCCCTTTCGAGGCGGCGTCGCGCAGCGCCATCACCTCGGCGTGCGGCCCCCCCGCCTGCTGGGTGTGACCTTGGCCGAGCAGGCGACCGTCGGTATCGACGATCACGCAGCCGACGCGGGGGTTGGGCTCGCTCAGTGCGATCGAGTGATGGGCGAGCGCGAGCGCCTCGGCCATGTGCGCGTCGAAGGCGTCACCGGGTTGGGTCGGGTCAGAACCCGGCCCGGAACCGGCATGGGAAGGCAATAGGGCTGTCATCGTTTGTCGCGAGGTGGGCGGGTCGGCGGTCAAGATGCTTGTGGCGACGCCATGCGTCAAGGCTGATGCGGCTCGGTCGCAGCGAGTGTGCCCGCAGCGGCGCCACTGTCTCCTGCGAGAGCCGTCGTCGCGCCGGCCGGGCACGCCTGATCCCCTCGGATGACGAGGAAGTTCTGCTGCTCGAGCGCCCGTTCGACACGCCGATAGTCGGCGGGGTGTTCTTCGTTGCGATCGATGGTGCCATTGCCGTTGCGGTCGTCGACGAAGCGGCAGACCCGGCGGTCGGCTGCGGTGTTGCCGAGGGTCCAGCCCATCGGCACGAGATTGCTGCGACCCGACCACACCAGCGGGTCGCCCGCCGCAGGCACCATGCAGCGATAGGCCACGAAGCGCTCGCCGAGTTCGCTCCAGCCCATCACACCCCACTGCTCGGGCGTGGCCGAGATCGGCACGGCGTCGCGGTGCACGCCGTCGGCGCGCCTGAAGCTCACCGTCTTGCGCGCCTCGGCGAAGCAGCCGGGTGAGGCCGCGACCACCGCGCCCGCAGGCCCCACCGATATCGCGAGATCGAGCGGCGGGTCGTTGGCGTCGGCGGCGTCCGGTGGGACCCGATCCGAAAAGCGAACCACACCGCTCAGCATCAGGCCGCCGACCTCGACGCAGGTCGTCAGGTCCGCTGCGGCAAGACGCGAGGTCGGGCGGTCGGCGTCGACCTCGCATTGCTGCACCACGCGTCCTGTGACAGCGTCGACGACCCAGGCCACCACAGAGCTTTCGAAGGGCTTCACGACACCATGTCGATCGTCGAGCTGGCGGCTGCCCAGCGGAAGTGTGGGTGAAGCGCCTCCGGTACTCATTCCCCACGGCGAGGCGGGCGCAAGGGTGAGGGCCCCTGACAGCGCCGCGGCGGTCGATGAGATCGCGGTGACCAGCGTCGCCTGCTGTGCGACACCGTCACGTGCCGTCCAGGCGACGCTTGTGGTCACCGACTTGAGCGTGTGGTCCAGGTCGGCATCGACGCTGCGGGAAAGGCCATAGCGGGTGTGTGCCGCTGCGCCCTCGGTACGCGGCAGAGCTTCGAGCGTGCTGGCGATGTCGTCGAAGGAAGCGGTGGCTGCCGACGCTGCTCCCGCCGGCACCGCTGCAATGCTGCGCAGGGTTTCGAGGTCCTGCTGCGCGAGGCGCACTGACTCGGCGCGCTGGCGGGTGACTTCGGCCTGCGTCTCCAGCAGCCCGTGCAGTCGCATCAGCGACAACAGGCCAACGGCGAGCAGGGCGAAGGCGATCAGAGCCTCGATCAGGGCCGCGCCGCGTTGAGGCGTTCGACCGGCTGCACATAAGAGCGCGGGTGTGGGCATCAGAAGTCCTTCCAACTGCCGGGCACGCGGACCAGACTGCCGGTGGAAGCCCGCAGAAGTCGCAGCGTGTCGGCGTTGCGATGAATGTCGATGGCGCCCTCGAGGCGAACGTCGGAGGCGGACACCAGCGCGCCCTCCAGCCGAGCCGCACCGCCTGCGCCGCTTGCCGACGCCGTCCAGTCGACCGCGTTCGCATGAAGCAGGCCGTGGATGGTGACGCCGCCATCGACTCGTGCCCTTGCGCTGACGACGATGATCACAGGCCGCTCGGGCGAACCGAGCGTGACCGGCCCATCGATGTGCGCGTCGCCGGTGATGAGCAGCATCCGGTTGCCGCCGACGCGGTCGATGGCTTGGGCGAGCTCGGCGCCGCATGGGCCCTGGCAGGTGATGGTCTGAACGGCGGGATGGCTCGCCCAGGTCGTGACGTCGACGCCGAACAGGGAGGCGTGCACACTCGCGCCATCGAGCGCCGCGAGCACGGGGTCGTGTGTGGCGGTCGACGCGGTGGCGGCCGCCCCCGGCGCAGTGCTGAGTCGAATCGAGGCGCCGTTCAGGCCGCCACCCGACTGCACAGTCAGACCGCCCGAACTGCCCTCGGGGTTGTGGATTCCAGGCGTGCCGGTGCCGACACCGATGGCATCAATGTCGCCCAGTGCGGTGATGGCTGCGCGTGGGGTGCTTGCGAGGCCCGGCAGTCGGCCCAGCAGCACCTCGACGCGTGCGCTGGCCTGGGTACTCGAGCCCGATCCCGGCTGGCAGGGGCCACCGAGCGTGGCGCAGCCCACCGAACTCAGGCGCACCGTCGCCGGGGTGGGGCCTGCCGTGAATTGCACGCTGAAGGCGGGAGCCGCCGTGCTGTCTGCGGCGGCCACAGTCAGCGAAGGCAGACCGTTCGAGGGGCAACTGCATTGCCAGGCGCCGTCGCTGCGAACGCAGGTCGGTGCCAGCGCGATGTCGCGGACACCGTCGCGCCAGGTGGTCGGCATGAGCGCTTCGCTGGACGCCTCGGTGGGAACGAAGCGCTCGCGGAAGGAGCGATCGTCCGGACGATCGGTAGGCAGGCAGCGGTCGTCGATCGGTTGCGGGCGGTTGAGTTGGGCGATGGCCCACTCCAGACCAGCTTCGGCAGCCTCAAACGCCTGGGCCGCACGCACCTGATGGGATGTCGACCGTTGTTCGACGAGCAGGCTTCGATACGCGGCCAGTGCCAGCCAGCCCATCAGCAGCAACACGACGAGCAGGGTTGGCAGCGCCACGGAGCCGCGCTGATGCGGTGGTCTGGTGGCATGGTGTCGGGTGAGGGTGGTGTCGTGCATGGCGGTCTCACACCGCACATTGGCCGACAACGACGTCGTTGCGCAGTCGCACCTGTGTGCTGGCGCTGCGAACTGTGGTCGCCTGTGCCACACCGCGCGCCGTCAGGCGAACCTGCAGGCTGCGCACGATCTGTTGTGGAGGACAGGTGGTGCTTGAAGCAGGACAGGCGCGCGCGCATGAGCCGCCGAGGTCGATGCGCGTCTCAACCGGCGTGAGGGCGAAGTCTTCGATCGCGAGGGTATTGCGGTCGGTCATTGCTTGCCAAGGGGCGGTGCCCAGTCGCATTTCGAGCACGCCTTCGCGCAGACGGAAGCCGAAGCGCTCCTGGTTGTCGAGGACATGGTTCTCGACGTCGTCACGGGAATAGCCGAACGTGATCCCGGGCGTGGGCGTGCCGATCGTCGACATCGCGGTGTAGGGATTCGCCGAGGTGGGTGCACTGCCTGCGCTGGCTGCCGAAGAAGCGCCGAAGCTGGCCACACTGACCTCTGCTGCGCCCCAATAGCCGATGCGCCTGAGGTCATTGGCCACCAGCGCGGTCGCGGTGCGCAACTCGTGCGTGAGACGGCTTTGGGCCACCAGCGCGCTGCTCGACCTCGCCTGAAGCGCCCATGCGCTGAGTGCGGCTGTGACGACGAGGGCGCCGACGGTGACACCCACGAGCAGTTCAACGATGAAGACGCCGCGCTGAGAAGTCGGCGTCGCGACAGGTCGTCGTGCCATCTCAGAAACTCCAGCAGCGGCGGTTGATCGCCGGTGCGTTACCGAGCGCTGCGGTGTCGCCCGATTCGTAGGAGACGTCGGCCCCGACGAGCGACAGGCGCAGATGCCTGCACAACGTGTCGCCTTGCTGAGCGCCGATCGCGGTGGCGTGCACGGTGTAGCCCTCCGCGGTCACCCCTTGCAGGTTGAGTTGGTAGTGGCCCGAGGGTGATCGGTCCGGCAGACCAAGCTGGGTGAGGTCGGCGTAGCTGGGATGGTCGGCGCGGTGCCGCTCCTGCGCTAGCTGCAGCTTCATCAGCGCGACCAGCGCATCCGAGCGCCGCGACTTCGATACCGTGCTGCTGAAGGCGGGGTAGGCGACGGTCGACAGCACGCCGATCACGGCAACGCAGATCATCAGATCGATAAGGGTGAAGCCGTGTTGGCGGCGAGCGTCGAGGCCGCCGGGATGCAGGCTGGGCGAGGGGTGGCGCCGCACCCAAGGGTCGATGGCGCGCAAGGGTCGAGAAACAGCGGTGGTCATGGATGGCTCCTGGGCGGTGATCGTTCTTGGGGATGTGCAAGGGGTGAGGGGAGCGGGGCGAGGGGGCCAAGCGCAATTGGCGCGTGTTGATGTCCGAGCCGTAACGGTTCAACAGGGACGAAGACCCGGCACGACCGGGCCGGGCGAGGCCGGGGAACATGTGCGCACCCGACCCATCAGGTTCACCACGTGGTGGACGGCGATGCCCGAAGGCGCGATGACGCGCAACGTTGCGGTGGGCGTGGCGGTGCCGTGCAGCGGGTCGAAGGCGATGGACCCCGTGTTCGACTGCAGTCGTAACCCGTCGAAGGGTGCGAGAACAACGCTCTTCAGCAGCACGGCATCGCCGCTGCACTGGGCGCTGTTGGCCGACGTCGTGTCGCAGCCGCATCGATCGCGCGGTCCGGTGTGCAGCAGGTAGCAGCTGCCCCAGGTGCCGGCGTGGACGCTCATGCGCAAGGTCTCGTTGCGAAGGACCGATTCGCTGCGGGCAGACTGCAGGTCGCTCGCCCACTGGGACGCGATCAACGACAAGCGTTGTCGTTCGATGAGGCGCTGGTATGCGGGTGCGGCGCTCGCCAGAAGAACGGCGGCGATGGCCATGGTGATGGCGACCTCGATCAGCGTCACGCCGTGCATGCGGCGAGCATCGATTCCTGGATTGAGCATGGGCCGTCGCGGCGCAAGGAGCGAGCTCGACAGCGAGGTGAATGAAGGCAGTGAGTGCATGGAGGCACTGTAGAAATTGCCTTCGTTCGCCGCGACCCCTGGAGGTGGGGCGAGGCCGTCATCGCATGGGGGCACCCCGACGGGGGGTCGGCCGGCATACCGTGATGCCGGCGGGCGATGGGTGCCTGGGCAGGCGCGACCGCCGATGGCCGCCAGACGGCGCTGGTGGCTGCGCACGTTGCGCAACCCCGTATCGGTCGATCAGATGTCGCGGATCAACTGACGGAACTCGTCGACGTCCTCGAAGCTGCGGTAAACCGAGGCAAATCGAACATAGGCGACCTTGTCGATCCGCTTGAGTTCGCGCATCACGAGCTCGCCGAGTCGGGTCGATGCGACTTCCTTGCCTCCAAGATTAAGCAGCTTGTCCTGGATGCGCTCGATTGCGGCATCGATCTGCTCGACGCTCACTGGACGCTTGCGCAGGGCCAGCGACATCGATGCGCGCACCTTGCCCACGTCGAACTCGGCGCGGGTGCCGTCCTTTTTCACGACGGTCGGCAGCGCGATCTCGGCACGTTCATACGTGGTGAAGCGCTTGTCGCAGCTGTGGCATCGACGGCGCCGGCGCACCACGTCGCCTTCGTCGGACTCGCGCGTCTCGACGACCTGGGTGTCGACGTGGCTGCAGTAGGGGCAACGCATGTGAAAAGGCCCGCCGCTGTCGATGCAACAGGGCGGGCCGGCAGGCTCAAGCGCCGAGGCGCAAGCGCATCAGCGGTAGACCGGGAAGTC
>VYKX01000353.1_pt1 | contig 11134 bp, 10 predicted proteins | sample 5114471 | NCBI WGS metagenome assembly VYKX01 (sample SAMN12291785, study PRJNA351875) | freshwater metagenome | isolation source: freshwater lake | place: USA: Michigan, Gull Lake | collected 2013-08-08
GGCCGGGGCGGCAGCGTCGGCCGGCGGGGCGGCTTCAGCGGCGGGGGCCGGAGCTTCGGCCGCAGGAGCGGCTTCTTGAGCGGGCTGGCTGCAGGCGGCCAGCGAAGCCACGGCGGCCAGAGCGGCGACAGTCAGAGCGACTTTTTTCATTATTACTCTCCCGAGATGACCGAAGGAACGCCCGAAACCACGACGGTCCCGGAATCGCCCTTTGGACCGTTGAAAGCCTATTCCTGCAGAAACCGGCGATCAAGCTTTCGTGAGCAGGGCGTCGGCAAGACAAAGGAAGCCCTGCAGGTCCAGGGTCTCTGGTCGCACCGAGGGATCCACGCCGGCGGCGTGGCATAGGGTCTCTCCCCCAAGCGCCCGCAACCCGGCCCGGAGCATCTTGCGTCTCTGACCAAAGGCCGCGGCCGTGACCTTCTGCAGCGCCTCCAGCCGGAGCCCGGCCACCGGGTCCGACCTTGGAACCAGGTGAACGACCGCCGAGTCCACCTTGGGCGGTGGAGTGAACGCCTTTGCAGGCGCCTCCAGGACAAGCCTGCGCTCAGTGATCGCGGCGGCCAGGACGGCGAGGCGACCGTAATCCGGATCGCCAGGCTCCGCGACGATGCGCCGGGCGACCTCCTTCTGGAACATCAGGGTCATGGATCGCGGACGGAAGGCGCCGGTCAGCCATTTGACCAGCAGGGGCGTTCCGACATTGTAGGGCAGGTTGGAGACGATACGGGCGCCCTCCGGGCCGGCGATCGAGGACTCTTCCACCTTGAGAGCGTCTGCGTGGAGGACCTCCAGGCGTCCGGGAAAGGCGGCGGCCAGTTCGGCCAACAGGGGAAGGAAGCGGGCGTCGCGTTCGATGGCCGTCACCCTGGCGCCGGTCTCCAGGAGGGCCTGGGTCAGGCCGCCGGGGCCAGGGCCAACTTCGATGATGTGATCCTCCGGGCCCGCCCCGGCCAGGCGTGCGATCTTCCGGGTCACGTTCAGGTCAAGAAGGAAGTGCTGGCCCAGACCCTTGTTCGCCTGGAGGCCATGGGCCGCGATGCGGTCCGAGAGCCGTACAGGAAGGGTCAAGGCGACCGCCGGTGGGCGATCTCGCCGGCCATTCGAAGGGCGGCGATGAAGCTATCGGCCCTGGCCAGGCCCCTGCCGGCGATATCGAAGGCGGTCCCGTGGTCGGGAGAGGTCCGCACCACCGGCAGGCCAAGGGTCAGGTTCACTCCTCCCCAGAAATCCAGCATCTTGATCGGGATCAGGGCCTGGTCGTGGTACATACAGATCATGGCGTCGAAGCGCCTTCGGATGTCCGGGGCGAAGAGGCTGTCGGCCGGCATTGGGCCGGCGATCTCGAGGCCCTCGCCGCGCAGAATGTCAATCACCGGCCCGATGAGGGTCAGTTCCTCATGTCCGATCTCTCCGGACTCTCCGGCATGGGGGTTGAGTGCGGCCATGGCCAGACGCGGCCGAACCACTCCGAAGTCCTGAACGAGGGCCTGAGCGGTAACGCGGGCTGTGCGAAGCAGCCCGTCCGGTCTCAGGGCGGCGGCGACCTCTGAAATCGGAAGGTGGATCGTCGCCAGCGTCACCTTCAGGTCAGCCGCCGCCAGCATCATCACGGGGCCGCGTTCGCCGCTGAAGGGCGCGCCCGCAGTGAGCTCACCGATGAACTCGGTGTGCCCCGGATGGCGGAAACCCGCCGATTTGAGAACCGCCTTTGAGATGGGCGCCGTGACGAGCGCGCGGGCCTCCCCCGACAGGCAGGCCTGTGTCGCCGCCGCGATCCAATTGATGACGCTCCGGGCGGCGGCTGGGGAAGGCGCGCCGGGTGAGACCGGCGATGGCAGCGGCATGTCGATGACCGGCAGGGCGTCGGCAAACACGTCCGCGGCGTCCTGCGGGCGCGCCACTCTCAACACCGGCGACCCCACCCGCTCCAGGCTGCCGGCGTCGCCGTAGACCACGAAGGGGGGGGCGTCCGCAGTCCTCCCGACCCAGGCGGCGGTGATGATTTCCGGCCCGATCCCGGCGGGATCGCCCAGGGTCACCGCGAGGGGTCGGATCACGAGGCCTCGCCTAACGGGTCTCGATGGTGGCGGCCATACGCAGGTCGCGCATATATCGACGGGCGATCATTGAGAGCTGCTGGCCGAAGAGCCGTCCCTCAATCTGCTCCCGGCTGACATCGCCGCCCCCGGCGGACCCGCGGCTGCATACCGTGAGAATGTGAAGCCCGACATTGGTGCGGATGGGATCAGATGTCTGTCCGGCGTTCAGGTTTTCAACAGCGCTGCGGAATGCGGGAGACAGGTCTTTGAGCTCCGCCTCTCCGAGATCGCCCGCCACGACGCCCTGGACGCGAGACGCTTCGCTTTCAACGGTTTCGCAACCCGCGATCCTGCCACGAAGGTCGCTCAGCCGGGTCGCCGCTGACCTCACCTCCGCTTCAGGAGCACTCGAAGGAAGGGCGATCGCCGCCTGCTTCAAACTCACGGTGACGGCTGAGGCCCCTGCGCGACGGTCCCGCAGGTAGATGATGTAGACTCCGTCGCGAACAGGAATCGGGCGCGAAAGCTGGCCCGGGCGCATCTGATCGAGGGCGGCGTCGATCTCGGGCGCCATTTCGCCCGCAGTGATCCAGCCCACATCGCCGCCTGCCGCCGCCGAGGGCGAGGCCGAGAACTGGCGGGCCACTGCCGGGAAGGGCGCCCCCTGCTGCATCTGGGTGACAAGCTGTTCGGCCCCGTTCAGCGCCACGTCCATGCCACCCACGCGGGCCGCGTCAATGAAGACCTCCGCGATCTGATACTGGGGCCGCGACGACGCAGCGGCGATGCGATCCATCTCCGCCTTGACCTGGTCCTGGCCCACCCTCAGGCGCGATCCGTAACGACCGCGAACCCATCTCTGCCAGCCCGACTGCGCCCGGATCTGCTCCCGAAGCGTTTCAGAGCCAATGCCCTGAGCGGCCAGAGCATTTACAAATTGTTGCAGGTTCGCGTTGTTTTCCCTCGCCATTTCGGTGAGTTGTTCATCCACATCTTCGTTGGTCGGAATGATCTCGATCTTCTGCTCTTCTTCGACCCGGCGAAGCTCCTGAATCTGCAGGCGCTCGTCGATAAGTCCGCTGAGGGCCTCCCGCTGAAACTGCGGAAGGTTCTGCTGGGTCGGCTGAATGCCCGAAGTGGCGATCAGAAGCCGCATCCTCTGGGCGAGGTCGAAGGTGGAGATGATCTCGTCATTCACCACCGCCGCGACAGTCTCAGAGAGGCCGGGGCGCGCTGGGGCCGAGGGCGTCTGGGAGGCCGCGGGACCCGCGAGGACCCCCAGGGCGAGGCAGACGGCGGCGAGGGTTCGAAACCCGTTCATCGAGACGCGGGTCATGACCGACACTTCGTCCTTAAAGCGCATGATTTGGTTCGACTGCCTTCTGACACGGCTAAGGGTTTCACTCTAGAGGCGAGAGTTTAGCGCGCGCCAAGGGGGCCTCCCAATGTGGCGAGGGTGAGGCGGACATTCACCGAGGTAGAGGATCCCAGGCGGCCGATCTGCAGATCTTCCTGGCGGTATATGATGTCCAGGCGGGTGCAGTCGTCCCGGTAGACAATTCCTATGTCCCGCAGCACCCAGGCGCTCCTGGCGAGGTCCCGGTTTCCATAGAAGGAGATGCCCCAGGTGTCCGAAAGGAACACCTCACCGCCCAGGTCCGCGTTCTCCCTGCGGGCGGATCCGGGCCCGGTTTCCTCCTTCAGGTAACGGAAGTAACCCGAACCGCGCCTGAGCGAGACATTCGCCCCGGCCTCGGCGCGGCGGACGCTCAGGTCCTCGCTGTCCAGCCGGCTGCGGACGAACAGGCTGATTCCGCTCATGGGTTCAGCCTCCAGGGCGACAATCCAGTCCGAGGCCTTTTGCGAAAGCCCGGACGTGGTGGAGAAAACCCCTGAATCACTGGACCTGAAGCTACGACCCAGGACCAGGTTCGCCCGCCGGCCGTCATCCCAAAGCACGCTGGTCCGGGCGGCGACACTGAGCCGCAGTCCATCCTCGGTGAGATCGTATCCGGGGAACCGGTTCAGGCGGAACAGGCTGGTCTCGTCGAAGACCACGGTTGCGGAGTCTTCATTGAGGTAGATGGGCGCGCCCGAAGACGTGCTCCCGACCCGAACCAGCGCGGCGCCGGCGGAGGCCACGGCCTGTGCGGTGGGTTCGATCACCACAAGGGCATCGGAGAGCCGCCGCGCGAGGGGCAGAGAAACCTCCCCGCCGGCTGAGGCCAGCGCCCGCCCTTGGGAGATCGTCCGGCCGGAGATCCCGTTCACGTCCCCGAGGTTGTAGCCATCCATGCGAAGGTTGGAGAAGGTCGAAAACCGCAATCCACCCTGGCTGGTGGAGGTGCGCCGCCAGTCGGTTTCAAAGGTCGCCCTCCGGCTGTCCAAACCCGGCGTCCCGGCCGGGCTGTCAGGGGCGACGTCGCGGGTCAGGGCGACAGCCGAGACACGAACCCTCAGCCTGCCGCCGGCAAGGTCAGAGACCGGCTCGAAGCGGCCCTCGATGAAGGGGGCGACCTGGGGGAAGGTTCGGTCATCGTCCTCGGGACGCAGGCCCTGGATGCTGAACGCGCCCGCCGAAAACCAAGACAGGGCCGTCTGCCGGGTCGCGTACACCTGCGAGATGAGGCGCCGGTCATCCGGAACAAAGGGGCCTCGGGCGACAAAAACCTCGCTGACATCATACTTCTCGAACAGGAGGTCGTCGGATGTGCGCTCGGCGCTGAAGCCCCAGCGCCATTCCGGCGAGAGCGCGAAGGCGCCTGAGGCCAGGAGGTAACTCCGGGAGGTCGGATCGCCAAAGGCGTTGCCACGTCCGTCAAAGTCCCGGTCGTAGGTAAAGCCCCCGCGGACATCAATCGCCCCGGTACGGAAGCGCTGGCGATAGTGGGCGTTCAGGAAGGGCGCGACCCGGCTGTTGATCTGCGGTGACAGGGTAAGGTCAGCACTGGGACCCAGCACGAAGACGTAGGGCTGTTCGTATGAAAGACCCCGGCGGCCCGAAGTCTGGATGTCCGGTGTCAGGAAGCCCGATCGGCGCTCGGCTTGTGGATCCGGGTGCCAGAAGACCGGAAGCCAGAGCAGGGGCGCGCCCCGGACCCGGATAACGGCGTTGCGGTACGAGACCAGCTGCCGCTCCCGATCCTGAATAATCTTCTCGGCCTGGATCGACCAGGAGGGTGGTTTGTCATCGCCGCTCTTCGCGCAGATCTCGCAGGGCGTATAGATGGCGCGGTTAAGCTCATTCAGCGTTTCGCTTCGTCGGATGGCGGTGGCGGCGGCCATCTTTATCGAACCCTCGCTCCGCACGGCGAAGCCGGCGGCGGCGCCCACCGTGAGAGACTGGTCCAGAACGACCTCGTCGGCGAACTGCGCGGTCCGATCCGGATTGACGATGCGGACGTTGCCCTTCGCACGAACAACGCCGGTGGCCGCCTCAAGTGTGACTTCATCGGCGGTGAGGGTGCGCCCATGATATCGGGCTTTGACGTCGCCCCGGGCAACGGTCAGACCGGTTTTGTCATCCCGGGACACGGTATCGGCCTCGAGATAAAGTTGGTCCGGCCCGAGGCCATCGGCCGGCGGAGGCGCCGCAAGGGCGAAACATGGCGCGCTGGAGAGGGCGCACGCCATCCATGCCGCCGTCCACAGCGTCCCAACTCCAAACCGCTTCCTCAACAGCTCTTCCAACACTTTCACCGAGGGATCATCCGGGTCGACGTTCGGTGATTCGACCGCCCGGACGCGCATTTTATCCATCCTCTGTGTAACAGAGCACGGCGAGACCTGACAGCAGCGCGACAAGAGGCGGCGCCCAGGCCCCCAGGACGGGTGGAATGATGTCCGCAGACGCGAGGGCGCCCGTCATCTGGTTGAAGAAAAACACCAGAAAGCCGATCGCAGCCCCGCCGCCGGCCGCAAGCGCGAGACCCCCCTGCCGTGAAAGCCTCAGGGACGATGCCGCCGCCAGGATCGACATGGCGGCGAACAGCACGGGCGTGGCCAGCAACTGGTGCAGCCGCAAGCGCAGGGACATGGTGCTGAAGCCCGCCATCTCTGTCTGACGTATGGCGGCTGGCAGGCCCCAGAAGGTCACAGCCTCGGGAGAGGCGAAGCTATCCAACGCCGCTCCCGCCCCCGCCGTAAGGGTGGACCGGATCGACATCGAGTCGGACCGGACGGCACTCTGGCCCGGCGCCGCCTCCCGAACATCCCGGAGGTTCCAAAACCCCGCCCGGAGTACAGCCTCGGCGGCCTCAATCCGCCGGCGGAACTGAAGTCTTCCCTCGGCGTCCTTCTGGTAGACGAAGAGAGACACGGCCCTGAGGCGGAGGGTATTCTCCTTCAGGTCGCGGGACTTGGCGTAGATCACAACAAGGTCCCGATCGTCGCCCTGACGCATCCAGACCTCCCGCGGGGCGTCCGCAAGGTAGGATTGCATCAGGCGGGCGCGATCCACCTCAAACCTGGCTGAAAGTCCTGCAGCCAGAGGGTTCAGAATCGTGACGACAAGGGCGCCGGTTCCGAAAGCCAGGGCGGCTGAAGGGGCGATGAACCGCCAGGCGGAGACCCCGGCCGCACGCATCGCCGTGAGTTCGCTGGAACGATTGAGGCTCACAAACGCCGCGATCCCGCCGAACAGAAAGACAAAGGGAGAGAGAAGCAGAATCAATCCCGGGGATCGCAGAAGGGTGAGCCAGAGAATGTCCGCCACGCCTGCGTCGGATCTCACCCCTACCGATCGAGACAGTTCCTCAAACTGAATCAGGAGGATGACGGCGGAAATGACCGCAAGCGCGCCACCAACCGCCCGGACGGCGACGCGCAGGAGATAGAGATCCAGGATGCTGAAGACCCGGGTCATGCCGGTAGGCCCGTCGTTACCCTGCGGGGCGGGCGGCCTCTTTGGTAAACGGCCTGAATGGGATGCTGGCGAAACACTTCGCCCAGGGCCCAGATCCAGACTGAGAGGGGAATCGCGTACTGAAGAACATTTAACCAAGTCACTGATTCTGCGGCAGAAACAGTGATAAACCCAAGGATACGGGTTACGGCCGCGATGGCTCCGGCCAGGGCGATTCGCCGCCCGTAGCCGAGGCGCGAGAACGCCCCGCCGACGATCGCCCAGACGGCGAGGCCCATAAAGGTCAGATTGTAGAGGGGCGTAGCGAGGCGGGCATGTCCCTCAGCCAGGAGCTTCGAACGGTTCCGCTTCTCCCAGTCCTGGGTGAGGTCCGCGAAGAGAAGCTCATGAAGGAAGCGATCCGACGGCTTGTAGTGAACCCTCTCCTCAGAGTTAATAAATTCACTAAGTTCAAAGGGATAATCGTCATAGCTCAGAAAATTCAGAACGCCAGTCGGGGAAAGTTCCTGGGTGGATCCGCGAGAGAGACGCAGGATCGGCGCGCCATTCTTGATCACAATTCGGCCGCTGTCCGCCGTGTAGGTTGTGGCGCCGCCGTCGTCCTTGGCGCGGTGAATGAAGAGGTTCCGGATCTGACCGTTCCGGTCGACGGACTGGGCGTAGACGGTCAGCCCCGGCGCCGGCTGGGTGAATTCACCCTCCCGAATCAGGGCCGAGAGCAGGTTGGTCCTGACCTCGAACAGAACATCCCGCATGGCTCGGTGGGAGGCGGGCTGTATCCAGAGATTGATGACCAGAGACAGGAGGGTCAGGACAGCCGCGAGGCGGAAGGCCGGAGCCATCACGCGCCAGCGGCTCATTCCACCGGCGAAGCAGACGACGAGCTCCTGGTCGGTCTGGAGTCGGTTGAGAGTGATGAGCGCGGCGACGAAGAGGCTGACCGGCAGGACCATGTTGATCAGCTGGGGCATGGCCAGCGCCGTGGCCTTGATGAAGACGAGGGCGCTTTGTCCTCCCGCGACGATAAGGTCGATCTGGGTCAGTGACGTCGAAAGAAGCGCAAGGCCCGTGGCGGCCACGACGGCCCACAGAGTGGGTGCGACAAGCTGGCGCAGGAGATAGCGGTCGATCAGGCGCATAACGAAATATCGATCCTAGCGGGCGATTTGCCGCGCCTGAAACTGCAGCCTGTTCTAATCATAACCCGCACCAGGGACGCAACCGCCGTGCATGTCGACCGCTAGGCGGCCCGACGAAAGAAAGTGGAGAACCATGCAGATCGAATTCGTTTCGCCCGATGTCGGACTGGCCCCCAGGACGGTCCTGGCCATCGCCGTTCCTGAGGGTGAAGCGTCCAGCGTCCGCGGCGGCGCCTTCGCAGCCGTCGTTTCAGCCAGCCGCTTCACGGGGGCCCGGGGTCAGGTTCTGGAGGTCTCCGGTGGTGCGGACCGGGTGGTCCTGGTCGGGGCTGGCAAGACGGCGGAGTTTGACCTCCTGGCTGCGGAGCAGACGGCCGCCGCCGCCTATGGGGCAGTCAAGCTCTGGGGTCTGGAGACTCTAAGGCTGGTTCCCGCAGTGGACACCGGAGAGTTGGCGGCCCGCGCCGCCCTGGGCCTTCGCCTGGCTGCCTACAGGTTTGACAAGTACCGGACCAAGGAGCCCGCGGATAAGAAGCCCTCCATCACCGCCGCCCAGGTGGCGACCGGGCATGGGGCGGCCGCGAGCGCCGCCATGCCGGCGCTCTCGGCTTTGGCCGACGCGGTTGTCTTTACGCGCGACCTGGTCTCGGAGCCTCCCAATGTCCTTTACCCGGTCGAGTTTGCCCGACGCGTGAAGGCCCTGGAGGCCCTCGGGCTCACCGTCGAGATCCTGGGCGAGGAAGAGATGCGCCAGTTGGGCATGGGCTCGCTCCTGGGCGTCGGCCAGGGCAGTGTGCGGGAAAGCCAGCTGGTCGTGATGCGATGGAACGGCGCCGCCGATCCCGCCGCCCAACCCGTGGCCTTCATCGGCAAGGGGGTCTGCTTCGACACCGGCGGCATCAGCCTGAAACCCGCCGACGGCATGGAGGACATGAAGTGGGATATGGGCGGCGCCGCCGCCGTGGCCGGCGTCATGCATGTACTGGCCGGCCGCAAGGCCAGGGTCAACGCCGTCGGCATCCTCGGCCTCGTGGAGAACATGCCGGATGGAAACGCCCAGCGCCCCGGCGATGTGGTCACCTCCATGTCCGGCCAGACCATAGAGATCATCAACACCGACGCCGAAGGCCGCCTCGTGCTGGCCGACGCGGTCTGGTACTGTCAGGACCGCTTCAAGCCTCGGTTCATGATCGACCTCGCCACCCTGACCGGGGCGATCATCATCTCGCTGGGCAATGACTATGCCGGCCTCTTCTCGAACAATGACGAGCTGGCGGACAACCTCCTGTCAGCGTCGAAGGGCGAGGAAGAGCCGCTCTGGCGGATGCCGCTTCCCAAGGCCTACGACAAGCAGATCGACAGCGTCATCGCCGACATGAAGAACACCGGCGGACGGCCCGGGGGGTCCATCACCGCCGCCCTGTTCATCCAGCGCTTCGTCAACGGCCTGCCCTGGGCCCACCTCGACATCGCGTCCACGGCCTGGAAGAAGCCTTCCTCCGTACCGACAATTCCCGAGGGCGCCACCGGCTACGGCGTGCGCCTCCTGAACCGGCTGGTCGAGGATCACTACGAAGAGCGCGCATGACGGCCTGCGAGGTCTGGTTCTACCACCTCGAACGCCAGGGCCTGGACCAGGTCCTGCCGACCCTTCTGGAGCGCACTCTCCAGAAGGGCTGGCGCGCCCTCGTCAGGGCGAACTCCCCTGAGCGGGTTGAACACCTGGACGGCTGGCTCTGGAGCTATCGGGACGACAGCTTTCTGCCTCACGCTGCAGACCCTGGCGGGGGGCTTGCAGACCCGGTGGTGCTGACGGCGCAGCCTGGTAATCCCAACCAGGCCGAGGCCCTCTTCCTGGTGGACGGCGCCGAGGCGGGGGACCTCTCCGGGTTCCAGCGCTGCTCCGTCCTGTTTGACGGACGGGATGATGCGGCCCTCCAGGCGGCCCGGGACCAATGGCGCCGGTTCCGCGAGGCCGGGGTCTCCGCCGCCTACTGGCGACAGGGAGAGAAGGGTTGGGAGAAGGTGTCGTGAAGCGGTCTGTGCAGGCCCTGGCGGTGGCGGGAGGCCTCGCCCTGCTGGCGGCCTGCGCTGCGCCGTCATCGCCCCGGCCGGCTCCGACGCCCGCGCCCGTCGCGCCCAAGCCGCGGGTAGAGCCGCCGGATACCTGTGGGCTCAAGGCTGTGAGGGGCCTGATCGGGCAGCCGCGGTCCGCCATACCGGTCCCGGTCAATCCGCAACTTCGTCGGGTCACCTGCACACGTTGCGCCCAGACCCAAGACGACAATCCCCGGCGACTGAACATCTACTATGACGCGGACACCGGCGTGATCGAGCGGGTTTCCTGCGGCTAGATCATGCCATCACGCCTCGCCTACACGACGCTTCTGGTCGACGAATATGTTCCGGCGGTGGAGTTCTTCCAGGCGGCGCTCGGCTTCGTCATTCTTCAGGACGAGGCCCTTGGCGGCGGCAAGCGCTGGGTCGTCGTCGCGCCGTCCCCGGAGGGTGGCGCCCTGCTTCTCGCCAGAGCAGCGACTCCGGATCAGGTCGCCATGATCGGCAAGCAGGGCGGCGGGCGTGTGTGGTTATTCCTGCATACCGATGATTTTGAACGGGATTACCAGCGCCTGTTGAAGCATGGTGTCTCGTTCGAGGAAGCGCCGCGCGACGAGGCCTATGGACGCGTTGCGGTCTTTGCGGATCCCTGGGGCAATCGCTGGGACCTCATCCAGCCGAAGGCCTGAGAACCCCGTTTGGCCTTCAGGCCTTCAGACCTTCAGGGCTTCGAACGCCTCTACCGCCTCCAGCCAGTCTCTTTCGGCAGCGTCCAGAGTGGCCTGGGCCTCGGTCCGCGCCCGACCCAGCTCCGCCGCGCGGCGGGGATCGCCTGAGAAGGTCGCAGGGTCTGCGAGGGCCGCGTCGATCTCCGCCAACCGTGCGGCGGCCTTCTCCATGGCGGCTTCGGTCGCCTCCACCCGCCGGCGGGCGTTGCCCGTGGGCGCCCGGGCCCGGGGGGGCGCAGGGGGAGGGGTTTCGGGCGGGGGTTCGGGCGCCTGCGCGGGAGCTCGGGCGTCCGTGTCCCGGGC
>VYKX01000354.1_pt1 | contig 11123 bp, 9 predicted proteins | sample 5114471 | NCBI WGS metagenome assembly VYKX01 (sample SAMN12291785, study PRJNA351875) | freshwater metagenome | isolation source: freshwater lake | place: USA: Michigan, Gull Lake | collected 2013-08-08
GCATGGTCGACGGCGTCGCCGGCCGCAGCACCCGCGAGGCCGACTGCCGCGAGACCGGACGGACCCGGCAGGGCGGCGACGCGCCAGGCGTCGGTCGCATCCTCCAGCGTCACCTTCGAGCGCAGGCGGTAGGGGCGCAGGCGGCGGACGAGGTCGTCGCGGCGGCCGCCCTCGCAGTCGAGCAGCAGCCGATCGCCCATCGCCACCACGTGGAAGGCGTGCAGGAACTTGCCCTGAGGGGTCAGCAGCGCCGCGAACAGGACGCGGCCGGCCGACGCGAGCGCCACGTCGTTCGAGACGAGCCCCTGGAGGAAGGAGGTACGGTCCTCACCGCCGATCGCGACGATGCCGCGGTCGGAAAGGGCCACCACCCCTGCATCCTGCGTCGTCTGTCCCATCCCGACCTACCGTGCTTGCGAAACGCCCGCCGAGACCCTTCACCGCACGTGGTGTCGATGTCCCGGCGGGGCAAGCGGCAGGAGGGGGGCGGGATGGGAACGCACGTGCGGGGCCGCGGCCGGACGGCCCTTCTGGCGGGTCTGGTCCTTCTTGCCGGACCGGCCGGCTGCGGGGGACGGACGGAGACGGTGGCCGTCGTCCCGCCCCTCTCGCCGGTGCCCGTCTGGTGCTATGCGACGCTGGCGCAGACCGATTGCTACGGCGAGCCGCAGCCGCCCGGCACGGGCCGGCTCGTCGGCGCCTACGTGATCGAGCGGCGCTGACGGGCCGGCAAGGCGGGCGTCAGCGCGCCGCCGCGCGCTCCGGCGGCACCAGCACGGTGTCGATCGCGTGGATGATGGCGTTGTCGGCCCGGATCTCGGCCCCCTCGACCCGCGCCGGCCCCACCGTGATCGGGTTCTGCAGGCCGCGCACGGGAACGCGCATCAGGTTCCCCGTCGGTACCGGTCCGTCGATGCTCAGCGCCGACCGCGGCCAGCTCTGGAACGAGACGTGCTGGCGCAGAAGGGTGCGCAGCCGCTCCCGGTTCTGCGGCTGGAGCAGCGTGTCGACCGTTCCGGCCGGCAGCTTGCGGAAGGCGGCGTCGGTGGGCGCGAACAGGGTGACCGGCCCGCCGGCGTTCGCGAACGTCTCCTCCATCTGCGCCGCGCGCAGCGCCTGCGAGAGGATCGTGAAGCGGCTGTCGGAGCCGATCGTGGTGGCGAGGTCGGCCGCGGCCAGCGGCCCGGCGGAGAGCGCCAGCGCGACGGTGGCGGCGGCGGCGAGGGGAGCCAAGCGTGCCATGGGGGATGTCTCCTGATTTCGGCCTTCGGGGGCGCGGCTCCGCGACCGGAACCCGCAGGATGGCGAACGCGCGAAAAGGTGCGGCGATCCACACGCGGACCCGGGATCCGCCCGAAGGGGTAGCGCCTTCGAGCGGGGGGCTGCGTGGCCGAACCCTTGCGCCCGCCGGGTGCGGCTGCCAGCTTCCGCACGGGCCGGATCGAAGGGACGGGCCGGATCGAACGGACGGGGCGGGCAATGGACGAGGTCGGGTGCGTCGTCGCGGGCGCGGGGATCGTGGGGCTCGCCGTCGCGCGCGCGCTCGCCGCGAGCGGGCGCGAGGTGCTCGTCCTCGAGGCGGCGGACATGATCGGCACCGGCACCAGCTCGCGGAACAGCGAGGTGGTGCACGCGGGCATCTACTATCCGACCGGAAGCCTCAAGGCCCGTCTCTGCGTCGCCGGGCGCGACGCGCTCTACGCCTATGCCGAGGCGCGGGGCGTGCCGTTCCGGCGGTGCGGCAAGCTGATCGTCGCGACCGATCCGAGCCAGATCGAGAAGCTGGACGCGCTGAAGGCCAAGGCCGAGGCCAACGGGGTGACGAACCTCGTGCGGCTGACCGCGGACGCGGCGATGGCGATGGAGCCGCAGCTCTCCTGCGTGGCGGCGCTCCACTCGCCGTCGAGCGGCATCGTCGACAGCCACGCCCTCATGCTGGCCTATCAGGGCGACGCCGAGGCGCAGGGCGCGACCGTCGCCTTCCACGCCCATGTCGAGGCCGGCGAGGTGACGGACCACGGCATCGTGCTGGACATCGGCGGGGCGGAGCCGATGCGCCTCAGGTGCCGGGAATTCGTGAACGCCGCCGGCCTCCACGCCCAGGAGGTCGCCCGCACCATCCGCGGCCTGCCGCCCGCGACCGTGCCGCCGACGCACTACGCCAAGGGGAACTACTTCAGCCTCGCGGGGCGCTCCCCCTTCACCCGCCTGATCTATCCGATCCCCGAGCCGGGCGGCCTCGGCGTCCACATCACGATCGACCTCGGCGGTCAGGCGCGGTTCGGCCCGGACGTGGAATGGATCGACCGGATCGACTATTCGGTCGACCCGCGGCGGGCCGACGGGTTCTACGGCGCCGTGCGGCGCTACTGGCCGGGGTTGAAGGACGGTGCGCTGCTGCCCGGCTATGCGGGCATCCGGCCCAAGCTGGTCCCGGCCGGGGCGCCGGACAGCGACTTCGTGATCCAGGACGAACGGGTCCACGGCGTCCGCGGCCTCGTGAACCTCTACGGCATCGAATCGCCCGGCCTCACCGCCTCGCTGGCGATCGCCGACGCGGTCGTGGATGCGCTGGCGACGGCGCCGGCACCGGTTCCGGCTTGACAGGCCGAGGGCCGGAGGGGCACTGAGCCGTCGGGACGAAGGGCACGCGAAACCAGGACGGACCATGTCGGCCAAGAAGAACCCGCTGGGGCTGAACGCCCTGCAGCTGAAGACCCTCACCCTGCTACAGGAACTCGCCCGCCTTCCGGAGCATGCCGAGCCGGTCGAGGACGGCATCATGGTCTCCGGCTTCCCAAATCCGCACGGCGACCATTTCCATCTCGGCGCCCATGTGGTGCTGGCGCGCGACGCCACGGGCTTCTCCAATCCGGCGCCCTGGGTGGTGCTCGAACGCAAGGGGCTGATCCGGTCGATGTTCCCGCGTGCGGCGGTGCTGACCGCATCGGGGCAGGCCTACGACACCGGCCTGCGCGAGGAGATCCTGCACCGCTCGGGCCACTGAGCGGCGACATCCCGCCTCTTCGGACGCCAGGGATCCGCCCCCGTGCGCCTGGACGACGGCGCGTCGCGATCACCCGCCCATCGTCCGTACGCCGTGCCGGCTGCGCGCAGCCGCGCGTTCGAAAGCGTACGCGATGCCCTCGGCCGGGGTTCCGGCATGGGGCGGCCAGCGGCTTGACAGCCGCGCGCGGGAGGACGAAACGGTTCGATATCTCTAACCTTTTCCCTGGGTTCCCATGCGATCGGGCGAAGCCTTGCCGTTGGCGGGCGCCACTCTCCTGTCCGTCGCGCTCCTCGCGCTCCTCGGGCGGTTCGCGCCCGAGATTACGCCCGACACCGAGGGTTACCTGGCGCTTGCCCCGTGGCCCGCGGTCCTCGACGGGATCCGGACGCCGTTCTACGGCTGGTCGCTGGGCCTCCTCGCCGGTGCGGACCCGTCGCATGCCCTCGTTCCCGCCCTTCAGGCGGCCGCATGGTTCGGCGGGGTCTGGTTCATGGTCGCGTCGCTGCGCCGGTACGGAGTGTCGGGAAAGGCCGCGCTCTCGGTCGGGCTGGCGCTGCTGTCGGCGAACGCGCTGTTCTTGATGGTCCACTGGATCCATCCCGAGACGCCGGCGCTGGCGGCGCTTCTGTTCGCGACCGGCGCGACGGTGCGGCTGGCCGGCGGCGGGCGGCCCGTCCTCTGGCTCCCGCTCGTCCTCCTCGGCGCCGGCTGGGGTGCTCTCGCGCGGCCGAGCTTCCTGCCCTTCGTCGGCGCGCTCCCGGTCCTGTTCGTCCTGCTCGTCGCGATCCGGCGCGAGGGGATGCGGATCGGCCTCGCCCTCGCGGTGCTGATCGCCGCCGCCGCACCGGTGGCCGGATATGTGGGCCTGCGCGCCGCGACCGTCGGCGGCATCGGCGTGGCGCCCTTCGGCGGGTTCGCCATGTCCGGCATGGCCGGGCTGATGCTCACGCCGACGATCGTCGAGCGCCTGCCCGACGACGTCCGCCCGATGGCGGAACGGATCCTGGCCGCGCGCACGGCGGGCGAGGCGGAGGGACGGCTGATCGGCGTGCCGCGCAACTCCGGCGGCGAGCGATCGTTCCATTCGGCGGCGCTCGGCTACTTCGACGTCCTCGCCCGCACCTACGACGAGGTCGTCTATGGCATCGTCCTGCACGAGCGGGAGGCGGGCGAACCCTGGCCCGCCTTCGACGCCCGGGTGGGCCGGTTCACGACGGCCGTCCTCGCCGCGGCACCCGACCGCTACGTCGCCTGGGTCGCGGGCGCCACGGGACGGCTGATCGGCCGCGGGCTGACCGCGAACGTCCCGTTCCTGATCGCCGCGGCGGCGTGCGTCCTTCTCTGGCCGCTGGTGCAGCTCCGCCGCCCGCCGATGCGGCCGCAGGACGAACGCGGGGCGGACGTGGCGGTCCTCGTCGCGCTCGCGGCGTGCTGGCTCGGCGCGGCGGGCGCGCTGACCGTGCTGGTCACCTTTCCGGCGCTGCGCTACGTCGACAGCGCGGCCCTCCTTCTCCCCGCCCTGCCGATCTACGCGGCGTGGAGCCTCGTCGACCGCCTGCGGGTCCCCGCAGGCCCCCGCTGATCAGTCCGCACGACGGGCGATCAGCGCGAGGTTCGAACTGAACGGCCCCAGCGGCACGCCAGTCCGCACGATCCTGACCGGGCGGTCGGACGGCCATTCCGCCCTGAGCCGGCCGGCATCGAGGAAATCGAGATCCGCGACGCGCGTCCAATGGTCGTAGCGGGTCCCGGACAGGGTGCGGCGGAAAAGCGTCGGCGACCAGTGCAGGAACGGGAACCCGGTGTGGTGCTCGACCGGGAACCAGCGGTTGGGCACCGTCAGGAACACGGCGCGGGCGACGCGCAGGTGCTCCATGACGAAGGCCCGCCGCGCGGCAGGGCCGCCGACGTGCTCCAAGACCGCGTTGGAGCAGGCGACGTCGAACGCGCCGTCGGGGAACGGCAGGGGCGCGCCGGGCGCGATCCGCACGAAGCCGACCGCCGGATAGGCCGCCCGCACCGCCTCGCCCGTGCCGATGCCGGCGCAGGTGATGTTCTCGGGGTGCGGATAGCCCTTCTCGAGGAAGTTGGCGCCCGCGTTCTCCTCGTCCGACACGCCGATGTCGAGGATCCGCATTTCGCGCGTCGGCCGCATCTCGGCCATGAACAGGTCGAGCATCGCCCGGCGCGCCGCGACGAGAACGCGCATCGCGAGCCGGCTCGACGCGCCGTCGCGATAGTAGACCGCGTCGACGGTGCCGCCGTCACCGGCCATCGGCAGCCTCCCGGCGGAACACGACGCGGTCGCACAGGACGTAGTTCACCACGAGGCCGACGGCCGCCCCGGCGACATAGGCGGGGGCATGGAGGAGTGCGGCGTCGAACGGCGCCACCAGGGCGAAGGCGGCGAGGTTGCAGAGCGCGCCGGCGAGGCTGGCCGCACCGTAGCGCAGGAACTCCGCCCCCCGCCCGCCCTGCCCGGCGGTGCGGAAGGTGAGGGTCCGGTTCAAAGCCCAGGTGACGACGACGGCGACCGCCGTCGCGCCCGCCTTGGCCGCCAACGCCGGCGCGGCGAGGCCCAGCGTGAGCGCGAAGAACAGCCCGGCGTCGACCGCGAACCCGATCGCGCCGACGCCGGCGAACCGCGGGGCCTTCGCGGTCATCCGATGCCGATCGCGAGGAAGTGGAGCCGCTTCATCTCCCGCCGCCCGCGGGCGACGCTGTCGAGGATGACGCCGCAGGCGAGGCTGAGCAGGCCCGACAGCATCAGCCCGGTCGCCAGCACCGCCGTCGGCAGGCGCGTGACGAGCCCCGTCTCCACGAACTCCAGCACCACCGGCGCGCCGAGCACGACCGAGACGACGGCCAGCGCCAGCGCGACGCCGCCGAAGAAGGGCAGCGGCCGCTCCTCCTTCACCAGGAGGCCGATGAGGCGCAGGATGCGGATCGCGTCGCGCACCGTGCGCAGCTTGCTCGACGAGCCCTCCGGCCGCTCGCCGTAGACCGTCGGCACCTCGCCCACCCCCATCCGCAATTCGAGCGCATGGACGGTCAGTTCCGTCTCGATCTCGAACCCGTGGGAGGCGGCGGGAAAGGACTTAACGTAGCGGCGCGACAGGCACTTGTAGCCCGACAGCATGTCGGTCGTCGCTGTGCCGAAGATGTGCCGGACGAGGCCGGTCAGCACCTTGTTGCCGAGGCGGTGCCCCGGCCGGTACGCGTCGGTCGAGCGCGCCACCCGGGCGCCGTTGACCATGTCGAACGGGCCGGCCAGCAGCGCCGCAACGAGATCGGGAGCGGCGGCGGCGTCGTAGGTCGCGTCGCCGTCGACCATCAGATAGACGTCGGCGTCCACGTCCGCGAACATCCGCCGGACGACGTTGCCCTTGCCCTGGCGCGGCTCGTGGCGGACGACGGCGCCCGCGTGGCGCGCGACGTCGGCCGTGCCGTCGGTGGAGTTGTTGTCGTAGACGTAGACCACCGCCCCCGGCAGGGCCGCCCGGAAGTCCCGGACGACGGCGGCGACGGTCAGCGCCTCGTTGTGGCAGGGAACGAGCACGGCGATCCGCGGCTCGCCACGGCCAGCGCGGCGGGCATCCTGTGCTTCGGTGGCCGGCGACTGCGGACCCGTCATCGCGGCGGCTCGCCCCCCCCCGCGCCCCGGTCAGTCCCGCGCCGCCGTCTTCCCCGTCAGCGCCGCCTGCGCCGCCGCGAGACGCGCGATGGGAACGCGATAGGGGGAGCAGGACACGTAGTCGAGCGCCACCGCCTCGCAGAAGGCGATCGAGGCCGGGTCGCCGCCGTGCTCGCCACAGATGCCCAGCTTGATCTCCGCCCGGGTGCCCCGGCCGCGCTCGGCCGCGATGCGGATCAGCTCGCCCACGCCTTCCTGGTCCAGCGTGGCGAAGGGGTCGCGCTCGAAGATGCCCGCGCGCTGATAGGCGGGCAGGAACCCGCCGGCATCGTCGCGGCTGATGCCCAGCGTGGTCTGGGTCAGGTCGTTGGTGCCGAAGCTGAAGAACTCGGCCGTCTGGGCGATGTCGGCCGCCCGGAGTGCCGCGCGCGGCAGTTCGATCATCGTGCCGACGAGATAACGGATCTCCCGCCCGCGGGACGCGAAGACGGCCTTCGCCGCCGCCTCCACCACCGCCTTCATCAGGTCGAGTTCGCGCTTGGTGCCGACCAGCGGGATCATGATCTCCGGCTCGACGGTCTCGCCCGTCTCCTCGATCAGGTCGATCGCCCCGTCGAACACGGCGCGGGCCTGCATCTCGTAGATCTCGGGATAGGAGATGCCGAGCCGGACGCCCCGGTGGCCCAGCATCGGGTTCGCCTCGGCGAGCTGGGCCGCCCGGTGGCGCACCTTGGCGACGTCGACCTTCGCCTCCTTGGCGACCTGCGCGATCTCCGCCTCGGTGTGGGGCAGGAACTCGTGCAGCGGCGGGTCGAGGAAGCGGATCGTCACCGGCAGGCCGCGCATGATGCGGAACAGGTCCGCGAAGTCCTTGCGCTGCATCGGCTCGATCTTGGCGAGCGCAGCGCGGCGCGCCTCCTCGCTCTCGGCCACGATCATCTCGCGCACGGCGACGATGCGGTCGGCCTCGAAGAACATGTGCTCGGTGCGGCAGAGGCCGATGCCCTCGGCCCCGAACTTGCGCGCCGTCGTCGCGTCCAGCACCGTCTCCGCGTTGGTGCGGACCTTCATGCGCCGATAGCGGTCGGCCCAGCCCATCAGCGTGGCGAAGTCGCCCGACAGCTCGGGCTGGATCGTCGGCACCTCGCCCAGCATCACCTCGCCGGTCGAGCCGTCGAGGGTGAGGATGTCGCCGGCCTTCAGCTGGAGCGTGCCGACGGTCATGGTGCCGGCCTTCGTGTCGATGCGGATGTCGCCCGCGCCGGACACGCAGGGCCGCCCCATGCCGCGGGCGACGACGGCCGCGTGGCTGGTCATGCCGCCGCGGGTGGTCAGGATGCCCTCGGCCGCGTGCATGCCGTGGATGTCCTCCGGGCTCGTCTCGACCCGGCAGAGGATGACCTTCTCGCCCTTCTGGCGCGCGGCCTCCGCCCCGTCGGCGGTGAACACCACCTTGCCCGACGCCGCCCCCGGCGAGGCCGGGAGGCCCTTGGAGATCACCTGGCGCTTCGCCCGCGGGTCGAGCGTGGGGTGGAGCAGCTGGTCGAGCGAGGCCGGGTCGATGCGCTTGACCGCCTCCGCCTCGTCGATCAGCCCCTCGTGCGCCATGTCGACCGCGATCTTGAGCGCCGCCGCCGCCGTACGCTTGCCGTTGCGCGTCTGCAGCATGTAGAGCCGGCCCTGCTGGACCGTGAACTCGATGTCCTGCATGTCGCGGTAGTGGCGCTCGAGCGTGTGGCGCACGGCGTCGAGCTGGCCGAACACCGCGGGCATCACCTCCTCCATCGCGGGGAGGTCAGAGCCGTTGGCGTGCTTGCCGGCGACGGTGAGGTGCTGGGGCGTGCGGATGCCCGCCACCACGTCCTCGCCCTGGGCGTTGACGAGGTATTCGCCATAGAAGGCGTTCTCACCGGTCGACGGGTTGCGGGTGAAGGCGACGCCGGTACAGCAGTCGTCGCCCATGTTGCCGAACACCATCGCCTGCACGTTCACCGCCGTGCCCCAGTTGGCCGGGATGTCGTGGAGGCGGCGGTAGGTGATCGCGCGCTGGTTCATCCAGCTGCCGAAGACGGCGCCGATGGCGCCCCAGAGCTGCTCCTTCACCGCCTGTGGGAAGGGCCTGCCCGTCTCGCGCCGGACGACCGCCTTGTAGCCCTCGATGACCGTCTTCCAGTCGTCGGCCTTCAGGTCGGTGTCGAGAGAGCGCCCGATCGCCCGCTTGTGGTCGTCCAGCACCTCTTCGAAATTGTGGTGGTCGACGTCGAGCACCACGTTGCCGAACATCTGGATGAAGCGGCGATAGCTGTCGTAGGCGAAGCGCGCGTCGCCCGACCGCTTCGCCAGTCCCTCCACCGTCGTGTCGTTGAGGCCGAGGTTCAGCACCGTGTCCATCATGCCCGGCATCGACGCCCGCGCGCCGGAGCGGACCGAGACCAGCAGCGGGTTCGCCGGATCGCCGAAGTTCGCCCCGATGATGCGCTCGACCGCCGCCAGCGCCGCATCGACCTGGCCCACGAGGTCGTCCGGATAGCGTTGGCCGTTCGCGTAGTACCAGGTGCAGACCTCGGTCGTGATCGTGAAGCCCGGCGGAACGGGAAGGCCCAGCGACGACATCTCGGCCAGGTTGGCGCCCTTGCCGCCGAGAAGGTTCCGCATGTCGGCGCGGCCCTGCGCCTTGCCGTCGCCGAAACTGTAGACCCAGTTCGTCGTCACGCCGGCTCCGGTCATCTGGTCAGCCCTCGATCCGCGAGAAGTCCGCGATGGTGTGCATGGTGGCGATGATCCCGTGCAAAAGCGCAAGCCGGTTCGCCCGGACGGCGGGATCCTCGACGTTGACGGTAACCCGTTCGAAGAAGGCGTCCACCGGCGCGCGCAGCGCGGCGAGATCGGTCATGGCGGCGGTGAAGTCCTCGGAGACGATCTTGGTTCCGGTCGCCGAGCGGACCACCCCCAGCGCCTGCCAGAGAGCCGTCTCCTCGGCCTGCACCAACGAACCGGCCTGCACGTCCCGGTATTCCCGCCCGTCCTTCTTCTCTTCGATCCGCACGATGTTGGCCGCCCGGCGATAGGCGGTCAGCAGGTTGGCACCCGCGTCCGACGCGAGGAACGCCTGCAGCGCCTTCACCCGCGCCACGAGCCGGACGAGGTCGTCCTCGCCCCCCAGCGCGAACACCGCGTCGATCAGGTCGTGCCGCACGCCCTGCTCGCGGAGCGCCACCTTGAGCCGGTCGGCGAGGAAGGCGACGAGGTCGGTCGGCACCTCGGGCAACCGGCGCCCCAGCGACATCAGCGCGTCGGCGAGGTCGGAGGAGATGGCCGAGTTCTCCAGGATGCGCTGGACGTCCTTCAGCCCGATCGTCTCCACCGCCCGCACGCCGGTGAAGTAGTTGGCGTACTCCGGCACGTTCATCACGAGGCGGGGCTCGTAGTCGGCGACCGACGCCGCCATCGCCTCGTGGAGCGGCAGGCGCAGCCCGTTCTCCAGCACGATGCGGATGATGCCGAGGCCGGCGCGGCGGAGCGCGAAGGGGTCCTTGCTGCCGGTGGGCTTCTCGTCGATGGCAAAGAAGCCAACCAGCGTGTCGATCTTGTCGGCCAGCGCCACCGCGATCGGCACCGGCGACGTCGGGCAGCGGTCGGTCGGACCCACCGGCTTGTAGTGCTCGGCCACCGCGTCGGCGACGTCAGCCGCCTCGCCGGCGGCGAGCGCGTAGTAGCGGCCCATCAGGCCCTGGAGTTCCGGGAACTCCCCCACCATGCCGGAGACGAGGTCGGCCTTGGCCAGAAGGGCCGCGCGGTCGGCGCGCGCCTGCACGTCTTCGGGCCAATCCAGCAGACGGGCGATGTGCACGGCCAGCGACCGCACGCGGGCGACCTTCTCCTCCACGGTGCCCAGCTTGGCGTGGAAGGTGATGGCGCCCAGCGCGGGCACGCGGTCCTCGAGCGGGACCTTCTTGTCCTGCTCCCAGAAGAAGCGCGCGTCGGAGAGGCGCGCGCGTAGCACGCGCTCGTTGCCCTTCACCACCTCCGCCCCGCCGTCCGTCGTCGGCCGGTTGGCGACGATGACGAAGCGCGGCGCGAGCCGCCCGTCGGCGTCCTTCAGCGCGAAGTAGCGCTGGTTCACCCGCATCGTGGTGGTCAGCACCTCGGGCGGGACCTCCAGGAACGCGGGGTCGAAGGACCCGAGATGGACGACAGGCCATTCGACCAGCCCCGCGACCTCGTCCAGCAGGCCCGGATCATCGATCAGCGACAGGCCAGCGCCGGCCGCGGCCTCGGTCGCGAGGCGCTGGATCGTGGCCTTGCGCTCGGCCCGGTCGAGGATCACGCAGGCCCGCCGCAGCCCCTCGCGATAGGCGTCGAAGCCGGTCACGGCGAAGGGGGCGGGGCCGAGAAACCGGTGGCCGACGGTCGTATCGCCGAAGGGACGGGCCATCTCGCCCTCCCCCGCCGCCTCGCCGTCCTTCAGCAGGCGGGCCG
>VYKX01001463.1_pt1 | contig 11063 bp, 1 predicted proteins | sample 5114471 | NCBI WGS metagenome assembly VYKX01 (sample SAMN12291785, study PRJNA351875) | freshwater metagenome | isolation source: freshwater lake | place: USA: Michigan, Gull Lake | collected 2013-08-08
TACGAAACAAATCAGAAGCATACTATCACAATTCTGACGCAAGATCAAGGCGGATTAACCTACGATAAATCTTTTGATATTAACTTAATTGATGTTGCTGATTCTAGTGTAATTGCTTTCAGTCAAGCTACCTATACAGTCAAAGAAGACGGAACACCTATCATCGAAATTACCCTAACCCGTAACATTAACACTCAGGGAGAAGTCAGCGTTACTGTGACTCCCAGCAATGGCACAGCAACCGCACCTTACGACTACAATAACGCACCTATTACGGTGACATTTTTAGATGGTGAAACCAGCAAGAAAATTGCTATACCCATTGTCAAAGACACTGCTTATGAAGGCAATGAAACCCTCAACCTAACCCTTAGCAATCCCACCAATGGCGCAACTATCGGCACACAAAAAACTGCCACCTTAACTATTGTTGACACTCCGATTACCTATTACTTAACTACAGCCACAACTTGGACAGATGCACAAGTACAAGCGCAAGCAATGGGAGGTAATTTAGTTACCATTAATGATACAGCAGAAAATCAATTTTTAGTCAATGCTTTTGGTGTATCTGAATATTTATGGATTGGTTTTACTGATGCAGCAAAAGAAGGAACTTGGCAATGGATTAATGGTGAAACAGTTACTTATACTAATTGGCAACCTGGAACCCCCGATAGTTATCAAAATCGTAATGAAGATTACGCTAATATTAATATACCATGGATGGGTATGATTGGGATTGGACTGTGGAATGATTTGACAAATGTTCCCCCTTATCCTGATTTTAATATACCCTCAGCTATACGAGGCATTGTCGAAGTTCTCAATGGAACATCTACCATTTCTATCGCTGATACAACTATTAATGAATCTGAAAATCAAGCCACTGTAACGGTTAAATTAACAGGAATTAGCCAGCAAACCTTTACCGTTGACTATAACACCAATGACGGAACAGCCAAAGCAGGAGAAGACTATACGACTGTTAGTGGAAAATTAACTTTTAATGCAGGAGAAAGCGTTAAAACTATCACTGTTCCTATCAATAATGATACAGCTTATGAAGGTAATGAAACGTTTACCCTTAACCTCTCTAATCCTACTGGTGGCGCAGTTTTAGGAACAAGTACAGCCACAATCACTATCATTGATAATGATGTCCCTAAACCTGGAACTTTAGCCTTTAGCAATACTCAATTTAGCGTTAAAGAAGACGGAACACCTGTTAATGTTGTCACCATCAATCGTACAAATGGCAGTGATGGACAAGTTAGCGCAACTATCAACCTAAATAACAACACTGCAACAACACCCAATGACTACAATAATAATCCGATTACGGTTACATTTGCTAATGGAGAAACCCAAAAAACTGTTACTATTCCGATTGTAGATGATCTTCAATTTGAAGGCAATGAAACTCTTAATTTAAGTCTAACAAATGCCACAGGTGGTGCAATTATTGGCACGCAAGATAAGGCAACTTTAACCATTGTTGACAACGAAATTAATCAGGGAATCACCCTTGATGAAGGACAAACAAAACTGATTAATAATACTGTCCTTAAAGCTGTTGAAACGAATAAACAACCCACAGACATTATTTACAACTTAACGGATTTACCTGATAATGGTCAGTTAATTCTTAGCAGTAATACCTTAAAATCAGGTAATACGTTTACTCAAGCTGATTTAGATAATGGTCTTTTAACCTATCAACATAATGGCAGTGAAACCACCTCTGATAACTTTAAATTTACCCTTGCAGATGTCAAAAATGAATTTCAGGTTAATACCTATACAACTAATAATCAAGGATTTAGCGATAACTATCATCAATCATCAATAACAGCCTTAAAAGATGGTGGCTTTGTAATCGTTTGGTCATCTCAAGGACAAGATGGCAGTGATTGGGGAATCTATGGGCAACGCTACGATACTAATAGCAATAAAATAGGTAGCGAATTTCAGATCAATACTTATACACAAAATGCTCAATATAATCCCTCAATTACAGCTTTAAATAGTGGTGGTTTTGTAATTGTTTGGGCATCTAAATTACAAGATGGAAGTGGTAATCCTATTTATGGACAACGCTATGATGCTAATGGCAATAAATTAGGCAGTGAATTTCAAATTAGTACCTATACTCAAGATACACAATGGTGGGAACCTCATGCCTCAGTTGCTACTCTTAATGATGGTGGTTTCTTTGTCACTTGGGCATCCGAATTAGGAGATGTTAATGGCAATATATATGGACAACGCTATGATGCTAATGGCAATAAAGTAGGTACTAATTTCCCAATTAATACTTATGCTTATCACGTGCAAATAGAAGCATCGGCGATAACTCTAACGAATGGTGATTTAATAGTTGCGTGGCAATCTGCTCATAGTAGTCATTGGGGTCTTTATGGGCAACGTTATGACAACAATGGTAACAAGTTAGGCACTGAATTTCAAATTCATTCTAGTCCTTATTATGATTATTCTGGACCAAAAATAGCAGCTTTATCTGATGGCGGATTTGTTGTTACTTACGAGTCTGGAGACTGGAATGGTAATGGTATTGATGGTAGTGGTTATGGTGTTCATGGACAAAAATTTGACTCCACTGGCAATAAATTAGGTGGTGAATTTCTAATTAATACCTACACTACTGGAAATCAATTTTATCAATCTGTAACTGCTTTAAGTAATGGAGGATTCTTAGAAGTTTGGCAATCCCAAAATCAAGATGGTAGTGGTTATGGTATTTATGGACAGCAATTTGATGCTAATTGTAATAAGATTGGTAATGAATTTGCTATCAATCAATACACGGCTAATAATCAATGGTTTCCTGCTATAACAACCTTAGCAGATGGAAGTTCTGTTATCATTACTTGGACATCAGAAAATCAAGATGGAAGTGGAAACGGTATCTATGCACGAAAATTCAATACTAGCGACCCACCTATATCTACTTTTAACATTACCATTAATAATGTTAATGATGCACCCACAGACTTACAAATAAGTAATACTAAAGTTGACGAAAATAGTCCCAACAATACTATTATCGGTGTTCTAAATACTACTGACTCTGACGTAAACGATACCTTCACTTACAACTTATTAGATAACGCAGATGGACGCTTTACTATTTTTGGTAATGAATTACGAGTTGCTAACAGTAACTTACTGGATGCGGAAACTAACACTAACCACAATATCACTGTTAAAGTTACAGATAAAGGCAGTTTAAATTTAGTTAAAACTTTCAATATTACTGTCAATAACCTTAACGAAAATCCTACGGCTATTCAACTGAGTAATAACAGTATCCCAGAAGATAGTATCAACGGAATAGTTATCGGCACATTAACGACTACTGACCCCGATTTAGGTGATACCCATACTTACGAATTAATTAACAATGCAGGTGGACGTTTTGCCATCAATAACAATCAATTAATCGTTGCTGATGGAACTAAATTAGACTATGAAACTAATACCATTTATCCAGTTACTATCCGCAGCAAAGATTCAGGCGGATTAACTTATGATCAATCTTTCACCATCAACCTAATTGATGTCTCTGAACCCGGAATATTAGCCTTTAGTAATGCTAATTATAGTATTAACGAAGACGGAATACCTGTTAATCAAATTAAAATAATTCGTACAGGTGGTAGTCAAGGAGAAGTTAGTACAACCATTGATTTAACCAACGGAACAGCCACCTCAGAAGATTACGATAAAACCTCTATTCCTGTCACCTTTGCCAACGGTGAAACCGAAAAATTTGTCACCATTCCTATTGCCAATGACACCTTGGTTGAGAATACGGAAACCATCAATCTCACCCTCATCAATCCCACCAATGGCGCAACATTAGGGACACAAAAAGCAGCCGTTTTATCCATCCTTGATGATGACGTGCAACTTAACTTTAATGCTGCTAACTATACCGTTCGTGAAGATGGAACCGCCGTTACTGACATCATTATAACTCGCACAGGTCGCACCACAGGCACAGTCGGCGCAACCCTTAACTTTGCTAATGGTACCGCAACAGGATGTCCTTGTCCTCCCGCTTCCGTTACCTACGACTTCTACAATGGTGCATTCGCCTTTACTCTTGGCGACAATGAGATGAGTAAAGTCATCCAGGTTGAAGATGCCAAATTAGCGGGAAGTAACGCTATCCGTATCCGCAACGACTCCAAAGTTGAAGGGGATGAATACTTTACTATCAATCTCAATAACCCCACAGGTGGCGCAACGATTGGCAATCAAAACAGTGCGACTGTCACAATCTTAGATGATGATGTTCAACTCGCATTTAGTAGTCCGACCTTTACTATACGGGAAGATGGAACAGCCATAGCTGCCGTCACCGTCAACCGCATTGGCAGACTAACAGGCGTTGTCGGTGCAACTCTTAATCTCGACGGGGGAAATGCTACCTATCCTGATGACTACACCCAAACTTCTCTTAATATCTCCTTTGCTGAGGGAGAAAATAGCAAAATTATTAATATTCCTGTCAGAAATGATATTATCTCCGAACCAGATGAAGCGCAACTATTGGCAGTCAAAATACAGCAATTCTTACCATTGTTGACAACGGATTAACTCCTAGTTTAAGTCTTGCGATTGATAAAGATACTGTTGCTGAAAACGCAGGAAATAACGCAGCAACGGCAACTATTACCCGCAGTATTATCACTGATGAAGATTTAATTATTACCCTCAATTCTAATGATACCAGTGAGATAACCGTTCCCAATCAGGTTATTATTCCAGCTAATCAAGCATCAGCAACCTTTACCTTAAATGCAGTCGATGATAATATTACTGATGGCATCCAATCTGTTACTATTAATGCCACAGCAAACGGATTTAGTCAAGGGGTTGATACCATCAACGTTGCTGATATTAATGTCCCCGATTTGAAAATAGTTAATCTAAGTGCGTTCACACCTTTATTAACTGGAAAACAAGGCAGCTTCACCTATCGAGTTGTCAATCAAGGATTAAGTGAAGCAAAGGGTACTTGGACAGATAAAATTTATCTTTCTACTGATACCACCTTAGAAACCAACAAAGATATATTTTTAGACAACTATCAATTTTCTGGAACAATTCCCACAGGCTTATTCTACGAACGTAATCTCCCATTTTTTATCCCTAAAACTCCTGGACAATACTATTTAATCGCTCAAACCGATACAGCAAATACTGTTAAGGAAGGGATCGGATTAGGTGAAAACAATAATACCACTATTACCTCTATTAATATTACTCCTGCCTATCGTGCTACTGTTTCCACTGATACCGAAATTGGAGTAACAGGAAACAAAGTTATTTTACAGGGTAAAGCCTTCAGTAATAGTGATAACTCTGCTGTTCCCTACGAATTTGTCACCATCGCCATTAAATATAACGGGACTGTTCGCGAATTAACCGCTTTTACTGATGGAAATGGCAACTTTGTCAAGGAATTTCAACCCTTACCCGGAGAAGGGGGACAATATCAAATTAATGCCTATTTCCCTAATTACAGTAGCGAAGACAGCACCGCAGAAGATAGCTTTAAACTTTTAGGAATGCGCTTTAACACAGGCGGAGCTTACTATCAAATTAATGCTGATTCACCCTTTAATGCAACAGCGACTCTACAAAACCTGACCGATATTCCCATTACCGGAATTACCTATTCCATCGATGGTGCGCCTCAAGATTGGAACATACAAGTTAGTGCAGCCAATACCTTAGCAGGGAATAGCAATTTACCCATTACTTACACCATTACTGCACCCAATAATTCACCCATTACTCAAGACACCTTTAATATTAATCTCACCAGTGCTGAAGGAGTAAGCACAACGCTTCCTGTTACGATTAATTTACGTCGCATTGTTCCCCATTTAGTTGCTAATACTAATCTTCTCAGCAATGGGATGTTACGAGGACAACAAACTCCGATTGAATTTACAGTTACCAATAATGGTGGGATTGCAACAGGAGAAGTTCAAGTCATTCTGCCTAATGCTCCTTGGTTAAAATTAGCCTCACCTGTCAAGCTATCTTCTCTTAATCCGGGAGAATCAAGCAAAGTTACTTTATTACTCGCTCCTGATGCTAATTTACCCCTAACGGTTTATAACGGCAATCTCGTCTTAGATGTAGTCGGAAATGACGGTGATTTATCCTTACCATTCAGTTTCCGTGCGGTTTCCGATGCAGTTGGTAGCTTACAAATTACTGTTGTCGATGAGTTGACATTCTTTACCGAATCTGCACCTAAATTAAAAGATGCTACGATTATTCTCCGAGATTATATTACCGGAAACGAAGTCCGACGCATTACTACAGATGCAACAGGAATGGTATCTTGGGATAATCTCTCTGAAGGATATTATCAGTTAGAAGTTAAAGCTAAAAGCCACGATTCTTACACTCAAACAATTCAAATTAAAGCAGGAGAAACCGAGGATATAGAATCTTTCTTATCTCGTCAAACGGTTAAATATGTATGGCGAGTTGTTCCTACAGAAATTGAAGATAAATATACCATCACTATTGAAAGTGTTTTTGAAACGCACGTTCCTGCTTTAGATGGTAGTAGTGATAGTATTGCTAATCCCATTCCCACTGTAACAATTGAAATGTTCGGTTATATTTTGGTGAGCATCCTTTTTATAAAATTGAGCCATTAATTGATAATATTGGAACTTTAGGGGCAAAAAGTTCGATTACTGTTCCGGTGAGAATTACGAGGATTGGCGATTTTGAAAATCTTGAAAATAATGGATTAAAAGCTCTTGCTGCCACTGCTCAACCTAATGTTCGATGTACAATTGATGCCAAGCTTATTTATGACTACATTTGTGGTGTTGTCATAGATAAAAATGGAGAAAAATTTAATCGAAATATAGAAAAATCAAGCCCTATTGCTTTTCAAGGGGTAGAAGGAAATTGTGCATACAACCCTGTATTTTATACACCTGTAACACCTGTAACAATTGTAACGGACAATCATCAAATTGGCTCTAGCCTAAGTCCAATTCCTCAAGTAACTCTTGTATCTCCTAATACTCCAGTTATTAATTCATCTAATTGTTGTATTAAACTTGAAAAAATAGGATTAGATGTTGGAGGGGCAGTTGATATTATATTAGATCCAATGGAAGAACGCATCAACAAGTTTTTTGAAAAGTGTATTTCAGGTAATGGATTACTAAAAATCATAGGCAAATCTCTCAAAGGAATTGATCTCAGTATTGATAGCCTTAAAGCTGAAATTGGAACTTGTTGTGATCAAAATAATAAAAATGGTCTGACAATGAATGGAGAAGCAAAAGGAATCATTCGGCGAAATTTTCTTCCTTCACTAGAATATAGCACTAATGAGCTTATTTTTGAAGATGAAGATGAAATGGGTAAATTGTCTTATATCATACCTCAATCTGATTTAGAATTAAAAGGAACTCCAAGTATTTATGGATCAATTGATGTTAAAGTTGGTAAGGAATGTTATAAATCTCCTCAATTTACTGCCAGTGTTGAATTAGGTTTTGATCTTGATTACGGAATAACTGCTAACTGGCAAGTTTCTAAATTGGTAAAAACAACGGGGGCATTAGTTCCAATAGATGCGAGTTTGGTCAGATATCTTAAAGGAGGTTTAGCTGTTAAAGGGCAATATTCTAGTGCTTCTAAAAAATGGGACACTTGCTTCTATTCTAAAGGTTTATATTTTGAGGAATATACATCGATAGGAGATAAAAAATTTAGTGTATTTGATAATCTTAATACTCCTGATAAAACTGAGACAACTTTTAATATATTTCCTTCTTATGTTTATCTTGGAAATAAAAACTGTTTGCAAGACAAACAAGCTTCACTACTAGCTACCTCTTTAGAATCCGAATTAATACCATCCTTTAGCTTTGAGGAGATATTTGGTGAATCAGAGGACGAATTCTTTAGGCTATTAAATTTAGAACAAGCAGTTGAAGAACAATCTTTAACGAATCAATTGCAAGTTCAAATTAACCAATTGCTTCAAGGACGAGGTTTATCTCCAATATCATTGACTCCAGAGGATGACGGTACAACTCCACCTCCTAATCCGGGTGTCTGCGCTCAAGTAAAGCTGCAAATCAACCAAGACGCAATCATGACTCGTTCCGGATTCCTTGGAACATTAGAAATTGACAACGGAAACGACACCAATAACCTAGAAAATATCACCGTTACTATCAACATCAAAGACAGTCAAGGAAACACCGTTAACAATCTATTTGGTATCACTAACCCTACCCTTTCTAACCTTACCGCAGTTGATGGAACAGGAACACTATTAGCCAACGCTTCAGGAAGTGCAGAATGGACATTTATTCCCACAGGAAACGCTGCACCCAATGAACCTACTATTTACAGCATCGGCGGCAGCTTAAGCTATAAAGAAAATGGCAATAATATCACTGTTCCTCTGCTTTCAACTCCTGTTACTGTCTTCCCACAAGCAGAATTATACCTCGATTACTTCCATCAACGAGATGTCTTTGCTGATGATCCTTTTACTGTAGAAATTGAACCATCTGTTCCCTTCTCTCTTGGTATTTTAGTTAAAAATCAAGGCAAAGGCACAGCCAAAAACCTCCACATATCTTCGGCACAACCCAAGATTATCGACAACGAAAAAGGCTTACTGATTGACTTTAATATCATCGGTACTCAAATCGGCACAGAATCCATTACCCCGTCCTTAACCGTTAATTTCGGCAATATTGAAGCTGGAAAAACTGCTGTAGCTGATTGGTTATTCAAATCTGACTTACAAGGTAAATTTACTGACTATAAAGCCACCTTTGAACATATTAACGATCTCGGCAAACCTGAATTATCCTTAATCAAAGAAGTCAAAATTCACGAACTCACCCATCAGGTTAATGTGGATAGTGATAACTTACCTGACTTCTTAGTTAATGATATTGCAACTGCACCCGTAAACGTCGTTACCAATGCAACAGCAACCATCAACAATCAACAAGCACAAATTATCGTAAATGTCAATAGTGGTTGGACATATTTACACCTAACAGAGCCTAGCAATGGTAGTTTAGAAATCGCTCAAGTTTTGCGGTCTGATGGAACGTCTATTAAATTAGATAACGTCTGGACAACTGACCGAACTTTCCCCGCTACAGGTCGTCCTATCTACGAAAATATACTACATCTACTTGACTACAACGCTAATGCTGGCAACAGTAACTATACAATTATTTACACCTCTGGTGGCCCCACAGTAACAGATATTATTGATGTTACTCCCGATCCTCGTTCTACTGCGGTAAACGCAATCACTATTGATTTCTCCGAACCGATTCAAGCAAGCACTTTTGATTATACTGATCTCAGCTTAACCCTCAACAATGGGACAAATTTAATTACTAATATTGTCTCTATTATTCCTCTTTCAACTACTCGCTATCAAGTTACAGGTTTAGAAAATCTTACTAACATTGATGGAGACTATCAATTAACCGTCAACGCTAATGGAATTAAGGATTTAGACGGTAAACTGGGGACAGGTTTACTCAGTGAAACTTGGATTAAAACTGCTACTGGAAATGCAGATAATACTCCCCCCACTGTTACAGATATTCGAGACTTGCAGATTGATCCTCGCAATATTCCCGTTTCTTCCCTCGATGTCACCCTCTCGGAAGCGATTGATTTAAGTTCCTTCACTTGGGAAGATATTACCCTCACCCGTAACAGTGGCAGCAATCTAATTAATAATACCGTCACAATTACTCCAGTTAATGATACAACCTACCGGATTAATGGACTGAATAACTTAACCCAAACTGAAGGAACTTACACCCTAACAGTTAATGGAAATGAAATTAAAGATTTATCAGGAAATTTAGGCATAGGAAGTGCATCAGAAATTTGGGTAATGGATACCACTCCACCCGATGCACCTAGTAACCTTAAAGTAGGCAATAAAACTATTACCCCTAACAGTCAAAACCTAGTTAACACTACTACCCTAAACCTCACAGGAGATCTTAGCGAAACGGGTTTAAGCGTCTTCTTGATCGATCGTACTCTCAATCAAAGCTTAGGACAAGCATCCGTTAATAATACCCAATTCAGTAGCACAATTCAGTTACCTTCATCGGGAACCAGAAACTTAGATATTCAAATTATCGATCCCGCAGGTAATATTACCACAACGAACTTTAATCTCTTTGCCGATATCATTACTCCTACCTTACTTGAATTTCTCAATATTCCCCAAACTCCCATTGCTACACCAATTAATTCTATCGATCTTCGTTTCTCTGAAGCGATCAACCTCTCTACTTTTGACTATACCGACATTACCTTACAACGCAATAATGGCGAAAATCTGATTAATGATGCTGTTACTGTTGAATATCTCTCTGGTACAACTTATCGAATTAAAGGACTTACAGAGTTAACCACAACGACTGGAAACTATCAATTAACTGTCAATAGTAACACCCTTCAAGATCTCGCAGGAAATAGTGGAGATGCAGCCAAAACAGCAACTTTTGCGATCATCACACCCACTAACAATCCGCCAATCGCTCAAGATGATGCACTCGCCACCAACGAAGATACCATCGTAACTGGCAACGTGCTAATTAACAACGGAAGTGGCGCTGACAGCGATCCAGATAAAGATTCTCTCACCGTTACTGCTGTTAACAGCAATACGGCTAATGTAGGCACTCAGATTATTTTATCCTCCGGTGCGCTATTAACCCTCAACACCAATGGTACATTAACTTATAATCCCAACGGTCAATTTGAAGCCTTAAAGAACGGAGAAATTACCACCGACAGCTTCACCTACACTCTCAGCGACGGAAACGGTGGCACTGACACTGCTACAGTCACTGCCACCATCACTGGAATTAACGACGCACCCGTAGCTAATCCAGATAGCTACACTCTCGATGAAGACAATACCTTAACGATTAATACTCCCGGAGTTAAAGGCAATGACACGGATGCGGAAAATGATA
>VYKX01000356.1_pt1 | contig 11018 bp, 7 predicted proteins | sample 5114471 | NCBI WGS metagenome assembly VYKX01 (sample SAMN12291785, study PRJNA351875) | freshwater metagenome | isolation source: freshwater lake | place: USA: Michigan, Gull Lake | collected 2013-08-08
CTGCTGGATCCGGTCCGCGGCGTCGGCGATGGCGCGCGGATTCGCCCCGGCGCGGGCGAGCAGCAGCGCGACCGCGGGGCTCTTCGTCGCCAGCGCGGTGAGCAGCCGGTCGGTCGAGACGAGCCGCTGCCCCTCGCCGGGCTCGGCGAGCGCCGCCTGGACGACCTGGGCGAGTTCCGAGGAGACGTAGACGGGGTGCGGATCGCGACCCGCGACCGCCTGCACCCGGCCGAGATTGCCGTCGAGGCCGCTGACCAGAAGGTCGACGTCGCCGCCGGCGTCGCCGACGATGCGGCGGACCACGCCGCCGGGCTCGTCGACCAGGGCCTTGAGGAGATGTTCGGGCAGAATCTGGGGGTGGCGCGAGGCCACCGCGGTCATCTGCGCCTGCTGAAACGCGTTCCGGGCGCGGTCGGTGAACCGTCCGAAGTCCATCTGGCACTCCGTTGCATTGTCCGCCCCTGATGGGCACGGCGACGTCGCCCCCCGACGGGGCCGCGACGATGCAAGAGACATCGGGAGCGTCCGCGCGGTCGGCAAGGGGCCGGGGAGGTGGGGGCAGGAACGGACGCCGTCACCCGATCGCCGACGGCGACCGGGAGTCGTCGTTCAACCGAGCCGTGCGGTGTTGCTCCGGATGTAGGAGCAAAGCATCTGCAGGAGGATGCGGAGCAGCGGATCGGCGTTGTGGATGCGCGAGTCGAGCTGGTCCTTGGTGACCGGGATGCAGACCGTGTCCTCGACCGCCACCGCCGACGCCACGCGCTCGCCGCCGTCGAGGAGCGCGATCTCCCCGAAGAACCGGCCGGCGCCGATCGTGTCGAGGACGACGGGGCGTCCGTTCACCTCGCGGCAGATCTCGACCGACCCGGCCTCGATGTAGAACGCGACGTGGCCGGTCTCCCCTTGCCGGAAGATGACGCTTCCGGCCGGAAATCCTTTGCGTTCGATGAGGTGTGTGATCCGCGGCATCGCCTCGACCCGAGGTTGACGGTCGAGAATAGGCCGCGCCGCCCGACGCCACAAGGCGGTGGATTGCTCCCTTCGGCGCATCCCGTCCGGCTGATGCGTCGGCGCGCCGCCTTCGTTGGTCATAGACAAGTCAAAGCATCGCACCATCGGTCGATATAGACCGAACGATCAATTCAGTGGATCTGCGTGCTGCGGCGCAAAACATTCCATCGGCAGTCAACTTGGGGCGGAACTTGCCTTTACAACCTTCACTGATCCAATCAAACCCTGCGGTCGGACCGGTTTTCCTCGTGAACGACGATTTGGCTTGAGTGCGCGATAGTTGCCAGTAATTGGTTCGGTCTCTATGGTCTTATGTGCACTGGGACCCTTGGTGGACTGACTGATGACCGAACCTCTGAAGAAGACCCGCCGTCGTCGCGTTGGGAACCGGGCGTTCGACGCCCACGTCGGCCAACGGGTCAGGCTCCGGCGAACCCTTCTCGGGATGAGTCAGGAGCGTCTCGGGGACGCGCTCGGCCTGACCTTTCAGCAGGTCCAGAAGTACGAGCGTGGCGCCAACCGCATTTCCGCCGGAACGCTCTATCGGCTCGCGCAGATCCTCGACGTTCCGATCAGCTTCTTCTTCGACGGGATCGAGGAGGTGCCGGGCGGTGCCGGCGGCGCCCCGCTGCCGACCGACGCGGGCGACGCCCTGCTCACCCGCCGCGAGGCCCGCATCCTGCGGCTGAGCCGGCAGGCGCCCGGCGAGATCGTGGAGCAGATGGTCGGCCTCCTGGCCGCGGTGTGCCGGGAGCCGACCGAGGCCGAGACCGAGGCGGCGGAGACCCTGGCCGATGCCGGCGGCGGCGCGCGCCGTCGTCGCTACGGCGCGGTCTGGGACCCCACCGACATCGACGAGGCAAACCGACGGGGCCGCTGACCCGCGACGCGGGGGACGCGGTCTTCCGCGCGGGTCATTCGAGCGGCCCGACCGCGGCCTCGACCGCCGCGACCACCCGCCCGGACCGGAGAAGGTCCAGCGCCTCGGCCATCTCCGTCGCATACCAGCGGTCGCCGTCGAGCGCGGGGGCGATCCGGGCGCGGATCGCGTCCTGCGCCGCGCGCGTGCCCGCACCCAGCGGCAGATGGGACATCAGCGGCTCGACCAGCGTGAGCGCCTGGGCCGCCATCAGCATCTCCCCGGCGACGACCTGCTCGGCGTTCTCGACCACGGTGCGCGCCTTGCGTCCGCACCAGGTCGAGTTCGAGACGTGATCCTCGGCATTGCTCTTTCCGGGAATCGAGTCGACCGAACCCGGCGTGGCGAGATGCCGGTTCTCCATCACCAGCGCCGACATCGAACACTGGACCGTCGCGAAGCCGGTGTTGAGCCCGCGTTTTCCGGCCAGGAGGTTGCGCGGGATGCCGTAGGAGAGGGTGGGGTCGATCAGGCGGGCGAGCCGCCGCTCCGAGATCGCCGAGAGGTCGGCGACCGCGATCGCCAGCAGATCGCACGCCTGCGCGATGTACTGGCCGTGGAAGTGCCCGCCGGACAAGGAGACGTAGCCGCCGGCACCGTCGTCCACGATCAGCGGATTGTCGGTGGCGGCGTTGATCTCCGTGCCGACGATCCGCTCGACGTACTCCACCGCCTCGACCGCGGGACCGTGCACCTGGGGCGCGCAACGCAGGGAATAGACGTCCTGGACCCGGGGGCTCGCCGGCGCCCCCTCGGCGCGACCCACCTCGTCGGGGAAGCGGACGTCCCGCGCCGCCTGCGAGCAGCGCCCGGTGCCATCGAGGACCCGCAAGATGTTGCGCGCCACGCGCATCTGCCCCGGGTGCGGCCGCGCCGCCTGGAGCCGCGGATCGAAGGCGGCCCGTTCGCCGCGCATCGCCTCGAGCGACAGGCAGAGCGCGACGTCGGCGTGCTTGAGGAGATGGCGGGCGTCGTGCGTCGCCAGCACCGCCAGCGCGAGCGACGCGGTCGAACCGTTGATCAGCGCCGAGGCGTCCTTCGCCCCCATCGTGAAGTCGGGATCGAAGCCGGCGGCGGCGATGGCGTCGCGCGCGGGCATCCGCCGGCCGCGCCAGACCATCTCCGCCTCCGCGAAGCCGCAGACGGCGCCGGCGAGATGGGCGAGCGGCGCGAGGTCGCCGGACGCGCCGACCGAGCCCTTCTGCGGGATCACGGGGTGCAGACCGGCGTTGAGGAAGTCGATCAGCCGGTCGACGACCGCCACGCTCGGTCCCGAGAAGTTGGCGGCGAAGGCGTTCGCCCGCAGCAGCATCATCGCCCGGGTCACGTCCTCGCCGAACGGCTCCCCGACGCCGGTCGCGTGGGCGTAGACCGTCTTGCGCTGGTAGGCCGCCATCTCGCCCATGAGCACGCGCTGGTCCTTGAACAGGCCGACGCCGGTGTTGAAGGCGTACATCAGCGGCGCGTCGTCGTTCATCCAGTTCGTGTCGATGAAGGCGCGCGTGGCCGCGATCCGCGCCCGCGCGCCGTCATCGAGCACGGCCTTCGCGACGGTGCCCGCGGGATCCGGGCGCGCCACGCGCACCACCTCGTCGATCGTCAGCGCCGTCCCGTCGATCCGCACGTCCATGTCCAACCGCCCGCCCCGAAAGTCGATGCCCGCCATGGGGCATGGGGGCGGCGCGGCTGTCAACGGGACCGGGCGGGGCCGGGCGTCAGCCCTTGCCGCCGAACCGGCCGAGCAGGCGGGACATCAGCCCCGGCGTGGCCGGCGCCTTCGGCGTTCCGGCGGCCTCCGCGGCGGCGGCCGTTCGCTGCTTCGCCTTGTGGGCGAGCCACTGTTCGAGCGTCATGCCCGCCTTCGCCGCACGCCGCGCCTCGTAGGCGCGCTGTCCGTCGGAGAGGTTCTCGATCGTTTCCCGCACGCTGCGCCTCGATCGTCCCGGAGATCGTCCGGCCCGGAGGTGGCCCCGCGGCCGGACGGGCGCAAGCCCGTCGGCGGCCGGGACGCGTCGTCAGCCGTCGGCGGCGAGGCGCAGGCCCGTCATCTGCCACCGCGTCGCCGGGGACAGCGGAAGACGGGCCGTCGCCCGTGCCTGGTCGGCCGCGGTCAGGCACGATCCGCCGCGGGCGACCATCCGGTTGCCCATGAACCGCGCCGCCAGCGGACCCGGGCCGGGCCGGTGGCGGGGATAGGGCAGGTGCGCGCTGCGGGTCCATTCCCACACGTCGCCGAACAGCTGGCACGGTCCTTCGACCGCGGCGGGACCGGCGCGCGGGTGGAGGACGTCGCCGTCGCGCAGGTTGCCCACGGGCGGGCAGCGGGTCGCCACCATCTCCCACTCCGCCTCGCCGGGCAGCCGCGCGCCGGCCCAACGGGCGAAGGCGTCGGCTTCGTACCAGCTGACGTGACACACCGGCACGGCGTCGTCGAGCGGCCGCAGCCCGCAGAGGGTGAAGACGTTCCAGCGGCCGCCGCGCTTGAGCCAGTACTGCGGCGCGCGCCAGCCCTCCGCGCGGCGGATCTGCCAGCCGTCGGAAAGCCAATGCCGCGGATCCTCGTAGCCGCCGTCCTCCATGAAGTCGAGGAAGTCGCCGCAGGAGACCGGCCGGTCGGCGATGCGGAACGGATCGAGGTGGACCGTGTGGCGCGGCATCTCGTCGTCGAGGCAGGCCGCGTCCTCGGCGGCACCCAACGCCATCGCCCCGCCCTCGACCGCGATCCAGCCCGCCGTCTCCCGCCGCTCCGCCGGACGCGCCGGGACGGTCCGATAGGCCGGCAGGGTCGGGTTCTCCCAGAAGGCCCGCTTCAGATCGGCGAGCATCCATTCCTGGTGGCGCTGCTCGTGCTGGATCCCGAAGTTCACGAGCCGCTCCGCGGCGACGAACTCGTCCCCCGCGAGTTGGCCGACGACGCGAAGGACGCAGGCGTTCACCTGATCGCGATACTGCATGATCTCGGCGACCGGGGGGCGCGACAGCAGATCGCGCCGGTCCGGCGCCAGGACCGGTCCCCCCTCGACGAACGGCCCGCCGAACAGCATCGTGAACTGCGGGTCGAACGGGCGGTGGCCGGGGACGAAGCGGCCGACGACCAGGGCCTCGAACACCCACGTCGTGTGGGCGAGGTGCCATTTGGCCGGGCTGCCGTCGGGACCGGCGGCGATCTGCATGTCCTCGGGCGACAGGCGCGTTGTGAGCGCGCCGGTCTGCGACCGGACCCGCTGGAAGCGCGCGGTCAGCGTGTCCCGGCGGAGCTTGAGACCGGTCGGGTCGAGCGCGAGGTCGAGGGGGCTGGTGTGCATGGCGGCGACCCGGTCACGACGCCGGAGGAACCGGCGCACCTGACCGGAACACCGTGAGCCGCCGCGCTGTTCAGCGCGCGCCCGAGATGTCACGGCCCCGGAACGCGAAGGACCCGTGCGGGCGTTTCCCGCACGGGTCCTTCCCACCGTTCCCGGACCGGGTCGTCAGTCCGACGCCTGCGCCGGCGCCCCCACGGTGCGGGTCCGGCGCTGGCGGATCGCCAGCAGGTCGGGCATCGCGACCGTCATCGACGTCACCAGGGCGGCCAGATAGGGCAGCGACTGGATCAGGAGGAGCGCGATCCACAGGAACGCGTCCCGGTTCTCGCGCCCGTAGCCGACGTAGAGCGCCGCGGCCGCGATCCAGAGGCCCGCCATCAGCAGCACCTCCTCCCGCGCGCCGAGGATGCCCTGGATCAGCGCCGGCTTGTCCTCGCACTTGGGCGTCCGGAAGAACGGCCGACCCGAGGTGAAGAGGCCCTGCCAGATTGCGCGGCCGACCGTGTGCGTCAGCGCCATGCCGGCGACCGCCGCCCCGAACCGCTCCCGCCAACCGCAGGGCACCCGGGCGCCGTAGAGCCAGAAGGAGGCGACGACCTTGAAGATGAAGGCCGCCATCATCGGCACCATGAAGGCCTGGGGCGGGAACTCGAACGACCCCGCCAGCGGGCCGAGCCCGATCTGGTTCACCCACGCCCGGCCGTAGATCTCGCCCAGCGCCACCGCGATCGGCTGGAGGACGAGACCGATCGACCAGAAGATCGCGGCGCAGGCGAAGATCAGGTGCGCGGCATCGGCGAACCATGGCATCCAGCCGGCGATGAAGTGATACTTCTGCTCGGGCTTCAGCTTGTTGCGACCGGGCAGGAACTCCCGCCAGTGCCGCTTCATGATCTGGACCGCACCGTAGGCCCAGCGGAACCGCTGCTTCTTGTAGGCCTCGAACCCGTCGGGGATCACGCCCTTGCCAAAGCTGTCGGGCATGTAGACGGCCTCGTAGCCCGCCTCGAACAGGCGCAGGCCGAGTTCGGCGTCCTCGGTGATGCACCACTCCGCCCACTTGCCGACCTCGATCAGCGACTTCTTGCGGATCAGCGTCATCGTCCCGTGCTGGATGATGGCGTTGGCCTCGTTGCGCTGGACCATGCCGATGTGGAAGAAGCCGGCGTATTCCCAGTTCAGCATCGTCTTGAACCGGTCGCCCTCGTACTCGCGATAGTCCTGGGGCGACTGGACGAAGCCGACCTCGGGCCGGTCGAAGTAGGGCACCACGCTCGACAGCCAGTCCGGGCGGACCTGATAGTCGCTGTCGATCACCGCGACGATCTCTGCGTCGGCCGCGGTCTGGTCGAGCGCGAAGTTGAGAGCGCCCGCCTTGTAGCCCGGCCACTTGGGCAGGTGGAAGAAGCGGAAGCGGGGACCGAGCGTCGCGCAGTACGCCTCGACCGGGCGCCACGTCGCCTCGTCCTTGGTGTTGTTGTCGACGACCAGGACCTCGAAGTTCGGATAGTCGAGGCGGGCCAGCGCGTCGAGGGTCTGCATCACCATGTGCGGCGGCTCGTTGCAGCACGGCACGTGGATCGAGACCTTGGCCGCGTGCGGCGGCGCCGGGGCCTTCACCGGGTGGAAGCGCCGCCGCCACCGGTTCGACCAGACCACCTCCGTCAGCTCCATGCCGTCGGTCAGCAGCAGCGTGAGGAGCACGAGCTGCAGCCCGACCATCACCGTCCAGACCACGTGGGTGGAGACGGCGAGGCCGGGGACCGCCCATTCGAACACGGTCCACAGCATCATGTTGACCGCCGACTGGATCAGAACGCCGTAGAAGACGAGCCCGCCCGCCTTGAGGTCGCGCCGCCACCAGACGACGAGGAGCAGCGGCAGGGCGGCGATGGCGGAGGCGAGGGCGGCGAGCGTGGGCCAGTTCGCCACCTCGAGGATCTCGCCCTCCATGGGGAACTTCGGCTGGCGCCACGCGTCCCAGATGCCCCAGGACACGCCGGCGGTCCCTTCGAGCGTCCGCTTCCATGGCTGGTCGAACGCTTCCATGATGTAGTAGTCGATGCGGTTCTGGCTGGCGACGTTGAACCACTGGCGAAGGAACTTCGCCTGGTTCACGACGCTGGCCTCCGCCCCGCGACGCCAAGGGCCGTCCGACGGCCACCCGATCTCGCTGATCAGGATGTGCTTTCCGGGATAGCGCTGCTTGAGTTCGTTGTAGCGGAACATCGCGTAGTCGACGGCACCCTCGATCGGCACGCCTTCCCAGTAGGGCAGGATGTGCACGGCGATGTAGTCGACGGCCGCGACGAGCTCGGGGTGGTCGAGCCAGATGTGCCAGGGCTCCGCGGTGGAGATCGGCACATTCACCTGCCGGCGGACCCGGTTCAGGTACTCGATCATCTGCGGCACCGTCAGGTCGGTCCGCAGGATCGCCTCGTTGCCGACCAGCACGCGGCGGATGTTGGGGTTCGAGCGGGTGAGGCGGACGAGGTTGGCGATCTCCGGCTCGTCGATCTCCGATCGGCCCTGGAGCCAAGCGCCCGCCGTCACCGTCAGGTCGTAGCGGCGCGCGATGCCGGGCACGAGGTCGGCGCCGTTCAGCGTCGAGTAGGTGCGGACCCCGCCGACGCCGGAGCGCAGCAGCGCCAGATCCTTCTCGATGTCCTCCGCGCCGGGATGCCGGTTCTGCAGCGGGCTCTGGTCGACCTGATAGGGGCTGAGCGCCACGCCGTTGATGAGACCGCCCCAGGGGCGCTCGGGCTGGGGCCTGTTCGTGGCCGCCCAGAACGCGATATTCCCGAGGACGACGATGAGGAGGACCGCGATCGCCTTCGTGCGCATGGCCTGTCTTTCGCTGAAGCCGCACGCCGCCGACGGCCGATCGTGCGTGCCGCGCACACACTTTTCGACCGGCGCCGGACGCACGGACACGTTCGTGCCGTCGTGGACCCGACCCGTTGCTATCGACGTCTAGGGTGTCGACCCTCGCCCCTGGAGGCCGCCCGCCGGTTTGCCCAGCGTTTGAGCGGCGCCGCAATCTGCCCTAAAATGTCGCAATCCGCAAATATCACAAGGGTCGCTCGTCATTGTTCCCCGCAGATTCTTTCTGCACCGCAACTGACCCGACGAACGCGACGCCCCGCCGAATATTCCGCTGCCCGCGGCCCTCCCGTACCCTGCCCGAACGACCGTGGCCCGCCCGTGCGGGGCGGGCCGGCCGATCAGCCGTTGGCGGCCTGCCGATCGGCCTTCTTGCGCTCGTTCGGATCGAGCAGCTTCTTGCGGAGCCGGATCGACTTCGGCGTCACCTCGACCAGTTCGTCGTCGGCGATGTAGGAGAGCGCCTTCTCCAGCGTCATCCGGATCGGGGGCGTGAGCCGCACCGCCTCGTCCTTGCCGGACGCGCGGACGTTGCTGAGCTGCTTGCCCTTCAACACGTTGACCTCGAGGTCGTTGCCGCGGCTGTGCTCGCCCACGATCATGCCCTGATAGACCTTCCAGCCCGGCTCGATCATCATCGGGCCGCGGTCCTCGAGGTTCCAGAGCGCGTAGGCCACTGCCTCGCCGTCGCCGTTGGAGATCAGCATCCCGTTCCGGCGGGCCGCAATCGTGCCCTTGTACGGCTGGTAGGAATGGAAGATCCGGTTCAACACGCCGGTGCCGCGCGTGTCGGTCAGGAACTCCGACTGGTAGCCGATCAGGCCACGCGACGGGATCAGGAACACGAGCCGCTGCTTGCCGCCGCCCGACGGCCGCATCTCGGTCATCTCGCCCTTCCGCTCCTGGAGCTTCTGGACCACGATCCCCGAGAACTCCTCGTCGACGTCGACCGTCACCTCCTCCACCGGCTCCAGACGCTGGCCGTTGGCGGGGTCGGTCTTCATCAGGACGCGCGGGCGCGAGATCGACAGCTCGAAGCCGTCGCGGCGCATCTGCTCGATCAGGATGCCCAGCTGCAGTTCGCCGCGCCCGGCGACCTCGAAGCTGTCCTTGTCCTCGCTCTCGGTGATGCGGATGGCGACGTTGCCCTCCGCCTCCCGCATCAGCCGGTCGCGGATGACGCGGCTCGTGACCTTGTCGCCCTCGGTGCCGGCGAGCGGGCTGTCGTTCACGACGAACGACATGGCGATGGTCGGCGGGTCGATCGGCTGCGCCGGCAGCGGCCGCTCCAGCGCCACGTCGGCCAGCGTGTCGGCGACCGTCGCCTTGGTGAAGCCCGCAAGCGCGATGATGTCGCCGGCCGACGCCTCCTCGATCGCGACCCGCTCGATGCCGCGGAAGGCGAGGACCTTCGTCACCCGCGTCGTCTCGATCACGGTGCCGTCGCGGCTCAGCGCCTTGACCTGCATGTTCTGGCGGACCTTGCCCGACTGGATGCGACCGGTCAGCAGACGGCCGAGATACGGGTTGGCCTCCAGCGTCGTCGCCAGCATCGCGAAGGTCCCGGCCTCGTCCACCGACGGCGGCGGCACGTGGTCGCGGATCAGCTCGAACAGCGGGTTCAGGTTCTCGCGCGGGCCGTCGATGTCCATCGTCGCCCATCCCTGGCGCCCCGAGGCGAAGAGGGTGGGGAAGTCGAGCTGCTCCTCGGTCGCGTCGAGCGAGGCGAACAGGTCGAAGATCTCGTCGTGGACCTGGTGGGCGCGGGCGTCCGGCCGGTCGATCTTGTTGACCAGCACGATCGGGCGCAGCCCGAGCTTCAGCGCCTTGCCGAGCACGAACTTGGTCTGCGGCAGCGGACCCTCGGCCGAATCGACCAGCAGCACGACGCCGTCGACCATGCTCATGATGCGCTCGACCTCGCCGCCGAAGTCGGCGTGGCCCGGTGTGTCGACGATGTTGATCCGCAGATCGTTCCAGTGCACCGACGTGCACTTGGCGAGGATCGTGATCCCGCGCTCGCGTTCGAGGTCGTTGGAGTCCATCACACGCTCCATGACCTGCTGATTCTCCCGGAACGCGCCGGACTGCTTCAGCATCTGGTCCACGAGCGTCGTCTTGCCGTGGTCGACGTGCGCGATGATCGCGACGTTGCGGATGTCCATTGTGTGTCGCCTGTTCGCTGGTGCCGACCGGGGCGGGTCCGTGGCACGTTTCCGGTCCGCCGCCCGGCCCCCGGGGGGCCGCACGGCCACCGGCCCGTGCATGTTGCATTCATGTTGCAATGCAGCAGCCCGCCGGCGGCACTGAAGTAATGCGCGGGCGGGGGGTCTGGCAAGGGCGACGACCGCATTGCACCCCGGCGAACCGCGCGGGACCCCTTGTTTCCGGGCCGCGCTTCCGGTGATGTTCGGTGCGAAGCGCTCGCGCGGCAACCGACGCCGGTCCCACGGCGTTGTCGGCGGGGACGGGATCGGGTGCTCAGGAGAGCGGGCGGCGTGAGGGAACGGGATCGACCGTCGCGGGCACGCCCCTGGCCCGTCGCGGGGCTTGCCCTCGTCGCCGCCTTTGGGCTGGCGGGCGGTCTCGGGACCGATCCGGCCGGCGCCCAGGACACCCCCTACACCGTGCGGATCGAGGGTCTCGACGAGGCGCCCGACCTCGCGGCCCTGATCCGCGACGCCACCGCGACCTGGCGCCTGCGCGAACAGCCCGCGCCGAGCGAGGCCGGGCTGCGTCGGCGGGTCGAGGCCGACAGCGACGTCGTCGTCCGCGCGATGCGATCGCTGGGCTACTACGACGGCGTCGTCTCGATCGACGTGGACGGGACGGCCGAACCAGCCGCCGTGACCATCGCCGTCGAACCCGGTCCGCGCTACGCCTTCGACGCCGTCACC
>VYKX01000358.1_pt1 | contig 10989 bp, 8 predicted proteins | sample 5114471 | NCBI WGS metagenome assembly VYKX01 (sample SAMN12291785, study PRJNA351875) | freshwater metagenome | isolation source: freshwater lake | place: USA: Michigan, Gull Lake | collected 2013-08-08
ATTCTGCTGCATGGCGCGTTGCGGCTATGGGCGTGGTCTCGCGGCGTGCCGGGCAGGATGGGGCTGCGCCGCGCCGCGCGGCGCCGCGCGGATGGCGATGCGGCAATTACGCGCGCGCTGATTGCGCTTGGTGCCGGCACTGCCCCGCGCGCCTTGGAAGAAACCCGCCGCGCCCGCGCGCTTTTGGGCGATACGCCGCAAACCCTTTTGCTGGCTGCCGAGGCCGAGAAACTCGCCGGCAAGGAAGACGCTGCCGGGGCGATTTTCAAGAAATTATCGGAAGATTCCTCGGCGCGCTTCCTCGGCCTGCGCGGCTTGCTGCGGCAAGCCATGCAGCGCGAGGATTGGCCCGAAGCCCAGCGCCTGGCGCGGGAGGCCGAGGCCGCGCAACCCGGCGCCGCGTGGCTACGCGAAGAACGCCGGCTGCTGGCGGAACGCACGCAGGATTGGCGCGAAGCCTTGGCGTTGACTCCACCCGATGGCCCGCGCGCTGCCTTGGCGCTGGCGGCGGCGGCGGTGGAAACCGATCCGGCCAAGGCAGCGGAACTGGAAAAAAAGGCTGTCGCGGCGGATGTGAAATTCGCCCCTGCGGCCTTGGCCCAGGCGGCGCGATTGATGGCAGCCGGCAGTCAGCGCCGCGCGCGCGGCGTTTTGGAAGCGGCCTGGAATGCGGCGCCGCACCCGGATTTGGGCGCAGCCTGGGTTGAGGCTGTGCCGGCGCCACTCGCCCGTGTGAAGGCGGTGGAGGACCTCACGCATCGCAACCCAAGCCACCCCGAAGCGCGGTTGTTGATGGCGCGGGTTGCCTTGGCGGCAGGCCTCACGGGCCGGGCGCGCAGTGAATTGGATGGGCTGCTGGCGAGTGGGGCCGCAGATCGGCGCGCCTATATGCTTTTCGCCGAACTGGAACGCGCCGAACATGGCGATAGCGCCGAAGGCCGTGCTGCCGAGGCCGCCTGGCTGCGCGAAGCCGCCAATGCCGCGGGCGCGCCGCGCTGGCGCTGTGATGCCTGTGGCGCGGAACATGGCGCCTGGAGGCCCGATTGCGCGGGCTGTGGCGCGATGGGGCGGATTGGCTGGTCGCGCAACTGAGTTTCAGCACCTTGCCCGATGGCGCGGTCGCTGTATTGAGGAGCGAGATTTTGAAAGGATCAATTCATGGCCCTTACCCCCGCCCAGAAGACGGCGCTTGAAGCAGTCACCACCGCAACGCTGACGACCGTGCTGCTCAAGAAGGGTGTGCGCTTCTGCTACATTGCGGGATCGAACCCGATCGTGCAGGGCGATCGCCGCCGCATTGTGGGGCCTGCCTTCACGCTGCGCTTCACCCCGACGCGGGAAGATTTGGCGACAGTGGATAGCTGGTCTTCCCCGCGTTCGACCCGTGCGGCGATTGAAGAGATGCCCGAAGGTTGCGTTGCCGTGGCGGATGCGATGGGCAGCAAGGCCGCTGGGATTTTCGGCGATATCCTGTGCGCGCGCATGGCGAAGAAGGGTGTCGCGGGGCTGGTGACGGATGGCGTGGTGCGCGATGGCGCGGGCGTAATTGGCACTGGCTTGCCGGTTTATTGCCAGGGCTATGTGGCGCCGGCTTCGGTCGCGGCGTTGAATTTCGTCGGCTGGCAGGAAACCATCGGCTGCGGCGGCGTGACAGTAGTGCCCGGCGATATCATCGTGGCCGATGCGGATGGCGCGGTGGTGATCCCGCAAGCGCTGCTGGATGCCGTGGTGGAAGCCGCGGTGGAACAGGAACGCCTGGAAGCTTGGATCATGGAAGAAGTGGGCAAGGGCGTGGCGCTGCCTGGCCTTTATCCGCCCAATGCGGAGACCAAGGCGCGGTATGAGGCGACGCGGGAGGGTTGAGGCCGGAGAATTTTCAAGCCAAGCTGAATCACTTGGCGACTCGGAAAATGCGAGCAGACAACAACTGTGGGGGGCTTTGCAGCCCCCTTTCTCAAAACCCGTAGAGTCGCGCAGGGTGTTCCACCAGCACACGGCGGCGTTCCGCATCACTCGGCGCCCATTGGCCGAGCAGATCGAGCAAATGCCCATCTTCCGGCATCGAGTGCTGCAAGCTTGGATGCGGCCAATCCGTGCCCCAAACGGCGCGATCCGGCGCGGCATCCAGAAGTGCCCGCGCAAACGGCGCGACATCGGCAAAGGGTGGCCCGACCGAGATGCGATAGCCGGAAATCTTCACCCAGCATTGCGGGCTTTCCAGCATTTTCAGCAAAGCCTTGAAGCCCGCACCATTAAGCCCTTCGCTGGTTTTTACCCCGCCCATGTGATCCACCACCACTGGCACCGGCAGTGAAACAAGACGGGGCGCCAGTTCCGGCAATTGATGGCCTTCCGCGTAAAGCTGCAAATGCCAGCCGAGGGGCGCGATGCGCCGCGCAAGTGCCTCCAACTGTTCAAGCGGCGTGCCATTGCCGCTGACGGCATTGAAGCGCACGCCACGCGTACCGCGCGCATGCAACCGCTTCAACGCTGCTTCATCGAAGCTATCGTCAATCACGACCACAACGCGCGCGCGATCCAGGCCGAATTGTTCCGCAGCGTCGAGCGAGACTTCGTTTTGCGTGCCATAGACACTTGGCTGCACGATCACCATGCGTTCAATGCCAAGCGCATCCGCCATGCGCTGGTAGTCGGCAATGGTCGCCGCCTGCGGGTCATAATGCCGCCCGGCATCCAGCGGAAACCGGTCATAAGGCCCGAAGATGTGGAAATGACAGTCACAGGAAAGCGCCGGCGCGCGCCAGGAAGGGCGCGGCGTAGTGGCAAGCGGCGGCAGGCAGGGTTTCATGTCGTTTCCTTCTTCACGCGCCCCAACCGGCAAAGCGCCCGAATTCCCGTGCCGGGGTGCGTTCCGTGATTAGGCCGTTCTCCACCGCCGCCGGATCGGCATAGCCAAGCGCCATGCCGCAAACCAGCATTTCCTCAGGCGGGATTTCCAGCATGGTCTGGATGGTGCGGTGATAGGGCATAAAGGCCGCTTGCGGGCAGGTATCCAGCCCCATGCCGCGCGCGGCCACCATCACATTTTGCAGGAACATGCCGTAATCCAGCCAGGAGCCCTGTTCCAGATCGCGATGAATGGTGAAAATCAACCCAACGGGCGCGCCAAAGAAAATCAGGTTGCGGCCATGCTGGGCGCGCATGCGTTCATTCTCGCCCTTGCCAATGCCAAGCAGGCCGTAAAGGTCCCAACCCACTTTGCGCCGGCGGCTGTGGAAGGGTTCGAAAAACTTGCGCGGGTAATATTGGTATTCTGAGTCTGGCGTGATGCCGCTTTCGTGTTCCGCCATCAGCGCATCACATAAGCGCTTGAGCGGTGCGCCAGTCAGCGCATGCACCTTCCATGGCTGGATATTGCTGCCCGAAGGGGCGCGCGCCGCGACATCCAGCAGATGCTCAACATCCGCCTGCGGCACAGGCTTAGGCAAAAAGGCGCGGATGGAACGACGAGAGGTGATCGCCGCATCCACCGCCGACTGCGCATCAGCGTCAGCCATCAAGCGCGCCGCGTATCAATGAATTCCACCGGCTTGCCTTGAGGCGCGCCAATCACTGTATCGTCACGCATGGCGATATGGCCGCGCACCACCGTCATCACCGGCCAGCCGGAACAGCGATGCCCGGCAAAAGGCGTCCATCCACAAGGCGAGACTATCCAGCTATCTTCGATGGTACGGGTTTTCTTCATATCCACGACAGTCACATCGCCATCCATGCCAACCGCAAGTCGCCCCTTGGTCTTGGCGCCATAAACCCGCGCCGGGCCGGCGCACATCAAATCCGCCAGACGCGGCAGGGAAAGCCGACCTGCGCTGACATGGTCCAGCATCAGCGGCACAATGGTTTGAATGCGCGTAAGCCCCGCTGCCGTATCGGGCCAAGGGCGTTCCTTGGCGGCGCGGGAATGCGGCGCGTGGTCTGATCCCACGCAATCCACCGTGCCGTCCGCCACAGCCTTCCAGGCCGCTTCCAAATGCCGCGCGCCGCGAATGGGCGGGTTCATCACCGCATAGCCACCCAAGCGGCCATAGGCTTCATCGGTCTGCGTCAGATGGTTCAGCAGCACTTCGCAACTGGCGACATCTCGGTAATCCGCAAGATAGGCCAATTCCTCAGCCGTCGAGACATGCAGGATATGCGCGCGCCGCCCCGTTTTGCGCGCCAGCGCCATCAGCCGGCGCGTTCCCAGCATCGCGGTTTCCACATCACGCCATTCCTGATGGTTGATATGCGCCATGCCCGGCGTGAACATGGGCTTGCGCGCTTGCAGCCGATATTCATCTTCCGAATGATAGCAAATGGCGCGGCGGCCAGAACGCATCACCGCTTCCAGGCTTTCATCATCTTCCACCAGCAAATCACCGGTGGACGACCCCGCAAAAATCTTGATGGCACAGACATTGGGCTCAAGCTCCAATGCCGCAAGCTCCGCGATATTCGTCTTGGTCCCGCCGACATAAATCCCGATATCGCACCAGGCATGGCCGTTCACGAATTCGCGCTTGGCATTCAGCCTTTCGGTATTGGTGATGGAAGGTGTGGTATTGGGCATATCGAACACGGCCGCCAGGCCACCCAGCACGGCAGCGCGGGTGCCGGTTTCCATGGTTTCCACCTTGGGGTCGCCCGGGTCGCGCAAATGCACATGCGGATCAATCAGGCCGGGCAGCACATGCAGCCCCTTGCAATCCACGGTTTCCAAGGCTTCGGCCTGCGTCAAATCACCAATGGCGGCGATGCGCCCGGCGCGAATGCCGACATCAGCGCGCACCACCCCCCAAGGCATCACACAGTCTCCGCCCTTCAGGGCAAGGTCAAAACGCGCCATGGCTGGTTCCTCCGACGATGATGGCGCTACATCGCACTAACCCAGGAAGGTGAAAAGATGGCTGCCTTTTTGGGTCCGGTCGCAATCGCCGGTCAGGCGCTTGTTTGAGCGACTGATTCACGGCTCCGGCTTACGCCTCCGCCGATCAGATGCTTGTTTGCGCGGCTGATTCACGGCTCCGGCGTGCCGCCTCCGCCGATCAGGCGCGCGCCATCACCCAATCGCGGAACAGCGCCAAGTCGATATTGCCACCGCAGAGCACAACGCCCGCGCGCTTGCCGCGCATTCCATCGCGTTCCTGCAACAATGCCGCGAGCGGCGCAGCGCCCGCCCCTTCAGCCAGATTATGCGTATCCTGCCAATAGGCGCGCATGGCGGCGGCCACTTCGTCATCCGTCACGGTCACGATGCGCGCAGCACCCTTGCGGATGACCTCAAGCGCGCTTGCATCCGGCAGGCGCGTTGCCATGCCATCGGCGCGCGTATTGGCGGTTGGTGTTGTCACCACGCGCCCTGCGGCGAAGGAGAGCGCATAGGCCGGCGCTTCGGTGCTTTGCACGCCGATGATTTCGGTCTTCAGGCCAAGCAGATCGCGCGCCAGAATGCAGCCGCAAATGCCTGAACCAAGACCGACTGGCACGTAAAGCGCAGCCAAAGGCGGTGCCGCGCGCAGGAATTCCAGCGCGTAAGTAGCCACCCCCAAAACCAGATCGCGCGCGAAGGATGGTGCAAACAGCAAGCCTTCCGTCTGCGCGAGCCGCGCGGCTTCTTCGCGCGCCTCATCAAAATCCGCGCCATGTTCAATTAGCCGCGCACCCTGCGCGCGCATGGCGTTGTTCTTTTCAACGCTATTGCCGCGGGGCACCAGGATAGTGACCGGAATACCATAGCGCGCGCCGGCATAAGCCAGCGACTGGCCGTGATTGCCGCGCGTAGCACTCACCACGCCCGCCACATTGGGGTTTTCGCGCTTCAGCCTTTCCATGAACACCACGCCGCCGCGCACCTTGAAGGCGCCGGTCGGCGTGTGGTTTTCATGCTTTACCCAAACCTCCGCCCCCGCGCGTTGCGCGAGCAGTGGCCAGGCATATTGCGGCGTGGGCGGAAAGGCAGTGTGGACCAGCCGCGCTGCCGCTTCCAATTCATCCAGCGTGAACACGCAGCGTCAATGCCGAGCGAGTTCAATCTTGCCTTCCGGTTGCGCGGAAGAAAAGGCGCTATCAACAAAAGCCTCTTCCCAGGAACCGGCGGTGCTGGCCTTCGAATATTCAGTGGAACGGTTTTCGAAGAAATTCGCATGTTCCACGGCGTTCAGCATTTCATCCAGCCAAGGCAGCGGATTCTTTTCAATGTTATAGAGCGGTTCAAGCCCAAGCTGCTGCAAGCGGCGATCCGCGATGAAGCGGATATATTGCTTGGTGAGCGAAGCATCCATGCCCTGCACACCGCCCAATTCAAAGGCCAGATCAATGAAGGCGTCTTCATGATCCACAATGGTGGCGCAAACCAGGTAAAGATCGCGGCGGAATTCCTCGGTCCAGATTTCCGGATTTTCCTGCACAAAGGTGCGGAACAGCCGGATCAGCGAAAGGCAGTGCAGCGTTTCGTCGCGCACCGACCAGCTCACGATCTGGCCCATGCCCTTCATCTTATTGAAGCGCGGGAAATTCATAAGAATCGCGAAGGAAGCAAAAAGCTGCAACCCTTCGGTGAAAGCGCCAAAAGCGGCCAGCGTCTTCGCGATTTCAGTCTTGTTCGCGACACTGAAGCTCTGCATGTAATCATACTTGTCCTTCATCTCCTTGTATTTGAGGAAGGCCGTGTATTCGATTTCGGGCATGCCGATGGTATCGAGCAAATGACTATAAGCGGCGATATGCACCGTTTCGATGTTCGAGAAGGCCGACATCATCATGAGCACTTCCGTCGGCTTAAACACCTGCGAATAATGCTTCATGTAGCAATTATTTACTTCGACATCCGCCTGGGTGAAGAAGCGGAAGATCTGCGTCAGCAGATTGCGCTCAGACGGCGTCAGGTTCTTTTGCCAATCCTTCACATCATCGGCCAGCGGCACTTCTTCCGGCAGCCAATGGATGCGCTGCTGCTGCAACCAGGCTTCATAGGCCCAAGGGTAGCGGAAGGGTTTGTAGACGGGGTTCGAGGTCAAAAGATCGAATTTCACCGGCAATTCATCCTGCACCATGCCATCGGCCATTGTCTCGAATCCCATTGTTTGAGCTGAGCGACGCTTCTACCATAATTGGTGGGTCAGGCAATCGCCCAGCGCAAGATATTTTGGCGCGACTATTCCACGCGGATATTCGCCTCCCGCGCGACCACGATGTTTTCCGCCAATTCACGGGCAATGCGGGCTGCGAAAACCTCAGGCCCCTCACCCAGAATAACGCCGCCCTGATCGAGCAGTCTTTGGCGGATGGTGGCGTCGCGCAGCAAGCCCTGCACATCGCGCGCGATACGGTCCACGATCTCGCGCGGAATGCCGCGGGGCGCGATAAAGCCATACCAGGGGCTGGTATCGGGGATGCCCATGCCGAGTTCATCGAGCGTTGGCACGTCAGGCAGCACCGGCACACGCTGCGGCCCGCCAATCGCCAGCGGGCGAAGCTTGCCATCACGCGCGAGAGCAATGGCACCGGACAAGGTGCTGAAGGTCGCGGGTACGCGCCCACCGATCACATCCTGCAGCGCCGGCACCGCGCCGCGATAAGCGACATGGGTAAGGTCCAGGTTCATTTTCCTGCGGAACATCTCCAACGCGAAGTGCCCTGAAGACCCATTGCCGGAGGAGGCAAAGGCCATACCGGGATCACGCCGCGCCGCCACCACCAAATCCTGCGCCGTGCGGAAGGGCTGCCCCGCGCCGGTGAACAACACCGTAGGCGAAGCATAGATATTCACGATCGGCGTAAAATCATTGATCGTGTCATAGGGCAGGCGCGCATAGACTGCGGCATTGCTGGCATGAGTGCTGGCGGCGAGGAAAATCGTATAGCCATCAGGCGCGGATCGCGCGACCATTTCAGAAGCAATCACCTGGCTGGCGCCGGGGCGATTCTCAATGACAACGGGCTGTCCCCATAATTTTTGCAGCGGGTCCTGCAAGACCCGGCCCGGAAAATCTGTGGGCCCGCCGGCGGGGTAGCCGATGATCATCCGTATCGGACGATCTGGCCAATTGCTGGCTTGTGCTTTGGCTTTGGTGATGATGGTGCTGGCCATCCCGGTGGCCAGCAGGCTGCGACGCGTGAACATTCCAGACTTTCTCCCTTGCCCTTTTCAGGCTTACCGCCCCCGAGGCCGGGGGCGGGTTGGGATAAGTCTAACGCAGCTTTACTGGCAGGCCAAACATTCTTCGTAATTATTGGTGGAGGCCGGCACCGCGGCCACCAGCGGCAATTGCGCCTGATCATTGGCGGGTGCCGCGACGCCCAAGGCTGCTTGCGGCGCCACTTTTTCGCTGATGGCATCAGCGCGCTGAATGGAAAGGCTGCGGCAGTAATAAAGCGACTTCACACCCTTCTTCCAGGCCGTCATGTGGATCTGGTGCAAATCCCGCTTATGCACATTAGCCGGCAGGAAGATGTTCACCGATTGGGACTGGCAAATATAAGGCGTGCGGTCGGCCGCATGTTCCACCACCCAGCGCTGATCCAATTCAAAGGCCGTCTTAAAAGTGGCCTTTTCCTGTTCGGTCAGGAAATCCAGATGCTGCACGCTGCCCTTATTCACCGTGACCGTGGTCCAGGTATCATCATCATCACGGCCATGCTTGGCCAGCACCTTCTTCAGATACGGGTTGCGCACAATGAAGGACCCGGACAGCGTCTTGTGGTTATAGACATTGGCCGCGATGGGTTCAATTCCCGGGCTCGCGCCACCACAAATGATGCTGATTGAAGCGGTCGGCGCAATCGCCATCTTGTTGGAGAACCGCTCCATGAAGCCGTATTCAGCGGCATCCGGGCAGGGGCCGCGTTCTTCGGCCAGCAGCCGGGAAGCGGTATCGGCCTGGGCGCGGATATGCTTGAACATCCGCATATTCCACACCTTCGCCACCACGCTTTCAAAAGGCACATTCAGCGCTTGCAGGAAGGAATGGTAGCCCATCACCCCAAGCCCAACTGAGCGTTCCCGCATGGCGCTATAACGCGCACGCGCCATGGTATCAGGTGCCGTATCAATGAAGGATTGCAGCACATTATCCAGGAAGCGCATCACATCAGGGATAAATTGCGCCTCATCCTTCCACTCAAACCAGGTCTCCAGATTGAGCGAGGATAGGCAGCAGACCGCGGTGCGTTGTTCTCCATGCTGATCAATCCCGGTCGGCAGCGTGATTTCTGAGCACAGGTTGGAGGTCTTCACCTCAAGCCCTGCCAGTTTCTGATGCTCCGGCCGCGCATTATTCACGTGGTCAGAATAGATGATGTAGGGTTCACCGGTTTCGATGCGCGCGGTCAGGATGCGAATCCAAAGGCCCCGTGCGGAAACCTTCTTCATCAGCGCGCCATCCTTGGGGGAGACCAGCGCCCATTCCTCATCCGCTTCCACCGCGCGCATGAAGGCATCGGGGATCAGCACGCCTTGATGGAGATTGAGCGCCTTGCGATTCGGATCACCGCCGGTTGGGCGACGCATTTCCAGGAATTCTTCAATCTCCGGGTGGTTCACCGGCAAATAACAAGCCGCCGAGCCACGACGAAGGGAGCCCTGGGAAATCGCCAGCGTCAGGCTATCCATCACGCGAATGAAGGGAATGACGCCTGAGGTCTTGCCGTTACGGCCAACCTTTTCGCCAATGCCGCGCAGATTCCCCCAATAGGAACCAATGCCACCGCCCTTGGCGGCCAACCACACATTCTCATTCCAAAGCCCGACAATGCCATCAAGGCTGTCAGAGGCTTCGTTCAGGAAGCAGGAAATCGGCAAGCCGCGAGTCGTGCCGCCATTGGACAGCACGGGTGTGGCCGGCATGAACCAAAGCCGCGAGATATAGTCATAAATCCGCTGCGCATGCGCCGCATCATCGCCATAAGCGGATGCGACTCGCGCAAACAAATCCTGATAAGATTCGCCTGGCAGCAAATAGCGATCATCTAATGTTGCCTTGCCGAAATCGGTCAGCAGCCCATCGCGCGAGCGATCAATGCGTACCTGGCCATGGCCTTCAAGTTGAATTGCGTCGAACACGGATAACCCCCTGAGAACTTCCCCCGAAGACGGATCATGCCCCAAGTTGCGGTCTGACTACAAGATGTAGTCTTGCCACAGTCGCCATGCCACTAGATGCGGTGCGTGATTCTGGGCTTGCAATAGCCGGGGCAATTGGGGCAGCGCGGATTTGTTCCCGTTTCGCCCCCATGCCCTTCCCTTCTGGCCAGCACTGGCTCACAATCGGGATAGAGCCGAAGAAATAGCGCAAAAACAGTATCTTGTTTCAGGAAGGAGCCCCCCTTGGCCAAGTTATCACGCCGCAGCCTGATCGCCGCCCCGCTTGCCCTGAGCCCGCTGGCCTGCCCCGCCTATGCCCAGGCACCCTGGCCCACACGGCCCATCCGCATCGTGATCCCCTTCGGCACCGGGGGCGGGACGGATATCACCACGCGGCTTTTGGCGCCCAAATTGGCCGAATTCCTGGGCCAGCCCGTGGTGCTGGAAAACCGCCCCGGTGCAGGCGGCGTGGTCGGCACGGATTACGTGGCGAAGCAGCAGCCGAATGGCGAGGTCTTCGTCCTTTCCACGCTCTCCCCCATCGCACTCGCCCGCGGCCTGCCAGCCCCGGTGCCCTTTGATGCGCGGACAGATCTGGTGGCGGTGGCGCCGACCGTCTTTGTGCCCATCGCGCTTGCCGTCACCACGCGCAACTTCGCGCCCACCACGGCGGCGGAATTCATCGCGGCCCTGAAGGCTGCGCCCGGGCGCTATCAATATGGCTCCTCCGGCATTGGCACTTCGGGGCATATCGCCTCGGCCAGTTTCCTGGTGCGCACGGGGACCGATGCCGTTCATGTGCCCTATCGCGGCGGCGGGCAGGTTTTTACTGCGCTCACCGCGGGCGAGATTCAGTTCTGCTCCGATATTCCTTCCATCCTGAAGGGCTTTCAGGATGGCGGCAC
>VYKX01000359.1_pt1 | contig 10976 bp, 9 predicted proteins | sample 5114471 | NCBI WGS metagenome assembly VYKX01 (sample SAMN12291785, study PRJNA351875) | freshwater metagenome | isolation source: freshwater lake | place: USA: Michigan, Gull Lake | collected 2013-08-08
CGCTGTCTTCGCGCTGCCCTCAGGCGAGATTGTGCTGAAATACCGCAAGGTGCATTTGCCGGGGCATAAGGAATTCGATCCAATCCGCCACGTGCAGCATCTTGAAAAGCGCTATTTTGAGCCGGGCGATCTTGGCTTTCCTGTGATCCGCGCGCCGGTTGCGGGCCAGCCAGTCAATCTTGGCATGATGATCTGCAATGACCGCCGCTGGCCGGAAGCCTGGCGCGTCATGGGATTGCAGCAGGTGGAATTGGTGATGCTCGGCTACAATACGCCGTCACTGAATATGGAAAATCGCGGCTTTGAGGCGCCTCATCTGCGCGTGTTCCATAGCCACTTGTCCATCCAGTCTGGCTGCTATCAAAATTCCTGCTTCGCGGTCGCCACCGCCAAGGCCGGCACGGAAGATGGGCATGAGCTTTTCGGCCATTCCATCATTGTGAACCCGCAAGGGGAAATCATGGCCCAGGCAACAAGCTGGGATGATGAGCTGATCGTGGCCGAAGCCGATCTTGGCAAATGCGAATTGGGTCGGAAGACGATTTTCGATTTCGCGCGCCATCGCCGCCCAGAGCATTATGGGCGTATCGCCGATCAGGTGGGCAGCGTGCCGCCGGCGGAATGGAAAGCTGGTGTCTGACTTCAGACCACGATAACGCTTGGCCCATCTGGAAGAATGCCGAAGGGGTCAAAGACCACGGGTGCTGCGCGGGAAATCGCAGCCAGATCAAAGGCGCGATGCGGTGTGCCGAGGATGATCGCCTCAGGCTGTGCGCCATCCGGCATCGTCAGGGTTGTGCTGCGCGGTATTGGCGCCAGGGATTCGGGCGCATTGCCGATCACCGGATCATGCCACGCGAGATCGGCACGCAAAGCATGTAAGCGCTGCAGCAGCCTTAGCGGTGCGGCAGCGCGCAAATCCGCGACATCGGGTTTGTAGGTAACCCCCGCCACCAACACGCGCTTACCGGCCAGATCATCGCCAAGCCGCGCCCGGATTTGTGCCAGCACGCGCGCAACGCGCCCGCGATTGCGTGCCATAGCCTTGGCCAGCAATGCGGAGGGGGCGCCTGACCGCGCCGCTTCCATTTGCAAAAAAGCCGGGTCCACCGGAATGCAATGCCCGCCCGCGCCAAGCCCGGGCCAAAATGGCGCAAAGCCGAAGGGCTTGGTTGCCGCCGCCGCAACCACATCGCGCGTCGGCACACCAAGCGCCGTGAAAGCCGCGTGAAGTTCATCCATCAGCGCAACATTCACCAGACGATAGGTGTTTTCCAAAAGCTTGGCGCATTCCGCGATTTCGGGGCTCGCCACCACCTCAACCTGATCAACAATATGCCGCCAAAAAGCCAAGGCGCGGCGCAGAGAGGCATCATCGGTTGCCCCCAGCAGGCGGGGAATGCTGCGGGTTGGCGGTGCGTTTGGCCCGGGATTTTCGCGTTCCGGCGACACGGCCAAGAAAACATCCCGCCCGACGCGCCAGCCCGCTTCTTCCAGCACAGAGCGACATAACCCATTGGTCGCACCCGGCTGGCAGGTGGAAACCAAACAAACCAGCGCGCCTGGCTTCAGGCCACGCGCCGCCATGCCAAGCGCTGCGCGCACGGCTGTCAAATCAGGCCGCCCGCGCGCATCAAGCGGCGTTGGCACGCAAATCAACCAGGTATCGGCACCGGTAAGTGCTGCGGGATCAGCGCTGGCTTGGAAGCTGCCCAGACCTGGATCGCAGCCAGCATTGGCAAGCCAGCGCGCTTCGGGCGCCGGGTCATAACCAATCACCTCATAGCCGGCAGCAGCGGCGCCAAGCGCCAGGGGTCGGCCCACATAGCCAAGGCCAACCACAGCCAGACGGCCGCAGCTGACGCGCGGCGCAGGAGCAAGGGCGGGGTGTAGTAGCCTCAGATTCACACCCTTATGATTGCATTATTTTTTCAAATTACAACCTCGGGTTACTTTTTCATCAGCATGACCCATTCATGAATCCCGATCAGCGGCTGGCGGGGGCCATGTAACAGGGCTAACCCCTTGTTTTCGGCTCATCTCATATCCGAAATCCCATTTCCCCGGCGCGCGATTCTCCCCTAGAAAAGTCGCTTCAATGGGTTGGGGGCAGCCATGGCCAGGCTTTCAGGATCGGATAATGACGGCATGCTCACCGTGGTGGGGCATCCGCTGATCCAACATCGCCTATCGCAAATGCGCGAAAAATCCTGCCCGGTGCCGACCTTCCGCGCCCTGCTCCGCGACATCGCCATGCTGCTGGGTGCTACCGCGCTGGCGGATTTGCCGCTTGAGGCGCGCGAGATTGAAACGCCGCTGGAACGCATGGCCGCCCCCAAACTTGCCGGCAAGCCGCCGATCTTCGCGCCGGTGCTGCGCGCTGGCATCGGCTTTCTGGATGGTATGCTGAACCTGCTGCCAGAAGCAGGTGTGGCGCATATCGGCGTTTATCGCGACCACAAGTCGCTGGAGGCGCATGAATACTATTTCAAGGCGCCCGAAGATATGCCTGAGCGCCTGGTGATCCTGCTCGATCCCATGCTGGCCACCGGCAATTCAGCCGTCGCCGCGCTGGATAGGTTGAAGGCGCGCGGTGCGACACGCATTCGTTTCATCTGCTTGCTCGCCGCGCCCGAGGGTATTCGGCATGTCCGGCAAGCCCATCCCGATGTGGCGATTTGGACCGCGGCGATTGACGAAAAGCTTGATGAAAACGGCTATATTCGCCCCGGTCTTGGCGATGCCGGGGATCGCGTTTTCGGAACATAGAGTGTATCGCGGCATTATGGATGCGCCGGTGCATGTGGCGACCGGACGCATTGGGCTTCTTGTCACCACCCCGGAGATCTGCACGCCACCTGATTGCAGCGGGCCGGCTGCGTGTGCCTGCTGTTGCCGCCAAGCAAATTGATGCTGCCCTGCCCGATATGCCCACAGCGCGTGAAGAAGGGCGGGTTCAGATCGCAGGCGTCTGGTTTGGTGGCTTTAGCGCACGGGTATCGCGGGCGCGATCGTCCATTTTTTGAACCTAATAGGCAATGAATTTGTTTAGGATTCGGGATATCAGGCATCTTTCAGTCGCCTGGGCGCAACAGCCGCATCGCTCACGCCGGAAGCAATTCAGACCAAGCCCGGGAATAAGGCCCAGCGCTGGGCAATGATGATGCAGCTTGCGGCTGGGGAGATCCGCTGAAAAGGGATATTCGGTCTGATGATGTCATCAGGCCGAATACCCGTCTGGCCAGCGGGCGGCGTTATTCGGCGCGGATGCCGGCTTCGCGTACGATCCTGCCCCATTCGGCATGCTCGGCGCGTACTCGGCGGGCGAAGTCCTCCATCGTTCCGCCACCGATCTGCTCTCCCCGCTCTGCGATGCGGTTGCGTGCGTCCTCGTCGCGGCAGGCGATGTTCAACATGGCGTTGATGTGCTGCGCCAGATCGGTCGGTAGGCCGCGCGGGCCGAACAGGCCGACCCAAGCCCCAGTCTCGAAATTCGGCAGGCCGGATTCTTCGGCTGTCGGAACATTCGGGAATGCCGAAAGACGTGTACGGGAAGTAACCATAATCGGCCGCAGCCTGCCTTCCTGCACAAAGCCATGCACCAGCGACGGTGCTTCGAATTGGGTTTGATAGCGGCCAGCGATGAAGTCCGGCAATGCAGGGCCGCTGCCGCGATAATGGATGAAATTGAATACCGGATTCCCAAGCCGGCCGCGCAGTTTTTCCGATATCGCATGAGCGATGCCGCCGGCGCTTGTGGTGCCCATGTCTATGCCACGCGGTTGCTGGCTGCGCATCCAGGTGACCCATTCCTGGAAATTCCTGGCCGGCACATCCGGGTGCACCAGCAAGAGCACAGGCGATTGCAGCATCAATCCAATGGGCACGAGGTCCAGAGGGTCGAAATTCACGCCCTGCATGGTATGCGGGTTCAGCACGAAGGTGCCGATATTGCCGACAGTCAGCGTATAGCCATCCGGGCGGGCGCGCAGCACCTGTTCTACCGCAATGTTACCGCCGGCGCCGCCGCGATTTTCAATCGGCACCGGTTGACCGATGGTGCGGGAAAAGGGCGCCTGCAGCATGCGGGCCGCGAAATCGGTCTGCCCACCGGGCGGGAAGCCAACAATCCAGCTAACCGGCCGGTCTGGCCAATTGCCGGGGCCGCGTGCCGCCTGGGCGCGCACCAGACTGGGCAGAGCAAGCACGCCACCAGCGGCCAAGCCGAGCGCCGTGCGACGGTGAAGTGGAATGGAACTTGACATGTGTTGGACTCCGTTTCCCAGATGGCAGGTTGATCCGACCATTAGGGCCTGAAGCTATGGCAACTTCCGTGTTGATGCAACGGGATCCCAACCTGTATGGCGCGAGCACCGCCTGAATTGGGCCCCAGCACCTGGATCAGAGGTTGGCGCCCTTGAGGCGAAGGCAGAATCCAGCGTCTGCTGGTGCCAGTCATGCTAATCTTTCCAGATCCGAAACTGCCCCCGCGCACCACTAGCCCTTTATCTGGTGGGCCGATTCACGCAGCCATACTGAACCGACAGCAGCGATCGGACCACCTGGGTCTTTGACAACTGACGCAAAAAATTTGCGATTCCAGGGAAACCATTCTCTAATCCCAATCACCATTCCATAGTCGCTACCCAGGGTGAATAAACTGGGGCAGCCTGTCTCCCGGCCCCAGCAGCGCGCCAGACAATGGCGCACCAATAATCAATGAGGAAGCAAGCCATGGATCAGATCGCCACACGCCGTATCGGCACCACAGCAGTCAGCGTCTCAGAACTCGGCTTTGGTGCCGCACCCATTGGGGGTTTCCGCGCCACGATCAGCGAAGCTGAAGCCCAGGCGTTGCTTGAGGCCGCCTGGCGGGGCGGTATGCGCTTCTTCGATACCTCGCCCTTTTATGGTTATGGGCGGAGTGAATTGCGCCTTGGGCATTTTCTGCGGCAATGCCCGCGAAAGGAATTCATCATCGCCACCAAGATTGGCCGTGTCATGCATCCGCAGCGCCCGGGTGAACAGGCACCGGCTGACCTGCGCAGCAATGGTCTGCACGGCTTCGTCCCAACATTCGACTACAGCTATGATGGTGTCATGCGTTCGCTTGAACAATCCTGCTTGCGGCTTGGGATTTCGCGCATGGATATCTTATTGGTCCATGACATAGATTTCTGGACCATCCAGGACCGCGCGCTGCTTGACCAGCGTTTTCGCACCTTGATGGATAGCGGTTATCGCGCGCTTGATGAATTGCGCAGCGCCGGGGTAATTGGCGCCATTGGCTGTGGCTTGAATGAAGCGGATATGTGCCTGCGCTTCGCCCAGGCCGGCAATTTCGATTGCATGCTGCTGGCCGGACGCTACACCTTGCTTGAACAGGGCGCGCTGGATACCTTTTTGCCTTACGCGGAAGCGAAGAATGTCAGCGTGATCATTGGCGGGCCCTATAATTCCGGCATCCTTGCGGGTGATGTGCCGGATCATGCCACCCACGATTATAAGGCTGCGCCGCGACACCTGATCGAAAAGGCGCGCCGTATTGCGGCTGTGTGTCAGCGCCATCATGTGCCTTTGGCAGCGGCGGCGCTGCAATTCCCGCTTGCGCATACCTCTGTAGCGTCGGTGATCCCCGGCGCCTTATCGGCCCGTGAAGTACAAGAAAATCTTGGCCATTTGCGTCAGCCGATTCCCGCAGCGCTATGGCAGGAATTGCGTGCGGAAGGCTTGCTTACGCCGGCAGCACCCATCCCGGATCAAGCGTAACGAAAGGCCATCGCAGCGATCAGGAAGGGAGAGGAAAGGCATGGACCAAAGGAAGCCTGAACGGCTAACTGCTGAAGAACGTGATATCTTTCGTCGCCTGATCGGCATCATGATTCCTGCCGATCCCGAAATGGCGCTGCCATCCGCTGATGATCCCCTGATCCTTGAAGACTGCATTGCGACCCTGGGGCGAGATACTGCCGCCATTCGCATTCTTCTTGCTGAATTGAAACGCTTTGGCTTTCCTGATCTGCCTGCTGATCAGGCCGAAGCCAAGGCAATGGCGTTGCTCGGCGAGAACCGGACAGAGGTACAGGCGCTCTCCCGCGTTGTGGTCGCTGCCTATTATCGGGATGATCGCGTGATGCTGGCCTATGGCCGGGAACCGCGCGCACCTTTTCCCAAGGGCCATGTTCTGCCGCAAGGCGATTGGGCCTTGCTTGATTCTGTCAAGCAGAAAGATCCCTTCTGGCGTGATGATCGTGGGGCATAGCCAATGAGCCGACATGAAATGGTGGATGTACTGATCATCGGCGCCGGTGCCTCCGGTGCGGCAGTCGCCTGGAGCCTCGCTGATACGCGCATGCGGATCCTGTGCCTGGAGCAAGGCGATTGGGTGAAATCCAGTGATTATCCGGCGCATGGCCGTGATTGGGAAGCGCGCCGCTATACGGATTTCGACATTCACCCCAATCGCCGTGCCAGACCTACCGACTACCCGATCAATGAACAAAACTCCGTCATGAAGATCGCGAATTTCAATGGTGTTGGTGGCGGCACAATTCTTTGGACCGCGCATTTTCCGCGCATGCATCCTTCGGATTTCCGTGTCCGCAGCCTGGATGGTGTCGCGGATGATTGGCCGATCAGCTACTGGGATCTTGAACCATTTTTTGATCAGAATGATCATCTTGTGGGTGTTTCTGGCTTGCCGGGCGACCCAGGTGTGCCGCCCCGCCATCCGCCCATGCCACCGCTGCCGCTTGGGCGCACCGGCACGCTTTATGCCAAGACCATGAACAAGCTTGGTTGGCATTGGTGGCCATCTGATTCCGCGATTGCGTCAATGGATTATGAAGGGCGCGGCAAATGCATCAATCTTGGCCATTGCACACCGGGTTGCGCACAAGGCGCCAAGGCGAGTGCGGATATCACCTATTGGCCCGCCGCGCTCCGCGCTGGCGTTGAATTGCGCACGCAGTGTCGTGTGCGAGAGATTTCCTTGAATGCGCAAGGCATGGCGAATGGTGCCATCTATTTCGATGCTGATGGCAAGGAACAATTCCAGCCGGCAGAAGTCGTAGTCCTGGCCTGCAATGGTATTGGCACACCGCGACTCTTGCTGAATTCAGCGTCCGCGCGTTTTCCGCAGGGGCTTGCCAATTCCAGTGGCCTTGTCGGGCGGAATCTTATGCTGCATCCCTGGCCGCAAATCCGTGGCCATGTGGAGGATGAATTGGATGGCGATCGCGGGCCAATGAACGTGATCTGGAGCAAGCAGTTCTACGAAACTGATCCTTCGCGTGGCTTCGTGCGCGGCTATACCATGCAATTCGGCCGAACCACGGGCCTCGTCAATGAAGCCATCACCAGCGCGGCTGCGGGTACTCTGCCCTGGGGGCGGAATCATCACAAAACCTATCGCGGGCTTGTCAATCGCCGCCTGATCATTGGCATTGCTTGTGAGGATCTGCCGGAAGAGCATAATCGCGTCACACTCGACCCGGAATTGAAGGATAGCCACGGCATTCCCGCACCACGGATTGATTACACCATCAGCGAAAACACGGCACGCATGATGGAACACGGCATTGGTCGGGCAACCGAAGTGCTTGAAGCCGCAGGCGCGCGCAACATATATACTTCGCGTACCCTACTGAATAGCCCAGGGCATTTGCTCGGCACTTGCCGCATGGGCAATGATCCGGAAAGGTCAGTGGTGAATGCCTGGAGTCGCAGCCATGATGTGAAGAATCTTTTCATTGTGGATGGTAGCATCTGGGTCACCTCTGGCGGGGTGAACCCGACCTCCACCATTCAAGCATTGGCCCTTTATATCGCCGATCAGATGAAGCGGCGTCTTGGCAATCTTTTTGATGAGGATTGAGCGCTGATGCGCCCTTCAAACCGCTGCGCGGCCACCATCAACATAAAGATTGACACCATTGATATAGGCGCCAGCGTCTGAGCATAAAAGCGCCGCCGCGCCGCAGAGATCATTCGGATGTCCAAGCCGGCCCGCGGGAATGCGTTCAACCAGCGCGGCACCTTCAACCGCCATTTGGTCGCGGTTGCGTGCCGTGAGGATGGCACCAGGCGCCAGGTTATTGACCGTGACACCCTTGCCGCCGAATTGCCGCGCCAGGTTTCGCATCCAATTCCATTGTGCGGCCTTGGTGCCGGCATAGACCATCATCTTGGGATGGGGCCGCATCTGTTGGACACTTCCTATCGTCAAAACGCGCCCCCAACCGCGTTCCGCCATGGGGGGTACAAGGATTTGCAAAAGCTCAAGCGGCGTACGCAGATTAACCGCGATCTGCTGATCGAAATGCGCGCGGCTGATGTCTTCATAGGCTTCCGGCAATTCGATGGAAGCATTCAGGACAAGGATATCAACCGCTGCCCAGGCAGAAACCGACGCAGCCAAAAGCCGGCCCGCATCATCGGCAGCGAAATCCTGGCCAAAGGCGCGCGCAATACCGCCTGCCCCTTCAATTTCTTGCACCACAGCATCAGCATCCGCCGCTTCCTCGGCGGTGCCGGCGTGATGAATGGCAAGTCTTGCGCCAAGCTCGGCCAGGGTTAGCGCAATGGCGCGGCCAATTTCCCGGCGCGCACCTGTCACGAGTGCGGTGCGGCCTGCAAGACTGAATTGTTCCATGATGCTCATTAGTGAAGCCTATAGCAGAAGGTGCATGGCGGCCATACTCAGGCAATGGGGGCTTAGGCGGGAACGGATAGCGGCAGGAAAAATGCCATCCTCCCCTGAGATGGCCATGCGCGCCTCAGAATAGGCTTCCATTCGCAGCCTGAGTATTGCAGAGTTTCGCAGAGCCGATGATGCTCCAATTCCTGATCAGGGAGAAACAGGAACATGTCACGCAATCCCTTCCGGCACTTTGGCCCATTCCTGCTGGCGCTTGCCGTGGTTGCAGGGCTTGTCGCGCCCAGTACGGGGCGGGCGCAATCTGCGGTCGTTATTGTTACCAGCTTTGGTCCAGGTTCCGCCGCCGATATCGTGGCGCGGCTGATCGCTGCCGAATTTCAGCCCATGCTTGGGCTACCCGTTGTGGTGAAGAATACCACCGGTGCTGCCGGCACTATCGCCGCCAATGAAGTGGTGCGAGCGCGTCCTGATGGCATGACGCTACTTTTCACGCCGGTGGGGCCAATCGCCATCCAGCCAAGCTTCATGCGCAATGCCGGATATCGTGCCACTGACCTTTCGCCCATCTGCATGGTGAATCGTGCACCGCTGATCATGATGACGCAGCCTGACTCCGGCATGCGGACAGTGGCTGATGTTGTCGCGCGCGCCCGCGCGGCACCGGCCCCCATGCCTTTTGCCAGCACAGGGCCAGGTACTACGCCACATCTTTCCATGGTCACTTTTGCGCGAATTGCTGGTGTGGCCATGAACCATATCGCCTATCGCGGCCCGGGCGATGTCATGGTGGCGATGCGGACAAGGGATATCGAGATTTTCAACGACCATCCTTCATCCGTTCGCGCCAACAATCTTCATGCCGTAGCCGTTCTGAACCCTGAGCGCGTGCCGGATTTCCCCGATGTGCCGACCATGCGCGAACAGGGCTATGATGTGAATTTCGCCATTTGGCATGGACTTTTCGCGCCAGCCAATACGCCACCCGCCATCATTGCGCGTTACGAATCCGCCTGTGAACGGGCGATGGGTTCGCCCGCGATGCGTGAAGGCCATGAACGCATCCAGACACCCATCACCTTCCAGAATGCGCGCGACTTTGCCGCAACCGTCACGCGTGACTCGGAATCCTTCCGCCGTATCATTGAGGAGAATAATCTACGGCAGGCGGAATAGGCCTTTCCGGACAGGTTGGGATTGGGCCGAGTGGAGTTCGAGTTCATGTGCATCTCAGAGAAAATGGGAATGACTGAGTCCTGCCTCGGCCCACTCGGCTCAGAGTTCATTCAATAAACGGAAAGGAGTATTGGCGTTTTTACGCATTGATGTGATGCCGTTGTCGGAAGATTTCGCGATCTCTTCGCGGCGCATGCGCGCCAAGCGTGAGGTTAGTCGGATTGTGTTTTTGGTCTTGTCAGATGGCCAAGATCAAATCTGATTCTCACTACCGAAAATCCCGGCTCGCGGGCAATTTGGCTCGCGGCGGGCGGCGATCATCCTGCGGGCGCTCCACTTCATCAGCGCGACCCAGCGCGGCAGCGGCCCAAGCGCTGCCCGCTTCCTGCAACAACCCTTCCAGCAGATCGGAACGATCAACCAGGCGCCGCGCGATCACGTGAATGATCGGCACTTCGGCATGGCGATCCTCTCGCTCCACCCGACCTTCCACTTCCAATAGCCGCGCACCGCGCAAGGCACGACGGTCACGCGCCGCGACATCGGTATAGACCACCAGATTGGCGGTGCCGTGTTCATCCTCGATGGTGATAAAAATCACGCCCTTGGCGGAACCGGGGCGCTGGCGCATCAGCACCAGCCCCGCCAGACGCAACAGGCGCCCGGATTTCCATGCTTGCAAATCGCGCGTGTCACGCAGCCCTTCGGCGCGGAGTTGCGTGCGCAATAGCGCCAGCGGGTGCCGCCCCAGCGTCAGGCCGAGTGCCGCGTAATCCTGCACAATATGCTCGCCTTCATGTTCTACCGGCAGCAGCGGCGCGGCTTCGGGCAGGATGGGCGCTTCATCAGCCAAAGCCGCCCCCACACCATCCCGCACAGCAAAAAGCGGCAAATCGCGCGGCGTGCCCCGCGCCCCGCGCGCAGCCCAGGCGGCATCGCGCCGCGCAACACCGGGGAAGGCATTGGCGGCGGCCAGCGCACCCAAAGCGCCTTGGGAAAGCCCCGCGCGCCAAGCCAAATCCTCCACACTCACGAAGGGCGCGCCATTGCGCGCGGCACGGGCAGCGAGCAGCGCTTCCGCATCGCGCGCGGCAAGCCCCGCCACCAGGCGCAAGCCAAGCCGAAGCGCCAGGCCGCCTGTGCT
>VYKX01000360.1_pt1 | contig 10959 bp, 20 predicted proteins | sample 5114471 | NCBI WGS metagenome assembly VYKX01 (sample SAMN12291785, study PRJNA351875) | freshwater metagenome | isolation source: freshwater lake | place: USA: Michigan, Gull Lake | collected 2013-08-08
AGGGCCGCGCCGCCATGACCGTGCTGGTCCGCGAAGCCAATATCCGTGTGGAATAAGGGCGCGATCCTGGCCCTGATAGCGCTTTTCAGCGCCACCCCTGCCCGCGCCATGGACCCCGATATCATGAGCGTGATCGGCCAGCCCGTGCTTTCGCTCGCGCAGCGCCCGGAAGTGGGTGTGGTGCTGCGCCCGGCCAGCGGCGGGCATCGCGGCGCGATTGCGGAAGCCTTGCGCGAGCCCGGCCCGCCCGTGGGGCTGGTGGATGGCCAATACCTGCATGGCTATGGCTGCAACCCCGAAGGTTGCCGGGTGCGCGGGATTTTCCTCGCCTGGGATTTGAAGGGCGAGCGGATGTTCATGCTGCTGACGGAAGAAGGCCGTGTACGCCTTTCCATCCCGCCCGACCCGCGCGCCTGGCCGCGTGAACTGAGCACCCCGCTTGCAGGCTTCGCGCCCGCTTTGGCCGAGGCGATCGGCAAAAGATGAAACGAAAAAAGGCGGCCCCCGACAAGGACCGCCTTTAATTTTGGGTAGAAGAAAGCCTCAGCTTTCCGCCGCTTCTTCTTCCGCCACTTCCGGCTTCGGCCCGCTATCCAGGCCCTTGGCGCCCGGGTTGCGGTCCACCAATTCAATCACCGCCATATCGGCCGCATCGCCATAGCGCATGCCGGCCTTCAGCACGCGGCAATAGCCGCCGGGCCGCGCCTTGTAGCGCTCAGCGATTTCGCCGAACAGCTTCGCCACCACGGCCTCATCGCGGATCTGCGACAGCGCCTGCCGACGCGCATGCAGGCCACCGCGCTTGCCGAGCGTGATCATCCGCTCGACATAAGGGCGCAATTCCTTGGCCTTGGGCAGCGTGGTCGTGATCTGCTCATGCTTGAGCAGAGAGGTCGCCATATTGCGGAACATCGCCGCACGATGGCTTGACGTGACATTGAGCTTCCGCCCAGATAATCCGTGACGCATCTTTATTACCCTTCAGAACGAACCGATCAAAACGGCTCATCTGCCCTTTTCGCCAAATCCTCGACATTTTCAGGCGGCCATTCCGGCACCGTCATGCCGAGGCCAAGTCCCATCGCCGTGAGGACTTCCTTGATTTCATTCAACGACTTACGACCAAAATTCGGCGTGCGCAGCATTTCCTGCTCGGTCTTCTGCACCAGATCACCGATATAAACGATGTTGTCGTTCTTCAGGCAATTCGCGCTGCGGACGGAAAGCTCAAGCTCATCCACCTTGCGGAGCAGATTGCGGTTGAACGGCAGATCATCCTGCATTTCCGCACCAAGTTCAGGGCGCGGTTCGTCGAAGTTGATCAGGATTTGCACCTGTTCTTGAATAATGCGCGCGGCAACGCCCACGGCATCTTCCGGCGCCAGCGTGCCATCGGTTTCCACCGACAGGATCAGCTTGTCGTAATCCGTACGCTGGCCAACACGGGTCGGTTCCACGCGATAGGCGACGCGGCGCACTGGCGAATAAATCGCATCCACCGGGATCAGACCAATCGGCGCATCTTCCGGACGATTTTCAGAGGCCGGCACATAGCCCTTGCCGGAATCGATGATCAATTCCATCGAAAGCTTCGCGCCATCATCCAGCGTGCAGATCACCAGATCAGGATTGGCGATTTCGATATCGCCAGTGGTCTGGATCTGCCCTGCCGTCACTTCACCCGGGCCAGTGGCCATCAGCGCCAGGCGCTTCTCACCTTCACCCTGATACCGCAGCGCAAGCTGCTTCACATTCAGAACGATATCGGTGACGTCTTCGCGTACGCCGGGGATGCTGCTGAATTCATGCAGCACGCCATCAATGCGAATCGCCTTCACCGCCGCACCAAGCAGCGAGGAAAGCAGCACGCGGCGCAGCGCATTGCCAAGCGTCATGCCGAAGCCACGTTCAAGCGGCTCCAGCACCAAAGTGGCGCTGCGCAGCGGGTTGATCGTCGGCTCGATATGCTTCTGCGTTTCGATCAGGGAACGCCAGTTGCGGTCAAGCACGTTCATGTCTCTCCTATCGGGCTGCGGCGGTCAGGCGTGGCGCGCGTATCAGACGCGGCGGCGCTTGCGCGGGCGGCAACCGTTATGGGGAATGGGGGTCACATCGCGAATCGCAGTGACCTGAAAGCCAACAGTCTGCAGAGCACGCAGAGCAGATTCACGGCCCGAACCAGGGCCGCTCACCATAATGTCCAGCACTTCCATCCCGTGTTCACGCGCCTTGCGGCCCGCATCTTCAGCGGCAACCTGCGCCGCGTAAGGGGTGGATTTGCGGCTGCCCTTGAAGCCCTGGGAACCAGATGACGACCATGCGATGGCATTGCCTTGCGCATCCGTGATCGTCACGATGGTATTATTGAAGGTGGACAGAACATGCGCCACACCGGAAGAAATATTCTTCCGTTCCTTGCGCTTTACTGGGCCACGAGCGGCACCGCCGCGGGGTTCACGAGCCATTTTACTTGGTCACCTTCTTCTTGCCGGCGATAGCCACCGCCTTGCCCTTGCGGGTACGCGCATTGGTATGGGTGCGCTGGCCGCGGACGGGCAGGCCCTTGCGATGCCGCAGACCGCGGTAGCAAGCCATATCCATCAGGCGCTTGATGTTCATCGCCTGCTCACGCCGCAAATCGCCTTCCACGCGATATTCGCGGTCGATCAATTCGCGGATGCGCATGACTTCATCATCGGTCAGCTGATTCACGCGGCGTTCCGCCGGGATGCTCAACTGATCGCAGATGACCTGCGCGTTCTGCGGGCCAATGCCAAAGATATAGCGAAGCGAGATCAGCACCCGCTTATTGGTCGGAATATTCACGCCGGCGATGCGCGCCACAGTGCCTCTCCTGGGGCCGAGGCCCCCAATACCGCCGCGGTAGCCCTAGGGGCCCAGCCGGCGGAGTGTTCCGAATGATTTTGCAACGACAAAGAGCGGCCGGAGTTGCCCCCCGCCGCGGGAGCAGAGGGATTAGCCCCAGTACCCTTCCCCGTCAAGCCTTCCCTGACAAAATTTCACCGATCTGGCGCGCGACTTCCGTCATGGAAGCCATGCCGTCAACGGCTTTCAACTTCCCCTGCCCCGCGTAATACGGAAGCAAAGGCGCGGTCTGGCGATGAAAGGCTTCAAGCCGTGCTGCCACGGTTTCCGCCTTGTCGTCCGCCCGGCGGGAAAATTCGCTCCCACCGCAGCTATCACACACCCCGGCCTTGGCCGGCTGTTTGAACGTGTCATGGTATCCAGCGCCGCATTTGGCGCAGCTGTAACGCCCGGATATGCGCTCCACCAGCGCTGCACTATCCACCTTCAGCTCAATCACATGGTCAAGCTTCAGGCCGCTTTCCTTCAGCATGGCGTCAAGCGAAGCCGCCTGAGGCGCGGTGCGCGGGAAGCCATCCAGAATAAAGCCATTAGCGCAATCAGGGCGCGCCACGCGCGCTTTCAACATGGCGGTGATCACCTCATCCGGGACCAGTTCGCCACGCTCCATAATGCCCTTGGCCTTGAGGCCAATCTCGCTGCCCGATTTCACCTCGGCGCGCAGCATGTCGCCAGTAGAAATCTGCGCGATGCCGAATTTATCTTCCAGCATCTTGGCCTGAGTGCCCTTGCCCGCGCCAGGCGGGCCGAGAAGGATAAGGTTCATCCGTTTCCTCCGTTCAACGCCCGCGCGGCTGCCCACGGCCGCCAAGACGCGCTTTTTTGATCAGACCTTCATACTGATGGGCAAAGAGATGCGATTGCACCTGCGCCACCGTATCCATGGTCACGGAGACAATGATCAGCAGCGACGTACCGCCAAAATAGAAGGGCACGCCATATTGGCTGATCAGAATTTCCGGAATGATGCAGACCAAGCAAAGATAGGCTGCCCCCAAAACCGTGAGCCGGGTCAGCACACGATCAAGATAGTCAGACGTATTCTGTCCAGGGCGAATGCCCGGAATGAAGCCGCCATATTTCTTGAGATTATCCGCCGTTTCCGTAGGGTTGAACACAATGGCGGTGTAGAAAAAGGCGAAGAAGATGATCATCGCCATGTAAAGAATCATGTAGGCGGGTCGACCATGCGCAAGCATGGCAGAGATGGTCTGCAACCAGCCATCCGCCATATCCTGCGAGAAGCCCGCCACAGTCGCCGGCAACAACAGCAGCGAGGAAGCAAAGATCGGCGGAATCACGCCCGCAGTATTCAGCTTCAGCGGCAGATGCGTCGCTTCGCCACCGAACATGCGGTTGCCCACCTGGCGCTTCGGATATTGCACCGGAATGCGACGCTGAGCGCGTTCGATGAAGACCACGAAAGCAATCACCAAAAGCGCGATGATCAGAAACGCCATGATGAAAATGGTTGAAAGCGCGCCCGTGCGCCCCAGTTCCAGCGTGCTGATCAGCGCGGATGGCAAATTCGCTACAATGCCCGCGAAAATGATCAGGCTAATGCCATTGCCAACGCCACGCGCCGTGATTTGCTCACCAAGCCACATCAGGAACATCGTGCCGCCTACAAGCGTGATCACGCAGGACAGTCGGAAAAAGATACCCGGATCATAAACCGCCGCGCCAAATTGCCCGCGCATGCTCTCAAGCCCAATCGCGATGCCGTAGGCCTGGAAAATCGCAATCGCGACGGTCAGATAGCGTGTGTATTGATTGAGCTTCTTCCGCCCCGACTCGCCTTCCTTCTTCAGGGTTTCCCACGCGGGAATCGCGGCGGTCATCAACTGCACAATGATGCTCGCGCTAATATAGGGCATGATGTTGAGCGCAAACACCGTCATCCGCCCAAGCGCACCGCCCGAGAACATGTCGAACATGCCCAGAATGCCGCCGCCATGCTGGGCGAGGATTTCGCCCATCACCGCCGCATCTACGCCGGGCACAGGGATATAGGTGCCCAAACGATAGACGATCAGCGCGCCAAGCGTGAACCAGATACGCTTTTTCAGCTCGGTTGCCTTGGAGAGCACGCCGAGGTTGAGGTTGGACATCGCCTGTTCCATGGCGGACGCCATGCGCATTCTCCCAAACCTGCGGAGCGCCCTTAGCCTGCGCCCCTGCCTTTAAGCCTTATGTGGCGTGGCATTTGTGCTTAACAAGCGCACCACGCCCGAATGAAAGCGGCGCCCGAGTTTCCCCGCGCGCCGCAAAGAATCAGTTCCGCATCGCGATAAGGCGGCTTAGCGCCAACAAGATTCAGCCAGCCTCCGCCGGCTCTGCCGGCGTGGTGACAGTCACGCTACCGCCCGCGGCTTCCACCGCGGCGATCGCTGCTGCCGAGGCGCCGGCCACGGAAATACGCACCGCACGCTTGATCTCACCCTTGCCGAGCAAGCGCACACCGATGAATTTGGAGCTGGACCGGACAACGCCAGCTTCACGCAGCGCCGCTTCATCCAGATCCTGACCCGCCGGCAGACGCCCCGCTTCAATCGCCGCATCCAGCGTACCGATATTCAGCGTTGCATAGAGCTTGCGGAAATTATTCACGAAGCCGCGCTTGGGTAGGCGCCGATAGATCGGCAGCTGGCCGCCTTCAAACCCGTTCAGCGAAACGCCGGTACGCGCCTTCTGGCCCTTCACGCCGCGACCGCCGGTCTTGCCCTTACCAGAGCCAATACCGCGACCAATGCGCTTGAACTTGGGGCGCGCGCCCGCGTTATCGCGGATTTCATTTAACTTCATGGCTCAATCCTCCACCTTGATCAGGTGGGCGACCTTGCGAATCATGCCGCGCACCGCAGGCGTGTCTTCAAGTTCACGCGTGCGATGGCGCTTGTTCAGACCAAGGCCAATAAGGGTTTCCTTTTGATCAGACCTACGCCCAATCGGCGACCCAAGCTGGGTCACCTTCACTGTCTTTTTCTCAGCCATTTGCGGCCTCCTGCGCCTCGGCGCCGCCTTCCTTCCGCTGGCCGAGGATGTCAGCCACCTTCTTGCCACGGCGAGACGCAACAGCACGCGGGCTGGTGCAGCGCTGCAGCGCGGCGAAAGTGGCCTTCACCATGTTATGCGGATTGGCGGAACCCAGACATTTGGCAACGACGTCGCCCATGCCCAGCGTTTCAAACACGGCGCGCATCGGGCCACCAGCAATAATGCCGGTACCAGCCGGCGCCGCGCGCAACACAACGCGGCCTGCACCGAATTCGCCGACTACATCATGATGCAGCGTACGGCCTTCACGCATCGGCACACGGATCATCGTGCGCTTGGCGCGTTCAGTCGCCTTACGGATCGCTTCCGGCACTTCGCGCGCCTTGCCAGCGCCCCAGCCAACGCGGCCCTTTTCGTCACCCACAACAACCAGTGCCGCGAAGCTAAACCGACGACCACCCTTTACCACCTTCGCCACGCGATTGATGGTAACCAGCTTGTCCTTCAGCTCATCGCCTTCCTGGCGTTCCGTGCGCTGTTCCCGATCACGATCACGGCCACCGCGACGACGACGTTCACCGCCTTCACCGCCCTCGCCACCGCCCCTTGGTTCACGTGCCATCTTGTTCAATCCCTCAGAACGACAGCCCGCCCTCGCGGGCGCCGTCCGCGAGCGCCTTGACGCGCCCGTGATAAAGATAAGGTCCGCGATCGAAGACCACCGCTGTCACACCGGCTGCCATGGCACGTTCGGCAATCAACTTGCCAACCGCCGTAGCCGCTTCGGTATCAGCGCCAGTCTTCAAGGCTTCACGCATGGTCTTTTCAAGCGAAGACGCAGCAGCCACCGTGCGGCCCTGCGCATCATCAATGACCTGCGCATAGATGTGCTTGCCGGAGCGGAAGATGGAGAGGCGCGGACGCCCACCAGACTTCATCCGAATCTGATAACGGAGCCGACGCTTGCGCCTCTCCTGAAGATCGAGCTTGCTGGCCATTACTTCTTCTTCCCCTCCTTCCGGAGGATCTGCTCATTCTCGTACTTCACGCCCTTGCCCTTGTAAGGCTCCGGCCCGCGATAGGCACGAATTTCGGCGGCAACCTGTCCCACCTGGCGCTTGTCAGACCCTTCAACCTTGATGGCCGTGGGGCGTTCGCAGGTAATCTTGATGCCAGACGGGATCGGGTAGCGGATTTCGTGGCTATAGCCGAGGCTCAGCACAAGATCCTTGCCCTGCACCGCAGCGCGATAACCGGTGCCGTTGATTTCCATGGACTTCACGAAGCCCGTGGAAACACCCGTCACCATGCTGTTGATCAGGCTGCGCGTGGTACCCCACATGGTGCGCGACCGGCGATCTTCACGGCGCGGCTTCACCGCCACCTGCTGAGCGCTGATTTCGACATCAACATCATCCGTCAGGTCGAGCTTCAATTCGCCAAGCTTGCCCTTGGCGACCAGCGTGCGGCCCGAAAGCGCAAGCTGCACGCCCGCAGGCACCGGTACTGGATATTTTCCGACGCGAGACATTTCCAAACCCTCCGTCAGAATACGCGACAGAGAACCTCGCCGCCAACATTGGCAGCGCGGGCCTCATTTTCGCTCATCACGCCACGCGGCGTGGAAAGGATGGACATGCCAAGGCCATTATAGAACTTGGGCAGCTCAGCGATCTTCGAATAGACGCGACGGCCGGGCTTCGACACACGCGTAATTTCCCGTATGGCGGGTTCGCCTTCGGAATACTTCAATTCGATATCGATGAACTTCACGCCAGGGCGGAGTTCTTCGGTGCGCCAGGCGCGAATGAAACCTTCGCGCTTCAGCACTTCAAGCACATTCTCACGCAGCTTGGACGCCGGCGCCTTGCACCGAGTCTGGCGCGAGGATTGCGCATTGCGGATGCGGGTGAGCAGATCGCCCAGCGGATCGGACATGGACATGCCGGGCTTCCTTACCAGCTTGCCTTCACGACGCCCGGAAGCTGACCCTGATTGGCCAGTTCACGGAACGCGTTACGGCAGAGCTTGAATTTGCGGTAATTGCCGCGCGGCCGCCCCGTAAGCTCACAACGAAGACGAACGCGATTCTTGGCGCCATTGCGGGGCAATTGCGCAAGTTTCAGCGTCGCTTCAAAGCGATCTTCCATTGGCAGCTCGCGATTCATCACCGCAGCCTTCAACGCAGCGCGCTTGGCGGAATGCAGCTTGGAAAGCCGCTCCCGGCGCTTGTTCTTTTCAACAGACGATGTCTTAGCCATACGTCATAACCCTCCGGAACCTGCCGGGCTAACCCGGCGGTTTTCCAAAAAACTCAATTCTGGAACGGAAGCTGGAACGCCTTAAGCAGCGCCTTGGCTTCCTTGTCGGTTTTCGCCGTGGTGACGAAAACAATGTCCATGCCGCGAACCGTATCCACCTTGTCATAAATGATTTCGGGGAACACGATCTGCTCCTTCAGACCGAGGGCATAATTGCCCCGACCATCGAAGCCGCGATTGCCGGGAATGCCACGAAAATCGCGCACGCGCGGCAGCGCAATGGTCACAAGCCGATCAAGGAATTCATACATGCGTTCCTTGCGCAGCGTGACCTTGCAGCCAATCGCCTGGCCTTCACGGATCTTGAAGCCCGCGATCGCCTTCTTCGCCTTGGTCCTTACTGGCCTCTGGCCCGAAATCAGGGTCAGATCGCCCACCGCGGCATCAAGCTTCTTCTGATCGCCAGCGGCTTCGCCGACGCCCATATTGATCACGATCTTCTCAAGCTTCGGCACTTCCATTGGATTGGTGTAGCCGAATTCCTCGGTCAACTGCTTGCGCACTACGGAATCGTAATGCTGGCGCAGCCGGGGCTGTTCCTTCACGTCGCTCATGCGTCAAGCACCTCGCCGGAGGAACGCGCCACCCGGACCTTTTTGCCATCTTCCAGCACCTTGAAGCCAACGCGCGTCGGCTTGCCGGATTTGGGGTCAATCATCGACAGATTCGAGAGATGAATCGGCGCTTCCTTTTCGGTGATCCCGCCGGGATTACCAATGCCGGTCGCCTTCTGGTGACGCTTCACCAGGTTGACGCCCTGCACCAACGCACGATCCTCAGCCGGCATCACGCGAATCACTTCGCCTTGCCGGCCCTTGTCACGCCCGGAAAGGATTTGGACGCGATCGCCCTTCTTGATCTTCTGAGCCATGGCTTACAAAACCTCCGGCGCCAGAGAGATGATCTTCATGAACTTCTTCGCGCGAAGTTCACGCACCACCGGGCCAAAGATACGCGTGCCGATCGGCTCATTCTGCTTGTTGATCAGCACGGCCGCATTGCGGTCGAAGCGGATCACAGAACCATCATTGCGGCGCACGGGGAAGGAAGTCCGCACAATCACCGCGCGTTCAACCGTACCCTTCTTCACCTTGCCGCGCGGAATCGCTTCCTTGATGGAAACGACGATAATGTCGCCCACACCTGCGGTCTTGCGCTTGGAACCGCCCAGCACTTTGATGCACTGAACGCGACGGGCACCTGAATTGTCAGCGACTTCCAGGTTGCTTTCCACTTGAATCATGGATCAGCCCCCCGCCGCCGGCGCCACGGCTTCGCCGTTGCGCACCACTACCGTCCAAACCTTGCGCTTGGAAATCGGCGGGCATTCTTCGATCTGCACCACGTCACCTTCCTTGCACAGGTTGGTATCGTCATGCGCCGCATACTTCTTCGACTTGCGAATGAATTTCTTATAGAGCGGATGCATCACGCGACGTTCGACCAAGACCGTAATGGTCTTGTCCATCTTGTCGCTGACGACCCGCCCGGTGAGGACGCGCTTCGGCATCGCCGTCGGTCTCCTCTCAGGCTTTGGTTGCGGTGGCGCGGCTGCGCTCACCGATGATGGTTTTCACCCGCGCAATGTCCCGACGGACCTGGCGGATACGGCTGAGCGCTTCAAGCTGCCCAGTTGCGCGTTGGAAACGCAGATTGAACTGCTCCTTGCGCAAATCAAGCAACATTGTGTTCAGCTCATCCGCCGATTTGGCGCGAACATCGCCGATCTTGGTCATGGCCATGATCAAGCCTCCAGACCCAGACGGGTCACGAACTTCGTCTTGATTGGCAGCTTGGCCGCACCGAGGCTAAGCGCTTCACGCGCCAGCTCGTTGCTCACGCCGTCAATCTCGAACATGATGCGGCCGGGCTTCACCCGGGCCACCCAATATTCCGGAGCACCCTTACCGGAGCCCATGCGGACTTCGGCAGGCTTGGTGGAGACCGGCACATCCGGAAAAATGCGGATCCACACACGGCCCTGGCGCTTCATGGCACGAGTGATCGCGCGGCGCGCCGCTTCGATCTGCCGCGCGGTCACGCGCTCAGGCTCCAGCGCCTTCAGGCCGAAACCGCCGAAGGACAAGGAAAACCCACCCTTGGCCAAGCCATGGATGCGGCCCTTATGGGCCTTGCGGAATTTGGTGCGCTTAGGTTGCAGCATTGTCCTATACCCTTAGCGCTGCGGCGCCTGCTCGGCAGCGCGTTTGTCTTGCGCCATCGGATCATGCCCCATGATCTCACCCTTGAAGACCCAAACCTTCACACCGCAGGTGCCATAGGTGGTCTTCGCCGTCGCCGTACCGTAATCAATATCGGCGCGCAGCGTATGCAAAGGCACGCGACCTTCGCGATACCATTCCATGCGCGCAATTTCAGCACCGCCCAGGCGGCCGGAGCAATTGATCCGGATGCCCAGTGCGCCAAGACGCATCGCGGATTGCACCGCACGCTTCATGGCACGACGGAAAGCAACGCGACGCTCAAGCTGTTGCGCAATGCTCTCAGCGACCAGCACGGCGTCGATTTCCGGCTTGCGGATTTCCACGATGTTGAGCGCCACTTCGGCACCCGCCATCTTCTGCAAATCCTTACGCAGTACTTCGATATCCGCGCCCTTCTTGCCGATGACAACGCCAGGACGGGCAGCATGGATCGTCACGCGCGGCTTCTTCGCGGGGCGTTCAATCACCACACGGCTCACGCCGGCGCCCTTCAGGCGCTCACGCAGCTTTTCACGCAGCTTGAAATCTTC
>VYKX01000361.1_pt1 | contig 10955 bp, 10 predicted proteins | sample 5114471 | NCBI WGS metagenome assembly VYKX01 (sample SAMN12291785, study PRJNA351875) | freshwater metagenome | isolation source: freshwater lake | place: USA: Michigan, Gull Lake | collected 2013-08-08
CTGGGCGAGGGGGCGCGGCGCCTGGTCGAGCGGGAGATGTCGGCGGACGCCGTCGGTGCGGCGACGGTGGCCCTCTATCGCGACGTGCTGGCGGGGGGGTGAGGCCCTCCCCCTCACCCTCAACTCAGCCCGCCCCGTTCTCCACGATCACCTTGCCGACCGCGCCCGCCTCCATCCGCTCGTGCGCGCCGGCCACGTCGGCGAGCGGATGGCGGCCCGCGATCATGTTGCGGAAGACCCCGGACCTGAGGCCCGCGCCGATGTCGCGCACCGCCGCCTCGCGCGCCGCCGGTGTCAGGATCAGGCCCTGGACGAAATGGAGCCGCAGCCCCTTTCGCGCGAAGGCATAGTAGGGAAGCACCGGCTCCGGCACGCGCGTCGCCGAATAGGCGGCGATGGTGCCGTTCGGCTTCACCACCTCGACCGTGGTCGCGAGGTTCTCGCCGAAATCGACCTCCACCACCCGGTCGACGCCGGCGCCGCCGGTGATGTCCATCACCCGGGCGACGACGTCCTCGCGGCGGTAGTCGATGGTGTGCGCGGCCCCGGCGGCGCGGGCGACGGCGGCCTTCTCCTCGCTGCTGACGGTCGCGATCACCAGCGCCCCGTCCCAGCGCGCGAACTCGATCGCGTACTGGGCGACGGCCCCGGCCCCGCCCGTGACCAGCACCGTGCGGCCGGTCACCGGGCCGTCGGCGAAGACGGCGTAGTGGGCGGTGCAGCCGGGCACGCCGAGGCAGGCGCCGATCTGGATCGGGACGCCGTCCGGCAGGGGCACGGCGTTGGCGGCGGGGACGACGGCGAAGTCCGCCGCCATGCCCTGGCCGGCCGATCCCTCGTGCGCGTTGTAGACCCAGACCCGTTGGCCGATCCGCGCCGCATCCACTCCCGGGCCGACCCCGACGATGGTGCCGGCCCCGTCCGAATGCGGGATCTTCCGCCCCTGGCCGGCGCCCAGCCCGCGCCAGCCGGCCCGGTGCTTGGTGTCGTGCGGGTTGACGCCCGACGCCGCCACGGCGACCAGCACCTCGCCCACCGCGGGGTCCGGCACCGGCATCTCCCCCACCGTCATCACCGCGCGCGCCGGCCCGGTCCGGTCGTACCAGGCCGCCCGCATTGTCGGTGGCCGGGCGCTCATGCGCCGAGCGCCCGGTCGACCCGCTCCGTCGCGCGCCTTGCGGTCGCCTCGACGTGGTTGCGCCCGCGCAGCAGCGTGGTCAGCGCGAAGCCGACCGTGTCCGCGTCGAACCGGTCGATCTCCGCCGCGACGCCCAGAACGGGGATCGGCGGCAGGGTCATCGCCGGGTCCTGCACGAACGGCCCCTTCCTCGCGAAGTTGAGGGGCACGAGGTCGCGGCCGAGGTCGCGCAGCAGCGCGTTCGCGGCCTTCGCCGGAATCGTGCCGGCCGCCGTCGCCGCCGCGAACGCTTCCAGCCGCTCGCGCAGATGCACCAGCGCCGCCCGCGCGGGGCCGAGGTCGAACCGGGACCCCAGCGTCTTCTGATAGCCGTCGACGTGGGCCAGGAGGTCGTCCACCCCGTCGCGCCAGTCGATCGGCAGCACCTCGGCCGTCGCGAAGGCGAGCACCGCCTCGAGATACAGCGCCGTGTCCTTCGCCAGCACGGTCCGGTCGGCGATCTCCAGCGTGTCGTCCTCCGCGTGCCAGCCGAGGTTCCCGCCGCAGCCGCCGACCCGATAGGTGATGCCGCGCTCGGCCATCTTCTCGGGCGTCAGCATGGAGGAGGCCATGAAGGCCGCCGAGATGCCGATGTTGTAGAAGGTGTAGTCGCTCGACCGGTTCGGCCGCTTGCCGTGCGCCGTCTGGCCGGCGACGCGGCGGACGACGTCGGTCACGGCGCGGCGGACCTCCGGCATCATCACCACGTCGCGGTAGTCGGTCGCGTCGATGCAGCCCGGGCTGTCGCAGTTCATGTGGACGACGCAGCGCTCGGCGAACGAAAGCGCATGGGCGTCGAGGTACCAGGCGCTGCCGCCGTAGCGGCCGGTCGAGTGCGCCGGCCACCAGGCGAGCCGCACCGAGCGGCGAAGCTCGCCCCGGCGCTCGTGGAGCAGGCGGGCGAGTTCCAGCATGCAGGCGTTGCCGGTGCCGTTGTCACCCACGCCCACGTCCCAGCTGTCGTAATGGCCGTGGACGAAGACGAACTGGTCGGGCTCCACCGTTCCCGGGATCTCGACGACGGGGAGCTTCTGCGGGAACCAGCCGGTGGTGAGCTCGCTGAACAGCGTCGCCTCGCCGCCCGCCTTGGCCATGGCGATGATCGCGAGCCCGTCTTCGTTCGACACGGCGACCGACGTGATTTTCGGAAGCCGCGCGATGTCCTCGACCTCGGGCGTGCCCCAGACCGTGCTGGCGGTGCCCCAGTGGATGCGCTCGCCCGGGTTCACGCAGACGACGCCGAGCGCCCCCGCCTTCTCCAGCGCGTCGAGCACCATGGGCAGGCCCATGCCCTCGGTCACCACGATCTTCCCGCGATAGCGGTCGGGATCGACCGGGCCGCTGCCCATGACGCTGCCCATGATGTCGCCGGACTGGCCGGGAACGTAGAGCAGCGGGCCGGAGAGGCCCGCCGGTGCCGCCTTGCTGAAGGCCGGCGGCTTGCCGCGGAAGGTCCGCCCGCCGGCGACGACGCTCGCCGTGCCGGGCAGGCTGAGGAAGAGCCGCGGCTCGTGCATCGTCACCGTCAGGCCGATGCGACGCAGCCGCTCGGCGATCATGTCGGCGCCCTTGTTGACGTCCGCGGGCTTCTCGCGCGGCTGGGTGGCGAAGGCGGTGACCAGATCCCAGCCCAGATCCACCGTCGGAAGCGCCCCGAATGCCCGGTCCCCGTCCATCGCAACCCCCAAAGCTGGAACAGTGTTTCGAAGAGTGAAGCACAGCTCCCGGTCCCGTGGAACGTCCCATTCGCGTTTTGCTGTTCAAAACGCGAGGTCCCTGTGCGAACTAGGACGTGCGGACGGGTCCGGGCCGGACCGCGACGAGGGATCAGGGCATCCGATGGACTATACGATCACCGCCGTCGACCGGGCGCTGAGCCTGCTGGAGGTCCTCGCGGAGAACCCCGGCGTCGGCGTGACCGAACTGGCGAACCTGACCGGCAACACCAAGAGCCTCGTCTTCCGCCTGATCTACACGCTCGAACAGCGTGGCTACGTCATCAAGGACCCGGCGTCCAGAACCTACACGCTCGGCTTCCGGCTGCTCACGCTGGCGGCCGACACCCAGAACCACGCGGCCCTGATCAACGCCGCCCGGCCGCTGATGGACGAACTCGCCCAGCAGGTGCAGGAGAACGTCAACCTGCTGGTCCGCGACGGGGTGCATTCGCTGTGCGTCGCATTGCGCGAGTCGCCGCTGCCGATCCGCCTGTTCGCGCAGGTGGGCCGGCGCGGGCCGCTGCACGTGGGCGGCGGCCCCAAGGTGCTCCTCGCCTTCGCGCCGGACGAGGTGCAGGACGCGGTGATCGCCGCCGGCCTCGACGTGCACACGCCGCTCACCATCACCGATCCGGACCGGCTGCGGACGGTGCTGGAGACCATCCGGCGGACCAACTTCAACGAGAGCCACGGCGACCTCGACGCCGGCAGCTTCTCCTTCGCCGCTCCCGTCTTCGCCGCCGGCGGGCAGGTGGTGGCCGCCCTCAGCGTGGCCGGGCCGGCCGACCGCCTCGACGACGCGAAGGCCGAGACCTACCGCCGGCTGGTCCGCACCCATGCCGCCCGCCTGTCCGACCTGATAGGCCACCGGCCCCGGATGCTCGCCGCGGTCTGACCGGAGGGCCATGGTCCGGGTCCGTCCGGATGGGCGGGGGTTTGCGGTGCGGCCGGGAGGCCCTATCGTCCGGAAAGTGTTCCACCAGACGGGGCCGGACGATGGCTTTCCGACATCTCAGCGGTCTCGCGCTCGGCCTCCTTCTCGCGGCCGGGTCCGCGGCGGCGGCCGACACCGACATCCAGCTCTCCGGCGACGACGCGCGGGCGGAACTCGCGGGCTTCCAGGAGATCGACCTCAGCGTCACGGTCGACGGCGATCCCGCCTGCGACGTGACTGAGGCCAACGTCCGGGCGGCGGTGACCGAGCGGATGGTGGCCGCCGGGATGACGATCGACGCGGCCAGCCTCGTCGTCGTGCGGGTGAGCGTGAACGTGCTGCACGCGAAGGCGTCCGACCTCTGCATCGCCCAGCGCAGCGTGATCACCAGCAAGTTCGCCGGGTTCGAGAGCGCCGGATCGGACACCAAGCACGGCTACGTGGTGGTGCGGATCGACGAGGGGCTGTCCACCGCCGATCCGAAGAAGATCGACTTCGTCCTGCGCACGATCGGCGAGGGGATGAAGGGGACCATCGACCTGTGGCGGGCCTCGAACGCCGGCGCGCCCTTCGTGCGACCGGTGGCGACGACGCCCGCGGGGCCGGCCGGCGGACCGGCGGTCCCCGTCGTCGACGGGGTCAGCGTGCGGACGGTGCAGCAGCGCCTGGCCGACCTCGGCCTCTTCCGCGGCGCGGTCGACGGAACCACGGGCCCGGCGACGCGCCTCGCGATCCAGCGGTTCCAGCGCACGAACGACCTGCCGGCGACCGGCGACCTCGACCGGGAGACGCTGCGCAAGCTGTTCCCGTGAGGGCGGGGCCGGGCGGCGGGTGGTGCGCGACGTGGTGGGCCTGACGCGCGGCCCGTTCGCAACCGCCTCGCGACATCCTCGCGATCAATGAGTAAACCGTCACCGCATTCCTAGGCGAGGTTACGCCGTGGGTGCGTTTCGGCTTTTCCCCCGCGAAACAGGCGATTGGCTGCGCGCGAACGTCGGTCGAAGAGTGCGGGCGGATCGGGAGCGGATGACATGGGCGAGCAGTCGCAATAAGTACACTGTCACTGGATTTCCGATACTACAATCCAATTGCTGTAGAATGCGCCAATGCTCTGCGTGCATCGAGGCGCGCCAGAAAAGGTAGGGGCTGAGGGATGCGCCTCAACCCGAGTGGTGGATCGTAGGGTTAGATAGCTCGTACCTCACCCACGGATTGTGATGTCGATAGCTTCGGGCGAGACGCCGAACGTCCTCGCGAGGCGGCGCTTCGCTTCGCTGATCGTCAGCGTCTCTAGGGTGGGAGTATCGAGCGAACGAGCCACCGGCACTGGGCGGCTTAGGGCCGCAGATCCGTCGGTCGGTACAAACTCAAGGTCAGCTTCGAAGATCCCGAGATCGTCGAGCGAGTCGAGATATCGGACAGGATACCGCCAACCCTTCCAGACGTATGGAATGGAAACAAGAGCATACCTGTCGAAAAGAACGATCGACCTGCTCTCCTCGTCGGACTGCTCAATGCCAGTGATCTTGGCAACGAGAAACGCAGACTGGTGCTCTTCCGTCCCAATCATTTCAGTAGGAACCGGCCCATGGTCTTCTGGCTTAGGATTCCTGTTCCTTACGCAGACCAGATACTTCGCCTTCCTTGCCTTCGGAACGTCTAGCTTCCACTTTCCCGACCCGCCCACGGCAACGAGGGAATCGGCGGTCTTGTAGGTGTACACAGCGATGACAGTCATGGCGGCCTCCTAGGTAAGCCCCAACCCTTTATCAAGAATCCTCGTAAGATTCAACAAAGAATTTATTATGTTTTTTCCGCCCGTCAGCGAATGCGGTAAGGCACCGTTAACCCAGGCGCGTGGCTCAGAGATTCCGACCTCAAGACCCTGGGAACGGGAGAAACTGGTGACAGTGTTTCATTCTGCAGTGTCGTCCGTCCTTCGACAAGCTCAGGACGAGGCATCCTTGGGCGACCTCGGGACGTGGGGGCTCGGGATCGGCACGTGGCTGGGGTCCTCGCCCTGAGCCCGTCGAAGGGTGAGGACGCGCGAAGGGTGCCACCCCGACCGTCTTGCCCCCGCCGAAGGGCCGGCGTATCGTACCTCCAAACCGGTTTTCATACGGTGAAACGGAGGACAGCATGTCGTCGACGGCCGCCACGTCCATGATGAAGGACGTCTCGCTCGATGCCCCCTGGGAGCTCGTCGAGACCTTCTCGCGCTTCCCCCGCTGGAAGCCCGCGGACGTGAACGCGGCCGGCGACATGATCGCCCAGCGGCTGAAGGCGGCCGGCGTGCCGGTGACCGTGCACGAGCCGGAGATCTATCTCTCGGTCCCGTTCGACGCCTCGGTCAAGGTCGGCGGCACGACCTTCCGGGCAAAGCCGCCGGCCTATTCCAAGAGCGTGCCGGACGGCATGACCGCCCCGCTGGTCTATGTGCCGGCGCAGTATTCCAAGTCGATCGCGACCCTGTTCAACAAGAACCAGGACGCGGCCCTGTCGGCGGAAGAGCGGATCCGCGGCAAGATCGTCATCTCCGAAGGGTTCGCGTTTCCGGGCAAGATCCTGGAGTTCGAGCAGAAGGGTGCGGTCGGCGTCATCGCCATCAACCCCGGCGTCGACATCCACTGGGGCATCTGCACCTCCATCTGGGGCACGCCCGACCTCGACGACCTGCCGAGGAAGCCGAAGATCCCCGTGGTCGCCGTGAACAACCCCGACGGCAAGGCGCTGATCGCGCTGGCGGAAAAGGGCGAGGCGGGCACGCTGGTCACGACGCTTGAGGAGGGCTGGTACAAGCAGAAGCTCCCCGTCGTCGACATCCCGGGCACGGACGAGCCGGAGAAGTTCGTCCTCGTCCACGGCCACTACGACAGCTGGGACGTGGGCGTGGGCGACAACGCCACCGGCGACGCCACGCTGCTCGAACTCGCCCGCGTGCTCTGGAAGAACAAGGGCCAGCTGAAGCGCTCCGTGCGGATCGCCTGGTGGCCGGGCCACTCGACCGGGCGCTATGCGGGCTCCACCTGGTTCGCCGACGCCTTCGCGCTCGATCTCGACAGGAACTGCCTCGCCCAGATCAACTGCGACAGCCCCGGCTGCCGCTGGGCGACGGAGTTCCGCGACATCTCCTGGATGACCGAGACCGAGGCCTTCGTGAAGTCGGTCATCAAGGACGTGGCGGGGCTGGAGAGCCACGGCGAGCGGCCGCACCGGGCGGGCGACTACGCCTTCAACAACATCGGCCTCTCGTCCTTCTTCATGCTCTCCTCGACCATGCCCGAGGAGCTGCGCGCCAAGAAGGGCTACTACGCGGTCGGCGGCTGCGGCGGCAACATCGCCTGGCACACCGAGCACGACACGATCGAGATCGCGGACAAGGACATCCTGCTGCGCGACATCAAGGTCTACCTCGCCTCGATCGTCGGCGTGGCGAACGCCGACGTCCTGCCCTTCGACTGGCGTGCGACGGCGACGGAGTTCGCGGAGTCCCTCGCGGTCTACCGCAAGGCGGCCGGCGACCACTTCGACTTCACGCCGACGGCCGACGCCATCGCCCGGCTCTCGACCGCACTCGACGCCTTCCACGCCAAGGTCGCGGCGAAGACGATCCGGCCTGCGGCGGCGAACGCCGTCATCATGCGCCTCGCCCGCATCCTCGTGCCGGCGAACTTCTCCAAGGAGGCGCGCTTCCGCCACGACCCCGCCATGCCGGTCCTGCCGCTGCCGACCATCTCGGTCGCGGCCGAAATCCCCTCGATGGAGCCGGACGCGATCGGCTTCGCCAAGGTCACGCTGATGCGCGGGCAGAACCGTCTGGTCGCGGCGCTGGACGAGGCGACGGCCCTCGTCGCCGCCGCGGGCTGAGGCGGCGGGCATGGCGGCGATGCGCTTCGAGACGGACGCGATCCTCGCGGGCATCCGCCGCTGGGTCGAGCTGGAGACCCCGACGGACGCTCCGGCGGCCGTCGACGCCCTGATGGACCTCGTGGCAGGGGACTATGCCGCGGCGGGGGTGCTGGTGGAGCGGGTGCCGGGCCGGCAAGGCTTCGGCGGGCACGTGATCGCCCGCTCGCCCTGGGGCCGGGACGCGCCGCAGATCCTCGTCCTGAGCCATCTCGACACGGTGCACCCGATCGGCTTCATCGAACGGCTGCCCTTCAAGGTGGAGGGCGACGTCGCCTACGGCCCCGGCATCTACGACATGAAGGCCGGGGCCTACATCGCCTTCCACGCGCTGTGCGAACTGGCCCGCGCCGGCCGGACGACGCCCTGCGGCATCACCCACCTGATCGTCTCGGACGAGGAGGTGGGCTCCCCCACCTCCCGTGCGCTGATCGAGGCGGAAGGCGCGCGCGCGAAGGCGGTGCTGGTGACGGAGCCCGCGCGCGAGGGCGGCCGGATCGTCACCGCGCGCAAGGGCGTGGGGCGGTTCGAGCTGAAGATCACCGGCCAGCCCGCCCATTCCGGGGCGCGGCACCAGGACGGGCGCAGCGCGCTGAAGGAGCTGGCCCGCCAGATCCTGATCCTCGAGGGCATGACCGACTACGAGCGCGGGATCACCGTCAACGTCGGCGTCGCCCACGGCGGCACGCGGGAGAACGTGGTGGCGGAGGAGGCGTGGGCCGGCATCGACCTGCGCGTGCCCTCGCCGCCGGTGGCCGACGAGATGGTGGCGAGGATCCTCGCCCTGAAGCCGCACGAGGACGGGGTGACGGTCACCGTCACCGGCGGCATGAACCGCCCGCCCTACGTGAAGGACGAGCGGATCACGGCCCTGTTCGAGCACGCGAAGGGGCTGGCGGCCGAGATCGGGTTCGAGCTGAAGGACCTGATGACGGGCGGGGGCTCGGACGGGAACTTCACCGCCGCACTGGCGCCGACGCTCGACGGGCTGGGCGTGGACGGCAAGGGCGGCCACACCCACTACGAACAGATCTACGTCTCCTCGATCGTGCCGCGGGCGCGGCTCTTGTGCCGGCTGATGGAGACGGTGGGGGGCTGAGGTGCCGCCTCATGGTTCGACAGGCTCACCATGAGGCGCGGCCCGCCCTTCGCCACTGGCGACACGGCCGGGCGCGCCTCGTCCTGAGCCTGTCGAAGGACGAGGCGGAACCCCGCCTCCACCTCACCCCGGCGACCGCACCAGGGCGCCATAGTCGTCCATCAGCGTCCGCGTCACCGGGCCCACCTGGAAATGATGCTCGCCCACCTGCCCGATGGGGGTCACCTCGGCGGCGGTGCCGGTGATGAACATCTCGTCGAAGCCGGGCACCTCGTCGGGCATGATCGCCCGCTCGGTGACCGCGATCCCGCGGGCGCGGGCGAGGTCCATCACCGTGCGGCGCGTGATCCCGTCGAGGAAACAGTCGGGCTTCGGCGTGTGGATCGCCCCGTCCTTCACGAAGAAGGCGTTGGCCCCCGTGCACTCGGCCACCTGCCCGCGGTAGTCGAGCATGAGGGCGTCCTGGAAGCCCTTCTTCTCCGCCTCGTGCTTGGAGAGCGTGCAGATCATGTAGAGGCCGGCCGCCTTGGACGAGGTGGGTGCGGTGTCCGGTGCCGGGCGCCGCCACTTCGCCCAGTCGAGCTTGATGCCGCGCTCGCGCAGTTCGGGCGCGAAATAGCTGGGCCAGGCCCAGACCGCGATAGCGAGGTGGATCTTCGAGGCCTGGGCCGAGACGCCCATCATCTCAGACCCGCGCCACGCCACGGGGCGGACGTAGGCGTCGGCGAGGCCGCTCGCCGCCACCGTCTCGCGCGTCGCCGCGTCGATCTGGTCGCGGGTGAAGGGGATCTCGAACCCGAGGACCGCGGCGCTGTCCAGGAGGCGCTGGCTGTGCTCGGTCAGCTTGAAGACGCGCCCGTTGTAAACCCGCTCGCCTTCGAATACACAGCTTCCGTAATGAAGGCCGTGGCTCAACACGTGCAGGTTCGCGTCGCGCCAGGGAATGAGGCGACCGTCGAACCAGATGACGCCGTCTCGGTCGTCGAAGGGCAGGATGGACATCGGGGCGTTCCCAGGGTTCGGTTCGTTGACGTCCCGGTCGAAGGCACCGGATCGGACGCAACTGCGTACGGTCCCGGTCGGGCCAGAGTCAACATGACCGACGTCAAATCCGGCGTGAACCCGCTCTTCCTGCGCGAGGACGACCTCCGCCAGGGGATCGAGCTGCTGTTCTTCGGCTATCGCGACTTCACCGCCGAGCCCGACGCCATGCTGGCGGAGATCGGCCTCGGCCGGGCGCACCACCGGGCGATCTACTTCATCGGGCGCAATCCCGGCATCAGCGTCACCGACCTGCTCGGCATCCTGCGGATCACCAAGCAGAGCCTCTCGCGCGTGCTGGGCGACCTGATGGACCAGGGCTTCGTCGACCAGCGGCAGGGCACGCGCGACCGTCGCCGCCGCCTCCTGGAGCTGACCGAGAAGGGCGTGGAGCTGGAGCGCCGCCTGTCCGAGAACCAGCGCCAGCGGATGGCGCGGGCCTATCGGCTGGCAGGTGCGGAGGCGGTCGAGGGGTTCCGGCGGGTGATGCTCGGCCTCATCGACGACGCCGACCGGTCCCGCTTTCCGGCCCCCGCTGCACCGCCGCGCGCCGTCCGGCGCTGATCCCGCCCGGCACCGGCGGCGGCTGGACCCCGTTCCCGAAAAGTTCTAGATTCCCCCTTCGTTCGGGGGGGTGGGCATGCGCGGGCTGAAGGTCGGGGTGGTCGGCTGCGGGATCGCCGGGATGGCGGCGGCGCTGTTCTTGTGCAGGCGCGGGCATCGGGTGACGCTGTTCGAGGCGGCGGAGCGGCCGACCCCCGTCGGGCCGGGCCTGCTGCTGTCGCCGGGGGCGCTCGCGGTGCTCGACCGTCTGCGCCTCAGCACGACGCTCGAACGGTTCGGCGATCCGGTCGGGCGGGTGCTCGGCTACACCCGCGACCGCCGCACGGTGCTCGACCTGCGCTATGCCGATCTCGGGCCGGGCGTGCGCGCCCTGGGCGTCCACCGCGGCACGCTGTTCCAGACGCTCTACGAGGCGCTCGCGGCGGAGCCGGGAGCGTCGGTCGTCCACGGCGCCCGGATCGCGGCGGCGCAGGACGCCGACGGGGGTGCCGTGCTGGTCGGGGCCGACGGCGCGCG
>VYKX01000364.1_pt1 | contig 10909 bp, 9 predicted proteins | sample 5114471 | NCBI WGS metagenome assembly VYKX01 (sample SAMN12291785, study PRJNA351875) | freshwater metagenome | isolation source: freshwater lake | place: USA: Michigan, Gull Lake | collected 2013-08-08
GTCGCCGCGATAGCCTGGATAGCCGGCGTCTATATCCGCCAGCCAGCCCATGCCGGCAGAATGGGAGTTGAGCCCCGTCAGCAGCGCTGCCCGGGTCGGCGAACACATGGCGCAGGTGCGGAAGTTCGAATAGCGCAGACCCGCCCCGGCCAGGGCATCGAAAGCCGGTGTCCGGATCTCGCTGCCGTAGCAGCCCAGATCGGCGAAACCGACGTCATCCAGAACGATGGTGATGATGTTCGGCACACCCTGCGGGGCCGTCGGCTCACTGGAATAGGACGGGCGCGAGTCCCGGAATGACTCCCTCACTCGCGCGGCCGCGCCGGCCGGCACGGCTGCGGGGGTGATGTAGGGTGCCGTAGCCTCACGGATCGCCCCGATCGCCAGGGCACCGCCGGCTGCCGCCGCAGTCCCGGCCGCCGTTCCGATCAGCAGCGACCGGCGGTCGAGCTGGCGGAATGACCACTTCTTCGGGTCCTGATCGGTCATGCAGCAACTCCTTTGGATCCATCGCGGGCAAGCAGCGGGAGACATCCGGTTTCTGAAAGAACAGGTTCGAGCCGCGCTCGCGTTTCATCATCCAGATCCGCGAAAGCCGCCTGGACCGCCTTCAGGCATTTGGCCTGGTAGCGATCCGTCGGCTGGGACAGGTCAACGCCGCCGGCGTGGTAGGAGTACGTCGCCTGCCCTTGCTGCACGGCCGCGGCATTGGCGACCAGACAGGGCAGGTAGTGGGTCGCACATTCGACGAGCAGGGCCCGCAGGGCCGGCGAGTCAAAGTCCTCATCCCAATGGCCCTCGACATCCCCCGACAGATCGTCGGTGATCTGCACCCAGCGGAACAGCCACGGATAGTGATCCCGCATGAGGGCCTGGGGCGTGGGGTCCGTCGCGAGCTGGGTGAGCTGACCGTAGAAGGCCATGTCCGCGGCACTCGGGCGATCGCCAAACAGGAAGCCCCGCTCGACCACCCGCTGGTCCAGGGCGGACATGATCCGGGCGGCCGAGGCCTCGATAACGGGCTGGGCCGCCTCGCCGACGCCCACGAGATCGCGCCGCCCGACCTGACGGTCCCGCCACATCGCAGCCTGTTCCACAATGGCATCGGCACCGCCTGCCCTCACGGCGTCATACGCCAGCCAACGGCTCATCTGTTCCTGGTCCACAGGCCGGGCCCAGCGGTAGAGATACATGGCCCTGGACAGCCATTCGTCCGCCATGTCCTCCAGCAGCAGCGACAGGAAGGCCACGCCGGGATCGGTCGGGACCAGACTGCGCGCGCCCGGATGCCAGGCCTCAAGCTGCTCGATCAGCCGGGTGGAGTCGTTCCAGGCCTCGCCGTCGGGCGTGACAAGCACGGGCACCACCTTGGCCTTCATCGCCTGGGCGGCCATGAAGCCGACCAGTCCACCCTGCCAGACAAATGGAATTCGCCGATACCGGAGGACCGCGCGCATCTTCATCGAATAGGGCGATCCAAGCGCCCCCTTGAGCTGATACAGGCCCGACCCCGCCAGATCCTCGAGCAAATTAACCTCCGTTGCAGGGGTGGGAACTGTCTACTATTGGCATTCAGGCTGCCATAATGATGATGGCAAGGAGGCCGGTCAATCGATCTGGCCGGAGTGTTTCAATGCTGGTCGTGCATGGGCTGGATCTGTCGTATTTCACGGGCAAGCTGGAAGGCTATCTCCGCGCCAAGGGCCTGCCCTATCGACTCGCGGAGATGAGCACCGGCAGCTTCCGACGGCTCGCACGGCAGACCGGCGTACAGCAGATGCCGCAGCTGGAACTGCCCGACGGACGCTGGCTGACGGATACGGTCCGGATCATCGACGCCCTCGAGACCGAAGGGCCGGAACCCTCCCTGACCCCTTCAGACCCGGCCTGCGGCTTCATCGCCGGGCTCATCGAGACCTTTGGCGACGAACACCTTTGGCGGCCCGCCCTCTATTATCGCTGGGCCTTCGCGGACGATGCCCGCCAGATGAGCGCGCGGCTGGCGAGCGGCATGCTGCGGGATATCCCGGGCCCGCTCGGGATCAGACGTCTGGCCATCCTGTGGCGGCAGCGCGCCCGTTATCTGCGCAGCGAGGGCGTGACATCGTCGAACCGGGTCGCGATCGAGGCGGACTATCTGGATCTGCTGGATGCCCTTGAGCCGGTCCTCAGCCGACGGGACTGGGTGATGGGCGATGCCCCGACACGGGCTGATATCGGCCTGTTCGGTCCGATGTTCCGCCATTTCCATTGCGACCCTACCCCCGGCCGGATCATGCGGGCGCGGGCACCGTCCGTCGCCGCCTGGGTCACGCGACTGTGGGCGCTGAACGGGATCGAAGGCGCCGACGCACGGTCCGTGACATCGATCCCCGACGATCTGGGCGGCGTCTTCAGCCTGATCCGGGAGCGCTTCCTGCCCGAACTCGCGACCAACGCTGCGGCCTTGGCCGCCGGCAAGGGCCAGGTCCGGTACCGGCTCGGCGATCACGACTTTCGCTATCCGACCAATCCCTACCGGGCCGGGCGGCTGTCACGCCTGCAGCGCGAGTTCTCTGCCCTGCCCCCGTCCGCCCGGGACGCAGTGACCGGCCTGATCGGCACAGCGGCCGCCCGACTGCTGGCAGGCCCGATCATCCCCGAACCCGACCTTCCGCCCGGCCTGCGTGATCGTCGGGGTCTTCCCACCCATTGACGAGGCACAGCCATGACCAAACCCTATGTCCTCTACGGCATGCCGGTATCCATGTTTACCGGCAAGGCACGGGCCCATCTGCGCAAACGCGGCGTTCCGTTCCAGGAACGGCTGGTCAATGATCCGCGATTTGGCGGTGTTATCGCGCCGTCGCTGGGCCGGTTCATGATCCCGGTCCTGGAGACGCCCGACGGGGCCATCATCCAGGATACAGCCGATATTCTCGATCACATCGAACAGGCCTTTCCGGCGCCCGTCTCGATCTATCCGACCGGACCCCGACAGTCGGTCATCGCTCGCATTTTCGAACTGTTCGGAGATGAGGGCATGATCCGGACCGGCATGCACTATCGCTGGAGCTTTCCCGAGCAGAACCACGCCTTTATCCAGGCCGGGTTTGCCGCAGGGATCGCGCCGTCTGCCGAGCCGTCACAGGTTCCGATGATCGCCGAAACACCGATGGCCAAAATGGGGGGCTACCTGCCAATCCTGGGTGTCACAGCCGAGACCATCCCCGCCATCGAAACGGCCTATGAGACCCTGCTGGCTGCGCTCAACGAGCATTTCCGCCGGTCGCCCTACCTGCTGGGCGGCGTGCCCAGCGTCGGCGACTTCGGCATGCTGTCGTCCTTCTATGCCCATCTGGGACGTGACCCCTACCCGGCCGATCAGATGCGGCGGCGGGCCTATTTCGTCCTGCGCTGGGTCGAGCGGATGAATGCGGCCGATGCCGACATGCCGGAGTTCGCCGACATGGAGCCCGCCTATGCCGCCGACGACAGCCTGGCCGAGACCCTTGGTCCGGTCTGTGCGGCCGTGGCCGCGATCTACAGTGCCGAACTGACCGCCCAGGTGGAGGCCCTGGACCGTTGGCTGGCCGACCATCCAGACATCGCGGCCGGTGAGCTTCTGCAGTCAGAAGACCGGAGCCGCCGCCCCAGGGGGCAGCTGACCTTCGAACTGATGGGGACACCGGTCACGACCGGCCTGCGAGCCTTCAGTGTCTTCAAACTGCAGTCGGTGACGGACGCATTTGACCGGCTGGGCCCGGCCGAACGCGAGTCCGTGCGGGCCTGGCTCGAGCCGCTGGGACTGGCCCGGTGGCTGGATCTCAAGGCCCGCCGACGCATTGAGCGGATCGGGAACCGCGAGGTGTGGGCCGGTCTCCCTGAGTGAGCGACCGGCCCGGCTGTTCTCTAGTTCAGAATATTGCCCAGCTGCATGGCCAGGCCCATGTCGCCCTCGATCTTGATCTTGCCCGACATGAAGGCAGCGGTCGGATTCAGGCGGCCGGCGGCCATCTCGAGGAAGTCGCTTTTCGAGATCTTGACCGTGCAGTCGGCCGCACTGTCTTCATTGTCGACCAGCGCTTCGTCGCCCCGGGAGTCGATCCGGATGGCTCCATCGTCGCCGAAGTGGAACTTCACCGTCTTGCCCTTGATGCCCCCGTTGGCCGCGACGCGGCCCCGGATCTCCGAGGTGATTTCGTCTAGCGTCATGTCACGTTCCTCCGGTATGGGAATAAAGAATGATAAGGTGGCTGGATTAGCCACGCGGAATGCGTAATGTTTTGGCATTCTTGATGTCAATATTTGGAGCATTCTTTTGCTGGAAAGCGCGGACGAACAGTCTGTCGTCGACGGCCGGCGCATCCGCAGTCAGCGGAGCCGATCTGCGGTCGCCCGGGCACTGCTCGACCTGGTTCGCGAGACCCGTCAGATGCCGACGATGGACGCGGTCGCTGACCGGGCAAATGTATCCCGGCGCTCCGTTTTCCGACATTTCGCCGACACCAATGAACTGATCATCGCGGCGACCCAGTTGCAGCGCGAAGAGGTCTTCGCCCGGTTTCATTCACGCGATATCAGCAGCCTGCCCGAACCCGAACTGATCACGGCAGTGGCCCAGAGACTGGGCCGGTTGTGGGAGTATGTCAGCCCGGTGCGGGACGTCGCGCGATCCATGCGGGCCCTGAACCCTGTGATCGACCGGATGCTGCGCGAGGATGAAGGCACCCACCGCAACTACCTGAACACCGTCTTCTCGACGTCGTTGAATCAGGCGGCCGAAGCGGATCGGGAGCTGTTCCTGCGCTCCATGGTCCTGGCCTCATCCTGGCCGACATGGATCGGAATGCGCCGCGACCAGCAGCTGACCGTGGTCGAGGCCAGACGGGTCATGGAGCATACGCTCAGGTCGCTGCTGCTGGCAGCCCGGACGCCGGCCGGCTGAAGGACGGCGCGGCCGCCGGGCCAGACACGGCACAACGACGCCGGGCCGGGTCGGGGAAAGGCTCGCCCCGCCCCTAGAACAGGCGCCTGCGCCGAATGCTGTCATCACCGCGCTGAAGGCTGAACAGCATGCCGTCCTCGCCGACGATGATCGGCCCGTCAAAATGCTTGCGCGCATCGCCCAGGAAGGCCGCATAGCCGTAGTCGAGAGGCTGGGGCGGGACGAGGTGGTTCAGCACCAGGGTGTCTACACCCGCAGCCTTCGCCGCATCGGCCGCCTGTTCGGGGGTGGCGTGATAGTCGACGATGTCGCGCATCACCTGGGCGAGATTGGCAAGACGCTTTTCGTCCAGTCGCTTTTCGACAGCCGACAGCACGGCCGGCTGCAGCGCCTCATGGACAAGGAGGTCAGCCCCCGTCGCCATGGCGTTCAGATGGGGCGACACGGCCGTGTCCCCGCTGAAGACCACGCTGCGCCCCGCATAGTCGAAGCGGTAGCCGACGGCAGGATGGACGGGATCATGGTGGACGGTGAAGGCCGTCACGACCAGGCCATCGGCATTGTAGACCACCAGCCCCCTGGCCGCCGCGGCACCCTCGATACTGAAGGCGACGGGAGCAGCCCCCTGCCCGGACGGCGGCGTAATGGCTACGCCGTGGTGCGCGACCCGATAGCCGGTGTCGAGCGCATAGGCGGCATTGAAGCCTGCGGCGACACGCTCAACGCCCTCTGGTCCGTAAAGGGGGGTCGGCCGGGTGCGGGTACCGCCGACCCAGCTCTGCAGCAGCACCGGCGGCAGGCCGTCGATATGGTCCGAATGGAAGTGGGTGAGGAAGATCGCCTCAATCCTGGAGGCCGGAATACCCATTCTCGACAGGGTGCGGGCGGCCCCCTCCCCGCTGTCGATCAGGAAGACCTTGCCGCCGACGATCACGGCGCTGCACGGACCCGCCCGGGTCGGGTCAGGCATGGGTGAACCGGTGCCGCACAGGGCGACATTGAGGCCATCAGGCATGTCAGCGACACTGTCGCGACCGACCTGGGTGTCGGCAACCCGCGCCAGCAAGGCGGCCCCGATCGGACGCTGAAACACGATCAGCACTCCGACCACCAGAACAACGAGGACGAGCCCGGCGAGTGCAACGCGGCGAAGGATCATGGTTCTGTTCCGGTTCTGACGTCTGGGGCGGGGGCTTTTGCCCCGCCAAGGTTTTCAATGATGGCCTGCTCGATCAGCCAGAGCCGGTCCTGGCCCCAGGTGGCCAGGTCTCCGAACCGGAATGACGGCACGCCCCAGAGCTCATCGGCAAACATGGAGCGGCGATTGCCCTCGGCGACGTCGCGCCAACTCTCATCCGCCAGCCAGACACGGGCCTGTTGCCAGTCCAGCCCCGCCCGTTCGACCAGCTGACGCAGACCCCGGTCGGACCCTGCATCGATCGCCTCGGCGAACACACCGCGCAGGAAGGACGATGCGAACGCCGGGCCGCCTCCGATGGCCAGGGCACCGTTCAGTATGGCCAGACCCCGTTCCACCGGCCGTCCGACCGGATCGCAGATGGAGCCGAAGGGAAGCCCCAGATGGTCGGCCTCACGCTTGCAGTCACGCAGGATATAGTTCCGCTTGGCCGGCGGTACCGGAAGGCCGCGCATGACCATGGGCAGAACAAAGCGCAGGCGCAGCGCCACCCCATAGTGGTCAGCCAGGGCCAGGACCCGCTCCATCGCCAGATAGGTGTAGGGGCTTCGGAACGAGAGAAACATCTCCAGCGCCGGTGAATCCGGAACAGCCGCCCTGACGGTTTCGACAAATTTCAACTCCGGGCGCGCCGCCAGGGGTCGGGCGAGCGATCCGCCGCCGCATCCCAGGGCCCTGAGCCGCATCTCCAGATCGCCGAGACGATCAACGCCCCAATACCACTCTCCGGCATGACACAGGGTCGCGCCGAGGTAGTGGCCGAGCCTCTCCCGCAGACGCCCGCCTTCCTCAAGAGCCCGGGCGACAGCCGCCGGGGTCGCTGCGCCGAAGGCCGCTTCTGCCTCATCGAGGGACTCACCCCTGCCCAAGGCCTGTGCGACAACCGGTGCCGCTTCCGCAAAACGTCGGGTGTCGATCGCGGACTGCAGAATGGCCTGGGCCCGTGCCACCTCCGGCACGGACGGTATGGCCCGGTCGGAATAGTCCAGCCCATAGGCGGGGGCGACCTGCGCGGCGTCGCGTCGGGCATAGGCCGCCAGTTTCTGCCGCTCCGGTGCCGCCCAGTCAGGTGGCGGCGGCACCAGATGCGGTGTGAGTACGACACCGTATTGCTCGATCAGGCCAGCGAGCCGGCCGGCCATCAGGGCAGAATAGGGATCGTCGACCTGATGGAAATACAGGACTTCATGCGGCTTTCCGGCCCGCATGCGAGCCGCCTCGAACCGGCGACGCTGCGTATCGCGTCGCCGGTTCGAGGTGATCGCCCGGCTGACCATGGGCGCGATCAGTGCTTTGATCCCCATGGCCGAGCCCCGGCGTCCTCCGTTCAGAAACTGCGACGAAGGGTGATGCCCATCGTGCGCGGCGCTTCCATGAAGGCGCTCTGGCTACCGGCCTGGAAGACCGTGTCGAAAACGATGTTTGCGACCCGCTCATCCGTCAGGTTGCGAACCCAGATCTCCGCACCCCAGGCCTCGTCAAGCGTGCCGATGCCGATGCTGGCATTGATCATGACATAGCCGTCCTGGAAGGAGAGCGGATCGAGGTCCTGTGCGGTCGCGTATTCCGACCGGTACAGATAGTTCAGGTTGGCCCGCAGACCGAGGGCTCCCGTCAGCGGCGTCTCATAGGTGATGCCACCGGAGATCAGGATGTCGGAGACGAAATTGGGCGTCCGGCCGCTCAGGTCCTGCACGGTCTGACCGGCGACGGCCTGGCCGGCGGTCGGCGTGGCATTGGCAAAGTCGGTGTACTGGACGTCCTGAAGGGTGCCGCCGCCATCGATCATGATGTTGTCCGTCAGCCGGATGCGGTAGTCCCACTCCAGTCCCTTGCTCTCCAGTCCGCCGGCGTTGGTAATGCGGAAGCTGGTGCCGTCAAAGGCATTGGTCTGGTAGTCTTCCAGCACCTGGTAGAACAGATTGGCATTGAACTGGCCCCGACCGTCCAGGAAGCGGATCTTGGATCCCAGTTCAAAGGCATCAACGACCTCGGGGTCGAAAATCACCCTGTTGGGGTCCGCCACCGGGTTGCCCGGCGTGGTCTGCGCGGCCGTGCGGTTGAGATTGAAACCGCCAGACTTGTAGCCCCGGGCATAGCGGGCAAACAGGTTGACCTGGTCAGACAGCTCATAGGCGGCGCTGACCGTGCCGGAGAGATCGTCATCCTTGATTTCCGCGGAGAACGGATTGACCGCCGGGTAGAGCTGCAGGCTCTGGAGCCCTGCAAACGGGGCCAGAGGACCAACGAACTGGATCTGGGAGAGCGCATCGAACGACTGGATCCGATAGTCGGCGTTCTTCTCTTCACGCGAGTAGCGAAGCCCGCCCGTGATCGCGAGCCGGTCCGTCACATTGAAGGTCGCCTGGCCGAAAAGGGCCGCGCTGCGGCTTTCGTAGTCATAGTCGTCATTCACGGCGACGCCCGGGGCCAGGAACGTGCCGACGGGGCGTCCGGTCACCTGCTCAAGACGGGTCAGGATCGGCACGGTCACGCCGGGCGCGATCGGCACGCGCGGCGTGATCGCCTCAGCATAGGCGCGGAACTGGTTGCCGTAACGGAGCTCCTGGTCGGCGAAGATGTCCTGATTGAACAGGAAGCCGCCGATCAGCCACTCCAGCCGGGCATCCGGATCGGCCGAGGCCAGACGGATCTCGAGGGACCCCTCCGTGATGTCCTGACCGGTGGTCTGGCCCAGCATATTGAGGTTGGTAAAGTCGGCATCGACCGTGGGCATGGTCTCAAAGGTCCGGCGCGACGCGATGACGGTCAGGTCCGTCGCTCCCAGGTTCCAGTCCAGCTGGGCCGAAACACCCTGATCGACCGAGGAATCGTCCAGGGGCTGGGTGGCCGGGTTAATGGCCACGTCATAGATGCTGTTGTCGACAAACCGGCCGGCGACGCCGCCGAAGGTCCCGGCCGTCCCGGTGCGCAGCGAGCCCCCGAGGGCCGCGATCGCCGCAGATGTCGGACCGTAGAATACGGGCACAGCCGCGCAGCAGACCTCCTCCGTCTCGGATCGGTCAGCGATCAGACGCAGGGTCGCCTCGGGCGAGATGTCCCAGAGCAGCTGGCCCTTAACCGACCAGCGAGACCGGTCATTGTAGCTGCCACCGAGGCGGAAATCGTCGACGTACCCTTCACGCTCCTGCGAGGTCGCGGTCAGGCGGCCTGCCACAGACTCGCCCAGCAGCGGTCCGGTGACGGTGGCCATGAACTGGCGATGGCCATAGTCACCCGCAGACGCCGTGAACTGGCCGCCGGGAACAAACTCGGGCTGCCTGGTCTGCACGGAAATGACACCGCCGGACGTGTTACGGCCAAACAGCGTGCCCTGCGGTCCTCGCAGCACCTCGATCTGGCTGACATCGGCGAGGTCACCGAGGGCCGCCCCGGGACGGCCCCGATAGACGCCGTCGAGGAACACACCGACGGACTGCTCAAGCCCCGTGTTCTGGCCGGGGGTACCGATCCCGCGGATCGTGAAGACGGTCTGGGTCGATCCTGTGCTGGAGTTGACCGCAAGGGTCGGCGCCACAACCTGCAGATCCCGCACATCGCGGACCTGCGCGCGCTCAAGCTGCTCGCTTGAATAGGCCGTCACGGCCACCGGCACATCGAAAAGGCTTTCAGGACGCTTGGTCGCCGTAACGATGATCTCGTCAAGCCTTGCGGGCTCCGATGCACCGCCCTGCGGGTCCTGCGCCATGGCAACATTCGAGGCTGCCATGGCCGCTGTAAGCGACAAAAGCGAAACGCCGAGCTTCTTGGTGGTCTTCATAACAATCCTCCCCTGGCTGCCATGCTATTGAAAGCTGGAGCCTCCCTTGGTCCTGTCTCGCTCTTACACGGCGAACCTGAGCGTTACGTTAGCACCATAAGTGTCAAAATAAAGTGGGTTTGCGACGATTTGGCTTTGCCGCAGAATATGGGCCTGTCTAAGCGTTCCGGGTGGTCGGCGGTCGGGAGAATCCTGATCTTCCCGGACGCAGTTCTGTCACCGGCAATGCCAAGAGGGTCTCATCTTGATTACCATCATCCGGTTCGCACTGTTTGGACTCGGCGCCCTGACCCTGCCGCTGGCCGCAGGGTTCCTGCTGGCACCCGCGCGGATCGCCCTGCGACTGGGGCTGGAACCGACAGGTCCGGTCGGACTGTCGACACTGCGCGGCGACTTCTTCGCACTCTTCCTGCTGTTCGGCGTCTCGGCCATCTATGCCGCAGTGCGGAACCGGTCGGACGTCCTGCTCATCCCGATGCTGATGATCGCGGTCATCATCCTGGGCCGACTCTTCAGCGCCATCGTCGACGGCAGTGGCCGTGAAGCCATGCCGCTGATTGCTGTCGAGTTGGTGATGCTGGCGATTGTCTTCCTCGGCTACCGGACCCTTCCCTGACGCAGTCCGGCGCCCTGTCCGGGGGAGAGCCCCGGTTCAGGACTTGAGGGCGAACGCCGCAACAAGGCGGAACACCGCGCCATAGGGCGGCGCGATCAGCCGGCTGGAGTGCCAGCGGCCGGCCTCGAACACGCTGCGGGCATGGCTGAACTCCTCGAAGCCCCGCTGTCCGTGATAGGCCCCGGAACCGCTCTCGCCGACCCCACCAAAGGGCAGATGCTCATTGGACAGGTGGACCATGGTCGTGTTCACCGACACCCCGCCCGAAAGGGTCCTGTCAAGCACCTGTCGGACGATGGCCCGGTCATCGCTGAACACATAGAGGGCCAGCGGACGTTCCCCCGCATCAACTTGAGCGCAGGCTGCAGCCATGGAGGGGCTGTTCAG
>VYKX01001113.1_pt1 | contig 10902 bp, 10 predicted proteins | sample 5114471 | NCBI WGS metagenome assembly VYKX01 (sample SAMN12291785, study PRJNA351875) | freshwater metagenome | isolation source: freshwater lake | place: USA: Michigan, Gull Lake | collected 2013-08-08
AACTTCGACAACTAATGACTGACGAACAAATAAACGAACTCGCAGACAACTTGGACTCTGGACTAAGGTGTTTCGTTCACAAGGAGAAAAAAACAATTGTGACGACTCCTGATATTATAAACAATCCCGACAGCGACTCAGAATGGTGGGACGAGGCAAATGAAGAAATCGAAAACAATTTTGACAGCTATGTAGAAATTGAGAAAATGGAAAGCCATGAATCATTTCGACTAATGGAAAAATTTATAAACACGGTCGACAACGTACCGCTGCGTGACAGACTTGAAGAGGCATTGAGACGACCAAAACCATTTGCAAACTTTAAATTTGACATTGATAACTCTGGCCCCTACCGACAGAAATGGTTTGACTTTAAAAAACAACAGATGATTGAATGGGTTCGGGGACAGGTAATCGTAGCAAATTGAATTGACTTGGTAATGAATGACAGAACACTAACAATAATTATCGCTTCGTTGACAATTGTACTTGGTGGACTAATACTAATTGTAAGATTTAGAAATAGACCAGTGAAAAACGAATCTGGGAATCCATCAGCAAGAGCAGCACGTGGAGAAATTGTAGTAGTAGCAATTGTTATGATAATCGGTGGACTGGCTGTTCTATTAAGAGAGCTGTAGTGAAGCCAGCCAGCCCGCAACAAAATGTTTCTTCAATGGTGCGGTGAGGTGTAATCCAAAGTTTATATCTTTGTTCAACGTTTTGTGTCGGGGACAGGACGCGGCTTCGGAAGCGCACCACTGAAGAAACACAAACGTTGGCAGTAATTGGGCTGGCTCCGTGGACAGTGACGACATAGCCTACAGAATTTCAAACTAGAAATGGAAACAAAGGACTTCAAAAAATCATTTGACGACACAGCGACAGCCAACGGTTTTGAGAAGCAATTTGGAGCATGGTTTAAGGAATCGACTGAATGTATTGTCTGTTTAATTCTTCGTAAGTCCAACTTCAGTAAACTCTACTACTTAAGAATAAAGGTAAACTTCAGACACGCCTACGGACTTGAATTCGAGAAGAATAAAGAATGGGTTAAGCATGACATCGCAGACATTTTAGTGGGACCAAGTAGAGAGTTCGATGACTTATTTGACCTCGAGAAAGAAATGCCAAAAGACGACAGGTTAAAACTTATGGAGAGACTTTTCGGTACTGACATTCACCGTCTGACTGAGAAGTTGTTATACCGAGACGGAATAATTGAACTATATAAAGCGGGACAGATATTTTTACTGCCTGCAGTTAAATTAGAACTTGGGACAAGCTAATGAGTGACGTAAGCCCAACTACTGCCAACAATGTATTTGCGTCAAGCGGGGTTGACGCGTAATCCAACGTTTTCGTATCTTTATTGCGTTCGTTGTCGGGGACAAGGCGTGGCTTCGGAAGCCCCGCTCGAACGCAAATTAGACCCCAAAGTTGACAACCTTCGACATAATATTAGTCAACGGGACTTCGAGACAGCAAAAAGAACGTTGCAGGAGTTTGGAATTAACGTTCAGGACGGTGACGGTAGAACCGCATTGATTAATAGTGTGATTGAAAATCAAATTGAGTTTGTCAAATGGCTCGTGGACAATGGGGCAGATATAAATATTCAAGACAGAGGTGGCTATTCGGCTCTTCATTTTATTGGACAAGACCGACTAACTGAAATTGGAAAATTCATTATAAGCAAAAGACCAAACCTAGAGCTACGGGACAACTACGGAAATACACCCCTTTGGACGGCAGTAATGAACAGTCGACAAAGTTTAAGTTTAGTTAAGTTGTTCCTCGACAATTCAGCAAATGTTGTCAACGTAAATAATGCGGGGCGGACGCCAGGACAAATGATAAAGACCATTTACGGTGACTCGTTTGAAAAAGAAATTAAAGAGGCTACGATTTAAATGACGACAAAGAATACTGCCCACAACACTGTATTTGCGTCAAGCGGGGTTGACGCGTAATCCAACGTTTCGTATCTTTAATGCGTTCGGTGTCGGGGACACCACGCGGCTTCGGAAGCCCCGCTCGAACGCAAATACCTTAGGAACAGCTTGGTTAGAAAACTTCAGCAATTGTCAGCGGACAAATTGTCTGAAATCAATAACTTATTGGGCAAAATTGAAAGTCAAATTAAATCCAAAGACAAGACCTTGAAACTTGCAGGGACATGGAAAGACTTGGATGACAGTTTTTATAATGAAATGACCGAGAAACTTCACGACAACAGGGCTAACGACAGACAAATTGACTAGGCGTGACTGAATCTTTGGTTGACACAGATATACTTTCCTTTTACTTTAAGGGGGACTCTAAAGTTGTTGATAAATTTAACGACTATCTCAAAGAATTTGATGTAATCAATGTATCCATAATTACCTATTACGAAATTCTAGGTGGACTTAGATTCAAAAAAGCGGAGAGACAGATAAAAGAATTTGAAGAGTTTGTGAGTAACAATACTATCATCCACATTTCGGAACAATCAGCCAAGCTATCTGGTGACATTTATGCCGACCTAAGGCAAAAGGGAATTACAATAGGAACCTCAGACATTTTAATTGCTGGAATTGCTATAGAAAACGAACTGACTTTAGTTACAAATAACGAAAGACACTACGAGTCCATAAAAGGACTTAAGATTGAGAATTGGAAGAAGTAGGCTACGCGCCACAACAATGTATTTGCGTCAAGCGGGGTTGACGCGTAATCCAACGTTTTCGTATCTTTAATGCGTTCGGTGTCGGGGACACCACGCGGCTTCAAAAGCCCCGCTCGATCGCAAATACTCACGTTGTGGGGCATTTGCAGGACGATACAGAGAAGTTAGACGAACTATCGACCAATTTTATTGGGTTATAATTTAAATAGACCACTCTGACATGTGTAATTGCGAGAAGTATAGACAGCTAGAGCTATCTAGAGACCAAATATCGAAGCGGATAAAAGATAGTAGGGAGATTCTTAAAACATTGGACTTAAAAGCAGAAGTAAATAATGGCACGACCCTTTATCAGTGCACGGCTTGTGGACAACTTTGGCAAAAAAGTATGGCTTGGAATTGGGGAGGCCAAGATTATCTTTTTAAGATTCCGGAAACAAGTACTAGCGAGTGGTTGAATGAGCAATTTATGTCGCCTGCGGAGATGTTAATTTATAGCGCTCAGATGACTGACTACTTTAAAAAGAACCAATTCATCGATTCGAAGACAAGATGCAGAAAAGAAGGATGTGACGGTATGGCTGTTGAACAAAACGTTTTGTGTAGAAATCATTTCGTTGAAAGTTTACAACAGGTCGGACTCTTACCCAAGAAACCAACGGGTAAATTATTTGAGCCTTATCCCATGTGACATTGAAGGTTGATAGAAAACAAACGCCCCACAACAAGATGTATCGTATATGGCGGGGTACGGTGTTGCGATTAAGAATAGTTTTCTAAACTTAGTTCCTCCACGTGGGACAGATTGGCGTTTCAAAAGCCCGCCACATCCGATACACACACGTTGGCAGTAATAGGGCCTCGGACAATTTGGTCATCTAACGGGTGACACTCTACAAATAAAAATTTCCCACGGGGACAAGAGAACGGCTTTGAGACAACTTGGACTTTGGAAAATAATTAACGTTGGACAACTATAAAATGAAATGGCCGACCCTTCGCATTTTTAAGAAGATCGTTCTCCGACTTGCTCCACGCATCTGGCACATGCCATAGCCGCTCAAACCCACCGCGACACCAAAGCAAGCAAAAGAGCCAAGACCCCAATGTGGTAGAACTTGGTTTTTTGCATTACAAGTCAAAATAATTGTAATTTCATTGAACCAATTGTAAGTTGGCGTGTACTGACATCGAGAAAGACTAAACGAAAAAACTAAGACTAAATGAAAAAACTTAGACCGTTGACACTGACGACAATTGCATTACTGTTTTACTTGACTGCAAGTGGACAATTAATTTCAAAAAAGGGGTCGGCTGCAATCGACAAGATACTAACTGAATCATCTGGACAGTTCAAACCCAAGACTTACATAATTCAAAGTGTGAGCATGGGACAGGTTAAAAATCAATACAGCCGACCCTCCGCATTTTTAAGAAGATTGTGCTTCGACTTGCTCCACGCATTTGGCACATGCCGTAGCCGCTCAAGCCCACCGCGACACCAAAGCTATGGCAAGAGCCAAATCCCAACCCGATTCACCTAACCAATTTTAGATAAGACTGTATTTGCAGAAAAATAATATTCGCTGCGCTCTGTTATCAATTATTTATGCCAAACATTAGACTGTATTTTACTCTCGCTGTACTGGTGCTATTTGTTCCATGTTTTGCAAACGCACAGAATACTTTCAAAGTTATTAAAGGAAAGATTGTCGAGAACAATGGCAGCAAGCCGTTGCCATTTTCGTCTGTATTCGTAAGAGGGACAACTATTGGTACAGTTACAAATGATAATGGTGAATTTATTTTCAATATCCCGATTGCATACAAAAGTGATACACTGGTAGTTTCATACATAGGATATCAAAACTTTTATAGAGTAGTCAAAGATATTCCTGATGAAATTACCATTCGTCTAAATGAGGCGGTAATGAGTCTGGAAGAAATTTCGGTAGTAGACAAAAAAGTAACAGGAAATGAAATTTTCAATTTCGCCATCAAAAAGATTCTCGCAGAAAGTAAATCTCAGGCAGATTACTTTTTGTTAAACGGATTTTATAGAGAGATCCATTCAGATAATGATTTGCAAACAGGAGTGGTAGAATGTGCTCTTGAAATTCGTGCTAAGAATATAGTGGATGAAATGGAAGATATTTTAATACCTCAATTCAGAAAGGTTTATGACAATAAGAAAATTAATGATGAGTTTGTAAACTGGAAGGCTGGTAAAAATCATCTGTTGCTTCTTTTAAATGAAGGAGCAAATTTAATACCCCTCGCAAACAACATAAAGCGCACCGTGTGGGGAACCAAAATCTTCACCATCGAAAAGCTTACGTACTTCAATGACAAATTAGTCTATGTCCTGTCGAGCAAATCTAAAGCAATAGAGCTTAAATTGTTGGTTGATGCCGAAGACTATTCTGTCTATCGAAACGAATTAATTATGAGTGCTGGGGAAGTGGATCATGCAAACTATGTATGGGCTGAGGTTAATACGAAAGGTGAAAAGTGTGGTGCTATTTTGGATCATCAATCTTATGAATATAGGTATGTCAAGGGAAAGATGCTTCCGTATTACTTTTTCCGTAAGCAAGATTTTAGATGTTTTAGGTTGACTGAAAAAGTCCTAGCGAGTAAATCATATCTTTCGAGTGAGCTTTTGATAAATTCGGTTGTTATAGACAACGTTCAAAAGACATCATCTGATAAATTGAAGTTACAAAAAGGACTCGTTAATATGAGAAAGCCTTATGATTCTGTTTTTTGGAAACATTTCAATGATATTAAGGAAGTAAACCGCGACCAAAAAATGATCTACGTGCCGGGTACGGGAACTATCAATAAAGTGACAGAACCCACAGCAAACGTTGTTACAGCAGAGTCCAATACTGAAAGACGGAGTTTGAAAATTGGTAACCATTCACTGATGCAATTTACTAAAGCCGATACATTATTTGGGCAGCTTACACCATTACTCACATGTTACGATGTTGGGTATTATCACCTTGATATTGACATCGATACTGAAAGCCAACTGGTGAAAGGTTATTCAGAAATTACTTTCAAAATGGTAGACACTTCAACTAAAATCAGACTTGATTTATTCGAGTATTTCAAGATTAATAGCATCCAATTCAAAGGAGAAGATTTGAAATTTAAAAGAGAGATGGATGCTGTGTATATCGACTTTAATCAGGCACTTGAAAAAGGAACAAGTCATTCGGTTAAAGTAAGTTATGAAGGGCGACCGCTTGATGTGAATTTCGAAATATTTACTGGTGCATTTATTTGGCAAACAGACAATAACGAAAATCCTTGGATTCAATCACTCTGCCAAGGATATGGAGCAAAGGGCTGGTGGCCAGTTAAAAATCATCTCTTGGACGAGCCAGACAGTGCTTCGGTGAGTGTATCTGTCCCCGAAAGTCTTTATGCAATATCCAATGGAAAACTTGTTAACACAGACCCTAAAGGAAATGGTAAGGTAAAGTATCATTGGTCAGTGAGCAATCCCATTAACAATTACAACATTGCTGTTCACATTGGCAGGTACGAAACAAGTAAAGAGGTTTTTCAAAGCATTGGTGGCGGCCAACTAAATCTGAGTTACTACTATCTTGAAAATGCTAAAAATTTGGCCGCAAGAAAACTATCTATGATTCCGAAAATGCTTACAGTTTATGAGAAATATTTTGGAGCATACCCATTTATTAAAGATGGCTTTAAAATTATACAAAGCCCATATCCGATGGAGCATCAAAGTTGTGTGGCGGTAGGGCAATATTTTGATGAACAACTAATACTTCATGAGTCAGCACATGAGTGGTGGGGGAATAATGTAAGCTGTGCAGACAACTCAGATATTTGGATTCACGAAACATTTGCTACGTATGCTGAATCATTATACATAGAGGAAACACTTGGTTATGGTATTGGACAGGAGTACTTAAATTCAAGAAAAGATAAAATATTGAACGACTTTCCAATAGTTGGCGTATTTGGAGTGAATCATTTCCATTATAGAATTGAGGATAAATATTTCAAGGGTGCTTTAATGTTAAATACCCTACGCCATTTTGTAGCGGACGACAAGCTTTGGTTTAGCACATTGAAAGCAATGCAAGCAGACTTCTGGCATTCCTCCATTGACACAAAAACGCTTATCAATTATTTCAATAGAAAATTGGATCGTGACTTGAATGCATTTTTCTATCAATACCTTCAGACAATTGACATTCCTGTATTGACAATTCAGAATACAGACTCTCGAGGATTCAAGTATAAGTGGAGCAAAAGCATAGATTCTTTTAATTTGTCATTAAAATTGACAGATGACAAAATGCTTCAACCGACAACGACATGGAATACCGAAACCACTTACTCAGTAAACTCACAAATAGTTAAAGAACTTGAGGACAAATATTTAATCAAAGTAAAATGGCAGTAATGATTTCTACCTATAACTTAACCGCACACACTTTGTCAGGCCGCACGTCCGACCCACATCCAAAGCCAGCCAAAGAGTGTGCTCAGTGTAGTGTAAGCGGAGAAAGTTCTTAATGAAAAATGCCCTACCGCACGACTGACTAATAAAGAGTTGTGTAAATTAACGGGGACAAAAGACACGGCTTCGAATGAAGTTTGGAGAATGGCCCTACTACTGCCAACACTGTATTTGCGTCAAGCGGGGTTGACGCGTAATCCAACGTTTTCGTATCTTTATTGCGTTCTGTGTCGGGGACAGCACGCGGCTTCGGAAGCCCCGCTCGAACGCAAATCACAAAATGAGAGTAAAGAAAAACAATATGCCGACACCAAAAGTAGCTCTAGGACTTGGACTTTTAGTCTTAATTTTTAGTTGCAACGGACCGAGACGGGAAGCAACGGGAAAAGGCGCAATTGCTGACAGTATTTCCAATGCTTTTATTTCTTCTTCAGCCGCAGTAGAAAATGGAAAAGACTCGACAAGACGGTTTATCCGAACGGCTGAACTTAAATTTAAAGTTAAAAGCGTCATCAAATCGACTTATGACATTGAGAATATCACGAATCGGCAAGGTGGTTTTGTGACTTATACGAACTTGTCCAGTGACATAAACAATGTGACGACTATAGCTGTGAGTGCGGACTCCACTCTTGAAACGACATATTACACAGTTACAAATTCAATCAAGATAAGGGTTCCAAACACAAAGCTCGATACGACTTTAAGAGAAATATCTAAGAACATTGACTATTTGGATTATCGTATAATCAAAGCGGAAGACGTTGCATTACAAATATTATCCAACAACTTGACTCAAAAGCGTTCTACTAAGAACCAAGAAAGACTTACAAACGCAATCGACAAAAAGGGGAAAAAATTAAATGAGACAACGAATGCTGAGGAATTGTTATTAGACAAACAAGAACAATCGGACAATGCGAAAATCTCCAATCTTTCATTGACAGATCAAATCAAGTTTAGCACGATAAATATTTCAATTTATCAACGACAGACATTTAAGAGAGAACTCATTTTCAATGACAAAAACGTTGACGCCTACGAGCCAAGTTTTGGTAGTAAAGTTCTTGAATCATTGAAGTTTGGTTGGGACATTCTGGAGACGTTTTTAGTTTTCTTAACAAAGTTGTGGGGCTTATTTCTGTTTGCAATTTTAGTCTACATCCTTTACAAAAGATATGGCCATAGACTTAAATAGACGGGAAATCTGAAAATAAAAGAGAACAAAATCTGCTGCTAACAAAATGTTTCTTCAATGGTGCTGTGAGGTGTAGCCCAAAGTTCATATCTTCGTTCAACGCTTGGTGTCGGGGACAGGACGCGGCTTCGGAAGCGCACCACTGAAGAAACACAACCCTAACGTCTGTGGGACAAGAAACCAAAAAAGATATTAAGCAGGCTGACAAAAGACTTGTTGACATGATGTTCTTTGGACTCGACTATGGAATTGAGAACAAAAAAATAAGTGGAAAAGGACCTCTTGTTCCGTTCGTTGTGACGGAGAAAGAAGGACAAAATAAACTTGATAGATTTGTAACGGAGCGACTTGAAGATGGACTAAGTGAAGGGTTAAGATTTCTTGAGAACGAAAAAGAAAGTCGATTTGGAGTAATCGTTTATGACGGCTTCTTAACCGTAGACGGACAAAAAATTGACGCTGTACTTGTTAAAGGTTTCGACAGACTTGAAGAAGTGGGCTATCTGATTGGACAAAGATATAAGCCCAAGAAGATATTAAGGTCTTTCGGACTAATTGGAAATCCCGCATTTATTGGTAACGAGGAACAAGTGCTGAAATGAAACTGCGCACAACAATATATTTGCGCCAAGCGGGGTTGACGCGTAATCCAACGTTTTCGTATCTTTATTGCGTTCGCTGTCGGGGAAAAGGCGTGGCTTCGGAAGCCCCGCTCGAACGCAAATACTCACGTTGTGGGAAATAAGGCCTGGATTCCGCGAATAGCGATCGGTAATGAAAGACAAAAAAAGAAGAAGGGGAAGGTAATCCAACGTTTTCGTATCTTTAATGCGTTCGGTCTCGGGGACACCACGCGGCTTCGGAAGCCCCGCTCGAACGCAAATACTCACGTTACCGGCAAGCGACCTACTGAGAAAAAAGTGACAATAAAAGTGTAGATTTGGGACATGAAAACCATAACTATAAATATACCGGACACAGTGGACTTTGACAACAAAGAAGCCCTTATGGCAATAGCGTCAAGACTGTATGAAAAAGGAAAGCTCTCGCTGGGACAAGCTGCCGACTTAGTTGGACTATCAAAAAGGGCATTTATGGAAATCTTGGGAACCTATGGAGTTTCTGTTTTCAATTATCCATCTTCAGACCTTGACCGAGACGTAGAGAATGCAAAAAGTCATAATCTCTGATACTAGCTGTTTAATTCTTCTCGACAAGATTGGAGAACTGAAGCTTTTGAATAAACTCTTTGGACAAATTATAGTCACGCAAGAAATTGCCAACGAATTTAAAAAAGAGTTACCGGATTGGTTCACAATTGAAGAACCTGCCAATAAAACCTACCAAAAAATCCTAGAGGCATCGCTGGACAAAGGAGAAGCAAGTGCTATAGCATTTGCTATCGAACAGGTTGATTGTTTATTAATAATAGACGATTACAAAGGAAGAAGATATGCAGAGCAGCTAGGCATTAAAATTACCGGGACACTTGGAGTAATAATTGACGCAAAACTCAGCGGACACATAGAATCAGTTAGACCTATGTTGGACAAAATCAAAAAGACCGACTTTCGACTGACTGAAGAACTTGAAAAAAGAACGATTGAAAAAGCAAGTGAGGTGTGACGGCCGCCAGCCGGTAACAAAATGTTTCTTCAATGGTGCGGTGAGGTGTAATCCAAAGTTTATATCTTCGTTCAACGTTTTGTGTCGGGGACAGGACGCGGCTTCGAAAGCGCACCACTGAAGAAACACAAACGTTGGTGGCAATTTTGTGAAAAATGAAAGAGTTAATCGAGAAGACTTTTGACGGACTTATAAGTAAAGGACTATCAGTCGACAACGGACTGACTCTTGATGAGGTAAGAGCTATTGAGGGACTTTATAATTTTGAATTCCCACTGGACATTTTAAGTTTTCTTAAACACGGTTTACCTCAAGGACCACAATTCCCCGACTGGAGAGGTGCTTTAACGGACAAGTCAATGATTGACTTTGAAAGTGTTACTCAAGGAATCATATTCGATATTGAAAATAATGATTTTTGGTGGGACAAATGGGGAAAGAAACCAACTGACCATAAAGAGCGAGAACTAATTGCTTTAAAAATGATTAAGTCCTACCCAAAATTAATTCCTCTCTTTTCACATAGGTATTTACCTGCAAAACCAAATCATGCTGACAACCCAGTATTTTCAATTGTTCAAACAGACATAATATACTACTGACAAAATATTTATCATTACTTCCAAATTGAATTCGGACTAAAGACTTTTGAAAAAGCAATTGCGAAACCAAAGACACCTAAAGACATTGAATTTTGGACTGGCCTGCACAATTGGAATAATTTCAGTTAAACAAAACTGCCACCAACAAAATGTCCTATGTATATAGGATAGGTTCCTGAAGAGAAAGAGAAAGAGAAATTACTTTTGAAAGCAAGAGGGTTTTTTAGCCCCCCTGCCTTCGCAAGTTATTCCGTTGGTCATTTAAAATTACTTTTACGTTTCCATATCTGCAAGTTTT
>VYKX01000365.1_pt1 | contig 10899 bp, 11 predicted proteins | sample 5114471 | NCBI WGS metagenome assembly VYKX01 (sample SAMN12291785, study PRJNA351875) | freshwater metagenome | isolation source: freshwater lake | place: USA: Michigan, Gull Lake | collected 2013-08-08
TTTAGCCCGACTGAGGGCTGCATTGCGCTGGAACAACGCGATTTATTGCGCGTGCTGGCCGAAGGGCTGACCGCGATTGACGTGATGGCGTGACGCCCACGACATCAGGTGTTGCCACCCGATGTCGCAGACAATGCGCAATCTTCAGCTTCTGACCAGATTGCAGCCGCCCTCATTTAAGGGGCGGAAGGCCTTATCGGCTTCGGTTGTTTGCAGCAGCTTGTAGTAATCCCAAGGGCCACGGCTTTCCTCTGGCTTTTTTACCTCAAACAGGAAAGAAGGGTGGATTTTCCGACCATCCTGGCGAATGCTGCCGCGACCAAAGGCGTCATCATCCGTTGGCATGGCCTTCATGCGCGCAACCGCCGCCGCGCCATCTGCCTTGGCGGCGCCAACGCCCATATCGGCGACCGCCTTCAGGTAATGCAAAGCGCCGGCATAGGTGCCGGCATGGGTGCTGGCAAAGCCCGCATTGCCGATAGCAGGCCGTATGCGCTGCGTGAGCGCACGCGTGCGGTCATTCAAATCCCAATAGAAGCTTTCCGTCACGATCAGACCCTGCGCCGTGCGGAGCGACAGAGAATGAACTTCTGTGATGAAAAGCAAAAGCGAAGCTAGCCGCACGCCCCGCCGATTAAGCCCGAATTCAGCAGCCTGCTTCACGCAATTGATCGTATCCGTCCCCGCATTGGCAAGGCCGATCACATTGGCGCGGCTCGCCTGCGCCTGCACCAGGAAGGATGAGAAATCGGAGGTTCCAGGGAAGGGGGTGCGCACCGAACCCAGCACGCGCCCGCCCGCGCCACGCACGACGCCCGCCGTGTCACGTTCCAGCGCGTGGCCGAAGGCATAATCGGCGGTGATGAAGAACCAGGCATCGCCGCCGGCGCGCACGGTTGCTCCGCCCACCGAATTGGCCAGCATCCAGGTGTCATAGGTCCAATGCACCATATTGGGGGAGCAGCGCGCGCCAGTCAGATCCGATGTGGCGGCGGAGCTATTGATATGCACCTTGTTCTTTTCACGGCAGATATCATTGGCCGCGAGCGCGACCGAGGATGTTGCCACATCCACCAGGCAATCCACGCCATCGCGGTCAAACCATTGGCGCGCGATATTCACGCCGACATCGGGGCGGTTCTGGTGGTCCGCGAAAACGATTTCCACATTGAAGCCGCGCTGGCCGAAATCCTGCACCGCTTGCCGCGCAGCCGCGACCGAAACGCTGCCGGTGACATCGCGATACATGCCGGACATGTCCACGGGCACGCCAAGCTTGATGGTATTGGCTGCCTGCGCCTTGGCGCTGCGCCAGGGCAGCCCACCCAAAGGCGCGGCTGCGCCGGCCTTCAGAATATCTCTTCTGTTCAAGGTCATTGTCTTCTCCCTTAAAGGCGATCTGTTGTCGCCACGGGGGAAGCTTGGTCTGAGAAGGCAATCCTTGTCGAGCAGGAAATAGAGGACGTTCGGTGGGGCGCGTTCCGGCCTATTCCACCGGGCGCTTCCCGCCCCCCATTGGCGTTTCCCTGATGAACAAAGGCAGTGCATGGCCCGGCAGCCGCCCGCGGAGTGCGGCCATCAGCGCTAAGCCATAATCCTCCAGCACCTGGAAGCGCGCCGTGCCTGGCGCTGGGTCCAGGCTATGCAGGTAATAGGGTTTGATGCGGTTACGGATCATGGCGCGCAGCAGTGCTTCCATGGCAGGCGCCTCATCATTCACCCCGCGCAGCAAGACCGTTTGCCCAAGTAAAGGCACGCCTGCTTCGGCCAGCCGCGCCAGCGCCCCTACGGCCTCAGGCGTGAATTCGCGCGCGTGATTGGCATGAACGGCGATGAAGACCGGCTTCGTTTGCCGCATGGCGGTAACCAGCGCCCCAGTCACCCGCGCGGGATCAGCCACCGGCACCCGCGTGTGGATGCGCAGTGTTTCAATATGCGCCATGCCGGCCAGCCGCCCCAGGATCTCCCCAAGCCGCCGGGCTGAGAGCATCAGCGGATCGCCCCCGGTCAGGATCACTTCGCGGATTGCGGGATTGCCTTCAAACCACAGAAGCGCGCTTTCCAATTCCGCTTCCGTCAGCAGCCCGCCATCGGGGCCGACCTTTTCGCGGCGAAAGCAAAAGCGGCAATAGACCGGGCAGGCGAGCAAGGGTTTCAGCAGCGCGCGATCCGGGTAGCGATGCACCACACCCTTTACCGGCGTGAAGGGCGCATCCGCGGTCGGGTCTTCCAGCTCATGCGGCGCGGTAATGAGTTCCGCTGCATCGGGGATATACTGCAGCCCGATCGGATCGGCGGGATCGCCAGGGGTGATCAGGGCAGCCATGGCCGGCGTGATGGCGGTGGCGTAGCGCGCCGCCACCTCTTCCAGCACCGGCAGCGAGGCTTCGGCCACCAGGCCAGCGCGCAGAAGATCTTGCGGGCTGCGCAGCGTGCGGCTCTGGTCTCGGGCGATGGGCTGGGGCATGGTCGTATGCGCCTATACTAGCCCTGAAAGCGCAGCAATGCCCCTGCCCCCCTGGCACCCGGAAGCCTTCGCCGCGCGGCTACCCTTCCTGGAACGCCGCGTAAGGCTTACCGCTGACACCCGCACCTTTTTCACTGATCGCGGCTACCGCGAAGTGGAAACCCCCGCTTTGGTGCCAGCCCCAGGGGCCGAGGTGCATTTGCGCGCCTTCGCCACACGGTATGAGGCGCATTTGGGCCAGGGTGCGTCGCGCGATTTGTGGCTCCGCACCTCTCCCGAATTGGCGCTAAAGCGGCTTTTGGTGGCCGGCGCCGGGCCGGTTTTTGAATTGGCGCGGGTTTGGCGGAATGGCGAAACCTCGCCCCGCCATGCGCCGGAATTCACCATGCTGGAATGGTATCGCCCGGGGCTTGGCTTCGATGGGCTGATGGCGGAGACGGAGGATTATGTCCGCGCCGTTGCCCCGCGCATCGTCGCGCATGGCACGGTGACCACCGATCTCAGCCTGCCCTTTGAGCGCATCACCATGGCGGAAGCTTTCGCGCGCTGGTGCAATGGCCTGGATATTCTGGCGACCGAGGGCGATGCGGCGCGGCTGCATGCGGCTACCCAAGCCGCCGGCTTCGCAACCCGTGCCGATGAAGGCTGGGAGGATTTGTTCTTCCGCCTGCTGCTGGAATATATCGAACCTCAGCTTGGCCGCGGGCGCGCGACCTTCCTGACCCATTGGCCAGCACCGCAAGCAGCCCTCGCGCGGCGCGACCCAGCCGACCCACGCGCCGCGCTGCGTTTTGAGCTTTTCGTGGCCGGCCTGGAATTGGCCAATGCCTTTGATGAACTGACCGACGCTGGCGAACAACGCGCGCGTTTCATCACCGATACAGCCGAACGCCGCCGCATCAGCGGTGAGCGCGGCTGGGAAATTGATGAGGATTTCCTGATGGCCCTGGAACACGGCATGCCCGCCACCAGCGGTATCGCGCTTGGCTTTGACCGGTTGGCGATGCTGGTTGCGGGCGCGCGCGAAATTGGCGATGTGCTGTGGCTATAGCCGCCCTAACCGGCGCGGCGCAGGGTTTCGAGCATCCCGCTACTTTCCTCACGCGGCAGCGCGTAGAACACAAAAACATAAGGGTCTGAGGCTTCAAACACCGAAGGATCAGGTGAAGCACGCTGCATCGTCGCGCGATCCAGATCAGCCATCGGGTGCCAGGCGCCCTTCAATTCAAAAAACACATCATAGCCAAGCGCATCAAGGAAGGCTGGCACAGCATAGGTGCTGCCTGCGCGGTGGCGTTCCTCCACCTCCAGCGTCAGCACGGGGCGGCAGCGCAGCAGGGTTTCGCGTGCGCCCCGCAGGATTTCATATTCGGCGCCCTCGGCATCCAGCTTGATGGCCGTCACATCAGCAAGGGCTAAATCATCCAGCCGGCGCATCGGCACAGTGAAGCGTTCTACCGCAACCCGGGTCGAGACATGCGCCGCGTAATCCTTGGCCGTGCTGGCCCATTGTTCCTGCGCCACCCCATCCAGCACCGGCATGGCGAGCGTGATGCTGCCTTCATGATCCCCAAGCGCGAGGTGATGGCAGGCGACATTGGCGGGATCACCGCCAAAAGCCACCCGCAAGGCGGTTTGCAGCCTTGCAAAGGCGCTCGGCAGCGGTTCAAAGGCCAGCACCTGGCTGCCCGGCAGGCGGGAAAGCGGGATGGTCAGCAGCCCATCATGGGCGCCGATATCCACCAAGGTGCCGGGGCGATGCAGCAGCCTGTGGAAATTTTCCTCATCCATGACGAATTTCTCCCCTTTGGCCTATTGCTTGGCCTAAGCTACCCGAAATTGCGCCCGGGGAGCGAACATCAATGCCGATGCGTCTTTGTCAGCTTATCTACACCTCTCGCCCCTTTGGCTTCAATGCGCCAATGCTGGATGACATCCTGACCGCGGCGCGTTGCCTCAATGCGCAGCACGGGATCACCGGGGCGCTGATCTGCCGTGCCGATATGTTCATGCAAATGCTGGAAGGCCCCCGCGCTGTAGTGACGGAAACCTTCGGGCGCATCCTGGCCGATGATCGGCATGTGGATGTAACGCTGTTGCATGTGGGCGATACGCCGGAACGCATCTTCCCCGATTGGTCCATGCGCGATGACCCGCCACAAAGCTGGATGTGGAACCAAGCGGAGGTGCGTGAAGGCGCCATGCAGGAAGCCAGCGCCGCAGCGGCCTTTTCCGTCTTCCGTCGCCTATCGCGCCTGCCAGAGGAACGGCGTGCAATGTAGCGGCTAGTCCGCCGTCCAGCCGCCATCCACCAGCAGGGCGGAACCGGTCATCAGCGCGCCGGCATCACTCGCCAGCAGCAGGATGGCGCCCATCAGATCTTCCACCTGGCCCACACGACCCAGCTTGATCTTGGCTTCCACCTGCTCGCGAAAGCCAGGCGCGGCCAGGAAGGGTTTGGTCAGCGGCGTTTCGATGAAGGTGGGGCAGAGCGTATTCACGCGAATGCCATGCGGCGCGAGTTCAACCGCCATGGCTTTGGTGAGCCCCTCAATCGCCCATTTGGAGGCGCAGTAAATCGTCCGATTGGGCGCACCGACATGCCCCATTTGCGATGAGACATTGATGATGGAACCGGGGCGCTTGGCCGCCAGCAGCCGCTTCACGACCTGCTGCGCCATGAAAAACGCGGCGCGGACATTGAGCCCCATGACCACATCGAAATCATCCACCGTCACATCAATAAAGGGCTTCGGGCGATTGGTGCCGGCGTTGTTCACCAGAATATCGAAGGGCTCGGCCCCGGCGATGGCGGCTTCAGTTGCGCCAAGATCCATCACATCCAGCACCAGCACGCCTGCCGCGCCGCCCTTGGCGCGGATCGCCGCCGCCGCCGCTTCAACCTCATCGGCGCTGCGGGCCAGCAGGGTCACATGCGCGCCGTGATCGGCAAGCGCCGCGGCGGCGGCCAAGCCAATGCCGCGGCCAGCGCCACTTACCAAGGCGCGGCGGCCATCAAGCCGAAAGGAAGGGGAGCGGGGCAAATCCATGGTGGCAATTCCTGAAGCAAGGTTTGCGCGGTTATCACAAGGCGAGCGCGGCATGAATCTCAACGGCGCTTCACTCACGCTGAACGCCGCCAGGGCTCAATCCGCCGCGGTCGCATAAGGGATATTGCGCCCACCATAGCGGCGCACGCGAATATTCGCCTGTTCCGCATGGCCCGCGAAACCTTCCAGCATGCATAGGCGAGAGCAATATTCGCCGATCATGGTGGAAGCCTCATCCGTCAGCACGCGCTGATAGGTGCAGGTCTTCATGAATTTGCCAACCCAAAGCCCGCCCGTATAGCGCGCGGATTTTTTCGTGGGCAAAGTATGGTTGGTGCCAATCACCTTGTCCCCATAGGAAACATTGGTACGCGGACCCAAAAACAGCGCGCCGTAATTTGTCATGTGGTTCAAGAAATAATCCGGATCGCGCGTCATTACCTGCACATGTTCGGATGCGATGCGGTCCGCTTCCGCCACCATTTCATCTTCACTGTCGCAGATGATCACTTCCCCATAATCTTCCCAGGCTTTGCGGGCGATGGCGGCGGTGGGCAGGATTTTCAGGAGCCGTTCAACCTCGGCCATCGTCTCCCGCGCCAGTTTTTCCGACGTGGTGAGCAAGACAGCCGGGGAGTTCGGGCCATGTTCCGCCTGGCCAAGCAGATCAGTCGCGCAGATTTCCGCGTCCACGGTCTCATCCGCGATGATCAGGGTTTCAGTGGGACCCGCGAAAAGATCAATACCGACGCGGCCATACAACTGGCGCTTCGCTTCCGCGACAAAGGCATTGCCGGGGCCGACCAGCATATCAATCGGCGCGATGCTCTCAGTCCCCAGCGCCATGGCGCCCACCGCCTGAATGCCACCCAGGCAATAAATCTCATCCGCGCCGGCCAAATGCTGCGCCGCAACAATGGCGGGCGCGGGCCGGCCTTCAAATGGCGGCGCGCAGGTGATGATGCGCTTGCAGCCCGCGACCTTGGCTGTCACCACCGACATATGGGCCGATGCCAGCAGCGGGTATTTACCCCCCGGCACATAGCAACCGACGGAATTGACCGGGATATTGCGGTGGCCGAGCACCACGCCGGGCAGGGTTTCCACCTCAATATCGCGCAACGCCGCCTTTTGATGTTCGGCGAAATTGCGCACCTGGGTCTGGGCGAAGCGGATATCATCCAGATCGCGCGGCGTGAGTTGATCAAGACAAGCCTGGATTTCGCCCTCACTCAGGCGGAAATTCTGCCGGTCCCATTTGTCGAAGCGGATCGAAAGCTCGCGCACTGCGGCATCACCGCGCGCCTTGATATCGGCCAGAATGCCCTCGACCGTTGCGCGCACCTTGGCGTCATCTTCCGCCACCGCATCCGCATCCCGGCCCCGCTTCAGGAAACGCGCCATGTTCTACCCCTTCTCTTGCTTCTGACCCTTGCTTGAAGCGCGAGGGGCGGGCCGTCAAGCGGAGCATTTTCAAGCCAAGCGGAATCGCTTGGCGACCAGGAAAATGCGACCAGACAAAAGCCGGTTTGACCCAGGGGCATAACAGGGGAAGTATTCGCCTCATGACGCCAGCCGAATTGCTCGCCCCCATTGTGGGGCCGAAGAATTGCCTCATTGAGGATGCCGATATCGCCCCCTATGCGGTGGATTGGCGCGGAACCTATCGCGGCACGCCGCGCGCCGTGCTGCGCCCGGGCTCGGTTGAGGAGGTCGCGGCCTCCGTCCGCGCCTGCGCCGCCGCCGGGCTTGCCATTGTGCCCGCCGGTGGGCGCACCGGGCTTTGTGGCGGGGCGGTGGTGCAGGATAATGGCCCGCCTGCGGTGGTCATGAGCCTGGAACGGCTCAACCGCATCCGCGATGTGGATGCAAAGGATTTTTCCTTGGTCGCCGAAGCCGGCTGCATCATCCAGAATGTGCAGGAAGCCGCTGCGGCGGCGGGGCGGCTTTTCCCGCTTTCCTGGGGCGCGCAGGGCTCGGCCATGGTGGGCGGCGCGCTTTCCACCAATGCCGGCGGCATTCGCACCATCCGCTGGGGCAACGCGCGGGATTTGGTGCTGGGCTTGGAGGTGGTGCTGCCCGATGGGCGCGTGCTGAATGATCTGCGCCGCGTGCGTAAGGATAATAGCGGCTATGCGCTCCGCCATTTGTTCCTGGGCGGGGAAGGCACGCTTGGCATCATCACGGCTGCCGCTTTGCGCCTGGTGCCGGCTTTGAAGCGGGTTGAGACCGCCTTCGTCGCCGTGCCCTCGCCCGATGCGGCGCTATCGCTTTTGTCGCGGATGCTGGAATCGGGTGCGGATGTGATCGCTTTTGAATTGATCCGCAAGGAATGCATGCAGGTTGTGGAACGTTTTGGGCTGCGCACCCGCATGCCGATGGCGCTTGAAAGCCCCTGGTATGTCATGGTGGAAATCGCCGCCGCACATCCTGCCGTGCCGCTCAAGGAAATGCTGGAAGATACTTTGGCGGAAGCCGCGGAAGCCGGCGATTGCACCGATGCCGTGCTGGCCACCAATGAGGATCAGCGCGCCGGCTTCTGGCGCATTCGGGAAGATTACCCGGATTGCCAGCGCCGCAACGGGCCTTATGTCGGCACCGATACCGCTGTGCCGGTTTCATCCGTGCCGCGCTTTTTGGCGCGGGTGGAAAAGGAATTAGTGGCTGGCTGGCCGGAGGGCGAGTTGTTCATGATCGGCCATGCGGGGGATGGGAATATCCGTCTTGGCATGGGCGCGCCGAAGGGCATGGAATACAAGGATTGGGCGTCTCGCGCGGCGGGGCTTGAAGCGCTGGTGAATAGCATCGCGGTGGAGATGGGCGGCAGCTTCAGCGCCGAACATGGCATTGGCCAATCCAAGCGCCACGCCATGGCATCGCTGAAAGACCCGGTGGCCTTGGATGTCATGCGCGCCATCAAGGGCGCGATTGACCCGGAAAGCCTGATGAACCCTGGCAAGATGCTGCCGGGGTAGGCCGCCTGTCAGGGGCGCGCCATCTGCCGTTTTGCCTCGGTCAGGCAGGCGGCGTGATCCGCCACGCAGCCGCCCGCGATCCAAAAGGCTTCAACCCGCGCCAATACCGCGCCAAGCGCCGGGCCGGGGGTTGCACCCTCCGCCAAAAGATCACGCCCTTGCAGGGGAAAGACGGGCGCGGCTTCTCCGTGCAAAGTGGCGCGCAGTGCGGCGCGAAGTGGTGCGGCGCCCTCGCGAGCATCGGCCAGCCAAAGTGCTGCTTCCTGTATGTCCAAGGCCACCGCGCCGTGTTGCGCGCGCCAGCGACGAAAGCCTGCCGCGTCAATTTCCGCGCTGGGTATCGCGGCTTCTTGCAGAAAACGCAAAGTGCGTGCCTCGGCGCTTGAAAGCTTCAACCGCGCAGCCAAGCCCGGCGCCGCACCGCCCAGCGCCGCGAGGCGCAACAAGGGGTCCGCCGGCGCATCAAACGCCACAAGCCGCGCAAGGCAATCAAGATCGGGTGCAGCAATTTCCGGCAGGGTTGCGGGCAAAACGCCAAGTTCTGCCATCAGGCGCAACGCCGGCACGGGTTCCGCCACCATCAGGATGCGCTTGATTTCCATCCAAATGCGCTCAACGGAAAGCCGCGCAAGGCCGGGGATCGCTTCGCGTATCGCCTGCAAAGCCGCAGCATCAGGGGCGCCCTTGCCGTAGCGCGCCTGGAAGCGAAAGAAGCGCAGCAGCCGCAGATAATCCTCAGCCAAACGCGTGGCAGGATCACCCACAAACCGCACCAACCCTCGCGACAAATCATCGCGCCCGCCGAAATAATCATGCAGCACACCATCCGCGCCAAGCGACATGGCATTGATGGTGAAATCGCGCCGCGCTGCATCTTCGCGCCAATCCGTCGTCCAAGCCACTTCGGCATGGCGGCCATCGGTCAGCACGTCGCGGCGAAGGGCCGTCACTTCAATCGGCTGATGATCCCAGACCGCCGTGACGGTGCCATGTGCAAGGCCCGTTTCAAAAACCTTGCAGCCGGCGGCAAGCAAACGTGCCATGATGTCTTCAGGCGGAAAGGGTGCGGCGACATCCACATCCGCGACCGGCAGCCCGGCCAAGGCATCACGCACCGCACCACCCACCGCGCGGCTACCGGGCAAGGCATCAAGCACCTTCGCCGTTGCAGGCGCGCGCAGGAAATCTGGCAATGATGCAAAGGCACTCATCGCCGCGGTTCCATATGGCCTGGCGTGATTTCGGTGCCGTCAATGCGGGCAGGGACGTATTTCGATCCCGGCGCGCTGGCGCGCGACAGCCCATACCAAAGCGCGCCCGCCAGCATCAGCGCCGCGCCGCAGCCGGCCAGCACCAGCAGCACGGTGCCGGGTTCCCGCCCCGGGTTCAGCCGGCGCCAGATGAAAAACGCAGCAAAGGGTGCGAGGAACAGTAGGGCTTCGATCAGATAGGGCACGGGCTTATTGTCTCGCCGCAACAATAAGCATTCAATCTTCGCGCAGCACGGAAGCAAGCGTCACCAGTACGGAAGCGGTCGCGCCCCAGATGTAATGCCGATCATGCGGCCAGACCCAGAATTCCCGAATCTCACCCCGAAACTCGCGCGACCGCCGCTCAGGCTTGGCGGGATCGGTCACATGCGAAAGCGGATATTCAAAAGTCTCCGCCACCTCTCCGGGATGAGGGTTCAGCGAAAAGGGCGGGCGCAGCAACGCCACTACGGGCGTCACCAGATAGCCCGTGCCGGTCAGCAGCGGCGGCAATTCGCCGACAATCTCGGGCAGGCCGGCATGCAGGCCAATTTCTTCCTCGGCTTCGCGCAGCGCTGCCGCTACGGGGCTTTCGCCTTCCTCCAACCGCCCACCAGGGAAGGACACCTGCCCGGCATGCGCCTTCAAATCTGCAGAGCGCAAGGTCAGCAACACGGTCGGTTCCGGATGCAACACAAGGGGCACCAGCACCGCCGCCGGCGTCATGCGCCCACCGGCGCGTGCGGCGCGTTCCACATCCTCCCGCGGGGCGGGCCGATCGGCGCGTAGCCGGAGCGGATCAGCAATACGCGCTTGCAGCGCGGCAACGGTCAGCGGAAGCGCGAATGCCCCGCTCACGCTTCCGGCATGTCCAGGACCGGCGCTTCATCTATGGGGAAGAACATCCCCTCGCTCCAAACGCCAAGCACCTTGCGGCCATCCATGATTTCGGCCTGGGCGAGCGCCACCAATTCGTAGAAGACAGCGCGATTGATCCGCGCCTCCAGCCCTGGGCGGACGGTGATATAGGGGCGCGGTTCGCGGCTGATGGGGTCAAGATGCACGCGGATTGGGTGTTCCGCATCCGCGGTCACCATTTCATCAAGATTGGTGCGGAAGCTGAGGCATTGGCGCGGCGCGCCATCGCCGCAATCACA
>VYKX01000664.1_pt1 | contig 10890 bp, 8 predicted proteins | sample 5114471 | NCBI WGS metagenome assembly VYKX01 (sample SAMN12291785, study PRJNA351875) | freshwater metagenome | isolation source: freshwater lake | place: USA: Michigan, Gull Lake | collected 2013-08-08
TGACCACTGTTACATTTGGTAAATCGAGGAGTTGCTCAAAATTTATCCACATAACCCACCTCCTGTTCTGTGTTACTATTATACCATGCTCACACAGAACCTAGAAGAGCCAAACGAGCGCATTATAGTCAGGAATTCCTTCTAGAAAAAGTTGGCGTTTATCAAATCAGTAATGCCTCTCAATAGGTTTTTAATTCTGCAAAATTGCGGATTCTAGAGTTTATTTGGTGGCGGTGACATAGAATAGACCTGTGGGAGAAATGAGCTTTTTTCTTGTTAACTATCCTTAGCAAAAATTCCTAGACTCGATAACAAAGCTTGTAGGTTAGTTTGCACGGTAGCGGGTTGGTATCTCTTAATAGTTTCTAGGGAATTATCAGCGAGTTTTTGCCACAATTCCATATTGTCATAGAGTTCGATCACTGCTTGGGCAAATTCCTCGTCAGTATCGGCAATTAAAACATCTTGGTGGTCAATTAATCCCATACCTTCGGCACCAATTTTTGTGGTAATAGTCGGTAATCCTAGGGAAAGACTTTGACCTATTTTACCCTTCATTCCCGCACCAAATCGCAGGGGTGCGACAAAAACACGACTCTTTTGAAAATATGGTTCTACTTCGGGAACATAACCGGTAACAATCACTTTATCACTGGCTAATTCTTTCACTTCATCCTTGAGGTTACTTCCCAATAAATTAACGGTAATATCGGGACGAGATGCCCAAACTAAGGGCATAATTTCTAAACATAACCACTTAACTGCATCAATATTAGGAGGGTGATTGTAGCTACCAATAAATACTAAACCGGCTCGCTGGTCAAAGGCAACTTTTTCTGACAGGGAAATTTCCTCGTGAATATTGGGGATTACCCAAACATTTTTCACCCCCAAAGAGGATAAAACCTGCTTTTCGTCTTCTGTTACTACCACGGTTGCTTCCGCTTGGTTAGCATAGTTTAACTCTAATTTCTGATAGGTTTGCCAACTCCAGCTAGTATTTTGGTAACTGGGATCGAGATAGTCTTTTTGTCGTTTTAAACGCAGAAAATGCAGGTCAATTGTATCATAAATAATTGGTGCTTTTGTTTTTAAGCGAATTAAGTCCATATACTTATCGCACAATTCGGGACGACACAACCAAACTCCATCTATCAGGGGTAAATATTTGATTAATTTTTCTTCTAGATTATATCTTTGCGCTGTGCCATAAATAACCTCAATTCCCAGCTGTTGCAGGACGGAAGTATAGGGTTGTTCAGGATAGCCATTATCGGGAAAGAAAATCACTGAATAGCCTAAATTGAGCAGTAGCTTAAGAATATTTAATAAACGCACACAGCCGGATTCTCGATCGTATAGTGGAACGTAGGAGTCAATGACTAAAATTGTCGGTTTTCCTTGTAAACGTCGGGCAGCTTTGGGTACATTATTAGCATCGTTATCTAGGTGTTTAATTAATACCTTTGACCATTTTTCTCGAAACTTAGTTTGATTAATAACCTGATATTGTTTTATCCCAGTAGAAAGATCTGTTCCCGAGGTGATTCCTTCGTAGTGAATGACGTTAGATTGGGGTTGATAGAGGACTTGATAACCCAATTCTCGGATGGCAAAACATAAGTCTGTATCTTCGTAATATGCGGGGATAAAGTCTTGACAAAAACCACACAATTGCTTAAATAAATTCGTAGGAACTAATAAACTTGCTCCCGAACAATAGTCCACGGGACGGACATAATTATATTCCGGTTCCTCGGGACTATCTAAGCGTCCATAATTCCAACCATCGGCAGAATTCCAGATAATTCCCCCCGCTTCTTGTTGTTTACCATTAGCATAAATTAACTTAGAACCCACCGCACCAACTTGGGGATTATTGATAATCAATTTTAATAAACTTTCTAGACAATTTTCCAGAATACGAGTGTCGTTATTGAGAAAATATAGGTATTGACCTTTTGCTTGACTAGCTCCATAATTACAGGAAAGAATAAAACCAGAGTTTTCTGCATTAGTTAATACTTTAATTCCTTTAACTAAAGTGGCTAATTGTTCTAAGGTGTCATCAGTAGAAGCATCATTAACAATGATTATTTCATAGGCTAAATCAGAACTTAGGTTAGCACTCAAGGATTCCAAGCAGTTAAAGGTGTAGGCAAATTGGTTATAAACAGGAATAATAATCGAGACTAAAGGATTGTCACTACTGGCAATTTCTAGGGGTCGGGGTTCGGCTAATTTACCATCCTTCCTCTTGGAGACTAAAGACAAATTTTTTGAGCAGTTTTTTAACTTTGAAAATAATCATTATTACCATAAATACTCCTCTAGAGAAAACCAATCTTGTGCTAAATTTAAATCTCTTTCTGCTCTAACAATAGCTACTTTTAAAAATTTGTTGCTTGAGGTAGTTTCTCTGTTGTTCCATAATAAATAATTTAATCGCTTCATTTTCAGGATAATCACTACTCGCCAACCATCGATCGAGAAGTTGCATAGTATCTTCAGGGAGAGTTATCTGAAGTTGTCTGGTCATTTTGTCTTTCCTAACCATATCTAGACAATAACAATTATAAACCCCTAGAGCGATTTTAGTTGCTGTCGGGATAAATTCTCGGGGCTGCGGCGATTAATTTTTGGGTGTAGGGGTGTTGGGGATGGCTAAAAATCTGTTCAGTGTCACCCATTTCAACTATTTTACCCGCAGTCATCACCGCAATTCGATCGCAGAGGAATCTCGCTAACCAAAGATCATGAGTTATAAATAAATAAGTGAGATTAAATATCGAGCATACTAACCGGTTCATCACAAATAACTAATTCTGGACGAGTAATTAAAGCGCGAGCAATGGCTACCCTTTGCTGTTGTCCTCCCGATAACTCTCTAGGATAGCGTCGATAAAATTCCTCTACCGGTGTTAACCCGACTCGATCTAACATTTCTAAAACCTGTTTTTTAGCCGTTTCTAGATTAACTTTTTGATGGATAAAAAGCGGATCGGCAATACTTTCTCCCACCGTCATTAGAGGATTGAGACAAGCGAGGGGATCCTGAAAAATCATCTGCATTAAGCGCCGTTTTGGACGCATTTTTTCCCCCGACAAAGGGGTTAAATCTTCTCCTAAAAATTCTACTTTTCCCCCAGTGGGTTTAATTAACTGTAATAGGGTTCTCGATAGGGTACTTTTCCCACACCCCGACTCCCCAACTAAACCGAAAATTTCCCCTCGATACAGTTCAAAATTGACTTCATCTACCGCTTTAATAAATTTCTTTTCTTTCTTGAAAAAACTATCTAAAAAGTTACCTTCTAGGCTATAATACTGTTTTAAATTATCCACCTTTAACACCGTTTCCTTGCCTTGAATTGCCGTTGATTTTTCCTCCCGTAACTGTAGGTGTAAAGCGGCAGTCAAAAGAGAACGAGTGTAGGGGTGTTGAGGCGCTTTAAAAACTGTTTTTACCAATCCTGATTCGACAATTTTGCCCCCCTTCATCACCGCTAATTGATCGCAATATTCTCCCACCATCGCTAAATCATGGGAAATTAACAATAATCCCATCTGTTCCTCGCTACATAAACGCTTTAATTCCCGGAGAATTTCCGCCGAAACTGTCACATCTAAACTGGTGGTGGGTTCATCGGCAATAATTAACTTAGGGTTTAATAATAAAGCTAAAGCAATGGCCACTCTTTGCCGCATTCCCCCACTAAATTCGTGAGGATATTGGGACCAACGATTAGCAGGAATTTTGACTTTTTCTAGGACAGTACAAGCTTGACTTTTAGCTTGACGATAGGTTAAATCCGTCCGATGAGCTTGCAAAGTTTCCACACAATGATCGCCAATAGTCATCAGCGGATCCAGTCGCGTCATCGGATCTTGAAAGACTAATCCCACCGCTTCCCCGCGAAACTTTTCTAACTGTTTGCTAGATAAAGATAAAAGCGATCGCCCTTCAAAGGTAATCTCACCTTCCACGTGAGTGCGATTGGGTAATAACCTTAAAATAGCCTTACCGATGGTCGATTTTCCACAACCAGATTCACCCACTAATCCCAAAGTTTCCCCTTTGCCTATACTAAAAGATACCCCATCGATCGCCCAAGAGGGAGAACTTAATTCTGTCGGGTAGGCAATTTTTAGGTCTTTAATTTCCAACATGACGCGATCGGTAACGATAAAAGTTATGACTTAGGGTCAAGTATGCCACACAAACGGCGATCGAGCATTTAATTAGGGTTTGCAGCAAAAAGTTTGTTGGTGGGGATAGGGTGTGGGGTGTGGGGTGTAGGGTGTAGGGTTTTACCGATTTTGAGGGGGTCAATTAGCTAATTTTCAGGGACTTTTTCCCTGAATTTTCCCCCGCTCACTCCCATATCCGCTACTTTTTGATTGACAAAAAGTCTAAAAGTGTTACCCAACAAGGTTTTCAGATTTATTCAGCCAACCCTAATCACTAATCGACAACTTCCCCTAACAAAACCCGACAATACCCCTTTAAAGTCGCCACTCGCTCGCTAATTATCTGTAAACGTTTCTCCCGTCCTTGTCGCGCCGAGGCCAAAAATAACCAGTCCGTCTCCAGCAATCGCCAGGATCGATATAGTTCCGTCTGGACCGCGCGCCAACGATTAGCCACCTCTGGGCTTAAATTGTCATCATTTAGTGACAATATCTCCCCTTCTAGACAGGTTTGTAAAGCTTGAAAAGATTGTAACCCCGTGGAAGCCTCCCCATCCAGAAGGGCAAGACTGAAATCCTCCAGTTTTCTTAACAAAGATTTGTAGGCTTGATGGTAATTTGTCGGTAGCATCCAATACAAAGCGCGTTAGAATTTGTTACATAAGATTAACGATTTGCCATCACGGTTGCAAGTCCTCCTCCCGAGCAGAGACAAAAACTTAAAAGAATCCCGCCCTTTTCGCCGATCGATCCGATTCCAGTGTTAGAGAGTTAAGCAATCTGGCATCCCTTCGGCCTAATAATTTTCTAGTTATCCGTCTCCCCCCCCTCTCGTCCCTATTATCCCCCCGATCTAACCATGAACGCCATCACTGCCATCCAACCAGAAACCCTCACCGTCCTTCCCCGGGCCACGGAACCGAAAAAAGCGTTAGTTTTACCCGATTGGCTGAAAGAATGCCTAATTACCTACGAAAACGACCCCCAGAATCCCGATATCGATTTAATCTGCAAGGCTTTTAATTTCGCCCACAAACTCCACGAGGGCCAGTATCGCAAATCCGGGGAACCCTATATCGCCCATCCTATAGCCGTAGCGGGATTACTGCGGGATCTGGGGGGTGATGGGGCAATGATCGCGGCCGGATTCCTTCACGATGTGGTGGAAGATACGGAAGTCACCCCCGAAGAAATCGAGGCTAGATTCGGTGTTGAGGTGCGTAATTTGGTGGAAGCGGTGACAAAACTCTCCAAATTCAACTTTTCTAGCAAAACTGAACGGCAAGCGGAGAATTTTCGCCGAATGTTCCTGGCGATGGCTCAAGATATCCGCGTCATCGTGGTCAAATTAGCCGATCGCCTGCACAATATGCAAACCCTCGAACACCTCACCCCGCAACAGCAGCAACGCATCGCCCTCGAAACTAGAGAAATCTTTGCTCCTCTGGCTAACCGTTTAGGGATTGGCAGATTTAAATGGGAATTAGAGGATTTATGCTTTAAATACCTCGAACCCGATGCTTATCGCACTGTGCAGTTATTAGTATCGGAAAAACGTATCGATCGAGAGGCCCGCATCGAAACCGTCACTAACACATTGCGGGAAAAATTGCAAGAAATTGGCATAAAAGTTCTTGATTTACAGGGTCGCCCCAAACATCTCTACGGCATCTATCATAAAATGCACAATCAAGGCAAAGAATTCGAGCAGATTTATGATATAGCCGCCGTCCGCATTATCGTCGAAACCAAAGAGGAATGTTATCGTTGTTTAGCCATAGTTCACGACCAATTTACTCCGATTCCTAACCGTTTTAAAGACTATATCGGTTTACCAAAAGCTAACCGTTATCAATCCCTCCATACCACCGTTGTTGGTTTAAATGCCCGTCCCCTAGAAGTGCAGATTCGCACCCTAGAAATGCACCATGTTGCTGAATACGGGATTGCAGCCCATTGGAAGTACAAAGAAACCGGTTCTAGTCAAACAACTTTAACCGCCGCCGATGAAAAATTCTCTTGGCTGCGTAATCTTCTTGACTGGCAAAAAGACCTGAAAGATGGCCAAGAATACATGGATGGTCTGAAAAATAATTTCTTTGAAGAAGATATCTATGTTTTCACCCCCAAAGGTGATGTGGTAGCCCTCGCCCAAGGTGCGACACCGGTAGATTTTGCCTATCATATTCATAGCGAAGTAGGTAATCAGATGAAAGGGGCAAGAATTAATGGTAAATGGTCAGTTCTTGATGCTCCCTTGCAAAATGGAGATCTGGTGGAAATTCTCACCAGCAAGCATAGTCACCCTAGTTTAGATTGGTTAAATTTTGTCGTTACTCCTAGCGCCAGAAATCGCATCCGGCAATGGTACAAAAAATCGCGACGAGAAGAAAATATTAGCCGAGGTCGTGATTTATTAGAGAAAGAATTGGGTAAAACTGGCTTCGATGCCCTGCTGAAATCAGAACGAATGCAATCGGTGGCTAAACAGTGCAATTATGTGGCAGTAGATGATTTATTGGCGGCCTTAGGTTACGGCGAAGTTACCCTAAAAAATGTGGTTAATCGTCTGCAAGAAGCAGTTAAAAATCAACAGGAAATTTTAACGGTCAAAAATCCGCCCGATGTCCTGACTGATTCCCAATTGATTCTACCACCTTCTCCCGTTCAAAGGGCTTTACCTGCTAGTAAATCACCGATCGCCGGTGTGGAGGGATTAGTCTATCGTTTGGCCGGTTGTTGTTGTCCTTTACCCGGAGAAAATATTACCGGTATAGTTGCCCATGCGGGGGAAGGTATTGTTATTCACCGTCAGGGCTGCTCGAATGTGGAAAAAGCCGAAGCTGAACGCTTAATTCCTGTTAGTTGGAACCCTATAGATGACCAGGGACGTTATCAAACTTATCCGGTAAATATTCAGATTGAAGTGATCGATCGCGTCGGGGTTTTAAAAGATATTCTCTCTCGTTTAAGTGACCAAAATATTAACGTTCGCAATGCCGGAGTTAAGACTAATTTCGGTAAACCCGCTTTAATTTCCCTGAAAATTGAAGTAAAAGACCTGCAACAATTTGAACGCTGTGTTAGTCAAATTAAGCTGATGATCGATGTTTTAAACGTTCGTCGCATCAGTCAGGTAAAAAGCGATCGAGAGTAGGTTAAACCTAAAATTGCTGATCATATTCCCCAAACTCCAGAGCGCCTTAGCTTTGGAAGTGGGATGCTGACACTGACTAAAACCACGATGGCAATATCTGCACTTTTTGTCACCGAACAACGTAGGATCGATAATTAATCTGAGCGCAAAAATCCCTATGTTATTATCCCTACTGTCAGTTATCAGTTTTCTGATTAGTTTTCTGGTGGTTGCCCTGATTAAACAACGTTTTAGCCAACAATTGTTAGATATTCCCAATGAGCGTAGCAGCCATAGTCAACCCACACCTAGGGGGGGTGGACTCGGTTTTGTCGTCGCTTTTGCTCTTACCAGCGGCCTCAGTTATTTTCTCCTTCCTCCTTCCCTACCTCTCATTCCCCTGTGGTTGTCCCTGACTCCTTTAATTATTATCGGTCTTCTCGATGATCGTCGCGGTATTCCCTCTAGTATTCGCTATTTAGTGCAGTTATCCTCCGCTAGTGTTGCGGTCACTTTTTTCGGTGCTTTTCCCCAATCGTGGCTATCAGATTTGGGTTTTGGCGGCAAAGTTTTGGCTATTATTCTCACAATTATCGGCCTGACCGCGATCATTAATTTTTATAATTTTATGGATGGTCTCGATGGCTTGGTGGCTGGCTGTACGGCGGTACAATTAGGATTTCTCTCTCTCTATTTTCAGCAACCAATTTTATGGCTTTTAGTGGCAGCTTTAGGCGGTTTTCTCCTCTGGAATTGGTCGCCAGCGAAAATTTTTATGGGTGATGTGGGTAGCACCAGTTTAGGGGCAATTGTCGCTATGGTTTTACTTAATAACCAGGGCAATCAAAGTCAAGCTTGGTCAGCTTTAACTATCACTTTACCTCTGATTGGTGATGCTATTTATACCCTTATTTGTCGATTAATAAGAAAGGAAAATATCTTCCAAGCTCACCGCAGTCACCTTTATCAAAGATTACAAAAGTCTGGCTGGTCTCATCCACAAGTAGCGATTATTTATATGGGGATAACTCTCCTGATTGCTCTTAGTATTAACTACTTAGGAATCCTAGGAGCATGGCTGAGTTTACCTCTGATTCTAGGATTAATTGTTCTCGGAGAAATTTATCTGAACAGGAAAGTTAGCGAGCATAATTTATCAGTGACAAGAAAAGAATAATTTTTTTTTGCTATGGACTGAGGGGTTAGTCAAACCTAGAAAATGTTATGCTAAATCCTCTTGAAAAATTATATGGATCGGGGGGTAAGGAGCAGAAGTAATTACTCAAATAGTTATTGGCGAAAGTCGTTTCTTTCACTCAAAAACTGATGGTTTTAATCTCTGGCAAAAACAGAGCTATTTACCTATTATCCCTACTAACCAAGAGAAAAGAAAAAATTAATATTTATCGGATCAGGTTAGCTGATATGATTAGGGAGATGACTATCATTTCAAGGTCAATGAGCGCAAGAACGTTATTCGATAAAGTCTGGGACGCACACACGGTTAAGATTCTTCCCAGTGGACAGACACAATTATTTATCGGACTGCATCTAGTGCATGAAGTCACCAGTCCGCAAGCTTTTTCGATGCTAAAAGAAAGGGGTTTAAAAGTATTATTTCCAGGACGGACTATTGCCACCGTCGATCACATCGTCCCCACCGAAAATCAGGCGCGTCCTTTCCTTGACGATTTGGCCGAGGAAATGATCCGGGCGATCGAAACTAATGTTCAAACCAATGATATTCCTTTCTACGGCATCGGTTCCGGCAATCAGGGCATAGTTCATGTGATCGCTCCCGAACAGGGTCTAACTCAACCCGGGATGACGATCGCCTGTGGTGACTCCCACACCTCCACCCACGGCGCTTTTGGGGCGATCGCTTTTGGTATCGGAACTTCCCAAGTGCGCGATGTTCTTGCTACCCAAACCCTGTCCCTATCGAAATTAAAAGTGCGTCGAGTGGAGGTAAACGGCGATTTAAACCCCGGTGTCTATGCTAAAGATGTAATTCTCCATATTATTCGTCAATTGGGCGTTAAAGGCGGTGTTGGTTACGCCTATGAGTACGCTGGTAGTACAATTGAACGGATGTTCATGGAAGAAAGAATGACGATTTGTAACATGGCGATCGAAGGTGGGGCCCGATGTGGTTATATCAACCCCGATCAGATCACCTACGATTACCTCAAAGGTCGTGATTTTGCGCCTAAAGACTGGGAAAGTGCGGTTAATTGGTGGGAAAGCATTAAAAGCGATGCCGATGCGGTTTATGACGATGTAGTGGTCTTCGATGCCAGTGAAATCGAACCCACAGTTACTTGGGGGATTACTCCCGGCCAAGGAATCGGGGTTAACGAAGTCATTCCCACTCCCGAAAGTTTACCGGCCAGTGAAAGAGCGATCGCAGAGGAAGCCTATCAATACATGAAACTCACCCCCGGCACCCCAATTAAAGGCACAAAAATCGATGTCTGCTTCGTCGGTAGCTGTACTAACGGCCGGATCAGTGATCTGCGCGAAGCGGCCAAATTTGCCCAAGGTCATCGTGTTGCCCCCAATGTGAAAGCTTTTATCGTCCCCGGTTCCGAAAGAGTCAAAAAACAGGCGGAAGCGGAAGGATTAGACCAAATTTTCCTAGCATCGGGCTTTGAATGGCGCGAGGCGGGCTGTTCCATGTGTTTAGCCATGAATCCCGATAAATTGCAGGGAGATCAGATCAGCGCCTCCTCCTCCAATCGTAACTTTAAAGGTCGTCAAGGTTCCGCTTCCGGGCGTACTTTGTTGATGAGTCCGGCGATGGTGGTAGCGGCAGCGATTAAAGGGGAAGTCACCGATCCAAGGGAGTTGTTACAGCAGTGATCTCAATGGTGAGATAGGAAGTTTTGCTTTTGGGGAGTCAGTAATCAGTAATCAGCTTTTTTCTCCCCGCTCCCTTATCGCCCCCTTGACAGGGGTTTTAACGGGGTATAGATCGTTCTGTAGGGTCAATTCATGAATTGATCCTACTATCAAGCTTTGCCAGCAGTTCAGTGCCTGTCCGTTGTGTTCTGGAGCGCGGTCTGTAGGACGGCGCTCCCGACACTTCGATTTCTTCTTGGGTGCATGGCCGGTAATCGGTATCTGGTTTACCGCGATGGGTGTTAGCACCATGGCGTTCAACCTCAACGGTTTCAACTTCAACCAGTCGATTCTCGATTCTCAAGGTCGTGTAATTGGTACTTGGGCCGATGTGTTAAACCGCGCTGGTATCGGTATGGAAGTAATGCACGAGTCTGATTGCTCCTGCTATCAATGGTTAATTCCTAGTCTGAACGAAAAGGCACTCCCGCGAGGGGGTGCTTTTTTGTTGTTTTCAAGTTGCTTGAAGATGCCAGAATCTAGGGATAATGGAGTACAATTAGGCTAATTGATTAAGCTTCGCTGGTGCGGCGAATACCTTCGTCGAGAATAGAACTCTTGCAAATTAATTATATGTTATAATGATGGGTTAACTAATTTTCCCCAAAAAATTAGTTAATCAGTACATTCGTCCTGAATAAAAACTTGAAGTTTAACTTTTA
>VYKX01000367.1_pt1 | contig 10887 bp, 12 predicted proteins | sample 5114471 | NCBI WGS metagenome assembly VYKX01 (sample SAMN12291785, study PRJNA351875) | freshwater metagenome | isolation source: freshwater lake | place: USA: Michigan, Gull Lake | collected 2013-08-08
AGCCACGGCCACGTCGGGGCTGTCGGTCACCTTCGCGTCGACGACGCCTGCGGTGTGCTCGGCCACTGCGCCTGGCCTGGTCACACTGCTGGCCGTGGGCACCTGCACGCTGACGGCTGACCAGGCCGGCAACGCCAGCTATACGGCGGCGACTCAGGTGACGCGCTCTTTCAGCATCACCGCTTCGCTGTTGGCGCAGACCATCACCTTCCCCGGCATCAGCGATGTCGCGCTCGGTACGCCGCCGTTCACATTGACGGCCAGCGCTTCGTCGAGCCTGCCGGTCGTCTTCAGCAGCCTGAGCAGCGCCGTCTGCACGGTGTCGGGGGCGGGCAGCGTCACGCTGCTGGCGGTCGGTACCTGCACCGTCGCCGCTCAACAGCCGGGCAACGGGACCTATTCGGCCGCGCCGGAGGTCACGATCAGCTTTGCCATCACCGCGGCCAACCCTGGCGGCGGCGACGCCGACATCCCGACCTTGCCCGAGTGGGGCGCGATGCTGCTGGGGCTCACGCTCCTGTCAGCCGGTATGCGCCGACAGGCCGCCCGTCGCGGGCGAGGCTGAACTCTCGTCCTCTCAACGTCCCTGGTTTCTGTTCCCCATGAAAGACAAGATCCGCCCGCCCCAGACGGACCTCACCCAAAACCCACCCACAACCTCAACTCAGGAGCTCGAATGAAGTACGCGATCTTGAACAGCACCTTGTTCTGCGCCGGCCTGTTGCTGGCTAGTACCAGCCACGCCGCGTTGGTGAGCCAGTGGGACATGACCGGCCAGCCGGGCACCCAGGTGTCGCAGAGCGCCAGCACGGTGGCCACGAACGTCAGCGCCGCCACCTTGACGCGCGGTGCCGGCCTTACCGCCACTGGGGCTGCCAATTCGTTGAACTCGAACGGCTGGAGCCAGCAAGCCACCGACTTCGTGAGCTTCACGTTCACGATTGCCAACGGCTTCACCCTCGATCTGGCCAGCTTCAAGGTCGGCACGCAGTCATCGGCCACAGGCCCGGGCACGGTGGGCCTCTTCTACAGCGGCGACAACTTCACCACCAGCCTGGGCAACCTGACACAGCCCAGCGCTTCGCTGCTGAACACTTCCTTCGACCTGAGCCTGCTGCCCTCGCTGACGGGCACGGTGGAGTTTCGTTTCCGGCAGGTAGGAACGCTGGCGCCGAATGGTTCGGCAACGGCTGCGACAGGTACCTTCCGCATCGCTGACTACGCCGTCGGCGGCGACCAGAACGTCACCTTCGACGGCACCATCGCAGCCGTCCCCGCAGCTGTCCCCCTGCCCGCCGCCGTCTGGTTGCTCGGCGCTGGCCTGGGTGCTCTGGGCTGGACCGGTCGCCGTCGCTCGCGCGCCTGATCGAGTTCGGTAGCGGCGACGCTCTGCCGGTCTTGGGCAGAAGCGCGTAAGGGAAGGGTGCTCCCAGCAAGGGCATCGCGTGCCCCGTCTGCGGCGATCTGGGAACATGCCGGGCATGCAACGCCGCACCCTGATCGCCGCCGCCGCACTGGCCCCGCTGCCGAGCTTCGGCAACGACGATGCCGCCGCGGTGCTGGCGCGCGGTGGCTTCGCACTGGTGCTGCGTCATGCGCTCACCGAGCCCGGCACGGGCGACCCGCCGGGTTATCGCCTCGCAGACTGCGCGACGCAGCGCAACCTCAGCGCCGAAGGCCGCGCGCAGTCACGGCGCCTTGGCGCCTGGTTCGCGCAGCGTCGGCTCACGCCGGCGGTCGTGCGCTCGAGTCGATGGTGCCGTTGCATCGACACCGCGCAGCTCGCTTTCGGGCGCGCGCAACCCGACGACGCGCTCAACTCGTTCTTCGACAACCCTGAAGCCGGTCCGGCGCAAACCGCCACATCGAGAACCTTGCTGGCTCGAATCCCGCCCGGCACCTTCGAAGCCTGGGTCACTCACCAGGTCAACGCGAGCGCGCTCACCGGCGAATGGCTGGCCATGGGCGAAGCGCTGGTGGTGGTGTCTGCGGATGGCGGTGGCTCGGTGCGGGTGGTGGCCCGGCTGCTGGTGCCCTGATCAGGGGTGTCGTCGTATCCATGCGGCGACGGCTCTGCCGAGCCAGTCGGTCACGCTGGTGTTGCGCTCGCGGTCTGTGCCTTCGACATCGAGCCCCAGCACCGCGGCGGCTTGCCGCAAGGCACCCAGCGGATCACTCAGGTCGAGCGCGGTCGCGCCGTTCTGCTTCGACAGCTTCTCGCCATCGGCGCCCAGCACCAGCGGCACATGCAGATAAGTGGGCGTCGGCAGGCCGAGCAGACGCTGCAGGTGGATCTGGCGCGCGGTGTTGTCGGCGAGGTCTTCGCCGCGCACCACGTGCGTGACGCCCTGGGCCGCATCGTCGACGACCACCGCGAGCTGATAGGCCCACAGGCCGTCCGCGCGGCGCAGCACGAAGTCGCCGACCGCGCAGGTGAGGTTCTGCTGCTGCGCTCCGAGCCGCCGGTCGATCCAGTCGATGACGATGTCTGCTGTACCGAGGGCAGTGCCGTCGATGTCGCCGCCGTCGCTCTCGACGCCCTCGCGGTTGCCTCTCTCGACCGCATCGCTGTGCACACGAATCGCGCGCTCTGGCCGGCCATGCAGACCGCCTCTGCACGTGCCGGGGTAGACGAGTTCACCGTGCCGCGGTCGCACCATCCCTTGCGCTGCCCAGGCTGACTCGATGTCGCTGCGGGTGCAGCCGCAGGGGTAGGCGAGTCCGCGCTGCAGCAACCCCTCGAGCGCGCCGGCATACGCATCACCACGATCGGACTGACGCCACACCGGCCCGTCGGGATGCAGACCGCAGGCGGCCAGCTGCGACAGGATCTGCGCCGCGGCGCCGGGCACACAGCGCGGTATGTCGACGTCCTCGATGCGCACCCACCACGGGATGCCCAGGGCGCGGGCGTCGAGCCAGCTGGCCAGCGCGGCGACCAGTGACCCGGCGTGCAGTGGTCCGGTGGGCGAGGGCGCGAAGCGGCCCGCCATTCAGCAGCCGAGCCTGTCCTCGAGCTGGCGCACGCTGCAGGTCAGCGCCGACGGTACCCTTGCGAGCTCGCGCGCTGCGGCAGCAAAGCCGCCGTCGCGGGCGATGACGTCCATCATCGACAAGGCATCAGGAGTGAGGGAGTTGCGTGTCATGGCGGGCGACCGTACAGAGCTTCATCGTATTTGAACGCAGGCTTCATCTGCACCCGAACACTGGCGAACGGCTGTCGACCTGCATTGGTCGGCATCACAGGAGACCTTCATGATCACCCTACGCAAGAGTCAGGACCGCGGCCACGCCGACCATGGTTGGTTGAAGAGCCAGCACAGCTTCTCGTTTGCCGATTACCACGACCCGGCCCACATGGGCTTCGGCAACCTGCGGGTCATCAACGAGGACTTCATCGCCCCGGGCACCGGCTTCGGCACGCATGGCCACCGCGACATGGAGATCGTCACCTACGTCGTCTCGGGCGCGCTGGCGCACAAGGACAACATGGGCAACGGCACGGCCATCCTGCCGGGCGATGTCCAGCGCATGAGCGCCGGCCGCGGCGTGATGCACAGCGAGTTCAACCACGCGCCCGACGACACCACCCACCTGCTGCAGATCTGGATCCTGCCGAGCGCGCGCGGCATCGAGCCGGGCTACGAGCAGAAGCACTTCGACGCCGCTGACAAGCGCGGGCGCCTGCGTCTGGTGGCGAGCCCCGATGGACGCGACGGCTCGGTGACGATTCATGCCGATGCCTCGATCCACGCCGGTCTGTTCGACGCCAACGAGCGCGCTGAGCTGGCCATCGACCCGGCCCGCAAGGCCTACGTTCAACTGGTGCGCGGACGCCTGAGCGTCAACGGCACACCACTCGTCGCGGGCGATGCCGCCAAAGTCAGTAACGAGAGTCGCTTGACGCTCGATGCGGCCGACGACGCTGAGGTGCTGGTGTTCGACCTCGCTGCCTGATCACGCCTGCCAGCCGTAACGACCTGGATCAGGTTGGTTCGTTCACCGGTGCCATGGCGCAGAGCCCGCTGGGCGCCGAGCCGATACTCGGCGGCATGGACATCCTGATCGACCTCGTCCGACTGCTGCCATGGCCCGACTGGGCCGCGATGGCCTTCTTTTTTGCGGGCTGGGTGGGCTACGCCTGGTTTGCCCATTGGTGGGGCCAGCGACGGGCGTCGATCATCGCGTCGACCAACCGCATCCGCCGGCAATGGATGCTGCAGATCACCTACCGCGAGGTGCGGGTGATCGACGGCACCGTGATCCAGAACCTGTCGACCAGCCCGTCCTTCTTTGCCTCGACCACGATCCTCATCATCGGTGGCCTGCTGGCGGTGCTGGGCTCGAACAACGCCGGCCAGCTCGTCAAGGAGATTCCGTTCGCCGTGCGCACCTCGGCGCTGGTGTTCGACCTCAAGATCGTGCTGCTGCTCGCGGTCTTCGTCTACGCGTTCTTCCGCTTCACCTGGTCGATGCGGCAGTACACCTTCGGGGCGCTGCTGGTCGCCTCGGCCCCCGAGGCGAGCCAGTTCGCCCTGAACGACCTGCCGCGCGACGCCTTCGCCGACCGCGCCGGCCGCGTCGTCGGCATGGCCGCCGAGACCTTCAACGACGGCCTGCGCGCCTACTACTTCGCCTTTGCCGCGATCTGCTGGTTCTTGTCGCCCGTGATCTTCGTGCTGGGCACCCTCGGCGTGATCTACGTGCTGTACCAGCGCGAGTTCCACTCGGAGGTGCTGGGGGTGTTGAACTCGTAGTGCTTGGGGCGCATCAGCCTCGCGCCCGATAGCCCGAACGCATCATGGATTGGCCGCCTGAGCGCAAGGGAAGTGTCACTCTGGCGCCCTAGGCTGTCGGCATGACTCTCTCACCCGCGGGCAGCATGAGCACAGTGCTGCGCAGCATCGCACGTCGACTGGCGATGGTGCTGGCGGGTTCAGCAGCGTTGGCCTGTCTCGACCCGGCAGGGGCGGCAACGCCCAGCGATGAACTGCTGCGCGCGGCGCGGTCCGAGGCCGTGATCTCGGTGATCGTCGAGGTCGACACCGCCCAGATCGACGCCGCCGCGGCCACACGCCGCGCACGGCTGCTGCGGCGGGTCGACAGCGACGTGTCGCTGGCGACCCGCGCCGCCGGCTACCGCGCCCGCAAGAACGCTGTGTTCGCCGGCATGCGGCGGACCGACGTCGAGATGGTGGTCGACTACAGCCACCTGCCGCAGCGAAGCATCCGCGTGCGCGGTGAGGCCGCCTTGCGTGCGCTGTCTGCGTTGCCCGGTGTGCGGGCGGTGTACCCCGATCGTGAGCATCGCGTTGTTCTTTCCCAATCGCTGCCGTTGGTGGGACAGCCCACCATCGCCGCCGTGGGCTATGGCGGCAGCGGCGCCACGGTGGCGGTGATCGACGACGGTATCGACCGCACTCAGTCCGCGTTCGGCGGCTGTTCAGCGGTCGGCGTGCCGGCAAGTTGCCGCGTCGTCGCCGAGCAGACCTTCGTGACCAGCGGTGCGCCGGCCGCCAACACGAGCCATGGCACCAACGTGGCCGCCATCGTCGCCGGCATTGCCCCTGAGGCGCGAATTGCGGCGCTGAAGGTGTTCAACGACAACAACTCCGCGTCTACGAGCGACATCCTGTCAGCGATCGACTGGGCCATTGCCAACCGCAGCGCATTCAACATCGTTGCCATCAACATGAGCCTGGGCGACTCGAGCCGCAACGTGTTGCAGTGCGACCTCTCGGACACCAACCCTTTCCTCAACCCGATCGGCAATGCCCGCAGTGCAGGTATCCATGTCGTCGTCGCGGCCGGCAACGCCGCGCGGAGCAATGGCGCCTTCGCGGCCGGCCTGGCCAGCCCGGCCTGCACGCCCGGCGCGGTGTCGGTGGGCGCGGTCTACAACGCCAATGGCGGCGGCCTCACCTGGGGCGCTGCGCCGAACCAGTGCACCGACAGCCCAATCGCGGCCGACCAGGTGGCCTGTTTCTCGATGTTCAGCACCTACCTGACGATGCTGGCACCCGGCGCACTGATCAACGCCGGGGGTTCGATCAAGGGCGGCACCTCGATGGCGGCGCCGCATGTCGCAGGCGCCCTGGCGGTTCTGCGCTCGGCCTTCGGCAGCGAAACGCTTGCCCGGGCCGAGTCGCGCCTCACCGCCAATGGCACCTCGATCGAGGACTCGCGCATCGGGCAACCCTTTCCACGCCTGAACCTGCCGGCCTCGGCTCGCCCACCCAACGACGACTTTGCCGACGCGGTGGCGCTGACCGATCCGAGCGGATCGACCACCGGCACCAACCGCCTCGCGACGCTGCAGACGGGTGAGCCCGCGCCGGCCGGCAGCAGCGGCCGTTCCGTGTGGTGGTCCTGGACTGCGCCGGCTGCCGGGCAGGTGAGCCTGAACACTGCCGGGAGCAACTTCGACACCCGTCTGGATGTCTACACCGGCGCCACGGTCAGCGGCCTGAGCGCGGTCGCTGGCAACGACAACACCGACGGCAGCACCACGACGTCGTCACTGCGCTTCCAGGCTGCAGCGGGCACGACGTATCGCATCGCCGTCAGCGGCGTCGGCGACGCCTTCGGTGACGTGACGATGGGCTGGTCGCTCAACACTGCCGCGCAGGCCAACCTGTCGGCGACGCTGGCCGGCCCGGGCAATGCGCCGTTGGGCAGCGTGGTGACCTACACGCTGACGGTGGCGAACGCCGGGCCGCAGTCGGCGACCGGAGTCACGGCGACGGTCGCGCTGCCCGCGGGCCTGTCGGTGGTCAGCGTGCCCGCAGGATGCACTGCGCAGGCGGCGTCGGTGGTCTGCAGCGCCAGCGAAATCGGGGTCGGCGCGCAGACCCAGTTCGCGATCACGTTGCAGGTGGACAGCCTGTTGGCCCCGGTCAGCCTGAGCGCCACCGTTGTTTCCGACCTGCCCGAATCCGATACGACCAACAACACCACGACGGCGGCACTCGCCCCGGCCCCCGTCACCGGCGGCGAAGGCGACATCCCGACGCTGCCCGAGTGGGGGGTGCTGTCGCTGGGGGCGCTGCTGCTCGCGCGCATCGCAGCGGGCCACCGGGCTCGTGCTGCAGGTCGACCGACGTCGCGGCGCTGACGTTCGCCCTTGCGGGCCTGAAGAAAACTGTCGATGCCTGTCTTGGGTCCGGCGCCCTACGAAGCGTCGCTCGCGTGCTTGACGATGGTCACCGGCAGGTTCGACGCCTGCAGGACGCCTTGCGACACCGACCCCATCAGCGCGCCGCGCAGTGCGCCCCAACCTCTGGCGCCCATGATGATGGTGTCGCAGCCGTGGCTTTCGGCCAGGTCAACCACCGTCGGGGCGGGCTCCCCGGAGCCGATCTCGCGCTCGAAGGGAACGCCAGCCGCGTTGAACAGTGCTTCAGCGCCCGCCAGCGCACGGGAGCCGACGGCACCGCTGACCCGCTCGAGCACGTCGGCATCGGGCGCCAGAACCATCTCGTAGAGGTAAGTGGGTTCTTGCACGGTGACGAGCACGAAGGTTGCCGCCAGACCCTCTTGCCGCAAGCGCAAGGCGTGGCGCACCGCATCGAGTGCCAGTTCGGAACCATCGACCGGAACCAGGATCTTCATCGAGCCCACCCCATGCCAGTGCTGTGACACCGATTGTGCGTTCGGCCGCGTTGCTTCGGCCGATGGGCGAACCCCTGCTTGCTGCTGGCGTGCCCGGCTGGGCCTGTACTGCGCCAAGACGACGGCGCAGAATGATCGACACCACGACTTGGAGACCGAATGAACATCCTGCTCGCTGCCGACGGCAGTCCTTACACCAAACGCATGCTTGCTTACGTTGCAGCCCACGACGAATGGCTGGGCAGTCTGCACCACTATGTCGTCCTGACCGCGGTGCCCGCCATTCCGCCCCGAGCTGCTGCCGTCCTCGACAGAGAGGTGGTCAAGGGCTACTACCGCGACGAAGCAGAAAAGGTCTTCAAGCCCATCCGCGCTTTCTTCAAGCAGCGCCGCATCGAAGCAGAGTTCGTGTCCAAGGTCGGTCACGCCGCAGATGTCGTCGTGAAGCACGCCAGCAGCGGCTCGTTCGATTTGTTGCTGATGGGTTCGCACGGCCACGGCAGCATGGTCAATCTGGTGATGGGTTCGGTGGCGACCAAGGTGCTTGCCAATTGCAAGGTGCCGGTTCTGCTGGTGCGCTGAACCTTCCTGACGGCGACGAGGCGCGGGCGTCCCTCAGCCCACGTCCCTCGCCAGCCTCAGCCCGCTGAACTGCCACTGCGCCTGCGCCGGCAAGGGATTGGGACCACTGGGGCAGTAAGGCATGTTCGATCCATCGTCGCCGCCATCGGCCGCCGGGCTGCCATGCCGACCGCTGCGGGTCGTGCTCGCGAGCGTGGGCACGCGCGGTGATGTGCAGCCGATGGTGGCCGTGGCGCTGGCGCTGGCGGCGCGCGGCCACGAGCCGCTGCTCATGGCGCCGCCTGATTTCGAATCCTGGGTGTCGTCGTTCGGGTTGGCCTTCCGACCGCTCGGACAGGACATGCGCGCCTTCATTGCCAATCAGCCGCAGATGCTGAGCGGGAATGCTTGGCGCTCGTACCGCGCCATCCGCAACTTCTACGCCGGCGAGACGCCACGCCAGGCAGCCTCGTTGATCGACGCGTGTCGCGGTGCAGACGCGCTGTTGTGGGCGGGTGGCGTGTTGTGTGCCCCGGCCGTGGCCGAGCATCTCGGGCTGCCGGCGCTCGGACTGTTCTACTCGACCTGCAGCGTGCCTTCGGATGACCACCCGCCGCCCACCAACACGCGTCACGGCCGTCCGGCCTGGGTCAACCGCCTGAAGTGGACACTGGTGGGCGCCTTGCTTGCGGACCCGATCGGCCGGCCGCTGAACCGGCAGCGCCGTGCGCTCGGCTTGCCCTCGCTGCCATTTCGCCGCCAGATCTTCGAAGGACCGTCGTTGGTCCTCGCCTGCGACCCGGCGCTTCTGCCACCCGACCCGGCCTGGGCCGACCGCATCCCGTCGATCGGCTTCATCTTCCTCGAGGACCCGACGCCGCTGGACGCCGAACTCGAAGCCTGGCTGGATGCAGGACCGGCGCCGGTCTACATCGGCTTCGGCAGCATGTCGGGAGCCGGCCCGGCGCGCGTCGAAGGTCTCGTGGCTGAAGCGATGCAAGCAGTCGGCCGGCGCGCGCTGGTCGGTACGGGTTGGGGCGGACTCAGCGGCCTGGCGCTGCCTGCCGGCTCGCGCCGTGTCGGCGACGTGGCACACGCCCGGTTGTTCCCGCGTGTGGCGGTGGTGGTGCACCACGGCGGCGCCGGAACGACGGCATCGGCGCTGCGTGCCGGCGTGCCGCAGGTGGTGCTGCCTCTCATCCTGGACCAGTACCACCACGCCCACCGCCTGCATCTGGCCGGGCTGGTGCCGCGGCCCGTACCGATGGAGCGGGTGACTGCGGCGGAGCTCGCCGAATCGATCAGCGCTGCCCTGTGCATGCCCGCCGCACCCCGTGAGGCGGCAGCACAACGCTTGCGAGCCAGTGACGCCTGCGGCGAGTTGGTGCATCGCGTCGAAGCGATGGCGGGCCGCAGCGCTTGAACCATGTTTTGGCCCGTGCCTTGGCCACAGCTTGGGAGGGGCAGGGTGCAGCGTCTGCAGAACCACCCCGGCTCGACTTGCTGCCGTGTCGCCCGCCCTGTCTCGTTGTCTAGTTGCTCTTGAGCTTCTTGATCATCGCGGCGCCCGTGAGCAGTTCCAGCTGCGCCTCGAGTCGAATGACCCTTCCCGTCAGGTCTTCGATCTTTTGCTGCTGATCCTTCATGGCCTCGGCCTGGCGGTTCACCTTGTCTTCCAGCTTGATCATGGAAGTCAGTGCGCCCCACACCTTGTCGGTGACACCCATCAGGCGACCTTTCTGGACGGTGCCTTGGCTGGCCTGGCCGCTTTGGCCTCCATGGCGGCGATTCGCCGGTTGCTCGCCTCGATGAAGCTCAAGGCGTCGTCGATGGCGGCGCCGGCACGGTCGGCCGCGCCTTTGGCGGTGTCGGCCAGCACGCCCAGCTCTGCGTCCGATTCGCTCGACTCGTAGGCAAAGGCGCCGCGCCTCATCAACTCCGAGATCGGCAGATCCAGCTTCTTTGCCTTCGCCGCGATGGCCTTCTTGTCCTGCGCTGTCGCCTGGACGACGATTCGCTCCACTGCTCCTGCCATGTTCAAGCTCCTATGGTCATCCCATGTACATGGACATTGTGTGTACACATCTGAAGCGTGTCAAACGCCAGTGGCAAGCATTCGATGCGCCGCCCGACTCAGCCCACGTCCCTTGCCAGCCTCAACCCGCTGAACTGCCACTGCGCCTGCGCCGGGAAGAAGTTGCGGTAGCTCGCGCGCACATGGCCTGCGGGCGTCACGCAGGATCCGCCGCGCAGCACGTGCTGGTCGCACATGAACTTGCCGTTGTATTCGCCGACGGCACCGGGCAGCGGGCGATAGCCAGGGTAGGCATCGTAGGACGACTTGGTCCACTCCCAGACCGTGCCGAACAACTGCAGCAGTCCGTCTGCCCGCGCGTCGATGAGGTCGCCACAGTTGCCGACGTCACTGCTCATGCGGATAGCGTGCTCGAGGTCGCCAGAGGGCAGCGGGTGGAACCGCCCGCTGTCGGCCAGATGCGCCGTGGCCAGTGCCTGTGGCCCGGCGCGGCGTGCAGCGAACTCCCATTCGGCCTCGGTCGGCAGTCGTGCCCCGGCCCAGCGCGCATAGGCATCGGCTTCGAAATAGCTCAGGTGGCACGCCGGTGCCGCGAGCGCAATCGGATGGTGGCCGTGCAGGGTGTGCTGTGACCACCCCTCGTTGCCGCCGTGGCCCTGTCCGTGTCCGTGACCTTCACT
>VYKX01000372.1_pt1 | contig 10807 bp, 11 predicted proteins | sample 5114471 | NCBI WGS metagenome assembly VYKX01 (sample SAMN12291785, study PRJNA351875) | freshwater metagenome | isolation source: freshwater lake | place: USA: Michigan, Gull Lake | collected 2013-08-08
GCTGAGGAACTAGGCGTCGATATCCGCAGTGTAGCAATCGCAGTGCCCACTCAGCCGCAGCCGGAATACCGCATCCACCTCTTCAACCAGATGCGCTCGGTCGGCTCCTACGGCATGCGCTACTGGCATGATCCGCTGCGCCGTGCCGGTGCGCAGGCGCGGATGATGCTGGTGCAGGCGGCCGCCGACCGGCTGGGCGTCGAACCCGCCAGCCTCACTGTCAGCGACGGCATGGTGATCCACGCCGCCACGAACCGCCGCGTGCCTTACGGACAGCTGACCGAGGCCGCAGCCCGGCTGACCCCGCTCGCCGAGCCTGTCTTCATCCCGGCCAATCAGCGCCGCTATTCCGGCCAACGGATCGCGCGCCTCGATACGATGGAGAAGATCACCGGCCGGGCGACCTTCGGCATCGACGTGACGATGGAGGACTTGCTGCACGGCGCAGTGAAGCTTGGGCCGGTCTATCGCGCCGAGGTCGACGCCATCGACGACGCGAAGGCTCGCGCGATGCCCGGCGTGATCGCCGTGGTGCCTGTGCCGCGCGGGGCGGTGGTCGTCGCGCGGAGCTGGTGGCAGGCGAAGCAGGCTGCCGATGCGCTGGAGATCCGCTGGAAGCCGACCCCGCATGATACGCTCTCGTCGGCTTTGATCGATGCCCAACTGCGTGCTGGGCTTGATCGTGCGGACGTCCCGCCCTCGCTGGTGCGAGGCGATGCGGGCGGGGCCTTGCAGAATGCGGCGCGGATCGTGGAGGCGGATTATGCCGTGCCCTTCCTCGCCCATGTCTGCATGGAGCCGATCACCTGCACAGCGCGGACAACGGCAGGGCGGATCGAGCTCTGGATGCCGACGCAGGGGCATGACGAGGTGCGGATGACGCTGGAGCGCGCCCTCCGGATCCCGGCCGAACAGCTGTTCATCAACTCGACCTTCCTCGGCGGCGGCTTTGGGCGCAAGACCGATGGCGAGAGCGCGATCCAGGCAATTCTCGCCTCGCGCGCCGTGGGCGGCCGGCCGGTCAAGGTGATCTGGTCGCGCGAGGACGATGTGCAGCAGGGCCACTATCGCCAGACCATGATGGCGCGGCTGAGGGCGGTGCTTGATACGGAGGGCCGCATCTCGGCCATGAGCATCCGCGTCGCCGGCCCGCAAATGGGGCGAAATCTCGGCATTCCAGTGACGAATAACATCGATCCGTTCTCGCTTCTGGGCCTTGTCGACATGCGCTACCAAATCCCGAATCTCAGGATCGACCACGCGGTCGTCGACTTGCCGGTGCCGATGCGGCCTTGGCGTTCGATCGCCCATTCCTTCACCGGCTTCTTTCTGGAGAGCTTCATGGATGAATGTGCGCGCGCGGCGGGCCGCGATCCGCTCGATTTCCGGAAAGCACATCTTGCCGGGCAGCCTCGTATGCTGGCAGTGCTGGATCGCGTGGCGCAGATGTCGGGCTGGTCGACTCCAGCCCCGGCGGGTGTCTCGCGCGGCATTGCTGTGGTCGACAGCTACGGAAGCCCGGTCGCCGAGGTCGTGGAACTCCGCATGGTGAATGGACAGCCCAGGGTCGAGCGTGTCCATGCAGCGATCGATTGCGGGCGCGCCATCAATCCGGGGCAAGTGGAAACCCAGATCCAGGGTTCGGTGATCGAGGCCCTTGGGGCGGCCCTTCGCTTGCAAATCACCTTGAAAGATGGCCGGGCAGAGCAATCGAACTTTGGCGATTACCCGATCTTGCGCATCGACGAGGTGCCGGAAATCAGCGTCTCGATCATCGAGACCGGTTCGCCGCTCGGCGGCGTGGGAGAGCCGGGTGTGCCACCCTTGGCACCGGCGATGGTCAATGCAATCCAGGCCTCAAATGGCAAACGCGTGCGGGCTTTGCCAGTGCTTGAAAAGCTCGGCTGAAACTGTCCAGCGTCAGCGCCGACAGCAGGTCGCGTTCAGATGGCAAATCTGAACGCGTGAAGATGCTCGAAAAACAACAGTGTAGAGCGGGCTGCGTGAACCCATGTGAACGCAAGATGCTCTAGAAAACGCATTTTGTTACAATGAATTGCGCGGCCTTGTCGCAACCGGATGACAGCGCCACATGGGAGCTATGGTCATCCTCCGTCCATCTTCTCCACGCAAAATCATGGGTTGGGCCATGCTGGTGCTTGGCGTGCTTGGCCTGATACTGCCCTTCCTCCAGGGGTTTTTGTTCCTGGCCTTCGGCGTTTTCCTGTTACGAGATCAGCATGTTTGGGCTGCGCGCCGCTGGGCCTGGGTAGCCGGGCGCTGGCCCCAGATGGTCGGCAAGCTGGAAGCCATGGAAACCGGGATGGCGGCACGGGCGCGGCACCTCGCCAGACGGATGGGGCAATTCTTGCGTCTGCGCGCATAGGCGGCGCTCTGGCCTCGGGCGCCCATGCGGCGTAAGGGCCTTGCATGCATCGTCTTTGGCTTATCACCGGCGCCCTGGCCGGGCTTATCGCGGTTGGACTTTCCGCCTGGGCCGCCCATGGGCTGCCTGCAAGGCTTGATGCCGCGCGCATAGCGGCGGTGCAAAACGCGCTGACCATGCAAGGCTGGCATGCGTTGGCTTTGCTGATTGCGGGGTTGATGGCTGAGAGGGGCCGGCGTCTCGCGCATATCGCCTCTGCCGCCTTCCTGGCCGGCATGATCCTGTTTTGCGGCGCGGTCTGGGCTGGTGCGCTCACAGGCCAATCGCTCGGCCCCATCGCGCCTTTAGGCGGGATGCTGCTCATGCTCGGCTGGGCCCTACTAGCCTTGGCGGCGGCACGGCGGTGATCCGCGCTGCCTATCTGGCCGCTGAGGGGTTTGAGGCGGAATTGGCCGAAGAACTCCGCCTGAGCAGCCGGCGCGTGACTTCCTGGCATGGTCGCCTGGCACTTTCGCCAGACCCACCCGCGTCAGCGGTTTGGGCTTTGGATATCTGGACCAATCCGCAGGAATTGCCCGCCCCTTCGGTCAAGGCCGCTGCCGATGCGCTCCGCGCCATCCAGCGCAATTGGTCCCATCTGCCCCTGTTGCATCATCGCCGCAGCACGCTGATCGCGGAACACCTGCCGCCGGTCAAAGCGCGCCCACTGATCTTCCCGGAACCCGCGCCGACAGCGCCACTTGGCGCCTGGACCCTGCTGGCGCCGGACCGGATCTTGGCCAGCCCCAGTAAGACCAGCCCCTTCGTGAATGGCGAGCCGCGCTTCGTGGAAGACAAATCCGGCCCCCCTTCCCGCGCCTACCTTAAATTATGGGAAGGCCTCACCCGGCTTGGCCGCCATCCCGCCCCAGGCAACCGCTGCCTTGACCTTGGCGCCTCCCCCGGCGGCTGGACTTGGGTGATCGCAGAGCTCGGCGCAGAGGTCACGGCGGTTGATAAGGCGCCACTCGACCCGGCCATTGCTGCCCACCCCGGCGTTAATTTCCGCCCGGAGAGCGCTTTCGCCCTGGACCCCCGGCAAGAATCGCCGGTCACCTGGCTGTTCAGTGATGTCATCTGTTACCCGGCGCGGCTTTTGGGCCTGGTGCGGCATTGGATCGAAGCTGAAAAGGCCGAAAACATCTTTTGCACCATCAAATTTCAGGGCGAAACCGACCACGCCATCATCGCAGAATTTCAGCAAATTCAAGGCTCTATGCTGTTCCATGCCGCGCACAACAAGCATGAAGTGACCTTCGCGCGCCTGGCACCCTGAATTTTTTGGGGCTGCGCGCCAAAGCTGGCACGGCATCTGCAATACCGATCACGTACCAAAATGGTGCCGCCGACCAAAACGTCGGCGCCAACCAAAACGGGGTTGCGACGATGTTGGTGGTTCCGGAAAAGTCTTTGACCGCTCCTCAGGAGATCCGGGCCCGCCGCATGCAGAGCACGCAAGACGCGGCTCGGCTTGACGTCGCAGGGGGGCGAAAAGAATTCGCGCCCATGCTGCAAGAATTGCGGCAAAGCCCGGCAAGAACTGCCGGTCCGGGGACACCCACGGGCAACACGCTCGCTGCCATGCTCCAGCGGATCGATACGGACCAAGACGGTCGCATCTCTCCGCTGGAGCTGAGGGCTTCCGCGAAGCGCGCCTATCAGGTGCCGGAACGCGCCAAGGCCTGAAGCTTCCGCATTTGGCGGGGCTGGCCCTATAAGGTGGCATGTCGCACGCCCAAACGGCCCAATTCGGCGCTTACGCCATACTCATGCGCGTGCTGCGTGCTTCCGCGTCTGACCGCATTGCCCTGACTAGCGCAGGCTGCGCCTTCTACGCCATGCTCGCGCTGTTTCCCGGCATTTTCCTGCTGATTTCGCTCTACGGCATGGTGTTTGACGCGGCGGCGGTGGAGCCGCAGCTTGAAGTGCTGCGCGAATTGGTCCCCGAAGACACTTTCGAGATGATCGCAACCCGTGTGCATGATCTGGTGGAAGCCCCGCGCCCCCGCCTGGAATGGAGCGCGATCCTGAGCGCCTGCATCGCGATCTGGAGTGCTTCTGCTGGCACGCGCGCGACCATCGGCGCGCTGAACATGGCGCATCATGTGGAAGAAACACGGCCCTTCTTTCGCTATCACGCGCTGGCCATTGGTCTGACACTTTCGGCAACACTCGCTGCGGTGATTGCCATCGCGGCGCTGGTCGCGCTGCCAGGCATTCTGGCGCTATTTGGCCTGCCGGCGTTGCGTGCCCTGTCTCTGCGCGGGCTTTCCTTGCTGACGCTATTGCTGCTGGTGGGGCTTTCCCTGCTGGCGGTGTATCGGTTGGGGCCGGCATCGCGCCGCCTGCCGATCAGGCGCATTCTGCCGGGCGTTTTCATGGCAACCCTGCTTTGGGCCTTCGGGTCGGCAGCCTTCAGCCTTTATGTCTCGGACTTTGCGACCTACGACGCGATGTATGGGCCGCTAGGTGCGACTGTCGGGTTGCTGATGTGGTTCTACGTCAGCGTTTATGTCGTGCTGTTGGGGGCCGAGTTGAATGTGGCGCTGGCCACGCGCGCCGGGGCGTGGTGACAGCGCCGCGCCGCCGCGCCAGGATCGGCGCGGAGGCCCCGCATGACACTCACCACCATCAGCGCCATCACCATAAGCTGCGTGGATGCGCCGATAGACCCGCCGCTACGCAATAGCCTGAACGTCATCCCCCGCGCACCCTTGGTGGTTGCGGAAGTCACCACCAAGGATGGCGCCACGGGCACGGCTTATGTCTTTCCCTATACCCGCGCCGCACTTGGCCCCACTGCGTCACTGGCGCGTTCGATTGGGGAGGGGCTGATTGGCCGCGCTTTGGCGCCGACATCGCTCTGGCGCGAATTGCATGATGGGTTTCGCATTCTGGGCAGTGAGGGCTTGGTGCAGATTGCGCTATCGCTTCTGGATATGGCGCTATGGGATGCGCTCGCCCGCCGCGCTGGCCTGCCGCTTTACGCCATGCTGGGGGCGGAAGCGCGGCCCATGCCGATTTATGCCTCGTTACGTGGCTTCGGGCCGGCGATGCTGGCGGAAGAAGCCGGCCAGGCGGTGGCGCGGCTTGGCGCGCGGGCGGTGAAGTTCAAGCTTGGCCATCCAAAGCTGGAAGATGATTTGGCGACAGTGCGCGCCGTACGCGGCGTGGTGGGCGATGATGTGGCGATTTTCGTGGATTATAATCAGGCGCTGACACTGCCAGAAGCCGAACGGCGCGGCCGCGCATTGCAAGCGCTGGATGTGCGCTGGCTGGAAGAACCGCTGCCGGTGCAGGATGATGCGGGGATGGCCGCATTGGCCACGCGGCTCGAAATGCCGATCCAGGGGGGCGAGAATTGGTGGGGCCCCGCCGGCATGCAGCGCGCTTTGGCTGCTGGCGCCAGCGATTTCTGCATGCCGGATGCGATGAAGATTGGCGGTGTGACAGGCTGGCTACGCGCCGCTGCCATGGCGGCGGCACATCGCGTGCCAATGTCATCGCATATCTTTGTGGAAGTCAGCGCGCATTTGCTGCAAGCAACACCAACCGCGCATTATCTGGAACATCTGGATATCGCGGCCCCCTTGCTGCACCAGCCCTTGGCTGTGCGTGATGGCATGGCGCTGGTGCCGGAAGCGCCGGGGCTAGGGCTTGAATGGGATGCAGCAGCGCTGCGCCATTTCGCCGTGGATGCATAAGGCCAATCGCCATGTGACTATGGCGATTGGCTCAGGAGTTTTACGCCGCCTGCGCCAAGGTAGGCGCGCTATCGGCAACCGTTGTCCGATGCAGATCGCGCGGCTTATCCGCCGGGTAGCGCCGTGCGCGATGCATGGTCACGCGGTTATCCCACATCACCAGATCATGCGCGCGCCAGACATGGGCATGGACGAATTCGCGCTGGGTCGCGTGTTCCGTCAGATCGCGCAGCATGGCGCGGGCTTCCGGCACGGGCATGCCATGGATTTGTCCGGCATGGGCTGAAAGAAACAGCGAAAGCCGCCCGGTCTTGGGATGGCGGCGCACCAGGCGCTGCGGCACCGGCGCCCATCTTTGGCGTTCTTCTTCCGTAAAATCGGTAAAGCCCAGAATGCCGCGCGAGAATATCTGGCTGTGATCCGTGGTCATGTCTCGGATTTCTGCCTTCAGGGCGGGGTCAAGCCCATCCCAGGCCGCGCGCATATCGGCGAATTCCGTATTGCCGCCCTCACCCGGAATGACGCGCGCTGAAAGCAGTGAGTATTTCGCTGGCGTCGCCTTGAAGGATGAATCGCTGTGCCAGAGCATATTGCCCAGGCTGAACAAGCGCCGCCGATCATCGCGTGCTAGCACATTGGAATTCTTATCGAGGTTGGAGATGTCATTCACCTCCATGGCAAGGCGCCGATCCGCGACCTTGGCGATATCGCCGGTTGCGGTCTCAAGCGGGCCGAAGTTGCGGCTGAAGGCCAATTGCTGTTCGTCATTGATGTCCTGGCCGTGAAAGACCAGCACGCCATACTTGTCCATGCCGGCATCAATGGTGGCGGCATCCGCGGCGCTCACGGGTTGGCGCAAATCAATGCCGGCAACCACGCCGACGAAATCGGGCCGCGCCGGATTGGCGGGGGTGATGGTGACACTCATCATTTCCTCCTCTGCGTGATGACCACGCCTTTTGCGGGATCATAGCGCGGAAATCGGCGCTTTGAAGCGGTTTGTATGGCGCGGCCTGTCCATGCCAGAAGGCGGGCATGTCTGACGCGCCAAAACGCCCCCGCCGACCCGCCGGCCCGCCGCCCAATGCGGCGCGGCTGCGTGAGGCAGCGTTGGCCCATCTGGCGCGCTTCGCGGCGACCGAGGCAGGCCTCAGGCGCGTATTGGAACGCCGCATCGCCCGCTGGTCCCGCGCCGCCGAGGCTGAGGGCCAATCACGGGAAGCCATCGCTGCCAGCGCCGCCGCCCTGAACCGCGAGATCGCCGCCATCGCCAAAAGCCTGGTCGCCGCCGGCGCGGTGAATGATGCCGCCTTTGCCGAAAGCCGCGCCCGGCGCTTGGCACGATCCGGCCATTCCCGCCGCGCCATTGCCGCGCACCTCGCCGCCAAGGGGATCGAGACCGAGACCGCCGCCGCTGCCCTGCCGGAAGGTGAGGAGACTGAGCTATTGGCCGCACTGGCCTTTTGTCGTCGCCGCCGGATTGGCCCCTTCGCGCGCGTGACCCCCGATGCCCCGGCACGGATGAAGGCACTGGCGGCTTTGGCACGCGGGGGCTTTGCCCAAGGCGTTGCGCGCCGCGCCTTGGCGATGGAGCCGGATCAGGCCGAAGACATGCTGCTCTCAGGCCGGCGCGCATGAGTGATCAGGCAGAAATCAAAGGGCCGGTGGTCTTCACCCGGCATGGCGTGGCGCATGGCATGCGCACCGCCTTGCCCTTGGTGATTGGCACCTTTCCGTTTGGGTTGGTGGTGGGGGTGATTTCCGACCAGAAGGGGCTTTCCTGGCTGGAAACCGTGCTGATGGCTGCGCTGCTATTCGCGGGATCCTCGCAATTGTTGGCCTTGGAGCTTTGGTCCGACCCCGCGCCGATTATGGCCGCCACCATTGCCGCGATTGTGGTGAATATCCGCATGGCGCCGATGGGCGCGGCCTTGGCGCCATGGCTCGATAAGCTGCGCGGCGTGAAGCTTTGGGGCAGCCTTGCCTTCATGGTGGATCACGCCTTCGCGCTTTCCGCCGCCGAACAACGGCGCGGCGGGCGCGATGCCGGCTATCTGCTGGGCATTGGTGTGACGCTTTGGTGTTTCTGGAATCTTTCGGTCGGTCTTGGGCATATTCTGGGCTCAACGGTACGGCTGCCGGCGGGGCATCCGTTGTATTTCGCGGCCATCGCGACTTTTGTGGCGATCCTTGTGCCGCTCTGGCGCGGTGTGCGGCGTGATTTCTGGCCTTGGTTGCTGGCGGGCGTGCTGGCGGTGCTGGCCTGGAAGCTGGGCCTCGGCCCGCCTTGGCCCTTGCTGATCGGCGCCTTTGCTGGTGCGGCGCTGGGGGCGTGGCTGGAGTTGCGCCGGGAATGACCCTTCGGCCTGATGTGCTGCTCGCCATCATCGGCATGGCGGTGGCGACTTACCTCTGCCGCGCTGGCGGCTATGCGCTGTTTCGTGCGCTGCGCCCGCCACGTTACGTGGAAGTGGTCTTGCAGCATCTGCCGGGGCCGATTTTCATGGCCTATGCCATGCCGGCCTTGGCGGCGCATGGCTGGAAAGGTTGGGTGGCGGCAGTGGCGGTGGTGGCGGTGCAGTATTTCTCGCGCAGCCTGGCGGCGGCGATCCTGGTTGGGGTTGGCGCCATGGCGGGGCTCGGCGCGGTTGAAGCCTGGTACCTTGCGCGCTGATTTGCCGCTTGCCCGCATCACGGCGCATGGCGCTGCGATTCTGATCATCATCGCCATTGGTACGCTGATTGTGCCGCTGGATACCTCGGTGAATATCGCCTTTCCGGCGATTACCGCTCATTTCGGGCTTGGGCGCACCGGCATTCAATGGGTGGTGATCTGCTATGTGCTGACCTATGGCAGCTTGATGCTGGGCATTGGTCGGCTTGGCGACATTTTCAGCTATTTGCGCGTGTTTCGCTTAGGGCTGGCCTGGAGCATTCTTGCTTTCATCCTTTGCGCCACGGCGGAGAACTACGCCTGGCTTTTGGCAGCGCGGGTGATGCAGGGCATTGGCGCGGCCTTGGTAATTGGCTGCGGCCCCGCTTTGGCGACCAGCCATTTTTCCGAAGCGTTGCGCCCGCGTATCCTTGGCTTTTACGCCTTTGGCTTTGCCGCGGGCGGCGGGCTTGGGCCGCTGATTGGCGGTGTGTTGGTGGAGCATTTCGGCTGGTCGGCGGTTTATTGGTATCGCGCGCCACTCGCGGCCTTTGCGCTGGGTTTGAGTGTGTTTTTGCGCGCGCCCCAGCGCGCGGCAGAGCGCGAGAGTTTTGATCTGACTGGCGCCGTATTGATTACGGGCATGATGTGTTGCCTGCTGCTGGGTATTAATCGCGCGCCGGATGTGGCTGCGGGAAATCCGCTGGCGCTGGCACTGGCTTTTGGGTTTCTGATGTTGGGCTGGTGGTATGGGCGCCATGTTGCGCGCATTTCAAGGCCAGTGATTGCGCTGCGCTATTTCCGAGACGCTGATTTCCTGTTTGCCTGCATTGCAACCGCCGTCGTGAATTTCGCCTGTTTCGCGGTGCTGCTGTTTCTGCCCTATCTGTTGCTGCATGGCGCTGCCTTGCCGGCGGGTTGGGGCGGGTTGGTGCTGGCGATTGGGCATTTGGCGGCCATGGCGGCTTCGCCCTTTGCCGGGTTTTTGCTGGCGCGCATCAGTGCGGCGCGCTTGGCGTTGATTGGTTCCGTGATGATCACTGGCGGGCTTTGGTTGATTGGCAGCATCGGCGCTGCCGGCGGCGCAATCCCGCTGCTAGTTGCGGCGCTGGCGCTGCAAGGCGTCGGCCTTGGGCTGTTTCAAGTGAGTGTCACGGATCTTCTGCTGGAACGCATGCCGCGAGAGGATCGCGGTGTCGCCGGCAGCCTTTCGCAGGTGTCCCGCACCTTGGGTGTGGTGACAGCGGCATCCTTGCTCAGCACTGTCTTCGCGGCGCTGGAAGCTGGGGGCGTGGCGCGCGGGCTGATGCCGATGGAGGCCTTCCGCGCTGCCTTCGGCAGCATCTTCAGCTTTGGGGCAGCGCTGGTGGGTTTGCAGGTGCTGGTGGGTTTTCTGATCCAGCGACGCGCGTATCGCTGACGATCCGCCCATCCACCAGGTGCACGCGCCGATTGGCGCGTTTGGCGAGTTCCGCATCATGCGTCACCACCAGAATGGCGCGGCCTTCTTCGTTGGCGAGGCGCGCGAAAATGTCAAACACCGCCGCAGCATTGCGTGTATCCAGATTGCCGGTGGGTTCATCGGCCAGGATGATAGCGGGGTCATTGGCCAGCGCACGCGCAATGGCGGCGCGTTGGCGCATGCCACCCGAAAGCTGTTCCGGTAATTTCGCTGCCGCTTCCGCCATGCCGAGTGCTTCCAGCAGCTTCATCGCCTGGGCACGTGCTGCCGCATCCTTCAAGCGGCCAAGCCGGCGAATGGGGATCAGCACATTATCCAGGGTGGAGAATTCCGGCAGCAGGAAATGGAATTGGAACACAAAACCCAAATGCTTGAGGCGAAGATTGGCGAGTTCTGCCGCACTCAGGCTTGCCGTATCTCGCCCTTCCAGCAGCACGCGGCCTTCGGTGGGCCGATCAAGCAGGCCAAGCAGATAAAGCAGAGATGATTTGCCGGACCCCGATGGCCCCGTGATTGCGATGAATTCGCCGCGTTCGACTTTCAGCGAAGCATCCTGCACCAAG